>Ga0210383_10002385_pt1 | contig 17013 bp, 13 predicted proteins | sample IncBWC14OmetaG_FD_160072 | JGI IMG/M metagenome (GOLD analysis project Ga0210383, IMG submission 160072) | Forest soil microbial communities from Barre Woods Harvard Forest LTER site, Petersham, Massachusetts, United States - Inc-BW-C-14-O ...
CTCGCCGGAGATGAAGTACTTGGCGTGGTATGGGGCGAGCAGCTCCGACATGCGCTTGCCGCTCCTCGAGAGCAACTCGAGTACGAGCAGGGCGGGGAGCGTGCCGGAGTCCGCGCAGTAGAAGTCGCGGAAGTAGTAGTGCCCGGAGACCTCGCCGCCGAACAGCGAGCCCTCCTTGCGCATGCGTGTCTTGAAGAACGCGTGCCCTACCCGGTTCATGTAGGGCGTTCCACCCACGCGCGTGACCGTGTCGGGTACCGCGCGCGAGGCGCGCACGTCGTAGAGGATCGCCTCGCCGGGGCTTTTCTCGAGCAGCGTCTGGGCGAGAAGAGCGGTGAGGAAGTCGCCGTCGACGAACGCGCCAGTGTCGTCGATGAAAAAACAGCGGTCTGCGTCTCCGTCCCAGGCAATGCCGAGGTCTGCACCGGTGTCGCGGACCTTCTCCATGATCAACTTCCGGTTCTCAGGCAGTAGCGGATTGGGCTCGTGGTCGGGGAAGTTGCCATCGGGTGTCCAGTAGGTCTCGATCAGCTCGAGCTCGAGGCTCTCGAGCAGCGGTCCGACCATCGGGCCCGCCATGCCGTTGCCGCCGTCGACGACGACCTTCAGCGGTCGTGGTGTCGAGCGCACGGCGTCCGCGTCGATGAAGCGCAGCGCGGCCGTCTGGAACTCATCGAACAGGTCCACCGCCTCGACCGTGCCGCCGCGCGGCTCACCGCCGATAGGCACACTGGCTGCGTCGGGTGATTCGATCCAGCGGCGAATGTCTTGGATCCCTTCGTCCCCGGACAGTGCGAGCGCGCCCGCGCGTACGAGCTTCGCGCCCGTGTAGGCCTTGGGGTTATGCGACGCCGTGCACATCAGGCCACCGTCGAGCTCGCGTGAGCCGACGAGGTAGTAGAGCATCTCGCTGCCTACCTGGCCGGCGTCGATCACACTCGCACCAGCCGCCAACAGCCCCGCGCGGTAGCGCGCCGCGAGCTCCGGTGCGCTCAGGCGCATATCGCGGCCAAGACCAACTCGCAGATCGCTGACGTCCTTGCCGGCGAGGCCGGCGAGGACCACCGCGAAGCCGGCGCCGATGCGCTCGGCGGCATCACCGTCGATCTGCTCGGGGTACAGACCGCGGATGTCGTAGGCCTTGAAGATGTCGGGGGAAGGTGTGCCGCTCATGTGCTCGCGCATCCTAGTGGGCCGGCCCTGAGCGCCCCTGCTCGCCGGGCGGGCAGTCTTCCGATGCGATGGCTTCGTAGACTTGCGGTTATGTCAGGGCACTCGAAGTGGTCGAGTATCAAGCACAAGAAGGCCGTCGTGGACTCGCGCAGGGGTGCGCAGTTCTCCAAGCTCTCGCGAGCGATCATGGTCGCCGCTCGCGATGGCGGTGGCGATCCGGAGACCAACGTGGTGCTGGAGAACGCCATACGTAAGGCCAAGGAAGTGTCGATGCCGAAGGACAACATCGAGCGCGCGATCGCCAAAGGCACGGGCGAGGGCGGCGAGGCGGACGCGATCGAGAGCGTTCTCTACGAGGGCTACGGCCCCGGGGGCGTGGCGGTGCTGGTGGAGGCGCTGACCGACAACCGCAACCGCACCGGTGCCGATGTCAGGCATGCGTTCTCCAAGAATGGCGGCAGCCTCGGCGAGCCGGGCTCGGTTTCCTACCTGTTCGACAAGAAGGGCATGATCGTGATCGACGCGGAGAACTATTCCGAAGACGATCTGATGGTGGCCGTGGACGCCGGCGCGGAGGACATTGGCACCGATGATGACGTCTTTGAGGTGATCACCGCTCCAGCCGATTTCGCGCGTGTGCGTCAGGCACTTGAGGACGCTGGCGTGCAGATGCAGAGCGCCGAGATGGCTTACCGGCCGTCGAGTCTCGTGCCGCTCGAGGAGTCCCACGCGGGCAGCCTGATGCGCTTGATCGACGCGCTGGAAGACAACGACGACGTGAGCGCTGTGCACGCCAACTTCGACGTGTCCGCCGACGTACTTGAGCGTGTCGCAGGCTGAGCGGCCGCTCGTGGCCGCGGTGATGCGCCCACCGGTGGTGATCCTGTGCGGCGGTCGCGGCACGCGCCTGCAGGAGCACACGCAGGCGATTCCCAAGCCGCTGGTGGAGATCGGCGGCATGCCGATCGTGTGGCACGTGATCCAGCTGTATGCCGTGCAGGGCTTTAGTCGCTTCCTGCTGGCGACGGGCTACCGCAGCGAGATGATCGAGCAGTTTGTCGCCACACATGCATGGCCCGAGGGTGTGAGTGTCGAGTGCGTGGACACCGGCCTGGACACCCAGACAGGCGGGCGCATCAAGCTGCTGGAGGAGCATCTGGCGGCAGACGAGTTGTTCTGCGCGACCTATGCGGACGGGGTTGCCGACATCGACCTCGAGGGGCTGTTGGAGTTTCATGCCGCTCACGGTGCGCTGGCGAGCATGACCGTGGTGCGCCCACAGCTGCAGTTCGGTGTGACCGATCTGACCGAGGACGGACGCGTGACGGGCTTCCGCGAGAAGCCCACGTCCGATCACTGGATCAACGGTGGCTTCTTTTGCTTTGGATCAGGGTTGTTCGACTACCTGGAGCCCGACAGCGTGCTCGAGCGAGCTCCCTTGGAGCGCCTAGTGCTCGCAGGGGATCTGCGCGCACACCGCCACCAGGGTTTCTGGGAGTGCATGGATACATACAAGGACGCGGTCGCGCTCAACGACCTGTGGGCCTCGGGGCAGGCGCCATGGCGGCTTTGGGGGCACGACCCCGAACAGGATGCGGTGGGCGCGCTCATCCCGGCTCGTGGCGCACCGCTCTCCCGCTAGATCGCTCTGCGCCGTTAGCCCGATGAGTCCAGTCGCCGCGCGCGAAACAGAGGTACCGAGCCGCGAATGCCGCGCAGGCGCCGCTCGCCGGCGAACGACCACGCGTAGGCGTCGCCCGCTGCGTCGCGCACCTCGCGCTCGGCGAGCATGCTGCCGGGCCGGGCAATCGCGGTGATGCGGCTGGCGAGGTTGACCGGCCGCCCGAACCAGTCGCCCGCACGCGGGAGCGCGAGCCCGACGGCCGCACCGGCGCGCAGCTCTGGGAAGTCCTCGCCCTCGGCGTTGGCGGCGTCGATCAGGTTCAGCGCCGCATTCAGCAGCGGCTCTGCCTCAGGGGCGGTGAGCATGGCTGCGTCACCGATCGTCTTGACCAGTTTTACGGGCGGCTCAGCGGCGTCGGCAGCGAGCGCCTCCAGCCGGGCTGCAAGGTGCCCGAGCTCCTCAGGCGCCACCTCCTCGCCGAGGCGGGTGAAGCCCACGAGGTCGGCGAAGCACACAGCCACCTGGCGCGAGCCGGGCAGTCGACCACCGCTGCGCTCCATCGCGCTGATCACCTCGCTTTGCGCTGTGTGGCGCAGGTGCAGCGCAAGCATGTTGCTGATCAGCGGATCGACCATCGGGTACAGCTGCGCTGCCGCCTCGCCGTAGCGACGGGCGAGCTCGCTTTCGCTGATGCCTGGCTCCAGCACGAGCTTCAGCGGTAGCGCCCGCATCGCCTCGGCCGCCTGGGCGAGGCCGCGGCCGAGCACGCGCAGCAACTCGAGGATGTCATCGTCGGGAATGCCGGCTTGGCGTGCCACGAGCGTCCTGCGAGCGGAGTCGAGCTCGCCTTCGGTGTAGACGGGCTCGTCGGGGTCGGGGATGGGGAGACCCATCGCGCGGCGTGCTGCCGTGAGGAACTCCATCTCCACGCCGCTCAGCTCAGCCACTTCGGCGGCTGTGTAGCGCTCAGGACCGACGATCACACGATCGGCGGGGAGGAAGATCATCGTGCCGCTCGCGGTCGTGCGGCGCAGCTCCGACATGGGTACGCCTTCGGCAGTCAGCTGCTCGAGCAGCGCCAGGCGCTCGGCGCGCGCCCCGCCCTCCAGGCCATCGAGCAGCCCCTCTGTGACGAAATCGGGCGGCTTGGTGCTCATCTCCGCGCAGCGTAGGGCAGGCAGGCGTCCGATGCCGGGCGCAGAATCACAGACCGTGATCGTCCTCGGCATAGATCCCGGTCTCGCCAACACCGGCTACGGCGTGGTCACGCGTCGCGACGGTCGGCTGCTGGCGTTGGACGGCGGCGTGATCGAGACTCGCGCTGGGATTGCCCCGGAGCGGCGTCTGACTGACATCCACGCCGCGGTGGAGGCACTGCTGGAGGAGCACAAGCCGGATGCAGTGGCGCTCGAGGAGCTGTATTTCGGCCAGAACGTGCGCACGGCGTTCGCGGTGGGACAGGCACGCGGCGTGATCCTGCTCGCAGCCGGCCAGCATGGCCTGCCGTGCACCAGCTACACCCCGCAACAGGTCAAGGGCTCGGTATGCGGCAGCGGCCGCGCGCAGAAGGACCAGGTGGCGCGCATGGTCAAGGTGCTGCTCGGCCTGGCCGAGGAGCCGCGGCCCGATCATGCGGCCGATGCTCTGGCGGTGGCGCTCTGTCATGCGAACTGTGCGCCGATGGCGATGGCGCTGGCAGGATCCTCGGGATGATCGCGTTGTTGCGAGGCGAGGTGGCGGTGCGCCGCAGCGACCACGTCGTGGTGCTGAGTAACAGCGTTGGCTATCGCGCGGCCGTCTCGGCGCAGACGCTTGCGCAGGTGCCCGCAGTGGGCGATGAGGTGACGCTGCACACGCACTTGATCGTGCGCGACGACGCGCTCGCGCTCTATGGCTTTGCCTCTGAGCAGGAGCGCGACCTGTTCCTGATGCTGCTGTCAGTGCAGGCGGTCGGGCCGAAGGTTGCACTGGCGGTGCTGTCGGCGGGCCCGCCGCGCGCATTGATCGCATCGCTTGCGGCTGGCGACGCAGCGCGCTTTCAGGCGGTGCCCGGAATCGGCAAGCGCACGGCGGAAAGGATCATCGTTGAGCTGCGTGAGAAGGTCGGCGTCGACAGTGACGTAGCCAGTGTGCGTGTCCCAATAGTTGCGCGCCGCGGGGAGGGGCAGGATCCGCGGCTGTTGGCGCACGATGGCCTGCTCGAGCTCGGATACACGGCAAGCGAGGCACACGAGCTGCTCGCAGGTGCCGAGGGAGAGACAGCAGAGGACTTGATCGGCCAGGCACTGCGTCTGGCGCGCGCACCGTCGTGAACCTGAATCCATGACCGAGACAGCAGCCCGTATCCAAACGCCCTATCTGGTCGGAGAAGACGAGCTCGATCGCTCGCTGCGCCCGCGACGGCTGGATGAGTTCGTCGGCCAGCAGACGCTGCGCGAGCAGCTGACGGTGGCGATCGAGGCTTGCAGCGCGCGTGGCGAGGCGCTCGACCATCTGCTGCTTGCCGGGCCACCAGGGCTCGGCAAGACATCACTCGCGCAGATCGTGGCAGCGGAGCTCGATGTCCCATTTGTGCAAACGGCCGGCCCAGCACTTGAGCGCAAGGGCGACATCGCGGCGTTTCTGACGGCTTTGGAGCCTCACAGCGTGTTCTTCGTGGATGAGATCCACCGCCTCGCGCGCACCCTGGAGGAGACGTTCTACCCGGCGATGGAGGACTATCGCTTGCCGATCACCGTGGGGCAGGGGGCGGGCGCGCGTGTCGTGACGCTCGAGCTGCCGCCGTTCACGCTGGTCGGAGCGACCACGCGCACGGGCCTGTTGACGACGCCGCTACGCGATCGCTTCGGCATCCAGGCGCGCCTGGAGCCTTACGCGGTGGATGAGCTCGCGATCATCGTACGTCGCTCGGCGGGCATCCTGGAGATCGAGTTGGAGCAGGATGGCGCGCTTGCGATCGCCGCTCGCAGCCGGGGCACGCCGCGGATCGCCAACCGGCTGCTGAAGCGCGTGCGTGACTTCGCCGAGGTGCGCATGGCCGGCGTGGTGACGGCCGCGGCAGCGCACGCGGCGCTCGAGATGCTCGAGGTCGACGAGCGGGGTCTGGATCGGCTGGATCGCGAGATCCTGAGCGCGATCTGCTTGAAGTTCAGCGGTGGGCCGGTGGGCCTTTCGACATTGGCTGTTGCCGTGGGTGAGGAGCAGGACACGATCGAGGACGTGTATGAGCCGTATCTGTTGCAGGAAGGGCTGATCAAGCGAACGCCGCGCGGCAGGATGGTGACCCCGGCCGCCTACGAGCACCTCGGGCTTGCGCCTCCGGAGCCGATCGAGGCTGCGCTGTTCTGAGACGCGCTGAGGTGCAAGCGCCGAGCGATCCGCGGCGAGGCGCCTTCACGGTCCGGCTTGCGTAGTCTGTTAGGGACACTATGGCCCATCCTTTCATCTGCCCAAACTGCGGTCACCGCACCTCCGAGCTGGACGGCAACCTCGGATTCACCCGCCAGCGCAAGGGCTGCGACAAGTGCGGCTTTGCGTTCCTGTTCGAACTCCTCGACGACTACTACCCCGCTCCGGATGCGGCGTTCTTCGTCTGCGACGGCGAGGGTCGTATCGTCGGATGCGGAAAGAATTCCTTTGCATTTACAGGCCTCGAGGAGGAAGCTGTAATCGGCCAGCGCGTCGAGGAGGTGCTGGGCTTGAGCTTTGCCAACGGCGACGATCCGGTGAAGACGGTGCTCGAGTGGGGGGTGCGTGCGCTGGAGGTGCCGGTACGGGTGAGTGGCGAACGCGATGTCGCGGCCAATGCGAAAGCGGACATGTTCCCCGCCTATGACGACGACGGTGGCCTGTTGCTTGTGCTGACCCCGGACAAGTAGTCTCATGAGACGATGACCGACCGCCGCCGCAATACTTTGATCCTGCTGATCGTCGCTGGCCTCGTTGCCGCATCGCTGGCTGCGATCGTCACGAAGAAGACGCGCCTGGGTCTGGAACTGAAGGGCGGCGTCGAGCTGGTCTACCAGGCCAAGCCCACCGCGCAGTCCAAAGTAGACACGGAATCGCTCGAACGCGCGATCAACATCATGCGCACGCGCGTCGATCAGTTGGGTGTCGCCCAGCCGGAAATCAACCGCTCGGGCGAAAAGGAAATCGACGTGGCGCTGCCGGAAGTCAAGAACGTCCACCAAGCCGAAGCTGAGGTCGGCAAGACCGCGCAACTGCAGTTCTACGACTGGGAGAAGAACGTAATTGGCGCCAACGGCCAGCCGGCGCCGACCGAAGGCACCGTGACCGGAGACGCGACAACGTCTGGGCCCGGCGGCGTCACCGCGGGGTTGAAACAGTACGAGGCCGTCCTGCGTGCCGCCAAACGGCCAGCCGAACTACGAAAGACAAACACGACCTGGGAGCACGGCTGCACGCCGAAGCAGCTCAACGGCTGTATCTATGGCAGCTGGTACCTGCTCGATAGCGCCCACGAAAAGGTGGTGCGGGGACCTGAAGAAAGCGAAGCGGATCTCTACAACGGCCTCAACTACACCACGAAGGGCGCGAAGCTCAAGGCGGTGCGCGTCAATCCCGGCACGGTGCTCGTCCAGGCCCACCCGGTGGAAACCGCCGAAGGCAAAATCACCGAAGCCTCGCCGAACAGCTGGTATGTGCTGAAGGACGACCCGGTGCTCAATGGCGCGGACATCACCAATCCGACGCAGAGCAACGACGAATCCACCGGGCAGCCCAACGTGACGTTCGGCTTCACCTCGCACGGCAAGACGATCTTCGAACGGGTCACTAAGGAAATCGCGCACCGCGGCCAGGAAGCGCAGTTGCCGGGCGTCTCCCACGAAGCGGCACTGCAGCACTTCGCGGTCGTGCTCGACGGGCAGATCATCACCGTGCCGTCAATCGACTTCAACAAGTACCCGGAAGGGATCGACGCCTCCACTGGCTCTGAGATTTCGGGCGGGTTCACGATTACTTCTGCCCAGAACCTCGCCAACGAGCTACAGTCCGGCGCGCTGCCGATCAAGCTGTCGCTGATCTCCCGCTCGCAGGTCTCCGCGACGCTTGGTAAACAGGCGCTCAACCAGGCGCTGCTGGCGGGTCTCGCGGGCTTCGCGGTGGTGTGCCTGTTCCTGCTGATGTTCTACCGCTTCCTCGGCATGATCGCCGTCGGCGGTCTGGTCATATATGCGGCTTACTTCTTCGCACTAGTCAAGCTGATCCCGGTGACGCTGACGCTCCCGGGGATCGCCGGCTACATCCTCACGATCGGAGTGTGCGCCGATGCGAACATCGTGATCTTCGAGCGCGTGAAGGAGGAGATCCGCGGGGGCAGATCGATCGTCTCCGGGATCGCCACTGGCTACAAACACGGCTTCGCGGCGATCGTCGATGCCAACGTGGTGACGTTCATGACGGCGTTCATCCTGTTCGCGCTGGCGACTGCGGAAGTCAAGGGTTTCGCCTTTACGCTCGGCATTGGCACGCTCGTGTCGCTGTTCACGGCGGTGCTTGCCACGCAGGCCGCGCTTGGTGCGATGAGTCGCTCGCGTCTCGTCAGCCACCCCTCGGCACTGGGCGCAGGCAAAAGGCGCAAAGGCTGGACCTTCGACTTCATGGGCGCCTCCAAGTGGTTCTTCTCGATGTCCGGCACGATCCTCTTGATCGGGGCGCTTGCGATCGGCGGCAAAGGCCTGAACTTCGGGATCGACTTCAAGTCGGGCACACGCATTCAGACGGCTTTCGTCAAGCACGTCTCAGCGTCTGAAGTGTCGAGCGCTTTGAGCGCCGAGGGGTATTCGACGGCGCAGGTGCAGAAATACACCAATGCAAGTGTTGGCGGTAGCGGCTACCAGATCTCAACAAAGACGCTACGGCCGAACAAGGTCAACGAAATCGAACGCGAGCTGAATACGAAGTTCGGGAGTGGCACCCCGGGTACGAAAGGCTTCAAGCCGGGGACGAAGGACTTCTCCTCGACCTCGATTGGGCCGACCTTCGGCAAGACGGTCGCCAACGCGGCGGTAATCGCGATCATCGCGTCGCTTTTGGTGATCTCTGCCTACATAGCGCTGCGCTTTGAGTGGAAGTACGCGATCCCAGTGTTGATTGCGCTGATGCACGATCTGTTGATCACGGCCGGCGTGTACTCGCTGACGGGAAGGGAAGTCACTACCGCGACGGTGGCAGCCTTGCTCACCATCCTTGGATATTCGCTGTACGACACGATCATCGTGTTCGACCGAATACGTGAGAACGTGCCGCGCATGCCGCGAGCTGCGTTCTCCCAGATCGTCAACCGCTCGATGTCGGAGGTCGTGACGCGGTCGTTGGCGACGAGCTTCTGCACGCTCCTGCCGGTGTTGGCGCTGTTGTTCTTCGGCGGCCCCACGCTTCAGGATTTCGCGTTCGCGCTGATGATCGGCATCGCATCAGGCGCCTACTCATCGATCTTCATCGCTTCGCCGGTGCTGACCCACTGGAAGGAGCGCGAGCCCGGCTATCGCGTGCGGCGGGCACGGATCGTGCGCGAACTGGACGCGGTGCCCGCATACGCGTTGACTGCCACGGGCGCTCCCGAGGATGTGGACCCGATTCAGAAGCGCAAGCGCACGCGACGGGGCAACTTGATCGCGCCCGAGGAACCTGGCCAGCAGCTCTCCAGGGACGAGTTTCAGGAACTTGTCCGTGATCTCGATGTCGAGGGTAAGCCCGACAACGGCGCGCCGCCGAGTGGACGCGGTCGCGGTGCAAGCGTGGCGCAGGCCAGTGCTCCGGCGGCGCCGGCGGCGCCCGAGCGCGATCCAGCCGCAGATCTCACACCAGAGGACCTGGTGCTAAAGGAAGATCCTAAGCCACGCCAGAAGAGCCGTGGGCGTCGCAACAAACGTCATGGGAGGGCTCGCTGATGGGACTGCTTGGCTGGGTGATCATGGGACTTGCGATCTGGCATTTCACGATCTTCATGCCCGACCGCTTCTGGGGTGGGATCGTCGGTGCGTTTGTAGGCTCGCTGGTCGGCTCGATCGTGGTGGGGTTGATCATCTACGCAGTCAAGGTCTCAGCGCTGCGCATTCCTGGCGAAAAGGCCACGGACATTGGCGTTGTGCTTTATGCGGTGCCCGGTGCGCTGGTCGGGATCGCGTTGATTTATCTCGAGGGTATGCGTCGCGAACGCGCGCACGGCCGATCCGTGCCGCTGCCCGAGTAAAGATTCTGAGAACTATGACAGCCCGAGTACTGAAATAGTACAAGTGGGCTGACATTGTTTCCGTCTTTCGCATAGAGTGCCCGCGTGCGAGCCCTGCGCGGGCTGGAGATGACCGCGCTGGTGAGATAAATGCGCGCGCCGGGCCGCGGTCGGCCGCAGGCGCCAATGCTAAGGAGTGGAGACCAGATGAACGGAAAGATTCCAGTGAACCGCACGTGGCTGGCAGCGGCCGTGGGTGTGATCGCGGTCATGGCTCTGGCGATAAGCGCCGCGGGAGCGAGTGCTGCGGGGAAAGTCGTATACAGCGACCTCAACACCGTGCCGACCATGGTGAACGGGCATCCGAACCAGGACACCTACTCGGCGGCCCCATTTGAATTTCCCTTTGGCGGTATCGTCGAATTCTCCCACCGGCCAGGGGTGATCAAGAGCTTGATCGCGCAGGTAGACAGCTTCACATGCGAACACGGGGTCTACCAGCTCGAAAATTGCTTCACACCGCACCTGGGGAAGAAGTTCTCCTACAAATTGACAGCCAGTGTCTATGAAGTCGGCGCCGGCAACGCACTCGGGGCGCTGGTCGCATCCTCGACGGAGACCTTCAAGATCCCCTATCGTCCCTCCACGAACGTGGAATGCCCGCCTACCCCTGAAGGCAAGGGCTTCGGTGTGAACTGCGACGTGGGCGGCTACTTGGCGACGGTCAAATTCAAACATTTCTTTCCGGCGGCGGTTCTGCCTGAAAAGGCAATCGTCATGTTCACCGATACGGAAAGCGACAACCCGAACGATGTTGTGAACATCGGCGTGCAGACGTCATACAAAGAATGGGATGGAGAATTCGTCCCAGATCCTCCGCTCGATGGGGGAGTCCCCTCGGTGGGCGTAATCCCGTTCCCTGAAGACACGTACGTCAGGGGTGAACTCCAAAGTGCGGGCGGAGCAGGCTACCAGCCCGTCTTCCAAGTTCTCGCCAAACCGTAGGACGCTGCATTCGCTGAGGCCGGGTATCGCCGCGATCGGGGCGCGCGAGCCCGGCCCCAGTGGTGTCTGGTGCCGTTCCGTCCCACCCCAGCCGTAGTCTCGCCGGGTGCCTCCCTTCCGATTTGAGATCCCCGCATGCCCTGTAGAGGACGTCGAGCGGCTGCAGCACCAGCTGAGGGTTAGCGGCTCACTCGCGCAAGTACTGGTGCGCAGAGGTCTCTCCGAGCCACAGCGAGCGCGGGCGTTCCTGGCTGGCACCGAGGAGCACTCGCCGCAGGAGTTTCGCGGCATCGGCGCCGCGGTGGAGATGATCCTCCGCAATGTGGCAGCCAGTTCGAGGATCACCGTGCACGGCGACTACGACGTAGACGGCATCTGCTCGACGGCGGTGCTGGTGCGGGCACTGCGCGAGCTGGGTGGTGACGTGGACTACTACTTGCCCGACCGCGCGAGCGATGGCTATGGCCTCAACGCGCAGACCGTGCAGCGGCTGGCCGTGCGCGGCACGCAGCTACTGGTGACGGTCGACTGTGCGGTCACAGCCGTGGATGAGGTGGCGGCGGCACATGCGCTGGGGATGGAGGTAGTCGTGACTGATCACCACTCCCCGCGAGCGGACCGCGCGCTGCCGCAAGCACCGATCGTGCACCCCGCGCTGTGCGGCTACCCGTGCGCGGAGCTGTGCGCGACAGCCGTCGCGTACAAGCTCGCGCAGGCCCTCTACGCAAAGGGAGGACGCGACCCGGGCGAGCTGAGCCGCGATCTCGACCTGGTTGCGCTTGCGACGATTGCCGACGTGATGCCGTTGACAGGCGAGAACCGCACGCTCGTGCGTCGCGGCCTGCGTGCGCTTGCCGCGACCACGAAGCCAGGTCTGCGGGCACTGATGTCCGTCGCGGGCGTGGACAGCGCGAAGGTCAACGAGCGCGCGCTTGGCTTTGCGCTGGCGCCGCGCCTGAACGCCGCCGGGCGGCTCTACCGGGCGGATGCGGGCTTGGAGCTGATCCTGACAGCGGACCCGCAACGGGCGCAGCAGATAGCTCGCGAGCTCGACAGCGCCAACCACGAGCGACGGCAGATCGAGCAGCGCATCCGCTTCGAGGCAGAAGCGCAGATGGCGGGGCTTGGCGAGCGGGCGGCATACGTGCTTGCGGGCGAGGGATGGCATGCGGGCGTGATCGGGATAGTCGCCTCGCGCCTGGTCGAGAGCAGTGGCCGGCCGGTGGTGATGATCGCTCTGGATGGAGATGAGGGGAGGGGCTCGGGACGCAGCATCGAGTCCTTCGATCTGTTGGCGGGTCTCACTGCATGCGCGGGGAGCCTGCTTGGCTACGGTGGCCACCGCGCGGCCGCGGGCGTGCAGATCGAGCGGGGACGGGTCGATGAGTTCGCGGCGGCCCTCGCTGTGCACGCGGAGGCGGTTTTGCGCCCGGGGGATCTGATCCCGGTGGAGCGTGTTGACGCGATCGTGAAAGGACCGGAGCTGGGCATGGTGCTCGCTGAGGAGCTACAGCAGCTTGCCCCGTTTGGGCGCGGCAACCCGACGGTCTCGTTGCTGCTCGAGGACGCGGTGTTTCGTGACTCGCGGCCAATGGGTGAAGGCAAGCACGTGCGCTTCTCGGTCGAATCGGACGGTGTGCGGGCGCGGGCTGTGGCCTTCGGCTGCGGTGGGCGGCTGGACGTGCCAGACGGCGAGCCTGCGCAGGCGACGTTCGCTCTGGAGGTCAACGAATGGAATGGGATCAGCGAGCCGCGCCTGCTCCTTCGTCAGGCGGTCACGCAGGCGCTGGCGCCCGCGGCGGAAGATCCAGCGCTCACGAAAACCGAGATACAGGTCGAGGAGATCGAGACGGGGGAGCTGGTGCTGTTTGCGCTGCCGTGAAGATCTACTTCAAACTGGGCTGAGAGTCGCCTAACCTTTGATCATGGCTATCGCCGGGGACCCCAAGCTCACTCAGGTTGCAGATGTTCTGGACGGGTCTGAGCGGAGACTGCTCAGCGACCTGTTCGCGATCGTCTCCGAGCATGCGGCTGACTCGGCGGTTGACATCGACCGCGAGCGCGTACAGGACGCGTTCGTGTTTGCGTGTGAGCACCATGCGGCGCAGCGGCGCAAGTCTGGCGAGGACTTCATCGTGCACCCGGTGGGGGTGGCGCGGATCTGCGCGAGCATGCGCCTGGACACTGAGACGCTTTGCGCGGCGCTGCTACACGACACGGTCGAGGACACCTCCGCGTCGATCGAGGAAGTACGCGAGCGCTTTGGCGAGGAGATCGCGGCGATCGTCGATGGCGTGACGAAGCTGACGGGCATCACTTTCCAGTCCCACGACGAGGCGCAGGCGAACAACTATCGCAAGATGATGGTGGCGATGGCCACGGACGTGCGGGTCATCCTGATCAAGCTGGCCGACCGTCTGCACAACATGCGCACGATCGACGCGATGCCCAAGCAGAAGCAGATGGACAAGGCGCGCGAGACGCTGGACATCTACGCGCCGCTGGCACACCGGCTGGGTATCCACGCGATCAAGTGGGAGCTCGAGGATCTGGCGTTCGCGACGCTGCACCCGCGCAAGTACCAGGAGATCAAGGGCCTGGTGGCCCAGCAGCGCGACGAACGCGAGCACTACGTGACGGAGGCGGGCGAGTACCTGCGCAGCGAGCTGGCGGAGATGGGCATCGAGGCACAGATCGCAGGGCGCGCCAAGCACTTCTACTCGATCTACTCGAAGATGACGAAGAAGGGCCGCGAGTTCAACGAGATCTACGACCTGACGGCGATGCGCGTGATCGTCGACTCGGTGAAGGACTGCTACGGCACCGTGGGCGTGATCCACTCGTTGTGGAAGCCACTGCCGGGTCGCTTCAAGGACTTCATCGCGATGCCGAAGTTCAACATGTATCAGTCGTTGCACACGACGGTGATTGGGCCGGAGGGGCGGCCGCTGGAGATCCAGATCCGCACCCAGGAGATGCACGAGATGGCCGAGTTTGGCGTGGCGGCGCACTGGGTGTACAAGCAGCCTGGTGCCGACGAGGCGCCGGGGCACTCCGGTTGGCCGGGGGGCGGAGAGGACGCCAAGCTCAAGTGGCTGCGCTCGATGCTCGACTGGCAGAAGGATCTGTCGGACCCGCGCGAGTTCATGGAGACGCTGCGCACGGACCTGTTCGAGGAGGAGGTATACGTCTTCACGCCCAAGGGCGAAGTGAAGTCGCTGGCGGCGGGCGCAACGCCGCTTGACTTTGCGTACGAGGTGCACACGGAGATCGGCCACCGCTGTGTGGGCGCGCGCGTGAACGGGAAAATCGTGCCGCTGCACTACGAGTTGCGCTCGGGGGACATCGTGGAGATCCTCACCGCGAAGCGTGAGCGCGGACCTTCGCGCGACTGGCTGGCGATGGTCAAGACGACCCGTGCGCGCAACAAGATCAAGGCGTGGTTCAAGGCTGAGTCGCGCCAGGACACCGAGCACACGGGGCGCGAGCTGCTGCAGGAGCACCTGCGCAAACAGGGTCTGCCTGCGCAGAAGATCACTGGCTCGGCGCTGTTGGCGGACGTGATTAGGGAGGTTGGCTACCGCAAGGCGGATGACTTCTACATCGCACTGGGCGCCGCCAAGATCTCCCCGAAATTGGTGGTCAACAAGGTTATGCAGCGCCTGAAGCAGGGCGAGGCCGCCGACGGCGAGGACACCGCGGCGGACCTGTTGCGCGTCGGGCGAGCCCGCAGGCGTCCGACGAAGTCATCGAACCAGTACGGAATCAGGGTGGAAGGCGTAGAGGATGTGATGTTGCGCCTGGCCAAGTGCTGCCGCCCGGTGCCGGGCGATGAGATCGTTGGCTACATCTCTCTCGGCCGCGGTATCACGATCCACCGCGAAGACTGTCCTAACGCGGCGCTGCTGCGCAAGAGCCCCGAGCGTTTCACGAGCGTGGCGTGGGAAGGCGACCAGTCGACGGGCTTCGTGGTGGAAATCCAGATCGACGCGTGGGACCGCCATCATCTGCTGGCGGACCTCTCGCGCGCATTCTCGGAGTCGGGCGCGAACATCATGGAAGCACGTTGCCTATCGATGCCGCCGATGGTCAAGAATCGCTTCGTGGTGGAGGTGGCAGACACCCACTCGCTGAAGAGCGCGATCACGCGCCTGCGCAATACCGAGTCAGTGTTCGACGCCTACCGCGTGACACCGGGCGCGGCGGCGGCGTAGACGGCGCCACGCCGAGCATCTTGCGCGTGGGACGGGAGTTATTGGGTGTTCGCCGTTCGTCCCCGGCGGATCGCGGTAGTCAGGCGACGATGTTGAGCGCCTGCGCGAGGATTGAGTAGCGCGCCTCGCTGACGTCGCCGAGGTAGTCGCCGTCGACCTGAAGCGGTAGCGGACGGCCGTCGGCGCTGCGCACCGTCAGCTCGCTCATGTTCGAGAGCCCGCTGATCTGGCGGTTGCCGGTCACACGCGCGCGGGGCGAGAAGGCGCGCCAGGCGATCGAAAACATCGCGGGCAGACTCGCCCGGTGGAGAACGCCGCCGGCGAGCGCACCGGAGTCGAGCGCTGCGCCGTCGCTGATGTGGATGGGACGATCCTGGAAGTAGGTGAAGGGCGAGCCGTTCTGCACGATGGCGGTGACGCCCTCGAGCCTCTTGCCGGCGGCGTCGACCTCCAGCCGGGGTGGGTGTAAGAGATAGCGGCGCAGGAACGTGGTGACTGCCACCCACGTGAAGAAGTAGGGCCCTAGGCGGGCCTTCAGCTTCGGGTTCGCGTCGACGCGCTCGACCACGCTGGCGTCGAGCCCAAGGCCGGAGGCGAACGTGAAGCAGCGGCCGTTGACGACTCCCAGATCGACCATGCGCGGGCGCCAGTCGTCGGCCATCGCGAGCAGATGCTCGGTCGCGTCGACCACGTCGCCGGGGATGCCGAGCATCTTGCCGAACACGTTGGCCGAGCCGCCCGGCAGGCAGCACAGCGGCGTGGGGGAGCCAAGCAGCCCGTTGGCGGCTTCGTTAACGGTGCCGTCGCCGCCGAAGGCGACGACCACGTCATAGCCCTCGTGCGCCGCCTCACGGCAGAGCTCGGTGGCGTGCCCGCGAGCCTCGGTATCGACCGCGTCGACCTCGAAGCGCCCCTGCAGCGCATAGACGACGAGGTGGCGCAGGCGGTCGGAGACAGTCGTGGCATAGGGGTTGACGATGATCAGCATGCGCCGCTTGCTGGCGGGCGAGGCGAAGCGGAATGGCGCTTGGCTATCGGCAGTGCGCTGGTCGTGCTCGGATGTGTAGGAACTCACCGTCATCGCCTACACCGGCAGTTGGCGAGCGTTACCCGACGGTAGAACACCGCTCACGTTGTGCCTTGCGTTCGCCGATAGGATTGCTAGACTTCCGTACCACAGATGGACACATCGAGAGGGGTGGAGGGCCTGGCCCTGCGAAACCCCGGCAACCACCGCCAATGTCACAGGCGGGAAGGTGCCAATTCCAGGTGATGTGTGGCCGGGCTTCGCGCCCTTCGCCACACGTGACAAGGCGAAGGTTAAAGCGAAGGAGCCCCAAATGGCTGTCAGTCATCTTCAGTGCAAGGAGTGCAAGGCGCAGTACCCGCTGGAGGCGCTTTACGTCTGCGAGCAGTGCTTCGGGCCGCTCGAGGTGGCCTACGACTACGACCGCTCGACGTTTGACGTGGGCGAGCTGCGCCGCCGCATCCAGGGTGGCCCGCAGAACATCTGGCGCTACGCGGACTTCCTGCCGCTCGCGGGTGGACCTCCGGGGCCGTCGGGTCGTCTGGCCTCGCGCGTCGGTCTACCGGCTGGTTGCACGCCACTGATCCGCGCCGACCGACTGGCGGAGCGCCTTGGGTTGCGCGAGGTGTGGGTCAAGAACGACGCCGCCAACCCCACGCACTCCTTCAAGGACCGCGTCGTCTCGGTCGCCGTCACGCGCGCCCGCGAGCTCGGCTTCGAGACGATCGCGTGCGCCTCGACCGGCAACCTCGCGAACTCCGTCGCTGCGCACGGG
>Ga0210383_10002387_pt1 | contig 17009 bp, 15 predicted proteins | sample IncBWC14OmetaG_FD_160072 | JGI IMG/M metagenome (GOLD analysis project Ga0210383, IMG submission 160072) | Forest soil microbial communities from Barre Woods Harvard Forest LTER site, Petersham, Massachusetts, United States - Inc-BW-C-14-O ...
TCTCGGTCTTAAAGAGCGTCTCGATCGGCTGTGGTGGGATGGCGCTACGGTAGTCTTCAAGACCGATCGGATTTTCTAAAATAAGGACTGCGGTCGTCTCGGGGTAGTCCCGCGCGAAATAAACCGCGAGCATACCGCCAAACGAATGGCCTAAAATCGCAGCCCGCGTCACGCCGAGGCTGTCGAGTAGCATTTTCGTGTTACGCGCGAGAAGATCGAAACTATAACGGATGTCCGGCTTGGCGGATTTGCCGAAGCCGATCTGGTCCGGCACGACGACGCGATAGCCCTTGCCTGCAAGCATGGCGATCGCGCGCGCCCAATAGTCGCCTGAAAAGCTCTTGCCGTGGAGAAGCACGACGGTCTGACCATTGGCAGACCCGATTGGTGCGATGTCCATAAAAGCCATGCGCAGCAGCTGGTTCTCGACAGTAATGTCGAAGAAGTGCACTGGGTAAGGGTAGTCAACTTCTTCAAGCCCAATGCCAAGCGGCTTCAAAGTGGGCGCCTGCGCGTCAACGCGGCCGATCAACGATACAGCCATCAGCACGAGCGCGCAGTATTTGAGACAGCGGAAGCGCATACTGATCGATCCTCCAGTCCGATTTACGGTCGCACATTGTTCCCAAGTCCTGACCGGGGGTACACCTAGAACGCGCTCTTGACGACACCGCCGTCCACCCGGAGCGCAGCGCCTGTCGTTGCCGAGGCGAGCGGGCTTGCGATGTAGGTGACAAGAGAGGCGACTTCCTCGGGCGCGGCAAACCGTCTGATGAGCGAGGTCGGCCGAACTTTCTCAAAGAACTCGCTCTCGAATTCGTCAAAGGTTTTGTTGCTGCCCTGCGTGAGGGCACCGACGAAATCTACAACACCGCGCGACTTGGTTGGACCTGCCAGCACGCTATTGACGGTGATGCCGGTGCCTGCAACCGCCTCGGCTAGGCCGCGCGCGACGGCGATCTGCGCAGTTTTGGTCACGCCGTAATGAATCATTTCGACAGGAATCTGCAACGCGCTTTCGCTCGAAATGAAGATGATCCGTCCCCAATTGGCCCGTTTCATAGCCGGCAAGCACAGGCGCGCAAGACGCACCCCACTCAGCACGTTAACTTCGAAGAACCTTACCCAGTCACCATCCGGAATCTCCTCAAAGGGCTTCGGCTCGAAGATACCGAGGTTGTTGACGAGGATCTCGATGTCGGAATGGCTGCGGATTAGTTCTTCCGCCGTCGCAGCTGCGCTGAGGTCACCGACAAATCCCGTGACATCGCCGTCGGTTTCGGCCTGCGTTGTGGTGACCGCCTTGCTGACTCCGGCTGCTGTTCGGCCGTTTATAATGACGCGAGCGCCCTCCCGGGCTAAGCTTGTCGCGATCGCGAGTCCTATCCCTGCGGTGCTGCCTGTGATCAGAGCAAGTCTGCCTTTGAGTTTGAGGTCCATGGGTTTTCCTTCAAGCAAAATTCGTCGGTAAGATGTGACCCGAATGTCGCGGTACTACGAAGGCCCAATCTCCGATCACTTTGACGGCGAGCGGTTTTTTGACCCGCACGGCGTGCCGCCAAGAAACCGACGTGACCTGTTGCGTTGGGTCATCGATCGCCATTGGCGTGCCACCAAGTCGAAATGGCCGGCCTGGGCTCCATCACCTTACGTTGACCATCCGCCGGAACGCGTTGAAGGTTCGGTTTGGCGCATTTGCTATGTCGGCCATGCCAGCCTACTGATTCAAACTGCGGGTCTCAATATGCTGATCGACCCGGTATGGTCGCAGCGCGCGTCGCCTTTCCGCTTCGTCGGCCCAAAGCGGGTCAACAATCCGGGTATTGCATTTTCTGACTTGCCGCCGATCGATGTCGTGCTGGTATCGCACGGTCACTACGACCATCTCGATGTCACCACCCTGTCGCGGCTCGCGGCTGCACATTGCCCGCGCGTCATCACGCCCCTTGGCAACGACACCATCATGAGAAATCACGATCCTATAATCGCGGCACAGGGATACGATTGGGACGATCGGGTGGATGTCGGATCGGGTGTGACGGTAACGCTTGTTCCCGCGCGACATTGGTCTGCGCGCAACCTGTCCGACCGCAACATGTCGCTATGGGCATCGTTTATCATCGAAACGCCAGGCGGATGCATCTATGTCGTCGGTGACTCGGCCTATGGGGATGGTCGCTATTTCCGGGAAGCACGCCAGCGCTACGGACCGTTGCAACTCGCGATCTTGCCGATCGGGGCCTACGAGCCGCGCTGGTTCATGCGCGATCAGCATATGAATCCCGCCGAGGCAGCCCAGGCATTCATCGATTGCGGCGCCGAATTGGCATTCGGCCACCATTACGGCACGTTCCAGCTGACCGACGAGGCAATCGATGCGCCGCCTATTGAGCTTGACCAAGCCTTGCAGTCTAGGGGAATTCTGGCAGAGCGATTCCGTGCATTGCGGCCAGGGCAAGTGTGGCAGCGGGCGGCCTCTACGCTCAAAAGCAGACACCAAGGCGGAAGGTCCGCGCACAACGAATTCGACTGATTAAGAAATTGTACGTTGTTAGTCAGTTGATGGTGGGAATTGCCTGCTGCGGCATTGGTAATGGGGTGCCAGTTGCGCCAAGCCAGAAGGAATTGAGCGCGAAGAGGTTCGAACTTCCATCCGCAGATTCGTAGTCTGGCCGAGATCATGGTCGTCCTCAATACTCGTAGCACTCGATCAGATCGGGTTACTCGGCCGGCCATAGCCGCCGCCTCCCGGCGTTTCGAGCGTCACTTCGTCATTGGGCTGCATGACCATCTTGCGCGCTTCGGTTACGGTTTTGCCGTTCACCAGAAAACGGCCAGACGCGCCTGGCGCGCCGCCGCCGAGACCTTCTGGTGCAAAGGTAGTGCGGCTCGCGACCGCATTGAGAAGCCATGGGCTGGCGGTGCGCATGCGCCAACTGATCGTTTGCCCGTCGCCGCCGCGGGATGCGCCGGCACCGCCAGAACCGATGCGAAGTTCCTTTTTGTTGAACACGATCGGCATGGACGCCTCCAGTACTTCGACCGGCACGGCCGCGACGCCGGTCGGATAGCAGGTCGCCGAAGGTCCGTCCTTAGTCCGGCGCGCGCCCATGCCGCCAGAGTAATTGAACATCGAACTCGTGAACGGCGAGTCGTCAGCGTTCTTACCTTGAATTTGGATCGTCCAGACTGCGCCCGATCCTTCGGCCAGCACGCGGTCCGGGATGACGTGATAAAGCGCTTTGAGAATCGGCATCGGCACATACATGCCGACAACGTGACGCGCGTTGACGGGCGCGGGATATTTGCAATTGACGATACAGCCTTCCGGCGCGGTCACTTTGATCGGGGCGAGACTGCCGAAATTGTTAGGCAGTTCGGGATCAAGGCAGGAGCGAATGGCAAAGGTGCTGTAGGCATGGGTGTAGTTCATGACTACGTTGATGCCATAGGGGCTTTGCCCTGAACTCCCGGCAAAATCGATGTGGATCTCTCCTTCCTTGGCGTCGATCGTCACCGCGGTCTTAAGCGTAATAACGTCACCGCCCGGCACATCGAATTGGCTTTCGCCGTGAAAAGTGCCGGGCTTGAGTTTGCGGATCGACTGCCGGGTCGATTGTTCGGAGCGCGAGATCACCTCTTCCGAGATTTCGTCAATGTCATCGTAACCTTGCCGATCGAGCAAGGCTGACAGCCGTTTGCAGGCCAGCCGGCCACTCGACACTTGAGCCGCGAGATCGCCAAAGACGTGATCGGGCGTGCGGACGTTACGCCGGATCATTTCATGCAAGACTTTGCTCGGTTCGCCGGCCTCATAAAGCTTGAGCATCGGGATCCACAGACCTTCTTCATGCACATCGCGCGCGCCGGCGCCGACGCCGTAGCCGCCGATATCGGTGTGATGGATGGTCGAGCCGAAGAAGCCGATGAGGCGGTTCTTGTGAAACGCCGGCAACATCACGGTGATGTCGAAGAAATGCCCGGCCGAAAGCCAGGGATCGTTGGTAATCAGGACATCGCCGGGACTAAGCGTCTGCGTTGGAAAGGCCTCGACGAAGTGTTTGCCCGCCGCCGCCAGCGAATTGATGTGGCCGGGTGTGCCGGTCACGGCCTGCGCCACCATGCGGCCGCGCCGGTCGAAGAGCGCGTTGGCGAGATCGCCGGCTTCACGGACGATCGGGCTGAACGCGATGCGCCGCAGCGCCTTTGCCTGCTCGCTGACGATGCTAATCAGATTGCTCCAGACGATTTCGAGTTCGATACCGTCCATCTTCATTCCTCCTTGGACGCCATAATGCATCCGGTGCGATCGACTTTGGCCTGCCAGCCGGGAAGAATGATGATGGTGGTCTCGCGCTCTTCGATGATCGCAGGACCTGGCACGATTTGCTCGCAGGCAAGATCGGCGCGCGCATAGACCGGTGCATCGACGTCCTTGCCGCCGAAGCGCGCCTTGCGCTTGTTGCGCGGCTTTCCCGGCATGGCGGAGAGCGCCGGCACGCTGTCGCGCGACGCCGCGGGGCCGGTCGCGACAATGCGCCAGCTGACGATTTCGATGTCGACCTCCGGCAGGCGCAGGCTATACAGTCGTTCATAGCCCAGCTCGAAGACTTCGCGCAGCCAGGTTGGGTCGTGCTTACGCCGGGGATCGCTTTCGAACCATGCCGTCACTTCGTTCTGCTGGCCGAAATAACGCATATCGGCGCCAAAGCGGTAGGTGATGTCGCTTGGCGCACAGCCCGCGCTGGCGAGCCCCTTGCGCGCATCGTCCACAAGCTGGGTGAGAATGTCGTCGGCGCGCTGCCAATGGAGCGCGGACAGCCGCGCCAGCGCGCCGCGCGAGAGGTCGAGCCGCGGCGGCGTGACCAGCGTGCCGAAGGCGGAGAGCACACTCGCCAGCGGCGGGTAAATAACGACCGGACTGTCCAGCAAATCGGCCACGTAGCAAGCGTGAACAGGGCCGGCGCCGCCGAAGGCAAATAGCGGCAGCCCGCGATAATCGATGCCGCGATCGACGGCATGGGCGCGCGCTGCAGCCGTCATCGATTCACCGACGACGCGGTAAATGCCGGCCGCAGCCTCGAGCGTGGTCGTGCCGAGAGATTCTGCGAGCTTGCTGAGCTGCTTTTCAGCTTGGGCGCGATCGAGCTTCATGTCGCCGCCGAGAAAATTGTCGGCGCTGAGATAACCGAGCACCAGGTCGGCATCAGTGACGGTCGGTTTTTGGCCGCCGCGTCCGTAGGCAACCGGCCCCGGCGTGGAGCCGGCGCTCTGCGGCCCGACTTTGAGAAGCCCGAGATCGCTGACGGAAGCGATGCTGCCGCCACCGGCGCCGATTTCGATCATGTCGACGGACGGAATCAGGATCGGCAGGCCGCTGCCGGATTTGAAACGGTAGATGCGGTCGACCTCGAAATCGCCGATCACGAGCGGCTGGCGATCCTCGATAATGCAGGCTTTGGCGGTCGTGCCGCCCATATCGAAGGACAACAGCCGGTCGAGCCCGAGTACGTCGGCGAAATAAGCCGCAGCAAGCGCGCCTGCCGCCGGACCGGATTCGACCATGCGCACCGGAAACTGGCTCGCAATGTCGATGCCGATGACGCCGCCATTGCTCAGCATGATGAGGGGATCGTTGGCGAAGCCGCGCTCTCTTAATCCGGCGCGCAGGGCTTCGAGATAAGGCTCGGTGATCGGCGCCGTATAGGCATTCATCGCCACCGTCGACGTGCGCGGATATTCGCGGATTTGCGGGGCAACGTCGGACGAGATCGACACATACATGCCGGGCGCATGTTTGACGATGAGGTCGCGCATCGCCCGCTCGTTCGCGGGATTGATATAGGCGTTGAGGAAGGAGACGGCGACCGAGACCACGCCTTGGCGCTTGAGCTCGCCGACGGCGGTGACGGCGTTCCGCTCATCGAGCGGCGTGAGCACCTCGCCCGTCGCCAGGACCCGTTCGATGACGCCGAATGTCAGTTCTCGCGGAATCAGCGGCTCGGGAAATTCGATCTGCGGATCGAACATCTCGTACCGATGCTCGTCGCGGATGGTCAAAATGTCGCGGAAGCCTTCGGTGACTAGGAGCGCCGTTTTCGGCCCTTTGCGTTCAATGACCGCATTCGTCACAACGGTGGTGGCGTGGACGATGACATCGGTCACCGCGGTGGAAGCCACTCCCGCCTTCTTCAGAACCGAGTCAACAGCGCGAAAAAAGCCGATGTCGAGACTTTCCGGCGTGGTGAGGGTCTTGTCGACGACGGTTTGGCCCGACGCGCTGCGCAAAACGACGTCGGTGAAGGTACCGCCAATATCAACGGCGAGCGCGTAACGCGACATTCCGTGGGCTTCCTTTTTACGATACAGTGTATCTTATTGCGATACTGAGTATCGTTTATATACGAGAAGTAGCCCTTGATCAAATACCAAGCGCATTGACGCGTGATATATTTATAGGTAGGTGTTCCGTAAATAAGAAATATGTCTCTCACAGCGATACAACTTTCTGAGGCCGCAGGAAACGCTTGTATGATGTCGGATGCGCTTGAAGCGACGGATGACGACGAAAGGGCCCAGGGCTCGGGCGTCATTCAATCCGTAGTCACCGCCGCACAGATCATCGAGGCTTTGGCCGCTGCCGCCCAGCCGGTGCGGCTGACCGCGCTCGCCCACTCGCTCGGCGAGCCGAAAGCGAAAATCCACCGGCATCTGTCGACGCTGAAATTTCTCGGCTTTGTCGATCAGGACGCACAGACCGAATGCTATCGGCTGGCGCCGAAGCTTGCGCATATCGGCCAGGCCGCGGCCGATCAGCTCGATCTGAGGCGGCTGGCGGAGCCCTATATGATGCGGCTGCGCGATCTCACCCGCCAAACCGTGGTTTTGAGCCTGCCGGCGAGTGGCGACGCCATCGCCAATGCCGTGTTCGACAGCCCCAATCTGGTGACCATCTCGGTGCGGCTCGGCTACCGGTTGCCATCCTATTCGTCGGCGCAAGGCCGGGTCACGCTCGCTTTCTCGCCGCCCGAACTGCAGCAGCGCATTCTCGCCCGCAAGCTGCAACCGCTCACCCCGCGCACCATCGTCGATCCGGCGCAATTGCGGCAAAGACTGACGCGCATCCGCGAGCAACTCTACGACGTCGCCATGGATGAAACCGTGCTCGGCATTTCCGCCGTCGCGGCTCCGATCCTCGACTTCGGCAACAAGCTGGTCGGCGCCATCGCTGTCGTCGGTACGACGCAGCATGTCCACGATCCGGTGGATCCGGAGCAGCTTCAGCTGCTGCGCGCCTGCACCAAGGCCATCTCGCTGAAATTGAACTCGACCGCCTACGAGGTGTTGAAGATCCCCAATATGCGGGAATTCATCTTCGACTAGCCGACGAACCAGCACGCAGACTGCGTTTAAACGCGGTCGAAACAACAAGAGTAGAGGGAGGGGTAATGTTCAAGTCTCAACGGTCTCACAACGCTTTTGGCGCCATCGCCAATTGCTCCATCGCAGCGCTCGGGCTTTCTCTGCTCGCCGCCGGTACGGCGCAGGCCGAGGACGTCTATAAGATCGGCATGTCCGCCGGCCTCACCGGCTACGCGGCGACCGTCGATCGCGCCTGGCGCGACGGCGTCGAGGTCGCAGTCGATGCACTCAATGCCAAAGGCGGCATTTTGGGCCGCAAGGTTCAGGTCATCGTCGAGGACAATCGGTCCGAACCGCAGGAAGCGGTGACCGCCTATCGCAAGATGATCAGCTCTGACAATGTCAACGTGTTCGCGAGCGGCTGCGTGTCGGCGGGCAATTTCGCCGCGGCGCCGCTAGTGATGAAGGCCGAGACGCCCATGGTGCTGTGCTCCATCCTGCCGCAGCAGCCGGACCAAGTGGCTTGGGCGTTCACCACCATTCCGCCGCCCCGTTTCGAAGTCGAGACGCGGCTCGATTATCTCAAGAACAAGACCACGATCAAGAAGATCGGCGTCCTGCACGACCCCTCGCCTTACGCCAATGCGCAAAGTGCGGCGGCAGAGAAGGAAGCGGCCGACTACGGCCTCGAAATCGTCGGTAACGAGCAATACAAGACCGACGACGCCGATCTGAGCGTGCAGATTCAGAAAATGTACGCCGCCGGCGCCCGCGCGATCATCAAGATCGGGCTGGGCGGCACGACGCTGACCGCGGCGAAGAATATCAAGCAGCTCGGCCTCGACATGATCATGTTGACGAGCCTCGAGGACGTCGCCGTGTTCCGGCCGGTGGCTGAGGTGCTCGGCGACAAGTTCTTCTTCGTGGCCTCGCCGGCGCAGATCTATGACGTGCTTCCCGCCGGCGCGTTGAAGACGGAAATTGCAAAATTCCTCGAACCGTGGCGCGCGAAGTACGGCGATCGCGATCCGAACTGGGCCGGCCGCGGCTGGGATGCCGTGACGGTGATTTCCGCTGCGACCGCGAAGGCGAAAGCGGCCGACGGTCCGAAAGTGCGCGATGCACTGGAAAGCATCGACGGATTCCAAGGCACGACGGGGATCTATCACTTCTCCGCCACCAATCATCAGGGCATCACGGAAAATCCGCTGCTGCTGGCGACGATCATCGACGGCCAAGTCAAAGTGGTGAAGTGACGTCGACGATGGCGCCTATGCTCGAAGTCGAAGGGCTTTCCGCGTGGTATGGCCACGTCGAAGCCCTGCGACTCGTCGACATGCATGTCGATGACGGCGAGCTCGTCGCCGTGCTCGGCCCGAACGGCGCTGGTAAGTCGACATTGATGCGCGCACTGCTGGGCCTCGTTCCGACCCAAGGGCGCGTTCGCTTTCGCGGCGCCGACGTGCCGCGGCGCAACCCGGTGGCGGCTGCGGCCTGCGGGCTCGTCCTGGTGCCCGAGGGGCGCGGCATTTTCGGGCCGATGACGGTTGCGGAAAATCTCGAACTCGGCGCCTATCTCTTGAAGGGCAATCGCGCGGAATTTGCGCGGCGGCATGATCGCGTGCTGGCGCTGTTTCCGCGCCTGAAAGAACGTTTGCCGCAGGCTTCCGGCTCATTGTCCGGCGGCGAGCAGCAGATGCTGGCGATCGGCCGGGCCTTGATGGCGGACCCGAAGATCCTCCTGCTCGACGAGCCATCGCTCGGGCTCGCGCCCAGGGTCATTGAGGAAATTTTGGAAAAGCTCGGCGAGCTCAATCGCAACGGCCTTCCGATCGTGCTCGTCGAGCAAAAGGCGCCGCTGGCGCTCAGGCTTGCGCGCCGCGCTTACCTCATGTCCGTCGGCAGCATTGCCGCCGAAATCGATCCTCGCACCGTCAAGTCGCACGATGAACTCGCTAATTTCTATCTGGGCTAAGCGCGGCTCGATCTGGGCCGGGCGCGGCGGCAATCCCGCGCTGCTCGCGGTGTGGAGCCTCGCCGCAGCGCTCGTTATTTACGTGCTGATCCGCGGTGGCTATCTGATGACCGTGATGCAGATCGCGGCGATCTACACGATCTTCGTCACCGGCTTGAACATCTTCATGGGTTATGCCGGCCAGGTCTCCTTCGGTCACAGTGCTTTCGCCGCGGTGAGCGGCTACGCGTCGGCGGTATTGACGGCGACCTATGGCTGGGAGCCGCTTCCCGCGGCTACGCTCGGCCTCGCCGGCGTCCTCGCCTGCGCCTTGATCATCGGCTACCCGACCTTGCGCCTGCGCGGCCACTATCTTGCCATGGCGACGCTTGCCATCGGCCTGATCGCCTACGACGTCGCGGTCGAATGGGGATCGGTGACTCAGGGTTATATGGGCATTTCCGGCATTCCGCCGCTCGGCATTGGACGCTTCACCGTGACGTCCGATCGCGGCGTTCTGGTTCTGCTCATCGTCATCGCCGCGCTTGGCGTGCTCGCCGCGGCCGGCATTCGCCGCTCCCGGCTCGGGCGCGCCTTCGTCGCCATCGCCGGCAGCGAGAACGCCGCGCGTGCGCTCGGCATCGACGTCGCGCATTACAAGCTCTCGGCGTTCATGATCTCGGCGTTTTATGCGGGGCTGGCCGGGTCCTTGTTCGTACATGCCGTCGGCTTCGTCAGCCCTGAAGTATTCGGGCTGCACATGGTCGTCCTCGCTTTCACCATGCTTTATATCGGCGGCATCGGCACCTTTGCTGGCCCGGCGCTCGGCGCGCTGATCGTGACGCTGCTGCCGGAGACATTTCGCACCTTCAACGAATATCAGGACCTCGCCTATGGCGCGGTTCTGATCCTGATCCTGATCTATGCGCCCGGCGGCATTGCGTCGCTGCCGAAACTCCTGTCGTCGCTTCCGCGCAGGAAGCCTCTATGAGCATCCTGCGGCTCGATAATGTCACGCGCCGGTTCGGCGGCCTCGTCGCCCTCGAAAACGTTTCGCTCGAGGTTCCCCGGCGCGGCATCACCGCGATCATCGGTCCGAACGGCGCCGGCAAGACCACCCTGTTCAATATCATCTCGGGCTTCAATACGCCGACCGCCGGCAACGTCTTTTTCGGGGACGAGAACATTACGGGCGTCGCGCCGGAGCGGATCGCCAAACGCGGGCTGGTTCGGACATTTCAGCTCGTCCAATTATTTGATGACCTGACGGTCCTGGAGAACGTCAAGGTCGGACGCCATCTTCACACCCGCGGCGGCCTTCTTACCGCACTGATACCGAACCTCGCGATATGGCAAGAAGCGGCAGTGGAATCGGCCGCACGCGCCCTACTGCAACAGACGGGACTCACCGACAGCGCCGACATCCTCGCCTCCGCCCTCCCCTATGGACAAAAGCGCCTCCTCGAAATCGCGCGCGCGCTCGCAGCTGAGCCCAGATTGCTGTTGCTCGACGAGCCGGCCGCCGGCCTCAATCGCGAGGAGACGCAGCGCCTCGCCAATCTGCTCCGGCAGATCGCCGCCTCCGGGACTGCGATTCTCCTCATCGAGCACGACATGAGTCTGGTCATGAATGTGGCCGAGCGGATCGCGGTGCTGGATTTCGGCCGGGTCATCGCCAGCGGAACACCGGCCGAGGTGCGCCAGAACCCCGACGTCATCGCCGCCTATCTCGGGCAAGCGGAGGCCGCCCTTGCTTGACCTCGTCATGCAAGCGATTGCCAGCGGCGTCGCGATAGGCTGCGTTTACGGCCTGATCGGCATCGGCTTCTGCGTCATCTATAACGCCAGCGGCATCGTGAATTTCGCGCAAGGCGCCTTCGTGATGCTCGGTGGAATGGTGGCGAGCGCGGCGCTGAAGAGCTACGGCATTCCCCTGCCGCTTGCCGGAATTCTGGCCATTGTCATTTGCGCCGGTCTGGGCGTCGTCCTCGAACGCATTGTCGTGCGTCCCTTATGGGACCGCCAATCAGCGACCTTCGTCATGATCCTCGCCACGCTCGCGGCGCAAACCGTCATCGAGCGCCTGACCTTGATCGTCGCCGGCGATCAGCCCAAAAGCCTGCCGATGTTCACCGACCGGCCGCCATTGCACGTCGGCACTCTCGCCATAAGCTTTCAGTTCCTCTGGATTGTCGGCGGCTCGGCACTGGCAATCGCGCTCTTGGCGCTGTTTTTCTCTTCGACCAAGACCGGCAAGGCGATGCGGGCCTGCGCGATCGATCGCGACGCCGCGGCGCTGCAAGGAATTCCCGTGTCGCGCATGCTGGCGCTGGCCTTCGGGCTCAGTGCCGCGCTTGGCGCCTTCGCCGGCGTGCTGATCACGCCGACGCAATATACGGCCTTCAATCTCGGCGTGCCCTTCGCCATCAGCGGCTTCATCGCGGCAATCGTGGGCGGCTTCGGCCGGCCGCTCGGTGCGCTCGCCGGCGGCATCTTTCTCGGCGTCGTCCAGGCGCTGGCCATCGTCTATCTCGGCTCGGCATTCAAGAACATCGCGGCGCTGTCTATACTTCTCTTGTTCCTGTTCATCCGACCGACTGGCCTGCTTGGCTCCGCGAAATAACCTGGCTCTGCAAAATAGCAATGGAGAAGACCGACATGGACATCCACAAAATCGACTGGAGCGCGATGGAATGGAGGGAGATCCGCAAGGGCGTCGAGCAAAAGGCGTTCTCCGGAAGCGCCGCTACCGTCGCCCTGCACCGCCTGATGCCGGGGCATGAGCCGCGGCCGCACAGCCATCCGCACGAACAGATCGCCTATATCGTCTCCGGCACGCTGCGCTTTCACATCGGCGACCAGGTCCATGATATCGGCCCGGGCGGGCTGGTCGTCATCCCGTCGAATGTCACGCATTGGGGTGAAGTCATCGGCGACGAGCCGGTGATCAACCTCGATGTGTTTACGCCGAAGCGGCCTGAATACGCTCCTTAAATTCCGCCGGCGGCGAGATCAGAGAAGTCGTGAAGACTCTGCTTCACACCAAAGATGCATGCCATGAGTAATGCGACATGAGCCAAGCCATCACCCATCGCGCTCCGATGCAGGGCGACAATCTCGACCAATCGTATCGCACCTTCCTCGCCGAGCTCGAAGCCCGCGGCGAACTCATTCGCTTTCAAAAGCCGGTGCATCCGACGCAAAACATGTCGGCCGTCGAATGGAAAACCTATGCGGAGCTCGGCAAAGCGAGTCTGTTCACCAAAATCGAGGGCCATCCGGGCTGGACGGCGTGCAGTCAAATCGTTGCGGACCGCCGTAAATGGGCCATCGGGCTGGGACTCGATGAAGCGACCTTTCTGCAGGACATCGGGGAGCGGTTTCGCAAGCCGATCCCAGCGACACCATATGCGGGCAAGGCTCCGGTCAAGGACGTGAAACTGCTCGGCAATCAAGCAAGTTTGCTCGATCTGCCGGCGATGCAAGTCTCGGCGCGTGACAGCGCGCGTTACATCCCTTCCGGCATCACCTTTGTCAAAGATCCCGATACCGGCGTCGGCAATCTCTCGCTGCACCGGCAGCAGATCAACGGCCGCGACAAGACCGGCTTTGTGATGCTCCCGCGTCATGCCCGCGCCGTCTATGACAAATATTCCGCGCGCGGCTTGCCGATGCCGGTGGCGATCGTCATTGGCGTCCATCCGGCAATCTGGCTGTCGGCGGGCTATACGACCAGTCCTGGCATCGACGAACTGGGACTAGCCGGCGGCCTCCTTGGCCAGAGCATTCGCACTGTCAAATGCGAAACGGTGGATATCGATGTACCGGCCGAAGCCGAGATCGTCCTCGAGGGCGAATTGCTGCCGGGCAATCATCTCGAGCCCGAGGGGCCGTTCGGCGAAGTTACCGGTACCTATCCCGATCCCGGCCAAGCCCACGTATTTCGTCTCAAGGCGATCACGCGGCGGCGCGACGCGATTTATTACGCGCTGCATTGCGGCTTTCCGCCGACCGACACGCAATCGACCACCGGGCTCGGGATAGAGCTTGCGACGATGGAACATCTGCGCGTCGTCGACGGCGGCCTCGATCTCCTCGATGTGCGGCTTCTGACCGTGTCGGGACTGATGACGCTCGTCATCAAGCTACGGCCGAAAGTGGAAGGTCAGGCCAAGACCGCGCTGATGGCGGCACTTGCCGGGCCCTATCAGCAACCGAAAATGGCGATTGCCGTCGATGACGACATCGATGCCTCGGATCTGCGCCAAATCATGTGGTCGCTCGCGACTCGCGTACGCGCTGACCGTGACGTCATCCTCATCCCGAACGTCAAAGTGTGGGGTCTCGATAATGCGTCACCGGTCATTCCCGGCGTGGAGGCGTTCCAGCGCGTCGGCACAAAATGGATGATCGATGCGACCAAGCCGGCCGTAACGCTGCCCAAGGAGCGCGCCCGCTTCGATATGGCGCTGCCGCCGAATTTCGACGCCGTCGACATCAAAGACTTTCTGCCATGACGAACCCGCCGCACGCCATGAGCGCGCAATAAACAAGCTAATATCAGGACAAGATAAAAATGTTTCGCATTGTACGGGAAACGCGCGCGCTCAAGGCCTCAATACTCGTCGTCATCACGGCGGCCTTATCGCCTTTTGCCGCGCCAGACGCCACGGCGGGCGATTACCCGGCGCGACCGATCCGCATTGTCGTGGGTTTCACCGCGGGCGGCCCGACCGACATTCCCATTCGCTTCCTCGCGGACAAACTCGGCAGCGAACTTGGCAAGCCGGTGGTCGTCGAGAACAAGCCAGGTGCCGGATCGATGCTCGCGACCTATGACATGCTGAACCAGCCGCGTGACGGTTACACGCTCTTGGCTTGCACTTATTTCGACCCGGTCAACACGCTCCTGTACAAAGATGCGCACTACAAAGTTTCGGATATCGCGCCGGTGTCGCTCATCGCGCGTTACGACTACGCTATCGCAGTCTCTAACAATAATCCGGCGAGGACATTCGCCGAGCTCGTGCAATATGGCAAAGCCAATCCCGGCAAGCTGAATTACGGTCACCTCGGAATCGGCTCCAGCCAGAACCTGGTGGCGAAGCGCCTGGAAAAGGTCACTGGCATAAGCATGACCGGCATCCCCTACAAAGGCGCGGCAGATGCGCTGCATGAAGTTGCGTCGGGCCAACTCGATCTGTTTGTCGGACCGCCCTTCGCCGTGATGCCGCTTTATGAGGGGAAGCAGATCAAAGTGCTGGCGGTGACAGGTAAAGAGCGTCTCGCATCCGCACTCGACGTGCCGACCTTGACGGAAAGCGGAATTCCGATCGTAACTTTTGCCTGGCTCGGCATTTGCGCGGGAGCGGGCACGCCGCAGCCGGCCATCAATCTGCTCAACAGCAAAATCACGCCGATTCTCAAATCAGACGACTATCGAGCGCTCCTCGCCACATCCGGTTCCGTTCCGATGTCATCCACTCCGCAAGAGATGCAGGACGTTATCGACGACACGGTGAAACAAGCCGCCCCGCTGGTCGACGAATTCGATCTGCATCTTAACTAAGGCTGCCCGCGAATGGCGTAAATAATTGAAAAGACAGCGCGTCCGAGGAGATTCGAACTTCTGACGCCACATTCGTGGTTTGCGGGGCAGCGGCAGCGTTTCTAGCGGTCCCACACACTTGTTATGAAATGCGTATTTCTTAGTCAGTCGCCGTGGACGGTTGAACCAGAGGCGTCAACGTTGGCAGCTCAGTTGTTGTGTCAAATGCCTCTGGTGCTATTAACTGACGCTCGGAAAAGCTAGGGGACAAAAATGAGACTCGCGTTTTTTGACGATTACAAATTGGGCGTGGTGGTCGGCGACAAGATAGTCGATGTCTCGTCCGTCGCCAAAGGCATCAAGGCGCTGGGCCCGCAGGACGTGATCCGCACCGTGATCGAGAAATGGAGCGCGTATAAAGGCAGGCTCGCGGCAGCCGCCAAAAAGGGCAAGAGCAAGCCGCTGTCGAAAGTGAAGCTTCGACCGCCGTTGCCGAAGCCCGAGAACATCGTGTGCATGGCGGTCAATTACATGGAAGATGGCACGCTCTCCGAGCCGGCGCCGATCAACGCCTTCATGAAATCCCCGGGTGCCATCATCGGCGACCGCGGCGCTATGGCGCTGCCCGATATGGCGGCGAGCATCTTCGAGGGCGAAGCGGAACTCGCCGTCGTCATCGGTAGGCGTGCGTCACACGTCAAGGCGGCTGACGCGATGAAATACATTTTTGGCTATACCAATTTCATCGATGGTTCGGCGCGTGGCGTGGTGCCCCCAACCAACGTTTTCTACCAGATGAAGTCACGCGATACGTTCGCGCCGATCGGCCCCTACATCGTCACCAAGGACGAGATCAAGGATCCGCATAAGCTGCAGATCACGCTTACCAATAACGGCACGGTCTATCAGAACTTCAATACCGACGACATGGCGCACAAGATTCCGCGCTGCATTGAGTGGGTCACCGCCATCCATACCCTCCACCCGGGCGATATTCTGGCGACTGGGACCAATCATCGGGGGCTCAACCCGTTTATGGACGGCGACAAGATCGAACTCTCCTGCGAAGGTTGCGGCACGCTACACATCACGGTGCGCGATCCGCTCAAGCGGACCTGGGCGCGCATCACCCGGCTGCAGCATAAGGAGAGTGGCGGACAGGGCGCACATACTCCGCAGACCGGCGGAAAATACGCTCCCACGTCATGAGGCCGGAAATTGCGGCCGCACTTGCTGCCGACATCCGCCTCCCCGCAGTAAACTCGCAACAGGTGACATGACCTGGTGCGCGCGACAGTCGACGTCATTCCATAATCTGTCATTACGCGAACGAGCTAAGCAGATTTATCTTAGTGGTCGCGACAAGGTCCTGAACATGGCGCTGTCTGATCTCTTATTGATCGGCAGTGCCCGCAACCCACTGTGGGCAGAGGTCGCTGCCGGCCTGATTGCTGTCGACACCCTGGTTCATAACTTTTTGGTTCGGACTGGCATCTTGGCGCGGGCCCGAGCAGACCACGCCTATGGACCGCAGTGCTATGGACCAGCGGGCTGTGCTTCAGTGCTGTCGATCTTGTGCGAAGGTATCGACGCCCGCCAATTCAACAGCGCGTTTCCAAAAATCTTTCCCCGCTACATTCAGCACGCAATCTGGGCCTATTGCGCGGGCGAAGGGCTCAACGTCTGCAACGGCAATACGATCGACGACCAGAACCGCTGCCAGAATAATGACTGCCGGCTTTACGCCAATTGCGATCGAATCAGGCTTGGCCGAAAGCCTCAAAAAACGTTGATTTATTGAGGCTTTTTAGGCACTTGACAAGCACTGGTAGTATTATAATATATGGCTACTGCTGATTGAATCGGCCGAGCCGTCAGCTCTGCCGAAGGCGTGTCTGCGCCGATCAACAGTTTTCCGAAGTCCCATCATCGAACCGACAAGGGCGCCACCTCGTGGCGCCTTTTGTCATTTTCTAATGGAGCAATCGCAATGAGCAATTCAGTAAAGTCTGCGCCGCAGCCTGCCATCATCGTCTTTGGGCGCTTGCACAGATCAAAGGCCCGAGGAACATTGACCTCGATCGAATCGAAGCAAGCCGGAAAAGCGATAAATTTGCGGCTGCTGGGATTCCGCGATTGGCTGAC
>Ga0210383_10002390_pt1 | contig 16988 bp, 16 predicted proteins | sample IncBWC14OmetaG_FD_160072 | JGI IMG/M metagenome (GOLD analysis project Ga0210383, IMG submission 160072) | Forest soil microbial communities from Barre Woods Harvard Forest LTER site, Petersham, Massachusetts, United States - Inc-BW-C-14-O ...
GTCAGGCAAGCCATGCAGATTCGCCGGATCACCCAGGAGCGCGACCGCACCGCTCGCGAACGCGATCGCGCCAACCGTATCACTGACTTCATGACCAGAATGTTCAGGGTTTCTGACCCCGGAGAAGCCCGCGGCAACTCCATCACCGCCCGAGAAGTCCTCGACAAAGCCTCCAAGGAAATCGATACAGGCCTCGCACAAGACCCCGAGATGCAGGCGCAGATGATGCATGTAATGGGAGACGTGTACGACAATCTTGGCCTCTATTCGCGTGCGATGTCACTTGAGCAGCGAACTGTGGAAATTCGCAAGCGTGTCCTTGGCCCCGACAATCCGGACACCTTGAAGTCGCAAGCCAACTTGGCCGTCCTTTTCGCCCGAAGCGGCCACTATCCCGAGGCGGAGAAGTTGGCTCGCGAAACGCTCGAGACAAGCCGCCGTGTCCTCGGGCCTGACAATCCGCTCACACTCGGTTTGACGACCAACTTGGCGATTCTTTTAGACCGCGAAGGCCGTTTCCCCGAGTCAGAGCAACTGGCTCGCGAAGCGCTCGACATGAGCCGCCGTGTCCTCGGGCCCGAGCATCCCAACACTTTGAAGGCCATGATGACTTTGGCAAACGTTATGGAATCTCAAGGCCACCACGCCGATGCGGAGAAATTGTCTCGGGAAACGCTAGACATCCGGCGCCGTGTTCTTGGCCCAGACCACCCAGATACACTGAGTGCCATGAACAACTTGGCGAGCGTTCTGAATGCCGAGGATCACTATGCGGATGCGGAGAATTTGTACCGGGAAACGCTAGACATCCAGCGCCGTGTTCTCGGGCCGGAACACCCGGTAACGCTAGGGTCGATGAGCAATTTGGCAAATGCTCTAGCCAACGAGGGCCAATACGCTGAGGCCGAAAAATTGTGTCGGCAGTCGCTCGAAATCCGCCGGCGCGTCCTCGGGCCGGAGCATCCCAATACCGTTGAATCCATGAATAATCTAACGGATGTCTTGATCCACGAAGGGCAATATGATGAAGCGGAGAAGCTGGGGCAAGAAGCGTTTGAAATCCGCCAGCGTACCCTAGGGCCAGACAATCGAGAGACCGCCATATCGAGGTACGGCCTTGCCATTATCGCGGCCCACAAGGGCCAGCGCGATAAGGCGTTTTCGTTTTTGCATGATGCTGTGGACCACGGACTACCCAGCTCTGCTCTGGTGGGTATTGAGAAAGATCCCGATCTTAAATCGTTGCACGGAGATTCGCGTTTTGATGCGCTCGTCGCGCAGGCGAAGCAGCGCGCCGCTGCAACACAAAAATAAAGCCTGATTCTGGAATTGCCATTCAAGGCGTTGTTAAGAGATTGGCTGTCCTCCGGTGAATTAAATCCCGACTACACGCACATTTGTAATTTTGGTAGCAGGCGCCGCCTGTGTCGTCGCAGGAGTCGCGGCGTTTGCTGGGGTTGGCTGGATGGGCTGTTGAGCATGAGCCGGGGGCCAAGGTAAAAAGAAAGCTAACAGCAGAATGTAAGTTGCACGAAGCGAGGGCATGGGTTCTCCTTCGAGATACTTACGCGGATGCTACCACAGGCGAACGTCATTGTTCTCTTCCCTGCAAGCGGCCCTCGGATTGACCCGAGTCACTGCCCGCGGAAGTCTCGACGTTTACGGACGAGCGGCAGGTCTGTAGTTCGGTTGAGAATTGTTTTTACAAAGTTTAGAGCGCTGCGAAAAAAAGACCGAGCCAAATTCGGCCCGGTCCTGGAGGAGCTTACTGGAAAGACTTGGGCGCAAAATGGGCGCAAAACCCCTTCTGTTTGGGTACAAATCGAGGGATGACTGGTGAGTAAGGGCAGCCGAATCAACGTAGATTTTGCGGTTTTCTGGAGCTGGCGATGGGCATCGAACCCACGTCCGGAGCTTGGGAAGCTTTAGACTAGTTTCACGTCGTCAGCGCTGCGAGTTCACTAGAATTCGCCCTAGCCATCACATCTTTATTTCTTACTGCCTTCAGGTAAACCATAGTCGACGCCAGGTCCTTGTGTCCCATCCAACTCTGTAACGTTTTAATATCGCAGAGGTGATCTTGCAAGTTGCGCGTCGCAAACGTATGCCTGAAATTGTGGAGGAAGAAATTCGAACAGTGTGGTCCTTCCAAGCACTTATTGCCATGCTTCGAGACGCACTGCCCGCAATTCATTTTCGCGTGCAAGGCGATGCGCTTCAGCTTGAATTCGTGCCGCTTGTCTGGTCGGCCGGACTCGTTTGGAAACACCAACGCATCTGCATTCAGCTTCTTTGAATCTTTGTATCTCTTGAGCGCGGCGATGAGCGACGCAGGCGCCGGAGCTTCGCGTTCTTCTTTGTTTTTGGGTTTGAACCCGTAGAGAGGTTTCTCGTAACGCGGATTACTTGCGTGCGAAAGTCGATAACTCGCCAGGTCAAATAGCGCATCGCTTTGTCACGAAGGCCAGTCAAAAGGTAGCAGAGATAGAGAATGCGCTCAGTCGCGCCGCAGGCTTGTCTGTAAGCCCTTTTTCCAGCCGTCGTTGGCGGGAAAGTCGTGCAAAGCAGACACCATGATAGACACCATGTATCGTAAGTGCAAGAAAATAAAAGGAGTGGCGGAGAGGGTGGGATTCGAACCCACGGTACGGTTTCCCGTACGCTCGCTTTCGAGGCGAGTACTTTCAACCGCTCAGTCACCTCTCCGCGGTCGTTGTTATTTCATTGTAGCAAAGCCATTCCTTGCGCCGCCATCGCCATTCGAACCTCCGCTTCCTTTCCTTTGCGTAAACGCATTTGTTCACGCCATCAGCGCCGCGCCGCGAAAAATGCCTGCAGCACAGCGGTCGATTCTTCTGCAAGTACTCCCGCCGTCACATTCACTTGATGATTCATCTTCGGGCTCGTCAGCAGTTCGTACGAAGACCGGAACGCGCCGCCCTTCGGATCGTCGGCACCATACACAACCCTCGGCACCCGCGCCTGAATGATCGCGCCCGCGCACATTGCGCAAGGCTCCAGCGTCACGTACAACACTGTTTCCGCCAGCCGGTAATTTCTCAGAAAACGCGCACCCTCGCGCAGCACCACTATTTCCGCATGTGCAGTTGGATCCGTATCTCGAATCGTGCGATTACCCGCTCGCGTCACAACGCCGCCGTTAAACACCAGGAGAGCCCCAATCGGCACCTCGCCCGCCTCCGCGGCGGCACGCGCTTCATCCAGAGCAAGCTGCATATATTGGCGATCGTAATCCCTCATCGCAGAAGAATAACACGCGTCACGCCGCAGCCTTGACAAGCGACCAGCCTCCCAACAGACTACCTGCCATGGAAGATTTGCCAGCCCGTTCTTGCAACTTTCATTTCCTCACCATGCGCCGCATGTCGCGATATACTCGATAAAGAAAATGGAAATTCGCAGAGATCCCGTCACGCAGAGTTGGGTTGTAGGTGGTCAGCGGGAACGCCCCGAAGAAGGCGATGGACCGTGTCCGTTCGACCCCGACTCTACCGAAAGTGCTAAGACCATTCTTGCCTCGCCATCCGAAGGTCCTTGGCAGGTTCGTGTAATCCCCCATCCCGATCCCCTGTATCGAGTCGAAAACGATCCCGGCCGTGCCGCCGAAGGCATTTACGACAAAATGGGTCCGCTCGGCGCCCATGAAGTCGTCATAGAAACTCCGCAGCACGACAAACGCCTCTCGCAACTTGCCGACGAGGAGATTGATCGTGTTCTAGGTGTATGGGCGTCGCGTATCGCCGACCTGAAGAAAGACTCGCGTTTCAAATATGTCAGTGTTTTCAAGAATCAGGGCCAACTGGCTGGTGAGGAGTGGGTACATTCGCACTCCGAGGTTACCGCCACTATCTTCGTGCCTCGCCGCATCAAGTACGAACTAAGCGCCGCTCACGACTGGTTCAAAGAGCGCGAACGCTGCGTTTTCTGCGATATCGTTCGCCAGGAAGAGAAGCAAGGCAAACGCATCGTCGATTGTCAGGGCGATTATTACGCCTTTTGTCCCTACGCTTCACGCGTTCCATTCGAAGTTTGGGTCATGCATCGCCGCCACAATCACTTGTTTGAGCAGCCTCGCCCGGGTTCGAACCGTCGTCAACTCGCCGCTCTCCTGGGGCGCGTTCTCCGCCGTCTCGAAAAAGTTGCGCCCGGCTATCATTTGGTCGTTCACACTTCGCCGAACACCCGCAACAAAAAAGGGGAATTGGCAGGCTATTGGAAGACCCTCGCGGACGACTATCACTGGCACATCGAAATCATGCCGATTCTCGAGCGGCGCAGTAAGTCCTACAGCATCAAAGAAGTTTATTTCAATTCCTATCTGCCCGAACAAGCCGCAGAGCAACTGCGCTCGATCGATTCGAACTCATGAACGTTCGGCTTCGCTCGAATCGCCAGCTTACTGGTAAACAGGCCGGCGGAATCCTGGTCAACCTCGTTGTGCTCTTGGCTCTCGCGGCATTTTTCCTCGTCCTCTATCTTGCACGCCATCCACTGATGCGATTTGCGGGAGAAACGTGGGTTGTCGACGAGCCCGCCCCGCACGCTGATGCCATCCTGGTTCTCGGCGACGACAATTTCTATGCCGATCGCGCCACCCACGCCGGTGACCTGTTTCGCCACGGAGCCGCACCCCTAATTGTCGCCAGCGGCCGCAGATTGCGTCCCAACGCAGGAATCGTGGAGTTGATGGAGCATGACCTGACCGAGCGTGGTGTGCCCACAGATAAGATCGTCCCCTGCGTTCACGACGCCGACAACACTCACGAAGAAGCCAGCGCGCTCGCGCGTCTTGCCGTCGCCCAACACTGGAAAAATGTCATCATCGTTACTTCCAACTACCACGCCCGCCGCGCTCGCTATATCTTCTCCCGCGTCTTTCCAACTGGCGTAGCCATCAGCGTCGCCAGCGCAAAAGACGGCGATTTCGATCCTGAAAATTGGTGGGAAAGCCGAAAATCCATCAAATTGCTGGGCAGGGAAGTGCTTGGTCTGGCTGTTTCAATGTGGGAATTGAGGGGCAAACGCCCAGACCAGCCGAGCTAAAAGGCTGCTGTCCCAGCTTTCAGTACCGATGCGGCCAGAGTGAACCAAAACGGCACAATTCTGCGGCAAAACACTTGTCTTTCCCTTTACATCACCCGAGTACTATACTATCTTCAAGATTCTGAGTCGCAGTGGCCGCCCGGCCCTGCTCCGACGGCTTCGAAAAACTGCACAGAAATGTTGAGGTGGTCTGCCTATGTGGCGAAAAGAAGATGGGAAACCATCAGTCTCTCCAGAGATTCCCACGGGTTCTGGTGGTTCTACTACGTCTTTCTCTGCCTCTAGTGGTGCCAAGGATGTTTCGTCCAATCTCCCCGTCTCTCCGAAAGCCACGGCCTGCGTTAGCCAAGGCATAAAGATCAAGGGCGAAGTGAATGGCGACGAGGATTTGTTCGTCGATGGCCAGATCGAAGGCAAGATCACGCTTGGCAAGGCCGTGATGACCATCGGCCCGAACGCCACCGTAAAAGCCGACATAACTGCACGAGAGGTTGTCGTGCGGGGTCGCGTGCAGGGCAAATTGATTGGCGCGGAACGCATTCAGATCTGGAGTACCGCCCGCATTAACGGCGATCTCAAGGCCGATCGGATTGCCATCGAAGAGGGCGCCGAGCTTCACGGAAATATTGAAGTCGGAAAATTAGCCAGCGGCGCGTTCGATATGCCCGCAAGACCCTCAAGGCCCATGGACAACAAAAAGGCGGAGAACATCTCCGCAACCATTACGCCGCCGAAATCCGGTGCGGCCATCGCAGGAACGGATTAATCCATGGGGTTGCTGAATAAACTCGGGCTCGCTATCGGTGCGCACTCCCCGCGCCACGCCACGCCCCAATTGCCTAAAGCGCACACGCCTGCCCCGCAGAAGAATGGTGTCGCTGCCGTCGGTTCCCACCGAGGACCGGAAGTGCCGGCAACAACGCGCGTTTCTAATGGCCTCAAGGAATTCTTGTGGAATCTGGATGGACTGGGCCGGGGCACGCTCCTCGACTGCGGTCCGGCTTGGCAAACCACGCTCACCTTTTTCATCGAACGCGGCTTCCGGGTTACTTCCGAAGATCTCCTTCGCGGTTGGGCTGACTTTGCCGTGGCGCATGAACCGCAACGGAAAGCGGCTAGCACGCCGGAGGAATTTCTGGAGCATTCGCCCGAAGCAAAAGCGAAGCGCTTCCTGAAGGAGAGCCTGCAATATCCGGCAGCCTCGTTCGACGCATTGCTCTTGTGGGACGCGCTCGATTACATGGACCCGCTCTTGGCGAAAGCCACCATCTCGCACCTCACAGAACTTCTGCGTCCGGGCGGCCTGGTGTTCGCGATGTTCCACAGCAAGAAACCGGAAGGCTTCCAGAGGTATCGCGTCGTAGACACCAGCACGCTACAGGTTCTTTCCAGCCCGCCGATTTGTGCCGCGCAGAAGGTTTATCAGAACCGCGAAATCCAGGATCTCTTCAATCGCTATCGCAGCACGAAGACCTTTGTCGGCCGCGACCAACTGCGCGAAGCACTCTTCTGGAAATAGCTTCTGGTTTTTCCACAGTTCAACCTCTTCATCAGCCTCAGGATATTTTTCTCCTTTCTTTTGTGTTCTTTGTTCTTGCCTCGCGCAACCCTCGGGCGTATACCAACCTCGAGGCTTACTTGGCTTCGGAGGATGCGCATGAGTCCACCGGGCTTAGAAGCGAATAACGCTGAATCACACCGCGCACGCGGTGCGTCTCGCGCGAGAACGGTGTGTTACCGCCGCTCGCTCGCGAGCAGCTAAAACAAAAAAAGGGGAGCGTTTTCGCTCCCCTTTTCTATTCCGTCGTCTTCTAAGCCTTACTGCGTGCTCTGCGCCACCGGGTGATGTGCTTGGTGCGCACGCGCATGACTCCCGTGATGGCTCCGATGGTGACGATGATGTTTCTTGCCAGCGGCAGGTGTGGGTTCTGCCGGTGCCTTTGGCTGGGCAGGTAAAACGAACGATACCGTAAGCGAAAATACGAGCAGTGCAAAGGTGCGTCTCATATCAAATCTCCCGAGAGGAAAACCCCCACAAAGAGAATTGAAGCACATTCGACCACGGAACTAACAAAAAAGTTAACCGGCGCTGCGAAAGATTTCACACCTCGCAAGGCGTACCGAATCGGACCATCCCGGTGACGGTCGTTCGGTCAAGAAAAGACGCTAGCTCCCGAAGCGCGTCTCCAGCATTCGTATCACCGCATTCTGCTTGGCAATCACTTGTGCCTGCCAAACCAGCGCTATGGACATAAGACTCATGGTAAAGATGCAGACCGCCAACACTAACCCAGTTTGGGTTTCCGTCGCTGGAACGTTCGCTACCCGCCGCAACCAATCCATGTAATGGGGCTCCTGTCGGCCGCGCTGAATGAGAATAGAAATTCAGCGTGACGCCGTGTTTCCCTGAGAGGGAACACCTGTCTAGTCGCAATCGCCGTGCCATCGCCCACAGTTGGTCTTAGTACTATCATTACCTCGATTTCATTGGGCATTCTCCACATTTGCCCTCCGCTCAACCACGGCCCTCCCGCTACCTGTGCAAACTTCCGCACACTTTGGACAATCCCTTTCCAGTCCTTCCTTCTACCCTCTAGAAGCGTCGAGTTTGAATTGCCTCCAGGGCTCGCTCCCACACCTCCGGCGAAAACAGATCCAGTTCCAATGCCTGACGCTTTTCTGCGCCCGAGACAGCAGCTTGTTCTGAACGGTCCTTCAGCACTATGGCCCGGTCGCACGCGGGAAATAGATCGCGTCCATCTTCAGACGTGGCCAAAGCCACACTGAACGGCCGGGATCGCATCGAACGTTCAAAAAGAGTCGAAAGTTCGCGCAAGCACTTGCGCATGTCCGCGCCAATGGATATGGACCAGAAAATGTCGCGGTGCCTCAGCGCTGCTTTATGCTTGGCTGACGTTTCCGCGAACACCTGTACATCCTTGTCAGAGGCTCCCGCGAAGAAGAAGAGTTCGTCAAAGTCCCGTTGCCGCAGTAACTCTGCGTCCTTTTGTGGCAGCCCGACATTCTGAGAAAGCTCCCTGGGCGAGAGTGCGCTCAACGGAACAACGGAAATTCCGGTTTCCTCCGCAACCTCCTCAAGCGCCAGGGAAGCAGCCGGCAGAAGCGCTGCAACCGGAATACAGGTGAACCTGCCCAATCGCATCGTTCGCGTCGGCTTCAGGTGGAAATAATCCTCGGGGATGTAAACGCCGCAGCCGCCTTCGGCCACAAAAGGATGCCCATGAGCGAATCTGCGAATCGATGTGTCCAGTTGAATCCGCGTTCGGGAAGTACACCACACGCAGGGGATTCCAGCGTCGGTCAAGGCCCCCAGAAATGTGGAGAAGCCCGTCAGCTCTTTGGCCTGCACGGAAATTAGGCTATCAATGGCGCAGTAAACAACCGCGGTGGAGGGGCGCATTTTCAACGTCGATTGTAGCGAACAATTGTGGCGGACAATCAGCGAGTACAAAAAATAAGAACGGCGGAGAGCTTTCGCCCTCCGCCATTCTCTTGGGACACTCTATTTCTGTTTATTGTCCAGACTTCGCCGCGGCTGTTGCCGGCTGCGAAACCGTCTTTGGGGTGCTCAGGTAGCCGCTAATCGTATTCTTCCCGATCTTGTTGATCACGAGTTCCTGAGGCTGGTGCGTGCCGCTGAGGTAGAAGAACACCGGCTGATTGATGTTGCGGTTCTTCTCTTCGAGCGGCTTGTCTTCTACCACCAGCAGAATGTTGGCACGATTCTTCTTTTCGTTAACGCCCTTCAATGTAACGGTCACGGCGCCAACCTTCTGCGGCTGGTTCTTTGCAGTGATGGTGAACTCTGTGTAATCCCGTTCACCCATCCGGCGAAGAACATCGATCTCATCATGGTTGCGGGCAATCAGGGTTCCCAATTCGCTGCGCGCCATGTTGAGGTCCGACTGTGTCTTGGTCAGATCCGTGCTCACCTGGGTCACCTTGGTGTCCACGGTCTTAACGTCATCCGAGGTAGCCTTGGTCGCCAGTTCGGTGTGCACAGAGGTGTCCAGTGCGGTCAGCTTGTTCGAAGCCTCTGTCATCTGGTCAGCTGCTTCCTGACGTGCCTTCTTCAATTGGCTCTGCGTAATCTTCAGCTTGTCGGTCACAACCTTCAGGTCGCCCTTCAGGTCCGTGTTGGCCTTCTCATCCATCGCGATGCGATCTTTCAGAGCCGAAACATCTTGGGTGGTCGATTGCTGCACCGACTTCACCTGCTCGGCGACCGCCTGCTTGGTCGCATCGAGCTTGGTGGAGTTGGTCCAACCGAAGACTAAGCCTCCCAAGGCCAGCAGGCCGAGAATTACAATGGCTGGCAAATGCCAAGAGGGGCCGCTGGTCGTCGTTGTTGTATACGTTTCATCTGACATATGGAATCTTTTCTCCTCACCCCCGGCGGGGTCTGCGCTTCTGCGGCTTGGCAGCGCTAGGCGACTGCTGTCCGCTCGCAATGTTGTTCAATAGTGCACATTCGCTGCCGAGAGCAACCTTTCTCCTCACCCTTGCAAGTGATAGAGGCTGCACCGTTTGGAGCGAGCTTGAAAGGGATGCCAAAGTACTAGTTCCGGCAATCTTTACGCTAAGATGAACGCCATTGGTGAATTCCTACGCACTTCTAAGGTTTCTTCCCGATACCTAGCGTCTCAAAGTCTTCTTCCAGTTGTTCTGAGTCCCGGTACTCGATGCCCTCAATACCCAGCCGACGTGCTGCTTCGACGTTGGCGCCAATATCGTCGATGTACACCGCCTCTTGGGCGGTAGCCTTACACGCCCTCAGGGCCGCCAGATAGATGCCCGGGTTCGGCTTGGATAGCCCTATTTTGCAGGAATAAATTCTTCGCTCCGCAGGGAAGTGATCAAAGAATTTATAGGTGCGCTCCAAATACGCTACGTGAATAGGATCGGTATTGGACAGCATTCCAATCCGGTACTGTTTCGCCAGCCGCGCAAAAAACTCGTTGGCGTGAATTGGCTGCGGGTCCAGCGTCGAATTCCATATGTCCGTGAACTTCTCAAAACTGAGGGGCAGTTTCAGCTTGGAAGAAAGGTGCAAATGCCAATCTCGCGCCGACACACGCCCCTCTTGCCAATCGTTCCACAGAGGGTCCTTTTGTATCGCTGTCCACAATTCCTCGGGGCTCGTCGCAAGCCCGTCCGCAAGCCCGCGCTGCACCCTCTGGATGTCCAGCCGCACCAGCACCCGGCCAATATCGAAAATAATGGCCTTGAACTTTCGCTTCGCCACCTTCAATTGTCTCCAGGAGCCGTACCTGCAGCCGGCGCAACAGCAGGCTTGGGATCTTTTCTCGCCCGCAGGATGCTGATTACTGCGGGAAGCAGCGATAACACCACCACCACCGCGATAACGTAATGAATTTTCTGACTGACGTTGGGAATCGAGCGCCCCAGAAAGAAACCACCGAGGATCATGCTCCCGACCCAAAGAGCTCCGCCGCAAATGTCATAGAGCAGATACGTCGAGTACGGCATTTCCGCCGCGCCCGCCACCGGGGGGCAAAATGTTCGAATAATCGGCACGAACCGCGCCAGGATTATCGTCTTGCCGCCGTTCTTTACGTAAAAATCGTGCGCGCGTTGTAGATGTTGCTTCCGAAAGAAGAAAGAGTCCCTGCGGCTGTAAAGCGTCGCCCCTGCCGCACGCCCGATCCAATAGCCGATTTGGTCTCCCACGATCGCGCACAGCATTACCGGCAGCAATAGCCATTTCAACGGAACCACCCCTGCTGCGGCAAATACTCCCGCAGTCACCAACAGGGAGTCTCCCGGCAAAAAGAATCCCACAAAAAAACCCGTTTCAATAAATACAATGATACAGACCAACAACGGCCCGCCCGCTCGGATTATTCCTTCGACGTCGTAGACAGAGTGGAGCAGGTGACGGATTGATTCCAGCAAGCGGCCTCATTATTAGGAGAACAGGGAATTGTGCTCAATTCGCCGGCGCGGACAAACGAAAAAGCACTGCAACAAATACGGTAACAGAAAAGAAACACATTCTCGCCCGATTCCTGCCATAGCACCACCAAAAAGCCGATGGCCAACACCCACCAACTCGACCGGATCATGACTTGAACCCCTCACCTTGTACGCAGTTCTTCACGCCAAAGAGTCTGCCAGTTTCTATCCACTCGCCACGATAGCCTCCCCGTCCCTCAGACGTGGTACGACAGTACCCGCGCACACCTGTCCGCTCAACCGGGTCCTAATTGCCCTTCGACAGTACGGAAATACTAGAGCCGTACCCTCTGTGTACCATTGGCGCTAGCCCCCGCCAGAGCGATTCTCTACCTGCACGAACGATGCGTAAATTCACGAAGGCCTGAGGGGTCGTCATGGAAGCCGGTTACAACGCCTATCTGGGACATGCTGTGGTTCTGCAGGTTGCCCTCGGGGAGATCCGAGTTCCCCTCCGCGGCAGACTGCTGAAAGAAGGCGGTGAAACCGTTCGCATGAGGATCGGCGAAGGCTGGGACGTGGATATCTACAAGGCCATGATCATGGCCGTCGAAGAAGACGGTCTGGCCATGATGCCGGCGTGAGGAGAGAAAACATGGACAATCAAATTCCAAAATACGTTACCCAAGCCCGCGCTGCCTATCTCCTCGGCCTCTCGGTTAAGGAGATTTCGCGCATCTCTCAGGAAACCGGCATCGGGCACGTCGAACGGGCCGGCAACGAAGTGGAGTGTTTCTTCACCTACGAGGAATTGCAGCGTATCTGCGTCCTCGCCACCACGGAGCCTCAATTAGTGGCCAACTAAGGCCGAGCCGGAACAGTCGGCATATTCGTCAAATTCGATCTTCCTCAGGCCCCCCTCTGTACCCCCCGCCCCGGTTCGCTCCCCCCAGCGAACCGGGGTTTTTCTTTCCCTCGATTTCCGTTATTGAACCGTTTTATAAACCCTTTGACTTCCAGCGGCGGGACGGCGAAACTGAGCGGCAAATTCATGACCCAAACGACGCCTCGTCTTATTCTTGCTTTTCCTGCCTTACCCGCCAGCAAGGCGCTCCGATTTTCGAAAAGCTCAGTCTATCCACGAAATCCTGGGAGAAAGAAAACACCGTGCCGCTAACCGCTCTCGATTGGGCCGCCATCGCTGCCTACCTCATCGTCACCATTTTCCTCGGTCTTTATTTCCGAGGGAAATCTGGCAAAAGTACGGCCGATTATTTCGTCTCGGGCCGGGAAGTCAGTTGGTGGCTGGCTGGCACTTCGATGGTCGCTACCACCTTTGCTGCAGACACCCCGCTAGTCGTCGCGGGCCTTGTCTACACCCAGGGAATAGCAGGGAACTGGCTGTGGTGGAGCTTCCTTCCCTCCGGCATGATGACCGTCTTCCTCTTCGCCCGCCTTTGGCGCCGCAGCGGCCTCATCACCGACGTGCAATTCGCCGAAATGCGCTACCACGGCAAACCCGCCGCCTTCCTCCGTGGTTTCCGCGCTGTCTATCTCGGTCTTCTGATGAACTGCCTCATCCTCGGCTGGGTCACCAAGGCCATGGTCAACATCATCAGCACCTCGATGGGCATCACCGACGCCAAAGCCCTCGCCATCTGTGTCTTCTTCCTTATGCCTTTCACCGGAATTTACGTCTCTCTGGGCGGCCTTTGGGGCGTGCTCTGGACCGACCTCTTCCAGTTCGTCCTGAAAATGGCCATCGTTATCGCCGTCGCGTGGTATGGCATCCAGGCCGTCGGTGGCATGCCGCAACTGCTCGCAAAACTCGCGGCAATGCGCGCGCAAGCCGGGCCAAATGCGAGCGACATCACCGGCCTGCTCCCCGATTTCTCTCGCGGTTTCACCGCCACAGCCCTGTGGACCCTCCCCGTCATCACCTTCGTCGTTCACCTTACTGTTCAGTGGTGGGCCTTCTGGTATCCCGGCGCGGAACCCGGCGGCGGCGGGTACATCGCTCAGCGTATCTTCAGCGCACGCGATGAGCGCAACGGCGTCCTCTCCGTTCTCTGGTTCAATCTCGCGCACTACGCCCTGCGTCCCTGGCCCTGGATCTTCACCGCTCTCGTCGCCGTGATTCTCTATCCCAATCTCGCGCAACCCGAACGCGGCTACATGCTCGTTGCCACCCGCCACACCCCGCACGCTCTTCTTGGTGTCCTTCTCGCTGGCTTCATGGCTGCATTCATGTCCACCGTAGCCACGCAACTCAATTGGGGCAGTTCCTATCTGGTCGAGGATTTCTACCGCCGCTTCCTGAAAAAAGACGCCAGCGAATCGCACTACGTGAACGCTTCGCGCATCGCCACTCTTTTCCTGGTTGTCGCCGCTGCCTTCGTTTCCATGCAACTTCAATCCGTCGGCGAAGGCTGGAAAATCGTCCTCGAACTCGGAGCCGGCACCGGTGGCGTCTATTTGCTGCGCTGGTATTGGTGGCGCGTAAACGCCTGGAGCGAGATCTCCGCTATGGCCGCTGCTATCGTCGCCACTCTCGCGCTGCACAGCCAATCGTTGTGGACGGCAGTGGTTGGTCGCCCGCAGCTCTTCACCGGCTCGGAGCCAGTCCTATTCGCCAAGACCACGCTCACCACCACCGCAATCACTACCATCGTCTGGGTTACCGTCACTTTGCTCACCCCAGCGGAACCCGGCGATACACTCGTTGCCTTCTATCGCAAGGTCCGCCCGGATGTCCGCGGCTGGAAACCCATCGCCAAAGTCAGCGGCGTGGAAGAAGTCACCCAGGATCTCGGCCGCAATCTCGCAAGCTGGTTCATCGGCTGCGTCTTTGTGTACACCGCGCTCTTTTCCATTGGCCAATTCTGCTTCGGGCGCTACACCTCCGGCCTCATCCTCGGCCTCGTCTCCATCTCCTCGGGCGTAGCCCTCTATCGGCTGATGCCCAAACCCAACGAGTGGCGCGTCACCACATGAATTGTTTTTCGCCTCTGGAAGAGCGCAGACTGTGCGTGCACCGGGGGGCGGACCTTTAGGTCCGACATAAATTTTGCATTTGCGTTACGGCTTTAGCCGCTGAGGAACTGTTTCCGCGCTCACAGCCGCTCACCGATGAATCCGACGAACGCTTCCTATCAATGACCGTCGCTCCCAAACCTGGCTCGCATCACGCTGTTCTGGCTGGCTTTCTCGGCTGGACCCTGGACGCCTTCGATTTCTTCGTGGTCGTCTTTCTTATCGACACGCTCGCCCATCAATTCGGCGTGACAAAAAAGGAAATCGTCCTCACCACCACCGCCACCCTCGCGATGCGTCCCGTCGGCGCGCTCCTCTTCGGCTTGCTAGCCGATCGTTACGGGCGCCGCATTCCGCTTATGGCCAACGTAATTTATTTTTCCATGATCGAGCTGCTCTGCGGATTCGCGCCTAACTACACCGTGTTCCTCATCCTTCGCGCGCTCTTTGGTATTGGCATGGGTGGCGAATGGGGAGTAGGCGCGTCGCTCGCCATGGAAGCCGCACCGCCACGCTGGCGAGGAATTTTAAGCGGCATTCTCCAGAGTGGCTATTCCACCGGCTATCTTCTCGCCGCCATGGCTGCGCGTTTCGTGCTTCCCGCGTTAGGCTGGCGCTGGATGTTCTGGCTCGGCGCGCTTCCCGCGTTGCTCGCGTTATACATCCGCACAAAAGTTCCCGAGTCCCAAGCCTGGGCCCAGCACCGCGCGCCATCCACCGGAGCCGTTCTCCGGATAGTCGCCCGCCGCTGGAAAATTTTCATCTACCTGATCGTGCTCATGACCTTCATGATGTTTCTCTCCCACGGCACGCAAGATCTCTTCCCCGATTTCCTTCAGGAAATCCACCACGCGCTCCCGTCGCAGAGAGCCAACATCGCCATCCTCTACACTCTGGGCGCGATCGTTGGCGCCGTTATTTTCGGGCATTTTTCGCAGGTCGCGGGACGCCGCCGCAGCATGATGTGTGCCCTCGGCCTGTGCCTCGTCGTCATTCCGTTCTGGGCCTTTGGCCACACTCTGCTCGCCGTCACCATCGCTGCCATCTTTATGCAGATGGGAGTGCAAGGCGCCTGGGGCGTCATCCCCGTGCATCTGAACGAACTGGCCGCCGACGCCGCGCGCGGTCTGATGCCCGGTCTCGCCTATCAACTAGGCATCCTTCTCGCTTCGCCGACCAACTCCGTCCAATACGCGCTCCGTGATCAGTTCGGCTACCAATGGGCCCTCGCCGGCTTCGAAGTTGTCACCATCCTCTCTCTCGCCCTCCTCCTCTTCCGCGGCGCCGAACACCACGGCAAATCCTTCCTCCGTCAACCCAATCCGTGACCATGTTGACGTCATCTGTCTCGGCGCATCGCGCCGCGATTGCGCGAGGCAAGGCGCCATTGTAGGGGCGGGGCTTGCCCCGCCCTCTTGGTTTTTTCTTTTCCGACCGGGTGCCGCACCCTTGATTCGTAAGGGTGCGGTTCTTGACTTTTCTTACCGTGTCATCCTGCTTGCCCTGATCCTCGAAGGGGCCCGATTGGCGGGCCTTTTCTCTCGCTTCTAACGGTGCGGGTTTTCTCCGCGTCTCTTCCCCCTAGGCGGCCCGCGTCCCTTTTACTGCATCAATTACCTATGCTCTCCCACACCCAAAACCCGGAAACCTGCCCTCTTCCTCCCACCTGTTTCTCGGGACAGCTATCCCCTCCAACAACTACAGTTACTCCCGGCTTGCCCCTCGAAAGTCCAAGCCCTAAAGTAATAAATGTGAATTCCGCAGGGAGCATTGGCTTCAACCACGATTCGTTCGCCGTCCGGAGGGCTTTTCTCGCTCTGATTGTCAGCGCTTTTCTTTGCGTGTTACCGGCTGCGGCCCAATCTTCGCAACCCGCCACTCCGGCCGCCGCCCAACAGTCTTCAGGAGCCATCTCCGGAACGCTCGTCGACAAGACCGGAACCGCCATCGTCGGAGCGCACCTGAAACTCACGCTGGATGACCAATCCGCCAGCCAGGAAGTGCTCTCCGGCGAAGACGGACAGTACTCCTTTCCTTCCGTGGCTTCCGGACCCTTCCATCTCTCCATCACTGCCACCGGCTTCGCCCCGCAGGAATTTTCCGGCGAGCTGCATGCAGGCGAAGCTTACCGCGTACCGCAAATCACCTTGACCCTTGCCACCGCCATCACCGAAGTGCGCGTCGTACCGCTCCAGGTCGACATCGCGGCGGAGCAGATCAAGGACGAAGAAAAGCAGCGCGTGCTCGGGGTCCTGCCGAATTTCTACGTCACCTACGTTCCAAACGCCGTAGCGATGTCCTCCAGGCAAAAATTCCAGCTCGCCTGGAAAACCAGCATCGATCCGGTCACTTTCGGAGTGACCGCGGCAATTGCGGGAATTCAGCAATCGCAAAACGATTTCAGTGGATATGGGCAGGGCGCGCAGGGCTACGCAAAACGATACGCCGCATCCTACGCCGACGGCGTCATCGGCACATTTATCGGCAGCGCCATACTTCCGTCAATCTTGAAGCAGGATCCACGTTATTTTTATAAGGGAACGGGCGGCAAGCGTTCGCGGGCGCTTTATGCCATCGCCATGTCCGTTACCTGCAAGGGCGACAATGGCCACTGGCAACCTAATTACTCCAGCATCCTCGGCAGCATCGCGGCCGGAGGCATCTCGAATCTTTACTATCCATCTACCGATCGCGATGCAGCGTTAACATTTCAAAACGCGCTGATCAACATTGGTGCAAACGCCGCCACCAATCTCCTCCAGGAATTCGTCATCCGCAAACTAACCCCCAACACCCCCAACCCCACCCCAGCCAACCCCTAAGCCTTCTAGAATCCCAATTCCTCCTCATGTTACAATTTACACCTCACAGTGCGCCCGTAGCTCAGTTGGATAGAGCGTCTGGCTACGAACCAGAAGGTCGGGAGTTCGAGTCCCCCCGGGCGCACCATTTTA
>Ga0210383_10002395_pt1 | contig 16960 bp, 13 predicted proteins | sample IncBWC14OmetaG_FD_160072 | JGI IMG/M metagenome (GOLD analysis project Ga0210383, IMG submission 160072) | Forest soil microbial communities from Barre Woods Harvard Forest LTER site, Petersham, Massachusetts, United States - Inc-BW-C-14-O ...
GAGCAAGTATTTGAAAAAGTCTGGAAAGATATCGATGAGCGTTACTACGATCCGGAATTCGGCGGCGTGAACTGGCAGGGCATTCACGAGCGTTACTTGCCGCTGGTAGAGACTGCAAAAGACGACCAGGACTTCTATTCCATCCTGGACCGCATGACGGCGGAACTGCACGACGCGCACACGCGGTTTAGCTCGCCGGAGCAATGGGAAAATCGCAAGAAGCACCAGGGCGTGAGCATCGGTTTCCGGGCCGGCTATGTCGAGAGCAAGGTCGTGGTGCTGGATGTATTCCCCGACAGCAACGCGGCGCACGCGGGCATCGAGCCGGGCATGATCGTGACAGCGCTGGACGGACAGCCCATTGCCGATCGACTCGCCGAATCGGCACACAAAGTCTTGCCTTCTTCGACCGAACGCGTCACGAAACTCCGCGTCCTCAGCACGGTGTTTGCCGGTCCCATCGAAACTCCCTTCGCCGCGAGTTTCGAGCGCGCCGATGGCTCGGCCCTTGAGGTCAAATTTGCGCGGCAAACACTTTCTACGGCTCCCCGCGTTAGCTCCGCAAAGTTGTCGTCCGGTCTCGGATACATACGCTTCGATGAGTTTCATCCTTCCCTGGTCAAGGACTTCAAGAGCGCCGTTCGGAATCTGCGCTCGACGCCGGGACTGATTGTGGATCTTCGCAGGAACCGCGGAGGCGTAGGTGCTACTTTGGAAGCCATGGCGGGCCTGTTCTTCGACAGCAAAACGCTGTTCGAACGGCGCATGAGCAGAAAACAGGTTACCGCTTCCGAACGCCACGGCCACCGGGCGGAGGAGCGGCAGGTTTTTGTGGGCAAAAACGGATCGCAAATCTATGCCGCACCTGTGGTCATCCTGGTGAGTGAATATTCTGCCAGCGCTGCGGAGGTTTTTTCCGCGGGCATGCAGGACTCTGAACGCGCCACGCTGGTGGGCAGCCCATCGTGCGGCTGCGTCCTGGGCATCACCCATGACCGAGTCATGAAGGGCGGCGGTGTGCTGGAAATCAGCGAGATTCTCTGGTTTTCACCGAAGGACCGCAAACTCGAGGGCCAGGGTGTGATTCCGGATAGAGCTGCCGTGCCGACCATTGCCTCGTTAGGAGAAAAGCGTGACCTGGTTCTCGAGGAAGGCCAGAAAATACTGCTGCAGCTGGCCGCCCGAAAGCGGCCTGCCCCGCCGCGCTGAGCGAGGCTGGCCGATACTCCGGTGGCAAAACGCTACTCGACGCGCAAAGCGCGCATGGGATCGATGGAAGCAGCGCGCCACGCCGGCAAGACGCAAGCGACTCCGGCAACCAGCACGAGGAGCGCAGCAGCCGCCAGCAGCGTGACAGGATCGCGCGAGCTTCCTCCGGCCCACGAAGCGACCACCCGGTTTAAAATCACGCTCAGGAGCAATCCTACGGCCACGCCTGCGCCAAGCATGGCAGCGGTCGAGCCCAGCACCAGTTGCACCACGGTGCCGCGCCGCGCGCCCAGGGCCATGCGAATGCCCAGCTCCTGGGTACGCTGCGTCACGGCAAAAGAGACCACACTGTACAGCCCCGTGGCCGCCAGCACCAGCGCAAGAACTGCAAAGAGGCCGAAAATTGTGGCGATAAAACGCTCGCGCCCCCAGCCGTCGGTATCGAGCCACCAGGCTAGCGTGTGGTCGCGTCCCACCACAAACTCGACGTTGACTTCGCGCAGGCGCTCTTTCACGGAACGGATAGTCGTCTGCGGATCGCCGCTTGCGCGCACGATGAACCTTTCCTCCGGCGGCAGTAGAAAACTGTAGGGCAGAAAAATCGCCGGCTTCACGGGATGTTCCAAGCCATCGTTTTTGGCATCGCCGACGACGCCGACGACTTCGAGCCAGTCGTCTGGAGATGGCGCGGGCAGCAGAGTCGGCTGATCGATCTTGAGCATCGGGCTCCGGACACTTTGCCCGAGGGGATCGAGGTCGCCGAGATATTGCCGCACGAAGGCCTGATTGACCATCGCCAGATGCGCGCCGCGTCGCGACTCGGCATCGTCGAAAATTCTGCCGCGCAAGAGCGGCATGCGCAGCGCCGAAAGCAATTGCGGACTGATGAGGGTCAGAACGGCTTCCGAATCCGTCAATGTCGGTCTGCTTTGAATTTCAATCTTGGCGTTGAATCCACCGAATCCCGGAAACCACGATGCGGAAACGCCTGCTTCGGCAACGCCCGGAGCTTGCGCCACGGCTTGCCGCACCATTTCGTTCTGATTGATGCGTTCCTGCCAGGTGGAGGTCGCGCCTTTCGGCATGGCCACGTTCATCGCGAAGACATGGTCCGGGTCGAAACCCAGAGGCGTGTGCACCTTCGCGAGGAACGCTTTCATGGCTCCACCGGCTCCGGCAAGGAGGAGCAGCGTCAGGGCCACCTGCCCAGCGATCAGCAGCCGGTGCGTGTGCCGGCTGCGTGAACTGCCCGTGAGCTTTACGCTGTTGGCTTGAATCAGCGCACTCAATTGCGGACGGGAAAGCTGATAGGCCGGCGAGATGCCGAAGAGAATACCGGTGAACAAGGCAATCGCGGCGCTGAAGATTAACACCATGCCGTTGACGTGAATCGCGGCTTCATGGGGAAAGGAGTAGTACGGCAGCATGGTGGAGAGCGCTTTCACTCCCCAGTAGGCGGCCAGAACGCCCGCGGCCGCGCCCGTCACGGAAAGAAGCACGGATTCCGTGAGGAGTTGGCGGATCAACCGCCCGCGCCCCGCGCCCATCGAGGTGCGTACCGCGAGTTCGTGCTGACGCGCCGTTCCGCGTGCCAGCAAAAGGATGGAAACGTTTGCGCAGCCGATGATCAGAAGGATTACCACGGCGCCGAACAAAAAGACGATTGTTCCCGCGAAGCGGCCCAAGACCTCTTCATTGAGGGTGACAATCTTGGCGCGCATGTCCTGCGGGTAATTCTTGGGGTCTTGCTTTGCAAAGCGGTCCGCCAAGACTTGCATCTCCGCCTGAGCGGCGGGATATTTCGTGCCCGGCTTCAGTTTAATGAAGGAGAGCCAGTAATAGTGCGGATCGGCAGAGGGCCAGGCGGGGAGATACACGTCGGAATCGCCCCAGGTGAAACGTGGCGGCACGACGCCGATAACGGTATAGGGCGTGTGGTCCAGCTCGATGGACTTCCCAATTACATCGCGGCTGGCTCCGTATTGCCGCTGCCAGAACAGGTAGCTCAGGACAGCGACCGGAGCGGGATTGCCGCCGGGAGCGTCGGCAGGCGTGAATTCGCGCCCGAGCAGCGGCGGCACGCCCATGTAATCGAACATGTTTGGGGAATACAGGCCGACGTTTACGGAGACGGGAAATTTCTCGCCGGTGAGATTTTCCCGCTTTTCGTCTTGCAGAAAGACATCATCGACCGAGGAGGCCTTCCGAACCTCCCCGGCTTGGGTGCCGTTGACGATGAGCAGGGGTCCACGGCCATTTTTGTCGCGGAGCTCGACGTGCACCATGCGCTTGGCGTCCTTGTAGGGATACGGATCGAGGAGCAGGCCATAGACTACGCTGAAGATGGCCGTGGTTGCGCCAATCCCGAGCATTAGGGAAAGGACGGCACTCGCGGCAAATCCTGGCGATTTCAGGAACTGCCGAAATGCATAGCGTATATCCTGCAGCAAGATCCTCATACCCGGCCTCCGGACGGAGATATAACCATAAAGACGTTGCTAAAGCGGTTTGGTTCCCTGGGCAGGAGTTAATTATGGGAGGTTTTTGGTTCAGTTCGTGCGTGCGACCTCGTAGAGAAATTCGACGTGGGAGCGGACGGCGTCGTCCATGCCCGCGACTTTGGGGTTTTTCGATTCGATTAGGTAATACTCATCGGGCGCGTGGGCGCCGTTGCCGTGGCCCATGCCGAAATGGCCTGCCGGAAGGACCAGAGGGGCGCCGGTGAAGACATAGCCGGGCCACGAGCCGGCGAGACGGGGAAGTAGTACGGGATCGATTCCGTTTTTCTTATAAACCGCGATGGACGCCCGAATGATCGAGGAATCGGCGGGTGTGCTTGTCGGATCGTACCCGCCGCTCATGTTTACTTCGATATCGCCGAAGCCTTTTTTGGCCAGGTGGGCCTTTAACGCGGCGAGAGCTTCTGCCGCGGTCATGTCCGGCACGAGACGCATGTCGATCTTCGCGACGGCCCTCCCCGGCAAGATGGTTTTGCCTCCCGGGCCGGTGTAGCCGCCGACCAGGCCTTCGATATTCACCGTCGGACGCGAGCACAGCAGCTCGAGCGATTCTTGCCAGCTCACATCGTGCACCCAGTGGTCCACACCCATTTGTTTTTTCGCGTCCGCTTCGCTGAGGCGACGGGCAGCCTCTCGGATCATTTTTTTGTCGGAGTCCGAGAGCGGACGCGCTTTGCCGGCGAAACCCTCGATCACTGGATCGTTTCCATCCGGTGAAACGAGCGAAGCCAGAGCTTCGACCAGATGCCAGGCGGGACTGTCCACGCGAGCCTTGTTGCTGGAGTGCAAGTCTTTCTTGGGACCGCGGCCCCACCGCGCGCCGCTGGAAACCAGCTCGAGTTCGACAACGCCCTTCGCGCCAAGGGTCATGGTCACTTCGCCGTTCAAGCCCTGCGCCGCATAGGGCATGAACACCGAGGTACATTTTCTCAACGCCGCTGCTACTTCGGGCTTGCGCACAACCTGAGGAAAATGCGGCGAGCCAATTTCTTCTTCGCCTTCTGCAACGAACACAAAATTCACCGGCATTTTCTTTCCCGCGCCGCGCATGGCATGCAGCGCGGCCAGGAACGTGGCTTCAGGTCCTTTCTGGTTGACGGCCCCGCGACCGACGACCACTTTGCCGAGCCCGGGCTTGTCCACCAGCGCGGCTTCGAATGGCGGCGAACTCCACTCCGCGGGATCCGCCTGCTTCACGTCATACATGAAATAGAGGCCGACGGTGCGCGGCGCGCCCGCATCCAGCGTGGCAAAAATTCCAGGTTGCCCGTCCGTGGGAACTTTGGTGACCTGCTCGAAGCCCGCGTCCCCGAGCATGTGCATGGTCAGTTCGCAGCCTTCCTTCATGCCGCGGTTTTCCGCGGCGATGGAGGGCTGCTGGATCCAGTGCTGCAAACGCGTGACGGCTTCGTCGTGGCGCTTCTCGATTTCCGCGCGAATCCCTTCCATATCATCGGCGGATGCAGCTGGAACCGCCGCCGGGTGCGCCCAGTTCGGCAAGGCCAGCGCCGCGGCGCTGGCCACCGCGCCCTCTAAGAACGTCCGCCGGTCGGCTATGACGTCACTACCCCAAGCGGCGGCGCGCTGCTCCGCCTTGCTGTTCTCCGCTTGGCAGCGCTGCCTGTCTAGGCCTTGGCATCCAGATTCGGTCCCCATGATTCCCTCCCGCCAAACAGTTGTTCCCCCAAGCGACTAGCCCATCGAGACACAGTGGTTTTAGGCGTTAGCCTGCTGCACTTGTTCGGTGGCCTCGGGCAGCCAAAGCCGCAGGATTTCTCCGGACTCTGGCGGAACCTCGCGAAACTTCATGCCCATACCCAGGAACGCTTGAGAATACACCACGGTGGCGGGCGCTTCGAACGAATGAGTCTCGGTAAAGATTCTCAAGTGCACGAGCGTGCCATCCGGCAACGGATTGACGGTGTCGACGTAGCACCCGTTCAAACTCAAGTCGCTGATACGCGAGTTCATCCGCGCCCCGGAATTTTCTTCCAAAAGCTCCGCCGAGGCGATGAAGGGATAGCGTGGCGCACGCCTTTGGGTCTCTTCCATGATTTCGCACCTCGAGAAAGCAGGCGCGTATTCTATCCCCAATTGATGGCTGTCGCTCCCTCAAAAAAACTCTTGGCCACGGCATGCCGCCACCTAGGCACGGGACTGCGTATTTTTGTCAAACGGATACCTCGTGCGACAACACAGAAGAAGCGACCACAGGCGAAATTGCACGAACAGATCGGCTATCCTTTGAGGTCGTCTTTCGAGCACCATCCGGAAACGCAAAGCGAGATACTTGGACTTGCCGGTCACCAAGATGATGAAGCTGCGGTACCGAAATTCAGGGACGTTGGGCCCGCTCGAGGCCAGCCACAGTGTCGTTTGTTTCATCGTTTTCGTGAGCCTCTTGTCCGGTTTGGAAGCGGACACTTCATCGGGCTGGCAGCTTCTTTCCCCAGGAATGGAACTCAAGTACCTGGCCGTCACGCGGCCCAAAATAACCCCGGGAGCGACACTCACTGTTTTGCGTATCGACCCACATCTTTGGGAGCTCGAAATAATGGGCACCAGCCGGACCGGCGAAACGGCAGGCCACACCGCTCGCGAGTGGTGTGAAACACACAAGCTCACGGCGGCGATTAATGCGGGTATGTTCAAAACAGATGGAAAGACCCACGTGGGGTTCATGCGTTTCCGCGAACACCTCAACAACGGGCGAGCGAACAGCTACCAATCCGTCGCGGCATTTGATGCTCGCGACCCCCACGCGCTTGCCCCATTCCGCATCTTCGACCTCGATAGTCCGGGAGTGACTCTGGGATCTATCCTCAAGGATTACCGCTCTGCCGTGCAAAACCTAAGACTCATCAAGCGCCCCGGCGCGAATCAGTGGGGCCAGCAGGATAGGATGTGGAGCGAGGCTGCTCTCGGTGAAGATTCCTCTGGCCGCGTGCTCTTCCTATTCTCTCGCGCGCCGTTTTCGATGCATGATTTGAATCAGCAACTGCTGTCCGCGGGGATCGGCCTGGTCGCCGCGCAACACCTGGAAGGCGGACCTGAGGCGCAACTTTATTTACGGGTTGGCGAAATGCAGCTGGAATCGTTCGGCAGCTATGAAACCTCGTTCCAGGAAACTGATTCGAACGCCAAACCTTGGCCCGTCCCGAACGTTCTGGGCGTCCGCCCGCGGCCTTCAGCAACCCGCTAGCAGCCGCCAAGCGCGGTCACCAATAGACCCCCAGCTGGTATTCGGAAAGCGGATGGACCATTACCGGTGCTGGTGGAAAGAGTCGCATGCCATGGCGACCTGCCCTTGCGGACAGTCTCTTTTCCACCACCCTGCACCACGACGTTCCTGTCTTTCCGCCGAAGCCATCTCATACTTGTAGCCAGATTCGTTCACTCGTTTTTCACCTCTTGGAGGAAATTATGAACCGCAGGCTCGCTTCCCTCGCTGCCTCGGCTGTTGTCGGAGTGTTTTTTGCCGTCCATTCGGCGGCGCAGAATCCTTCTCCCGCTGCGCCACCTGTGACGCCCGTTAGTTCCGTCACGAAAGTGGATGCGAGCGCGACACCTCTCCCCAGCACCAAGGATCTGCTGGAGAAGTTTGAAATGGTCAGCGGAGGCCGCGGCGTGTGGGCCGGTTTCACCACGCGTTATTTGAAAGGCATTTATCAGACCGAGGACGCTTCTGGTTTTGCGGCCATTGAAATTTTCAGCAAATCGCCGAACAAAACTCTGTTCAAGATTACGTTTTCGAACGGCGTGGTGCTGCGCGAAGTGTGCGACGGACGAACCGCGTGGATCGAGGATCCCTCCGGCGGCACGCATTTCATCACCGGTGCGGCCCTGGAGAGCCGCATCCTCCAGTCAGACTTCAACGACCGCAGCGATGCTCTCTTGATGGCCGTAACCGGCAAGGTTCTAGGCACGGAGAAAGTCGGCGCGCACACGGCCTACGTGGTGGAATTTTCTCCACAGAAGAAGCTTACTTCGAGGATTTATTTTGACACCCAGAGTGGCTTCCCGGTTCGCACCGACGACACGCTGCACAACGGGGATAGCGAATACAAAGTGGAGACCTACCTGGACGACTATCGGGCCGTTGACGGGGCGTACTTCGCCTTCCGCATGCGCCACGTCGAAAAAGGAAATGTGTTTACCCTCCGGCTGACGCAGATCAAGAACAATGTTGCGGTCGATGATGCCATGTTCTTGAAGCCGGCATCCGCGCGGAAATAGGATCGCGGCGCTAGATAGGCAGAATTCAGTTTCGGAGGCAGACAAAGCCAAACGGGGCGCAAAAGATTGCGCCCCGTTCTGTTTTTTAGCAGCTTTTTCCCGGACGCTATCTTCTGCGGGTCCGGTTTTTCGCCGGCGGTGGGAGCCTTATTTCGTAGCCGCGGCCGAGATTTCTTTCTCGATCGGCGCGCCAATCAAGTTACCCCACTCGGTCCAGGACCCGTCGTAGTTGCGCACGTTCTTAATGCCCATGAGGTACTTCAAGACAAACCAGGTGTGCGAGCTGCGCTCACCGATGCGGCAGTAGGCGATGACTTCGCGGTCGCCGCTGATGCCCTTGGCCGCGTAGAGCTGCTTCAGCGCGTCGCCGCTCTTAAAGGTGCCGTCCTCGTTGACGGCCTGCGCCCAAGGGATATTGGCCGCTCCGGGAATGTGCCCCCCGCGCTGCGCCGTTTCGGTCATTCCGGGAGGCGCGATGATCTTTCCAGTGAATTCATCGACGGAGCGCACATCGACCAGCTGCGCGCCGGATTTTTTCTCGACGGCGGCGAAAACATCGTCGCGCTTCGCGCGAATCGCAGCGTTGGCTGGCTTCACTTTGTAGGATGTTGCAGAAACCGACGGCTTATCGGTAGCCAGCGGGCGCTTTTCCTCCAACCATTTCTTGCGGCCGCCATTCATGATCAACACTTTTTCGTGGCCGTAGTATTTCAATTGCCAGAAAGCCCAAGCCGCGAACCAGTTGTTATTGTCGCCGTAGAGAACAATCGTCGTTTCCGGAGAGATGCCCGCTTTGCCGAGCAATTCCTCAAACGCCGTGGGCGCCGCAAGATCGCGGCGAATGGCGTCTTGCAGCTCGGTTTGCCAGTTCCAGGAGATGGCTCCGTCGACGTGGCCTTGATCGAAGGCCGTGGTGTCGACGTCCACTTCGACGACGCGGAGGCCTGAGTCTTTCGAGTGAGCCGCCACCCATTCGGTGGTGACGAGTACTTCTGGATGCGCATAGTCAGACATGGTGTTCCCCTTCATCTTAGACGTAGGAAGTAAAGATTAGCGCAGGTTGGGCGCTAAATCACCCTCTTTTTTATCGACATTCTGCAAGCGGTTCCACGGAAGACCCATTTATTAAGCAACCTGTTCATTTACAATTATTTACAGAAAGACTACTTCAAGCGATCTCCAGCTTGCCATCCCGCATCTCCCACTCAATCCGAATGATCCAATCGAAATGCATGCCTTCGGTTTTAAGCCATGCTTCGAGCGTCTCGCGGGACTCTGAACGGAACTCGGCAAACATTTTTCCTTCGACCATGTTGACCAGAACGCGCTCGGCGGAGGCGGGTCCGCCGCCTTGCATGCGTCGCGCCAGGGTCTCCGCGCCTTGACGCGTGAGACAGGCAAGCGTGTGTTGTGAGAGGTAGCGTGGCATCAGAACTCCCCAAAGTGAGTAGGAGTCCAAGTATTCCACAAAAAGGAATTGACAGATAGCCAGGCTCCTCGGCGCCAGCGAAACGAAAAAGTTTTTTTGCTTCGTGAAACTATTTTGTGCGCCGGGCATGCAACTCGCTTTTTGCTGCGGGCATCTCGGTAATTACATACGTCATTCGCTCGGGGCAGGGGTGGTCCATGAAGCGAGCTTTACTAGTACTGTGTCTATCTTTCCTGTTTTGCAATTCAAATGCAGCACAAGCGAAAAACACCGCGACACCGCCAAGCACCGCTGCGGCCAATGAGCGAAGGGAATCCTCGCCGAACGGTTCCGAGGAATCGGCGGCCAAACTGCCGGTGCGGCGCGTGGTGCTGTACAAAAATGGCGTGGGTTACTTCGAGCATCTCGGGCGCGTGCGCGGGAGCCAGGATGTGCACATCGATTTTACCAGCGCGCAGTTGAACGACGTTCTGAAGTCGCTCACCGTTCTCGACCTCGCGGGCGGGCGGATCACCGGCGTCGATTACAACTCCGAAGCGCCACTGGCGCGCAGGTTGGCTACGCTGCGGCTGGCGCTGGGAGAGCGGCCCAGCGTGTCGGAATTTCTCGCAGCCTTGCGCGGTGCGCGGCTTGAGGTGCGCAGCGCAGCGGGCCCCGTGCTGACCGGAAGACTGCTGAGCGTAGAGCGAAAAACCCGTTCCGCCACGAACTGGACCGTTGAAACGGATGAGATTTCCTTGATCACCGATACCGGCGAAGTTCACAGCGTAGATTTGAATCCGACGACCAGCGTGCGTATCGCGGAAAAGGATCTGCAGGTCGAGGTGGGGCGCTATCTAAACCTGATTGCGTCATCGCGCGATCAGGACGTCCGGCGGATGACGATTGCGACGACCGGAAATGGCGAGCGAAATCTGTATGTGAGCTATATCAGTGAAGTACCCATCTGGAAGACGACCTACCGCATCGTTCTGCCCACGAAGGCTGAGAAAAAGCCACTGTTGCAGGGCTGGGCGATTGTGGACAACACCGTCGGAGAAGACTGGAACGAAGTGGAACTGTCACTGGTGGCCGGCGCGCCGCACTCCTTTATTCAACAGCTTTCAGAACCTTTTTATGGACGACGTCCCGTGGTGCCTCTGCCGGAGAGTGTGCAGCTTTCGCCGCAGACGCACGCGGCCACTCTTTCTGGCGGCAATGGCCGGCTGAGCGGAGCTGTCACGGATGCCTCAGGAGCGGTGATTGCGGGCGCCAACGTGAAATTGATGGACGAAAATAACGCGATCGTGGCGCAAACAACGACGGACAGCAGCGGAAATTATTCCTTCTCCGCGCTCGCACCCGGAAACTATCGCGTGCAAACCGAGCGCCCGGGATTCAAAACAAGTTTGCTGACGCAGCTGAATGTCGCGCCGGGAGAAAACCAGGCAAACGCGAGCCTAGGCGTGGGCGCGTCCGCCGAAACGGTGGAAGTGACGGCCCAATCTGCCACATTGAATACTTCCACGGTAATGTTAGGAGAGGCTGGCAAGCTGAGCGGCGTAGCGAACCGGCCGCACGCCGGCGTGGGTAGCGGCACGGGAGCAGGTCTCGGCGGGGGACTCATGGCGCCTCCGCCGCCTCCGCCGCCGTCAGTCGCAAACATCGAGGAGGCGCGCGCCATGGGAGAGGCCGCGGCGAGCGGGCAAGAACTCGGGGACTTGTTCGAGTACAAGCTGAAAGACCGGGTGACGCTGAAGAAAAACCAATCGGCGCTGGTGCCCATTGCGCAGACGGAGATCGAAGCAGAGAAAGTTTCGCTGTGGAGCGGGACGAGCGGTTCGGGCCGGCCGCTGCGCGGGCTTTGGCTGAAGAACACCAGCCCGCTGACCTTCGATGGCGGCAGCTTTAGTGTGCTGGAAAACGAGGTGTTCGCGGGCGAAGGACTGACCGACCCCATCAAACCGGGCGAGCGGCGGCTGCTCTCGTATGCCACGGACCTGGGCCTGCTGGTGGAGGCCCAAACGAACAGCCGGCCGCAACACGTGACCGTGGTCAAAATTTCCAAAGGGATTCTCACGCAAGTGAGCCGCCTCGAAGAACGCACGCTCTACACGGTGCGCAACCAGGACACCGCGGCACGCACGTTGGTGGTCGAACACGCGTCGCGCATGGGATGGTCGCTGGCCAAGGGCGCGAAGGAACCGGAAGAGAAGGCTAGAGGCACATACCGCTTCCGGCTGGAAGTCCCGGCGAAGGCCACCGCGTCTCTTCCCGTGGAAGAGATGCGCACACTCGATGTCACCTATTCCATCTCCGCTCTCAACTCGGATCAGATTGGTCTCTTCGTGAAGAACAAGACCATCACTCCGGAGATGGCCGAGGCGTTGGAGAAAATCATGGACCAGAAAGCGGTGGTGGCCAAGCTCGAAGAGGAAATGGAAAACCGGCAGAAGGACATCGACCGCATCGTTGAAGACCAGGGCCGGCTGCGCGAAAACATGAAAGCCCTGCGCGGAAGCGCCGAAGAAAAAACGCTGCTGCAGCGTTACACCAAGCAACTCGATGAGCAAGAAACGCAACTCGAATCGCTGCGCAAAACTATCCGCGATACCGAAGCGCAACGCGACAAGGCCAACGGCCAGCTCGAAAAAATGATCGATGAGCTTGCGATTGATGCGACGCTGTAACCACAGCCACGAGCTTCTCCAAGCGCGCGCCGTGCCATTCAGGTGGGAATCGCTGCCGCCGGGAGTGTTAGAGTCCCGATGTGCTCGATTTTTACGCGGCCGCAGACGTCGTCAGCCCCAGCCGAGTCTCCGACTGTATTCACGACGCTCTCGATGGCCTTGTTCTTCGTGAGGATGAGCAGAAGGGCGAGAAAGGAGGGGTGCGATCATGTTTCTTTACGAATCGTTCGTAACGTTGATCCTCGCGGTGGCGCTTGTAGGGAGCCAGCCGATCTTACAAAGCAATGAGGGGCAGGGGCCGCTGCCAACATTCGGCGAGCTCTTGAAGCGCCACAATATTCAATTAACACAGCCCGCCTTGGTTGACGCTCTGAGGAACACTGACCCGGAGGTAAGAGATTTAGCGGCGAACAAACTTGCGGAAGACAAAGCAGTCGAAACAATACCAGCTATCAAGGACGCCCTAGCGTCAGAGAAGGTGCCATGGACACGAATGAATATCGCATTAGCGCTGGCAGAGATGGGTGAGTCCATTGGCTTCGACACTTTGGAGGATAACTGTAAGAACAAAGATACGAGCGGAAATGTTCGGTTATGTTCTGCAGAATATCTGCTCAGATTCAATCGCGACAGTACGACGTGTCTGGGCGGTGTTCTTGATCTGTTGAAAGGCGGGAGTAACGGAGACAGGATGGCGGCCGCGGAACTCTCACCAAGATATCACAACCTTTCCCAGGAAGACTCGGAGAAGGTCTTTACGGGACTCGCAGAGGCTTTGCATGCTCCGGACCCCTCGGTGCGAATGGCCGCTGGCCGGGCTCTCGCTGATTTGCGAGACACACGTGGCATTGCGGAATTGGGGCGTGCGATCGGAAGTGAACAAGACCAATTCGTACGTTCACGACTGGAGGAAGATCTGGGGATACTAAGGAACAAGATTCGTTAGTCAGTAGGCACCACACGATCTTGAGAACTTGCGAAAAGCTCCCGACGGAATGAAGGAATCTGAGACCGCGATCTGGATTCACCGGACGGGTAATGGTGCAGTTTTTGGTGTTCCCTCGGGATGCGTTCCGTTTTACTCCCTGCTCTTGACCTCTTCCACGGAGTCAATCCGGATCAGCCCTTCCTCGCAATTCGCGTAATGCGACCAACTACTCCACGGCCACGCTTCGGATGGCCGCCTCGTCAAATATCAATACAGCAGCTTCTCGCTGATTAACCTACGTTGAGCGGGTGACTTTTCTCACTATCGTCATTCCCCCAAGAATTGATGAAAGTTATCCCGTCGCGGCCCTATTTTTTGTTCTGGCCACAACAGCTCTTCGCGTGGACTCGAGTGTGAAAAGCAGTGTTTCCTTCGGGATGCTGGTGACGAACGGGCCGACCAACCAACCAAGACCAGTGGGAATATCGCGTGTGAGTGAGGCGACTTCGCTCTGCACGTAAACGCCGCCGTCGCTTTCTTCCATCCGCCACCAGGTTTCCATACGCCACAAATAGCCACCGTCCTGGCCCGGTTGCTTTTCGCGCTCGTCGCTCCTTCCGGGATTTTCGACTTCAGCGATACGCATCGCCGAGCTGCGGCTATGGGCACGTCCCGGAGCGTCGCGAAAGTAATGCACGTCATGTTCGGTGTTGAGCACCACGGTGATCACCTTGTGCCGCCGGAAGCGCAGGAACACGCGGAAGTGTTCGCCCTCACGCGACTCGATTTTCGAGCGTTCCACATCGGGGGCGTAGTAGGTTGACTGGCGATCGTAGTCCTCTAGGACGCCGAGCACATCGTCCAGCTTTGCGCCAGGTATGAAAACCACGCCCACCCAATGATGAATCAACCCTCCGGGGCAACCCATGGGCTTGCCGTTGTCAAGGGTGTTGAGCTGATGGATCTCGATCTCGCTGCGCTTTAGGGCGGCGTGGGCCAACGTGCGCTGAGATTCCGGAAGCGCATCGACCCACAAGAGAGCCGACCCGCGCTGCAGTTCCGTATCGTTGCGCTCTTCCGTCAAGCGCAGGTAGCGGTCAAACGCCCGAACGGTTTCAGACCGCAATTTGGCAGGAGCCGGATTGGCGGCGGGGGCGGATTGCGCGGAGGAGACGGATCCCACGAGCAGGGCCGCGAAGAGGAAACTCGATGTTAGCAGTGTGTCCGCCAATGGCCTCACCTGTCTCCGGAACCGTTCACGCAAGGCCAGAGACCGTCCCAGAAGTCTATGATGGCGCAACTCTTCTCGAATAGAAGCAAGAAACGGCGCCACGGGGTGCACGAAGGATGCCCATCTGTTAGGCAAAGTTTGGGCTCCTCGGCGAGTTGCTCGAGTGCCCGACCCTGGGGAGGTCGACTAAAGTTAGCTTGAGGATGAGGGTCCGCGGAGTCTATCACCGCCGGAAGAAGCGGGGTAGCGAGAAGGAGAGGAGAGAAGGCGGGTTGGGTAGCTCGCACACGGCCCCTTGCGGAGCCGTTGTCCCCGCGCGGCTCCCAACCCGTCCTTAAAAGATTACGCGACCGATGTGCAGCCCTCAATGGGCCGTCAGACTCACTCGGCGGAGTACTCTGGTTGTGGTACTAGGACAAAATTCCGATTCTTGTCGTATTTGGCAAACATGTCTTTTACTTACAATATGTTGCGCACCGCAAACGGCTCTGGAATCAGGCCAAAAAGTACTAGCTGGGGCCGTTTACACCGCTGAGAAACCCGCCAAGATGCCCGGTCAGCCCAACGATCAGCAGGGCCGCTGTTTCCAGCACCAGACGAAAGACCGGCAGCCCTTTTGGCCAATGTCGTCTGGTACGCACATGCAGTGCCCAAGCCACCCAGATTGAGGATCGTCGACGTCGAACCCAGCACCACATACATAAGCAAAATGCCTTTGCGTTTTTGCCCCTCGAGCTGCAACTGCCAGGCGAGGATCCCGGTAACGACTGCCGGCAGGGCGAAAATCGCCGCGCCCGGCAAATTGTAATAAGCCGCCTCCAGGAGGCCGCGCTTCTTGGTTTTCTGCGCGAGAAAATCAAACACCACCCCGGCAATAAACAGCGCGAGGGGAAGTGCATCAGCACCACGTGTTGCGCGTGCTTGGCAAGCAATGCGGCCTGGATGTCAAAAGGGTTCCCGTGCCGTCCTCCGTTTGCTGGCGATCACTGCACGACAACTTTTCCGGTCATCTTGGGGTGGATCGAGCAAAAGTAGGGATACTCGCCGGCCTTCGTAAAGGTGTAGGAAAACTTCTCGTCGGTATCGAGCACTTTGGACTTGAACACCTTTTCCGTGCTGACTACGGTATGCGGGATATCGTCGCGATTGATCCACGTGACGGTTGTTCCCACGGGGACGGTGATGGCCGCCGGGCCAAAAACAAAATTGTCGATTTTCACCTCGCTCGTCGAGGCAGCCGTTTCCTGCGCGCTGGCCACGAAGCTGCTATGCTCCGCAACGATTCCGCCCAGGCCCATCACTGCCATCACCAGCAAACTTGCTAGGAACACACTGCTTCTCATGATATTTCTTCCTTGTTTTTTGATTTTGAAAATGAACCTTCCGGTTGGTCTTCGCGTTCTCTTTGCGATCAGGCCAGCGTCGAGTCCACAACGGCCAACGCATGCTGACCGCTCACGTAGTTCACATCGCTGATGCCCAACACGCTGCGCAACTGCTCGGCGGGCACTTTCATCTGCCCCGGTGAAGGCGCCTCCCCCGGTTTAGGCTGCGGGAAGGCCGTGGAGCAAGCGGTGTGAAAGGTAACGTTGCCCTCGACCTTTTGCATAATCTGATGAATATGTCCGTTCAGAACCGTCACGGAGCCAAACTTCTTCAAATACGCGAGAGCCTGGGCGCTGTCCTCGGTTCCCCAACCCCATTCCGGGTACACTGCCCAAAGTGGAATGTGCGCGAAGACCACGATCGGGGTGCTGGACTTGAGGTGCTGCACATCTTTTTCCAGCCACTCCAGCTGCTCGTGCCCCAGCGTGCCCAGCCCGCCCGCTTTCAAGTTCATGACGTTGACCAAGCCCACGAAGTGCACGCCTTTCTTCTCGAAGCTATACCACCCACCCTCTTGAGCCCCTTTGGCGAAACGCTCGTGGTATTGTTTACCGTCGTCATTCAAAACGTCGTGCTCTCCCGGGACATAGAAGACATCCTTCGCCGACGCGCTCTTCAGGATCTGCTCGACCGTGTCGAATTCCTCGGGCTTCGAAAGATGGCTAATATCCCCCGTATGCAGCAAAAACTCCGGCGGCCGAGACAGCGCGTTGATCTTATCCACGGCCGCCTGCAAGGTGGCCGCCACATCCGGATTCGCCGGTTTATTGAAACCCATGTGGCTGTCGCTGATCTGCACGAAGCTCAACTCGCCCTTCATGTCCGCGGGATTCATCTCCGAAGGTCGGCTCATGCTGTACGACTTCAGCACTCCGCCCTGCATGACGCACAAGGCGCCCGTTCCCGCCCAGGCCATGCACTTCAAAAAGCCGCGGCGATCGATTCCATCATGATTGTGATCGTGCAAGATTTCGTCTTTTGTGTTGCGCGCCATGTTTATCCTCCGTTGAACACGTCTCCCCAACGCATACGCCTGTATGCACCCCCCCGCTGCTGCGCTTATTTGGCAGGAGCGGCGCGGGTAGAGAGAGCCAGGGTGCCCCGCGCCGCTATGGGACGTGTTTCATTTGTGCAGACCGTGGAGGGCCGCGCCTTATTCCAATTCCTTGCGCTCACGCCGGCAAAATTAGTTCGTCATAAGAATTAGATATTTGGGAATAAAATCAACCGTAGGGCGGTTTTCATTCATGAGTACGACGGGCCAGGGGAAGGGTTGGGACGTGTTGGATTCGCAGGACCGGGCTCGCTTCGAGCAGGTCGTGTTGCCACATCTGGATGCCGCTTTCAATCTTT
>Ga0210383_10002397_pt1 | contig 16947 bp, 15 predicted proteins | sample IncBWC14OmetaG_FD_160072 | JGI IMG/M metagenome (GOLD analysis project Ga0210383, IMG submission 160072) | Forest soil microbial communities from Barre Woods Harvard Forest LTER site, Petersham, Massachusetts, United States - Inc-BW-C-14-O ...
AACCGCATCTATGTCCTGGCGGCCTCGGCGGAAGGCGACCAAAAAGCGACATTCGCAATCGGCGGCAAGAACGTCGAGCTGAACATCCAGGACTGGGGCGGATTCATCGGACAGTGGTACGACCGGCAGTGGAGTTCCGGCGACACCTCCAGTGACAACTATGGCAAAATGATGGGCCTCGCTCCGGCTTACATCAAGCGCGCCGACCTGGCTTGGTACTGTTCGCATCACCACAACGCGGCGGGTGAGAATGTGCCTTACAGCTACTCCTATCTGTTTGCGTATGCAGTCGACCTGCCCGATGGCGCCAAGACCATTCAATTGCCCGACAACGACAGGATTCGCATTCTGGCGATGTCGCTCGCCGAGGAAAATCCGAAGGTGAGGCCGGCGCAACCGCTCTACGACCTGCTTGCAGCGCCGCCCACGGGCGCCGACGATTTTGCGATCCAGACACCCGCGGCCGGCTTTTCCGTTCTTAAGGGTAGGAGTACCTCAACCACGATCGCCTTGACCCCCCGGGGCAATTTCCGGGCGAGCGTTCGCTTGAGTGTGTCCGGCCTGCCGCCCGGCGTGGCGGCCTCATTCAGCCCGGCCAGCAGCGGGAGAGCAAACAACATCACGCTGACCGCAAACGATTCGTCGAACCCTGGTAGTTCAACGATCACAATTACCGGCACGTCGGGCGGCTTATCGCATACGATCACTGCGAATCTCGCAGTGACCGCGCTGAGAACTGGGACAGTGGCGGTGGATCTTTCCTCCGCATACAACGCGAAAGCCATCTACACGGACGGCACAGGGTTTGCTCCCGCGGCGAGTGCGGACGGCGAAGGTTTCGCGTATTCGCAAGAAGCGCTGGGATCGACGCCGGTGTGGGATGGCGTTTTGTTCAATCTCGGACCGGCCAACGCGCCGGACGTGGTTACGAGCAAAACCGTTGCGCTGCCAGCCGGCAAGTTCGCCGATCTCAGGGTTCTGGCCGCGGGTGTCGAAGGCAGTCAGGAGGCCCAGGTCTTTACGATCACCTACGCCGATGGCACATCCTCGTCGATCACGCAGAGCCTCAGCGACTGGTATGCTCCGAGCGGTTACGAGGGCGAGTCCGAGGCTGTGGTCACGCCCTATCGACTCGAGGAAGATGGCTCCAAGGACAATCGCACGTTTTATCTCTACGGGTATTCCTTCAAACTCGACAGCAGTAAAACTGTGCGCAGCATCGCCTTGCCCGGCAACGAGCATGCGCTGGTCTTCGCCATGACGCTCGTGCCTCCGGCCGGATCCTAGGGGATGATCCGGTGGCGCCCGCAGGTTAGTGGTCTGGCGACGCGGGCGATATCGGACCGCTTCTGCGTTCGCGCGCTCTTGAAGGCATCACCGAAGAATAGGCAACCACTGTTGTCGTGCTGTAAGCCCCTTGGCGAGGTGAGATTCCATCACTAGCTCTTGTGGACAACCTCGAACGAATACCCGTCCGGGTCAAATATATCGGCAGCGTAGTATCCCGGGTAGTATTCCACTCGTGCCCGCGGTGAAATATTGTCCCTGGCACCGGCGGAGATTGCCGCTCTGTAGAATTCGTCGACCTTGCCATCGTTTTCGGCCATGAACCCCCAGTGAATGGACGCTGGATCAGGCTTTCCTTGCTTGATCCAAAAGAATGCCCTCTTGCCATCACCAAATCCCCACAGATCCGGATGATCGCCTTCACCCTTGTAGGGTAGGAAGAACTTGATATTAAGAGGCTTCAAGGCCGCCTCATAGAACGCCAGCGAACGTTCGACATTGCTGACAGTCAGAATCATGTGGTCGAGCATTGTTCTCTCCTGCAAAACACAAGGGCCTCAACGGCCTTTTCACCGTTAGGTAGCGAGCCCCATACCAACCGTGTCCTAATTTTGCCAGCCGCCACCCAGGGCTTGGTAGATTTGGACCAGAGAGATGAGTTCGTTCGCCTGGGCCTGGGCCAGTCCTAGTTCAGCGGAAAAGGAATTCGTCTCATTGGTCAGCACTTCCAGGTAGTCGGTGGTCCCGGCCTTGAAACGCACCTCCGAGAGCCGCGCCGCATCTTGGGCTGATTCGAGCAGATGTTCCTGCTGGATTCTGAACTCTCGATTCTTGCGATAAGCAACCAATCCATTCGAGACGTCCCGAAACGCCCCTTGAATCGTTTGTTCGTAGGTCAAACGCGTCTGCTCGCGCTGCGCCTCGGTCAGACGAACGTTCGACTTAAGCCTTCCTCCCTGGAATATGGGCTGAGTTACGGAGGCAGCCAGATTCCATATGCCAGCCGGACCGGTGAAGAGATTCGTCAGCGCCGGACTCTCGTAACCGGCAGTTCCGGTGAGCGAGATCGAGGGGAAGTAAGCGGCCCGCGCCACACCGATCTGCGCATTAGCGGCAATCAGGTTTTCTTCCGCTTCCCGAACGTCCGGCCGTCGCTCCAGCAGGGATGAAGGAAGTCCGGCAGGGACTTCGGGAGCGTGCGGCTCCTCGGTGAGCCTGAGTCCGCGAGGGACATCTCCGGGATTGTTTCCCAGAAGGATGTTGATGGCATTTTCCTGTTGTGCGACCTGCCTTTCAAAATCCGGAACCTCCGTGGCAGCGGTGTAGACCAATTGCTCGGACTGGCGGACGTCCAATAGCGAGTCGATTCCGTGTTGCTCCAGAGTCTGCGTCAATCGCAGAGAGTCGCTACGCGACGCGAATGTGCGTTTCGAGATTTCCAATTCGAGATCCAGCTCTCGGAGCTGGAAATAAGCTGTCGCCAGGTTGGCAACAAGAGTGGCGGTCACTTCTTTCTGCGCCCACTCATTGGCGAGAAGATTTGCCCTGGCAGCTTCGGTAGCACGGCGATACTTTCCCCAAAAATCGAGGTTATAAGCGGCGGACGCAGTCAGTTGTCCTTGCGTGACCTCATAAGCTGGGATCGGGCCGATTTGTGGGCTTTGCTGGCTGGTGACGTTCCCACCAACGCTCAACGAAGGTAGCTGATCGGCGCGAGTGATGCCGAGTTGTGCCTGGGCTTGGAGCACTCGCGTCGCCGCAATGCGAACGTCATAGTTATTCTTGAGTGCAGTGCGAATCAGGCTCTGGAGTTCGGGATCCTGGAAGACTTCCCACCACTTCGCGTCTCCCAAGGATTCCGTAGCCTTCTCGGCCTTCGCCTGCTCGGGTTGGCCTGGTTGCGGCTTCACATCCGCAGACACCGGCGTGTCGTTGGTTGATCCTCGATACATACCTGGCACATCCACGGCTGGTCGCTTGTAGTTTGGGCCGACAGCGCAACCGGTGAGCCCAGCCATTGCCAGAACAACAAACGAAAAAGCAATGCGTTGCAGAGTTTGAGTCATCCGAGTCTGAGCCATCCGAGTTTGAATCATCCAAGTTTGAGTCATGGGATTAGTCTCCAGCTCCTTCTTGCAGCGCGTAAGCCGGGACTGTCTCCGGTGCGGTTTTGCGCGTCGTGCGGAAGAAAGAGAACCGGTCCAGCACTTTCTCCTGGAATTCTTCGAGGTAGAGATAGATGGCCGGTGTAACGAATAGCGTGATGAACTGCGAGACGATGAGGCCGCCGACCACGACCAAGCCTAATGGCCTGCGCGAGGCTCCGTCGGCGCCGTATCCCAGAGCAATCGGCATCGCGCCCAGCAGTGCCGCCATCGTCGTCATCATGATGGGACGGAAACGTTCCATGCTGGCATCGTGAATTGCTTGAGTATCTTCGATTCCCTGACGCACTCGCTGCTCCGCGAAATCAACGATCATGATTCCATTTTTCTTCACGATGCCCATCAGCATGAACATTCCAATGTAGGCATACAGCGAAGCTTCCTCGCCGAACAGCCACAGCGTGAGCAGCCCGCCCAGCAACGCCACGGGCAAGGATGAAAGCACCGTGATTGGGTGCAGGTAACTCTCGTAAAGGATTGCCAGGATCACATACATGACGAACACCGCGACCAGCATCAGCACCGCGAGGTCCGAAACGGTGTTGCGGAAGGTGAGCGCCTCGCCTTGCAGCGTTCCAACGATGCCCTGGGGCAGAATCTGCTTCGCAGTCTGTTCCACGAACTCAGTTGCCGGCCCAATGGCGTATCCCGGCTTCAGATTGAAGAACATGGTCACGCTGGTGAATTGATTGATGTGGTTGACCGCTTGCGGACCGATGACCGGATGCCAACTCGTGACCGCGTTCAGAGGAACCATGCGCTGCCCGTCGTCGCTCTTGATGTAGAGTTTTCCCAGGTCTTCCGGAGCGGAACGCTTGTCATCCGCGACTTCGAGGATCACCTGATACTGATCGGTTGGCTTCTTGATCAGATAGCTGTAATTCTGCGAATAGGCGTCGTGAAGGAGCGTGAGAATCCGGCTCTCCGATACGCCGTAGAGCTTTGCCTGTTCGCGCAAAATGTCGACTTGCAAGTTCGGGGTGTGATTGTAGAGATCGGAATTCACGAACAAGAACCCGGGATACTCGTGCATCTTCGCCATCATCTTGCCCGCGGAGTCGTAAACCTGATTGGGGTCGATTCCCGAGAGCGCATAGGCAAATTGTCCCTGTGCGTTGGCCGTGGCGCCGGTACTGATCTCGAGCGCGGGATTGGGCTGAAGGAAGGCGACCGTACCGGGAATTGAATTGCCGATCGCACCCATGAGCTGTCCTGCCACTTGTGCGATCGGAGGGCGCTCGGATGGGGGTTTCAGAAACGCAATCAGGAATGCCTGATTCGATCCCATGAATTGCGCGTTCCCGCTCATGGTGAAAGTGCTGCGGACAGCCGGATTCGCCTTCATGATCTTTTCCGCCTGCGTTTGATAGGCATGCATCTGATCGGGCGATGATCCTTCCTGGGCCACTAGTATCCCGCGGATGAACGAACTGTCGCCCACCGGCAGAAATGACTTCGGAACGACGTAAAACAAGTACCCAGTTCCAGCCAGGCATACCGCCCAGGTCACGGCCGAAATCCAGCGATGGCGAAGAAAAAACCATAGAGAGCGCCCGTAAACATCCAGCACGCGATGTTCAAAGGCGCCGAAGGCGCGCTCCATCCAGGTCTTCTTCGCGCCCGCTCCGCGCCGGCCGAGCAGCCTGGAGGTCATTAAAGGAGTGAGCGTGAGCGATACAATTCCGCTGGCCAGAATCGAGATCACAATGGTCAGTGAGAACTCGCGGAAGATGCGGCCCATGAGCCCGCTCATGAACACCAGCGGGATGAAGACCGCGGCCAGCGAAAGCGTCATGGCCAGAATGGTGAAGCTGATTTCCTTGGCCGAGTTCAGCGACGCCTCGAAGGCGCTTTGCCCGGTCTCCATTAGGCGCACAGTGTTTTCGAGAAATACAATGGCATCGTCCACCAGAAAACCGATGGCCAGAGTCAAAGCCATCAGTGAGAGATTGTCCAGGCTGTAGCCAAGAACGTCCATGGCGATGAAGGTCAGCAGCAGAGACAAGGGCAGCGCCACGGCCGGAATCAGAGTGTCGGTCGCCCGGCCGAGGAAGACGAAAATCACCATGACCACCAGCACGAAGGCCAGGTAGAGCGTCGTCTGCACATCTTTTATTCCACCCACGATGGTCAGCGAGCGGTCATAGGCCGGCACCAGCAAAACGGAAGTGGGAAGCTGCGATTGAATGGTAGGGAGCAAATCCCGCACCGACTTTGCCACTTGAACCGCGTTCACACCCGCCCGGCGAAACACCGCGACCACCACGGTCGCACCGGGCTGCGGATATCCGCGCACCCAGAATCGCATGTCGATGCGCTCGTCCTGAATGCTCTGGCTGGCGCTGGCAACATCTTTCAAGTACACGGGCGCGCCACCACTTTGGCCAACGATCAGCCCGTTGTACTCTTCTGCGGTCGTTAACTGTCCTTGCGGTTGGAGCAGGAAGCTGCGGTGCGGTCCATCGAACTGGCCCGCACCGGTGTAAGCGGTTCCATTCTTGATCGCTCCCGTCAGATCTTCCAGCGTGATGTTGCGAATCGCCATCGCCGATGGATCGGCTTTGATCCGCACCGCCGACTGCGTGCCATACACCGCAATCTGGCTCACGCCGGGCAGAATGCTGAGGCGCTCGCCCACTTGCGTGTTGGCATAATCGTAGAGTTGGCCTTCCGTGACCGTATCGCTGACCAGCGCGATGTATTGGATGGGCTGATCGTTGGGATTCGTCTTGGTGAATGTGGGAGGGCTGGGCAGATCGACAGGGAGCTGACCCTGGGCACGCGTGATGGCCGCTTGCACGTCGGTCGCCGCTCCGTCGAGGCTCTTAGAGAGGTCAAACTGCAAGACAAAACTGGAGTGCCCCTGACCATTGTTCGAGGTCACCAGTTCGAGGCCCGGGATCTGCATGAACTGGCGCTCGAGCGGTGTGGCCACATTGTTGGCCATCGTGTCCGGCGTAGCTCCCGGATAGTTGACCTGCACCTGGATGACCGGATAATCGACGGCAGGCAGATCGCTTACCGGCAGCCGAAAATATGCCAGAACTCCAAACAAGATGACGGAGACGGTCAGCGCGACCGTCATTACCGGACGGCGAATGAAGACTTCGGAGAGATTCATGAGTGACCCCCGTTTGTAGCGGATCCCTGGTTGCCCCCGTTCGATGATGCTGCGGCGGGGGCTGAGGAATCGACGCGCACCTTACCGCCGGGGCGAACCAGCATCTGGCCGGCGAGCACGACCCGTTCGCTGGCAGCGACTCCCTCCGTCACAACCACGTCATCGCCCTGGCGCTGCCCCAACTTCACGGGCCGGAGTTCAGCCGTGTCGTCGGATTTCAGCACGTAGACGAACGGCCCTTGCTGACTGATCTGTGCGGCTTGATTCGGAATCAGCACCGCCGCCTTCTCCGTGGTGAGGACGAGTTTCACGTCGACGAATTGGCCGGGCCAGAAGTGATGGTCGGGATTGCTCATCGTCGCCCGCAAATTGACCGTGCCGCTGCCGTTCTGCACTGAGTTATCAAGGAACTCGACGCGGCCAGACTTGGCCGCGCTCTCCAAGTCCGATGGAAGCCGGACCGCGGCTTTTAGCGTGCCCCGCGACATCTGTTGTTGAACCTCCGGAAGATCGCTCTCGGTAACCGTGAAATTCGCATAGATTGGATCGAGCCGCTGGATCGAAAGCAGCGACGTCGCATTGGCTTGCACGACGTTCCCCACATCCACCAGACGCGCTCCGGCCCGGCCATCGATGGGAGAATGGATGTAGCAGTACTCGAAATTCAAGTTTGCAGTTTCTACGGCTGCCTGCGCGGCTTCCACCAGTGCCTGGTCAACATCCACGGCATTCTTCTTGGTGTCATAGTCCTGCTTTGAGATTGCTCTTTCTCCGATAACTTCCTCATCGCGGGCGAATTGAATCTTGGCGAGCTCGAGCGCCGCTCTTGCCTGGGCAAGGCTCGCTTGTGCCGCGTCCAGCTGCGCTTTGTAGGGACGAGGATCGATGACGAACAGCAATTGTCCTTTCTTCAGGTTTTCACCGTCCTGAACATGCCGTTCGACGATGCGTCCGCCGACCTGGGGTGTGACCGTGACCGACTCGAAGGCCGCGTTTCTGCCGATCTCGTCCAAGTACTTGGGGACGTCCTGCGCCGTGGCCTTGACCACCGTCACCAGCGGCGCGGGCATGGCGGGCGCCGCTTGCACATTGCTTCGGCTGCAACCCGCCGCCGCCAACAGCAGCCCTGCAGCAAGTCCCAGCCGTCCGTATTGAAGATTTGAAGTAGTCCTCACCGTCATGTTCATGGCCATCCTTAATATGAGTCTGAAAGTGTTGTTGATTTACGCCGAAGCAGCTAGACCGAAGTCGCCAAACATGGACCAGCTAGCACTTCAAGCAGAGAACTGTTGCGGTCCTCCGATGTTGGTTTTTCTGAGCTGGCAGACGTCAGTTGGGTCGCGTGCGATGCCATCGCGCTTCCAATTTGTTCGAAAGCGCGAGTGCGCGCGGCGATCACGTCCCGCCGTGCGCAGCCCAGCAAGAGAGAACAATCCAGATCGGAATAGCGCTCGAGAACCGTCATCACATAGGCAAAGCGCTCAAACGGCTCGAGTGCGAGAACTGCGGCAATCTCGACCTGCTCCCCCGGCGGCGTTTTGCGATTGCCGCTGACCGGGGCAGAGCTAGAACGGCCATTCTCTTCCATCGGCCGCGGATTGATTGCCCTCACGGCGTTTACGATGATCACCCGCCGAGCCCAGGAACGCGCCCATTCCTTGAAAACCGGGTTGCCCTCTACCGCGTCCTCCACCCCGGAAACAAAACACTGCTCAGCCTTCTCATGATCCGCGGTGAGCAGAAATGAGAGCACGTAGAGGCTGTTCATGTCCTCGTCAAAGACCCGGCGGAAATCGTCGCTGCTTGCATACGGTGTGGGTCTCGTGATTTGCTTTGCCTCTGCCATATTCACCTCCGTCTTTCATGTGTTAGTCGTTTGAGCTCGGTGAAAATCGACAACAAAAACTATTTCTCTGATGTTTTCAACGTCTCATACTTTCTTTCGAGTACCTGCGACGGTGTGCATTGGCATTTTCGGGCCAATCCCTTCAGCACGTGTCGAGTAAGAATGCCGGCGCAGGAAAACTTTGCGCCTTGCTGCATCAGATCAAAAATCGCATCTTCCCCCTCGCGGCTGATCACGGTCAGGCTGCTTAAATCTATAACCACTTTGCGGCCATCTAAGTCACGGTTCGCACTTGTCCAGGTGGTGCGAAGCTCATCGACCCAGGGTTCACTCAGCTTTCCTTCCACCACCAGCTTGCGTTGAGTTCGGGTCTCGACGATGGAAATCTTGAACATATTGGATCTCAGGACGCACGAGTAAGCGCAACGCGCCTGCCAAAGACGAACGCCTGCAAGATCTTGAAACTATTGGCGGAAGCAAAATCGTCGGAGCATTGTGTCAACGAATGTCAAAATCAGGGTTGACACCTGTAGACATTGGAGGAAAGAAACCTGAGGCCGGGGGTAAAGGGATAAACAAGGCTCAAAGCGAGAGAATGGCCGAGCTCGAGAAGCCCTCAATAAAATCTAACGGTCTGCCAACTTGCTTGCGCTAGAGGGTGCTGTCGTGACGCTCGGTGGTTGTCGATTTCATAACACTCTTCGCGGGTCGACGCCCAGCTTCTTCATGCGAGCGATGAGAGTCGTGCGCTTGAGGCCCATACGGGCCGCGGCGCCTTCGGTGCCTGCTACTCGTCCGTTGGTGGTCTTCAAAATGCGGACTATTTCATCGCGCTCGCTCGCGTCGCGTGTTCCCACCACCGGAGTGGTTCTGCCGTTGTTGGTCAGTTCAGCGGTCGGAGCCTCGAGCGCCGCGCCGTGCGTAAGGATCACAGAACGTTCGATGAAGTTCTCCAGCTCACGAATATTCCCCGGCCAATGCCAACTCGAGAGCTTCCTCATAGCTGCGGCGGGAATCGATTCGATCTTCTTGTTCATGAGGCGGCCATACTTCTGCGTGAAGTAGCGGATCAGAAGCGGAATATCCTCTGGGCGCTCGCGCAAAGGCGGGATGCGAATGGGAAAGACATTCAGGCGATAGTACAAATCGCTGCGGAACTCGCGATTCTCCATCATTTTTTCAAGGTCGCGATTGGTGGCGGCTACCAGTCGAACGTTGACCTTTTTGGTTCGGTTGCTGCCCAGCCTTTCAAACTCACGTTCCTGTAAAGCTCGCAGCAGTTTGGGCTGGATCTCGATGGGGATATCCCCGACCTCATCCAGGAACAGAGAGCCCTGGTCGGCCAGTTCGAGGCGGCCAACCTTCTGTGCAATCGCGCCGGTGAAGGCACCTCGTTCATGTCCAAAAAGCTCGCTCTCGAGAAGTCCCGTCGGAATCGCAGCGCAGTTGAGCTTTACGAAGGTTCGATCCTTACGCCGGCTGCGTTCATGGATGGCCCGCGCAATCAATTCCTTTCCGGTGCCGGTCTCGCCGAGAAGCAAAACCGTCGAGTCGCTGGGAGCCACGGTTTCCACCAGGTTCAAGACATGGCGGAGAGCCGAACTCTGCCCCACAATTCCTTCAAAATCCATCTCACCGCGAATTTCTTCTTCCAGATACAGTTTTTCCTGCGCCAGTTTATCTTTGAGATCAGCGATTTCACCGTACGCCAGGGCGTTCTCCACGCCGATCGCGACCTGCTGTGCAACTTGGGCCAGAAAGGCCGTCGCCTCGCGATCAAAAGCATTCGCTGACCGGCTCGCCAGGGCGAGCACGCCTAGCGAGCGATCCCGGCTGATGAGAGGCATGTCGCAGAACGAATTTATACCCTCGCCTGACGCCTTGGCGTACATCTCAGGAGCCATCTCAGAAGGATCGAGTCGGTTCAAGACCCAGGGCTTGCCCCTTTTGTAAGTTTCACCCGGAATCGAATCGATGGGAATCAGTACCTGTTTTGTGAAAATTCCCCTGCTGTCTGGGAAGTCGAGAGCGTGCACCCGCAAGTGCGCACCGTCGGGCTCGGGAAGCATGATTGCTGCAGCGTCACAGCGCATGACCTGGCGAACACTCGCCGAGATCGTTCGCAGCAGTTCCTGAAAATTCAGGTTCGAGACGACCTGGTTGGTTAGATCAAGGATGAGCTTCAACCGATCTTGAGCCTGCCGCGACAAGTAGAAGTTCACGGCAGCATCAATGGCTAGAGCAATCTGGTCGGCGACCAGACTGAGGAAGCGGACCTCCTCCTCGGGGTAGGCATGCGGGTGAGTGCTGCCAAAGCTTAGCGCACCGAGGCGGCGCTCGCCTCGCGTGAGCGGAAGCACACAAGTAGAGGCGATACCTAATTCACTCAGAAACTCCCCATGCTTCGCAAACCGCGCTTCCGCCCTCCAGTCGGCCGTTACGAGTGCTTGCTGAGACTCATGTACCGACGCAATGGGCGTATCTTCCAAAACAACATCCGCCTCGGGCACATCGTGCTTTCTGCCCTTTGAGTAGAGCAGATGCCACCCCACTGTCTTGCTGTCACTCTGAAACGCGATCAGTTGGAGGTAGTCAAAGGGAACAACCTCGAGCAGAGTCTTCAAAAGCATGTCAGCGGCGGCGTCGCAATCGCTGCACGTTCCAATGGCGCTGGTCGCGCGCAGCAGCGCCTCATACCGTTGGGTGTACGTCTCGGAGATCGTCGCTGCCAAAGCCCCCATAGACTTGTTCGCCATCACATCGACTAGGAACACCCCAGCTGACGCCCTCCAAGGACGCGCTGCCGATTCGTGGTTATGTTTCATCTGATGTGGTGAAGCCACAGAAAGCTTCGACAAAATGTCGTTGGCTTCGCCACATGTCAAACCCCGTGTCGGGGTGCTCGACAGGCAGCGTGGTCAACTTTCGGCTTCAAGTGCGCAACCTGCCCTGACTCAAGCATTTCCGAACAACTCAGCCACGGGCGCAACTTTGGCACCTCAAATGCGAGTATCGAATGTGAGACGCGGTTTAGGTACTGTGACCATCAAGGTCGCGGAATCGTACGGGCAGATTCAAATATGGAGGAGTCACATGTTGCGACGAACTGCAATTATGCTGGCAAGCTTTGTCACGCTATTAGCTCTTGGCGCCACGGCTCAAGAGAGCCGGTCGGAAATCAGGGTGCAAGGCACGGGCTTTTTTACGCAGGACACTAGCGGCCAAGGGGTCTCACGGACAAGCACAGATACCGGCGGCTTTCTTGTCGGGTACCGTTATCACATCAACCGCTGGCTTTCCGGGGAAGCGAACTACGGCTACGACCGCGATACGCAGAGGTTCGTCTCTACTGGCGGAGTGTCGCGAGTTCAATCCGACGTGCACACAGCCACGGCCGATATGGTCGTAGGCCTTCCTTTCAGAATAGCCAGGTTGAATCCCTATGTTCTTGGCGGAGGTGGCAGTTTGGTGTTTCATCCGACCGGAAACGCCAGCGGCTTTTTCTCCGGGGCTGATACCCAGGCGAAGGGTGCTTTTCTCTATGGCGGCGGGGTGAACTACGCGCTGACCAGACATTGGTCTTTGCTCGCTGAGTACAGGGGTTACGTTTACAAGGATGCCGATTTTGGTGTCAGGGCACTCAACACTGACAGCTGGACGCACACGGCGCAACCGTCTGCTGGAATTGCTTTCCGATTTTGATCGTAAAGCCCCGGGCAGGCGGGGGTTCCCTGCCTGCCCAGGGTGCTTTGATCGTTGTCGAGTGTCCGGGTAGTTGACCTGCACTTCTGCATTATTGGGTTGTTGAGGAGCCAGCGGGTACGTTCGCGCAGCTGGGATTTCGCGTGAACGCCAATTAGACACGGAGGGACGTGCACATGCTGGGAAGCGCGGTTGAGTTGCTGGGCGGTCTATGTTTGAGCGCCCTGATTTTGCTGATCGGGTTTTGTATCGTTGGCTCGATGGTCGCGGCTCTACGAGCGGTCAGCCGGGCAAGCGCCACTGTGAGTAGGAAGAGGTAGGTGCGTGGTTTGGTGGCAGAAGTAACTTTCGGGGATGAGCGCAACCGCAATCCTCCCACAGAAGCCGAATTTTCGGAGGGAATGCAGCATGGCTGAAAGAGAGCGCAAGAACTGGAGAGAGCTGTGCCACGCCGCGCTGGGACCAAGAGATCCCGATGAGCTTCTGAAGACCGTTCAGGAGCTCAACCATGCCCTCAGCAGCGAACGAGGCTTCCGCCCAAGTCAAATGTGGGGAGCTGCGGAATTAAAGGTGAAGAGGTGAAGCAGTGACGTTTCGACGGAGTGGGAGCCCGGCCGCGCAAGCGTCGAGAGGTTCCGTCCAAAGGCTGAGAATGAAAGCACGCAGCGAGCATTCTGTTGACGTAGCTAGGACTGCGTTTAGCCTGTCCGCTTTGATTCGCGACAACATTTGGCGCGGAGCCCTGTTGGTTCTGATCGTGGCGCTTTCTGGGTTGCATCTTCTAGCGTTCGTTCCATCCGCGCTTGCGCTATCCCCCACGGAGGGAGACAGCGGCGGCTCCCAGCAATGGAGCTTGCGAGTCGATAAAGTCGACACCGGAGATGTGAGCCTGGATCCATCTTTCGAATCCGCCCTTCACAGGAATCTCTTGAGAGAGCTAGCCAAAACGAAGCGCTTCAAGGAAGTGCTCCTTGAAGGTGACCGCAACTCGAATGACGTTCCTGAACTGCTGAATTTGAAAATGACAGTGCACGAGTACACGCCAGGGAGCGAGACTCGCCGGGCCACGCTCGGTGACGCAGGCGCGCTGGGAGTTGTCGCGGAGGGTTTCCTGAGGCTCTGCGGATGGGGTGCTGTGAGTGGGGTGAAGAAGCTGAACGCTCGCATCCAGATTTACACGCGGGAAGGCCAGCTTGTTCTGGACGATGTTGTTGAAGGCGATGTTGGGTTCACCGGCGACAACTCGCGAGCTACTCACAACCTCGCACACAACGTTGCGGTCACCCTGAAGCGGTCAACCTTGCCGGACCCGGCAATCGTGGTCTCTGAACAAGAGACCGCGAGCATGTCCAAATACCAAGTGGGCACAATCACTGCGGCGCAGTGCCATCAAGCCGACGACGCCGATGCTCGTGTCACCAGCTGCGAGGTTTCCGTGAGAGTTGGCAACACAGCTTATGGGGTGTTGTACGCAGCGCCCGTCGGCTCGGATAACGTACGGTATGAAACAGGTCGTGAGCTCCTGGTTCTGGTCGGAGAGGACACGATTACTTACAACGATATGTTGGGCAATTCATTCCAAGTGCCGATTCTCAGCCGCGCGGCTGTCACACCGCCGGACCGGTGAACTGCGGGCTGTTCTCCGTACGTGTGCCGATCGAAGGGGCGCCAACAGCTGCTCATGAGCCACATCAAAGTTCTTTGCGTCGAGAATCGCCCCGAGTATATGGGCGCGCTGAAATACATGCTGGAAACCGCCGGCTACGAAGTCACGTCAGCGACGACTGGGGATCAGGCTTTACGCCTCTTGACAACTCTGGATGTAGACGGTGTTCTCCTGGAATACGACCTCCCCGATGTCGCTGGCAGTGCGGTACGGGCGGAGATGAAGCGGATCAAGCCGGACGTTCCAGTTCTACTTTTTGCCGGCGTTGGCAGTCAAACACCGTTCCTGCTTCGCTTTCTTGATGCTTATCTACAGAGTCCCGCGAGGCTCGAGTCTGATCTTCGCGACTTGAGTGGACGCTAGCCAGCAAGCGTCACCCGTGGATGCTTAGTGCGAGCGCTCGATCCTATTCAGAATCTTCCTGCGATCCTTCCATGTTGCTTTCGGATGATTCTTATGGATACCGATGCGTTTGCCGGCGGAGTGTTTTTAGTTCATCGAAACAGGCAGCACATCGGCTGATGTGAGCGAATGTAGATCCCAGTTGATTATGTTGTAGTTCTCAGTATCCCATGCGAGCTGGTCAGGACTTTTTCTGACGCCACTTTTGCGCCGTCCGCCCACGAAGCCCTATGGCTAACGTGATTTGAATATTATTTGTGGACACAGGCGAGTGCAAGATTGGCGAACCGCTGAGCTGCTTTGATGTCGAACTCACCCGAGTTCTGGGAGGCAGCACTCATCGTGAAAAGCAGGAATATGGCTGCAGGAAGTAAATTTCATCGGCTACTATTTTAGCCGAAGACGTAGAGCAGAGGCGAAGACGAGATTCGCGGAGTCGGCGAGACTAGCTCATATACCATCCACCGTTGACTGAAACCGTCTGCCCGGTCATGTAGTCATTCATCGCCAGCATCGCAGCCACCGATGCGACATCGTCCACAGAGCCAAAACGCCCCATCGGAATAAGATTCGGGTTGGCGTTCGGGTTGCTGGTCACCATATCGGTCTCAATTAGCGCGGGAGCAATGGCGTTCGCGGTGATACCTTCTCGCACGAATGAGGAGGCGCAGGAATGCGTCAGCCCGATGATCCCCGCCTTAGACGCGGCGTAGTGCGCCCCGACAGCCCCGCCCGTCTGTGCTGCGATCGAAGACAAGTTGATGATCCGTCCCCACTTTCTTTGTCGCATACCGCCAATCACAGCCTGCGTTACCAAGAACACCGACTTTAGATTGACGGTGAGCACTTCGTCCCATTCGGCTTCCGTAATGTCCTCCAGTTTGCGCGGATGGGCTATAGCCGCATTGTTGACGAGGATGTCGATGCCACCAAGGTGCGCTTCGACCTCTGCGACCATGCGCCTCACATCGGTGACCACCGACACATCGGCCCGTACCGCGATTGCCTTTCGTCCCATCCCGGCGATTTCGGCACAGACTGCATGCGCAGCGTCGGCACGCTCACGGTAGGTAACGGCGACATCGCAGCCAGCCCCAGCCAATGCGATTGCGACTGCGGCTCCGATTCCTCGACTGCCACCAGTCACAAGGGTCACTCGATCCGTCAGGTTATTCATAGCATCATTGTATGCGTGGTAGCCGCCCTGAACTACCCTTGGCATGCTGCTGGTCGCCGCACAATCACTGGAGACTTCGAAATTGCGAGCTTGTTCCGGAAACCCCGTTATGACAGAAGCAAACCTCGGAGTTGATAATGCGGAGTGCGTCTTTATGCAGAGTGCGGCAGCGTAGCAGGGGATGAACTTCTTTAGGTCCCAGCATGATGGGCTTTATCGCAAGCGACTGACGGCTTCGCATAATCTGCAATGGTCTGAACTTGACTGCCTAACCGACCGATAGAATCGCTCTCGACGCGCGCGACAACCAAGCTAGCGAAAACTCACCTTTAGTATCGCCGACAATCCACGAAGTGACGGCAATAGAAGTGCTTGTAAGTACTATGAGGGAGTTTTCGCCAACCGCCTAGCTGGAGCAATGCAGGGGTCTTGTCTCGCAGGAAAAGCAATTTGTTTTGGATATTGAAAATGAACGCGACGCGGTTTTTGCCGATGTTTCTGAAGCGTATCAACCATTCCTCGAAGCCTTGGCGAACGTCCGGAAGGAACTTGCTGAGCGCAATGGATTCATCGAGAGCAAAGCTCCTCAAGATAAAGAACAGAAGAAAAAGTACCAAGAGATCGAGAGGATTACGCGGAGATATAAATCTTGCGAATGAGTTCAACGAAAGAAGAGTCGTGCACAACACCAGCAGCAGGTATCGCATTTTGTCGGACCTCTGTGTGGGATGTTCAACGTATCCGCGATTAATTCTTCGGTGCCAGATTATATGATTCGTTCCAGTTTCGCTGAGTTGGGTCCGGCAGTTGGTAACAGTTGGCACTTTATCGCTCGTCCCGCCGAGCAGGAATCGGGCGCAGACTGGAGGGCAGGGGAGTTGCACTAGGTGAGGTCCAGCGCCCTCACGGTGCACTGTTACGCCAAATGCCCCTATGCTCGTCGAACCCTGAGCACGTACAACTGCCTCAATTCTTTGCCGAAATAGAATGAAAGCCCAAGCCCCCACAACAGCATCGAGATCGGAATGGCGGTCGTTTCGTATTCGCTTTCCCGAGTCATGATCCCGCCGTAGACGAGCAAAAGGGAAAAACATATCCCCACGAAGCACGCGATAGACCAGAGGATTGTGTGCTTGAGGGGACTGGCATCGCGGTCGATCCGCGACCCTATACACCACCAGAGCGCGAAGACCGATATGTAGTATTCAATTGTTCCATAATGAAACCACCGTTCAGACCAATTGAGATCACGCACGACAAGGTTATCGACGAAATTCGAGAGCACAAGGGCCGGGGAGTTTATCGTGTAGCTGACGGCTTGAGCCAGTGGCACATGGTAGTGCTTTCCGTGGTGGTGTTTTTGGATCATGGATAGCTGCTCCCACAATCCGACCCGCCAGAGGAACAAGGCCAAGACGACGCTCGCAACGGAAAGCAGAAATCTCCACTTCATAGAATTCGGAGGCTGCGGCTCTCTACAACTCATGCCACTCGCAAGGAGCACTCTACAGCGACAATGCGAGGATTTATAGATGACTGACGTTATCAGGACGTTACACTCGCCCCCCTTCAAGGGAATCG
>Ga0210383_10002399_pt1 | contig 16922 bp, 24 predicted proteins | sample IncBWC14OmetaG_FD_160072 | JGI IMG/M metagenome (GOLD analysis project Ga0210383, IMG submission 160072) | Forest soil microbial communities from Barre Woods Harvard Forest LTER site, Petersham, Massachusetts, United States - Inc-BW-C-14-O ...
AACCAAGGCTAACCCTGACCTAAACTGAGTTCCCGAATAGGTTAAGTATTACTCACTCTGAGTAACCCTTCATATTCAGAATTGCTTCAGAATCACTGTCATGTGGCTCTGAGGTTTCCCTTGTATGGTGTGTGTACCTTCAGACCCATGGGATTGATGAGTGGAATTCTTACCTGGTGGGGAGGGTGCTGGTCATGGAGGGTCATCCAAGGCTTCCTCACACTTCCTTTTGCATGCCACTGCCCTTGAAAGTTTGTTAGTCTCACAGCACTGTTCACATTGCTTGAATGTATAATTGGCAGGAAGAATTTTTTTGCATTTAGACTGGGAGCAGTGTATTTCACCTTCATGTGAAGAGTCCATATTGATAAATTTACAATAACTCTATGCCTGCCACAATGCCACCATTAAACAGACATTTGAGAAGGTCACATGACATGACATGTGATGTGTTTGGGTTGAGCTGAAGCTGCTACTGATCATGCGCAGTTCTTTGACACCAATGGCAACTCCAACTCCCACTAGCGAATCCACCATCAACCCAATCCAACGAAATGCCGCCGCATCACCATACAAAGAAGGTCCTTGTCTATTACTGGGGTACTGCAAGCATTTGACATGTCGGACGAACCTCCAGCTGGCCCCCTAGGGCCCTACATGAAAGCAAATTGATGGATTGTTGATGGAGCGTGATGAGCGGGCCAAGCTTAGTGTATGTCCAGGTAGGAGAGGAATGGTATGCTTGGTCAATTTGTTTTCGTCCGTGTTCTGCGTTACTGACCGGGATATTTCTCGGCAGCGGTATTTGGTGTCAAGTTGAGGGATGTTGCTTTCGCAAGCACTATTTCGGGTGCATACGAGTCTAGATTCATTTTGCGTTCCACCCCTTTGCTTGTCATCACCACCACTAATCCGCCCCTTACATGCAGGGATGCTCTCTTCCGCGCACTTCCGCACCACTCCACCTAATCAACACGTTCAACTCACAACACTTTAGCATGCACACTCCAATCAAACTCCAATTCACACAGAATTGATGCCGGACGAGCGTGCATTCTACCGATATACTTAGCAAGTCTCCCGGAGCCAGTGCTGTTCAATGCGGTTGGGGAGTACAGGTATAACAACATGCATGTATTCCAACTTTGAGACAACCATATACACAGTTCGAGCTTAGGATGATCTCCAGACATGCTTGAGGTGCAATTCAGGGTAGAATTTGGCCCAAGTATACGTAAGTGAAAAAAATCAATGTCAGACAAAAAATTTCAGCCTACCGGCAGGCCACCCTACCAGTGGTTCGGGATTCCCATCCCGACACCCTTGAGATGAATAACCCGATAGCCAATCAAACTAAAGTAGTATGTACTCTGTTAGGGTTCAGGGGATGTTCTGTATGTAATATTGCAGAGCATGGTTACATACTGAAGCAATCTTGGGGGGGAAATATTAATATATGGGAAACCCGCTATCGACGTCCCTCGCCCAAGCCCTTAAGCCACCAATCAAATCCTTGACCACTCCCCTACTCGAACCCGGTCCACCAACATGAACTCCTCTCAAAGCATCCGCAGCGATTTGTGAATCATTCCCTAGTCGACAGACGACATATATCTCCGTTGGTAAGGGAAGGTAGGTGGTTGGGTTTGCGACGAGGTCATTGAGAGGAATGTCTGTAATAGCAGGGTTATAAAGTGTGAGGAATTTTGGGAGCAGGGGACTTACTAATTGACCCTGGGAGTTGGCAAATCCCGAATTCTGTTCGGGGGCGGACGTCGATAATAGTTATTTTATTTGTCGACTCCAAAACATTTTTGAATTCCTGCCAACAAAAGTTGTATAAAATTTCAACGAGGCAGAGACAAAGACATCAATTGAGCGCACCCTGGCGTATATCCGATACCCGGCATCGCCCTTTACAAGTCCTTGCTGTTCCCAATTAGGAGATTCGCCACCGCAGAACTGTGCATAGTCAAGATTCGTGACTTGTCCCACATTTTGTCCTTTTGTCCCACATGCCGGGCAGGTCGGCTTTCGGGAGCGGAGTTTAATGCTCCGGAAAGCTGGTGATCCGAGGGCGGAGAAGAGGATGAGCGAGGGTTTAGTGTCTGGGGTGAAGGTATTCATTAAGCGTTTGAAAGAAGAACTGGGCGAGTGTAAAATCTACCATTCAATCCCGTAATGATCTTGATCGTCTCTAGCGCCTGCATATTCCCAATAATGCCCGTCACAGCGCCCAATATGCCCGTTTCCTCACAGCTCGTCGCCAACCCCCTCGCAGGAGGTCTCGGAAACAAACAACGATAACATGGCCCATCCGCTCCAAGATTATACGTGCATAGCTGGCCATCAAATTTTTGGGCCGCGCCACTGACGAGGGGTTTGCCCAGGATGACGGCGCTGTCTGAGAGAAGGTAGCGCGTAGGAGCGTTGTCGGTGCAGTCCAATATTATATCGTAAGGGGTCAGGAGGGACAAGGCGTTTTGGGACGTTAAGGCAGAGGTGATGGGATCAATTTTGATGTGAGAGTTTAGCCTGCGTGGGATAGAAGAGTTATAAGATGGGAGAAGAAAAGGGGAGGTAGAATTGTATACTGTTTGAGGGCTTGAGCAGCGGATTCTGCTTTGTGCATTCCGATCGTTCGTTCGGAGTGGAGGATCTGTCTTTGAAGGTTGGAGACCTCGACAATGTCATGATCTATTATACCAATTCTGCCTGGAAGAAGGTCAGAACTGGTTGAGATACAAATAGACTGAGTATACCTATACCAGCGGCGGCTAGGTATTGAAGAGCAGGACATCCAAGGCCGCCTGCTCCAACAACAACGATGGATGCTTTCTGTAACTTCAACTGCCCTTCGGGAGTGAGATGAGATCGATGAAAGATAGTTGGAGGTGGTAATCAATCTGACCAGAAAGACCAAAACCATCTAGAACCATTTGCCTGCCATATCGTGGATAGTGGTCCAGCGGGAGTGTTGGCACCAAGGGGTCCATGTTATTTACAGCTGATTAGTAAAAAAACCGTAACACGTTCTAAAGTGTTGTGGCACGTGACTGCTATACCATTGATCGGAATTCGCCGAAAACAGTGTTTAACAATCACCGCGATGCAAGGTGAGTACGGTATCCTAGAATCGAGCATTTCATTGACTTTCGGATGCAGGCTTTAACAAATATTACCCCCCGGAGTATAATGGAGAGAACCATGGCAGTCTCAATTCATACAGAGGCAAGACCTTCATTGAGACCGACTAGCACAAACCTCCAACAACCTCCACTCTGTAGGTAAACATGCCCTCGGAGACAGGGCTCGTAAAATCGACCAAGGAATACTCATCACTCGTTTTGAACTGCCATTCAACATATGGTGGTATGTATGAATACATTTCATGTCTCTCAGATTCCTAAGCCTTCATTATTCAGCGGTACGTGCAACAATCATATTGGCATGGGCGTACGGTACAACGCAGAGAAAAAGAAGATTGGGGTATACTATTCGACTCCCATTTTTTCTTTCCGGTGCAAGTGCCACCTGTGCGACGGCTGGTTCGAGATACAGACGGATCCTAAGGTAAACCACTGCGTTAGACTCATATTCCTTGTCTAACAACAATTTCCATAGAATACTCGCTACGTGATTGTTTCTGGTGCACGCCAGAAAGATGAAGACTGGAATCCGGAAGAAAATGGAGGCTATGCCGTTCATGGCAAGTCCGACCACTACAATCCCACGATCTCATCTGACTTGATACCCAGACACCGAAGGCAACGCGGCACCTGTTGATCCTCTAGTCGCTCTTGAGAAATCAACGGATGCACAGAATCACCTAATAAAAGTTCAATTGCCGCGCCTTGAATCACTGCAAAGTGTTTCGGAGCATTACAATTCCGACCCATACGCTTTATCAGTCAAGGTCCGAAAACGTTTCCGCGAGGGAAAGAAAGTCGAAGAGCAGAAGAAGGCCGTAGACGACCAAATTAAAGGGCGTTATGGGTTACCAGAGACGCTCGATCTTGTAGAAGATGATGATGGGGCTGTAGCAGAAGCAAAAGAAGAATGGGCGAATGGGAGACAACAGTTACGACTTCGGGAGAGCAACAAGCGCCGGAAATTGGCCGTCGAGATCACTTCCATACCCGCTTCAACGGCATCGTCATCTTTGCAACGATCTCGGCTCACAGTTCCCTCTACCCCTCGGCAAATCACACCTAACAACCCCATAACCTCGCTTCGGGCTCGAATATTAGAGAACACCGCACGACACTCCAATCCTTTTAATCGCCAAGAAACCAGGGACCGTGATCTGATATTCAGGAAATAGGGTTAATCGCTTCGTTTTCAACGGTTCAATGGCCAATACAAATCGGCCATGTATTCTTCTCAGGCAATTTATTTTCTGTTTCACCAAGAAATCGATAGCGAGTAGAACAACAGTGTAGGAATACAGAGAGCGAGTAAAAGTAACCAAAAAAATAGTTACACGAGCAACAGAGATGTGAGGGGGGATAAAGAACGACGAGCAACAATCAACTGACCGCGAGTAAAGATAAAATAAGGATGAAGGCCGAAGAAAGAGAACAGAGAAGGTGACAACAAAACCTGCGAACACTATGACGTAAAGATCGCCCATGGCTGTTCCAGCATGGGCATGGGGCTGTCCCATTTCCACTCACTCGGATGATAGTATGCGGATTCCCCCCCATCAACCTCCTTCAATGTTCCCAGCCGAAGAGGATCTGTAAATTCCTCTGTTTTGATATCGGAGGTTAGCAAATGGTGTGCAGCGTCCGATTCCGATCCTGATTCAGGACTAGGATTGGTCGACGATGACGAAACCAAGTCCGGTGTCGGAGCCTTCGATCCACCATCGTCATCATCGAGCGTCCCAAATGATGAAAAGTCAAAAAATTCGACGAATTCATCAACAGGAGGTTGGGAAGGAGACGACGAAATTGGAGGTCCGTTCGTGTCTCTCAAGCCTCGCGGCGGCATGCTTATACCATCGGGAGCGTCTGGAACAGTACCATATCCCTTCAATATCATACCCAAGGTCTCCGAAATATCTGACGTCAGGGACTCCTGGCCTTCGCCTCCGGCAGCCATCTTGATGAGCTCCGTCATCTGCTCCAGGAAGGCGCTCGCATCTTCTTCAGTCTTGATGTTTTCCACCGCTTCCTGTTTCAGTTTCAGGTCGTCGTTTGGTGGCCCTTCCCACTCTGTCTTGATTCGTTTCGGTGGCGACGGCTCATTGGCCACGCTCGATCCTGAACCAGAAACTGAATCATTAATGACCGATGTATCTTCTTCGCGATGCCGCTTCGTGCTACCCGTATTGGCGAGAGGTTGTACTGGCTCAGGAGCAGGCGGTTGAACAATCTTGGACATTCTGCGCCCTTTCGACGCAGGTGCCTTTGGTTTGGCCGGTACCTTGCCTTTTGGCGATTTAGGCGCTTGAGGAGATGATGGTGCATGTGTGGGGGTAGAGGCGTTCGCGATAGGTGTGGAGGCAGAGGGTGCTGGAGGGGGTGTGGGGGTAGATATGGCAGCGGAGGACGGACCAGGTGGAAGAGGTGCTCTTTTCTTGGCCGGAGGTGGTTGGAGGGACACAGGAGGACGGTTTGCAGGGGGAGGGGGGATAGATTGGGGCGGTGGTTGCTGGGGCAGCGACTGAGGTATTTGGGGGCGAACTTGAGGAGGCATGGTGGGTTTGTTATGTCCCAGAGGTATATTGTTGGGTGGTTGGTGATGCTGCTGTTTGTTCATCATAGTTTGGAAGGTGGACGTAAACATCTCATTCGCTTGTCGAATTTCATGTACCATGTGGTGGAGCATCTCAAGACTAACAACGAATCGAGGCTGGCTAGATGAAAGCGTTTTTTGTTGCTGTATAGTCAGGATCTGTGGCAAAAGCCAAAGTCAGTATGGACACGAAAGGGAACGAACAACCCAAACCCACAATCGCAATGAGCTTCTTGATTACATCTTCATTTTTCAAGACGATAAAGTACATCGGAAGCTTGTGGTCCAATTCTTGAGCAAAGCGGTGTAACTGTTCCACCATATTGTTATAGTCTATCCGCTGGTCCAGGGGAATATCTACGACACGCATGTGCGGGATCTCTGTGCCATAATATCAGTAAACCCCGATGCAGCCCAGACGATATCACTCCTTACGATGCGTGACGAAATCTTGCTTGACTTTCATAATGAAATTCATGGCTGCTTGTGTTTGTTCATGAGTGGGACGGCCCATGGGACCAGATCCATTCTGGGGTGTACCTTGTGGCTGGCGATTATCCATGAAATTGCCACCCTGCATCGAATGCTGCTGCTGCATGAACTGAGGGGGGCGTGCACCAGAGTGTGAAAGATGATTTGGAATCGCCGAATTGGGTTGTAGCGGTGAGCCCGCAAAGGGTTCCTGATTACTCGCTGACATGCCAGCCTGTTCGGAAGGTTGCTGGCCAGAAGGTTGGTTAGGTCGAATGTGACCACGGAATAATCCTTGCTCCATGACCGTGCGCTGCAAATGAGCCCTGTTCGTCTCGACGAATTGAATGATATTCTCCTGTACACCCTGAGCCCGAAGCTCCGAGGCCGGCTGGTTAGCGTAGGCAATCACCCTCTGCATCTGTTGAGCATTAATTCTTGCGTTCTGCTGTTGCTGTTGACCACCGTTTCCCGCTAGATTCAGCTGGCTCTGGGCCTGATGAACTGCATTCGCGGCCTGCATCTTCCGTCTCGAATCCAAGACTGAAGTGATGTAGACGCCATCAAATGCCGCCAGATACTCCTTGTATACGTGCGCCAGATGTTGCGCGACTCCGGGACCAGACTTTGCGGGGTCTGTTTCAGTACCAGGGAACTGGACGAAGCCCATTCGCCCCCCGATAACAGCCCACAGCTCTTTCTGATTGACCTAAACACAATGCTCAAAATGAGGGACAGTGATCAGCGAATAGAGGATCGCTCACCTTTTTTCCCCCTCCCTCATTCATTACCTGTGTGTGAAGCGCATGCAGATCAATTGGCCGACTCTCAACCGACATCAACCTGGCATCATGCACGATATTCTTCGTAGCGCAATAGCTCTTATACGCGCCCTCGAACCTCCCCTTTTCCAGCGGAGGAGGCATCTGCAAAAATGGATTCTGCATATTCTGCGGAGCTTGCTGTGTTTGTGGTCCGCCTGCACCACCGGGAGCACTGCCGCTCTGAGGCCCATTCATCTGGAAGGGGAATTGAGGGCCCATATTCGGGGACATCTGGGTCGGGAAAGGGCCATTGGGATGCTGCTGATGAGGTGTTGGACCAGACCGTGGGGGAACAGCATTCTGCGACATCAGGTTGTTAGCCTGCGCATGTAGATGGGAAGGGCTGGACCGGATATTTTGTGGTTGGGATTGGCTATGTGGTGCGCCTCCCATTTGCGGATTTCTGAATGGGGGTTGTTGCGAAGGACCTGGCTGCGACCCCCATTGAGGCTGACTTTGGCTGCCCTGCATCGGCCCACCTTGCTGCTGTGCAGAAGGCGTACCCATCGCATTCCTAAATTGAATGATGGTGAGTAATTGTAGGTGTAGAAGAATCGAGAATTCATACAGGGTCCCCAGATTTCCAACGGTGGGGGGCATTCCATTCGGCGCCATCTGGGTGATAGCATGAACAACTTTATTCAAATAATCCCTTTTATTCTTCAAATCAGCTTTAAGGGACTGCATTTTAGTCATAAATTCGGCATCTGGTAATCCCGCCCTTTGGCTCGTAAATTGGAGGATTGCGTTTTCTTGATTATTGATCATGGCCCGCAATGCGGTAGCACGTTCCTTGAGCTCCCCAAAGGTCATATGCCGACGTCCAGCAGGCATGCCTTGATTATTCGGCTGCATCGACTGCTGGTTCCCGATATGCCCAGAAGGCAGCGGTGTAGGATGAGATGGAGAAGGACGACGCATGCCTTCATTAGGCCCCAAAGCCTGAGGCGAAAATATATCCACCTGCGACGGCTGATTTTTGCCCGATTGAGCACTCAGACCCGCTTGATGTTGTTGCTGCGGCGCCATCCGAGTCGCAAAATTCATCGAGCCATTCTGCGCCTGCTGAGATTGAGCTAGGCCCATAAGCTCTAGCTGCCGCGATATGTTGTTATTATGGCCTTGATTGGGCTGGAAGGCCTGCAGCATCGCATTGCGGGAATTGAGTGATTGTTGAAGCGATTGGGTCGGAATGCCCATGTTTGCAAAATTAGGTGGCATGTGCGACTGGGGCTGCTGGTTGGCCTGGTCATGGAAGGATGTCTGGCCGCTACCCCCGACGCTCATCTGGGGTACGCCCAAAGCAAACTGCTGCTGCTGGCCCATCTGCTGCTGTCCTTGAACACGAGCCAGATTTTGGCTTCTTATTAAGTCAGCCACCTAGAGAAGTATAGATCGCCTTGAGTTAGATGGCTCGTTGCACGTAATAATTCATGCTGTCAGATGGAAGATAGAGAGATATTACAATCAGACCGGTAAAGCACCAGAAGATATCTTATCCTAACATGAGAGTACGACGCGGCACCATCGGGGGAAATCTCGTGAGAAGACACCCCGCCGAGTGGACCGGGGAAAGTGAAAGAGGAGACTTGCCTGCTGGTTTGCTTGAGACCCATTTATATCAGCACCACTATGGGGGCGAAACTGATTTTGCATATGCTGCATCTGCTGCCACATGCGTCCGGGCTCCGGGTTTGCAAAGCCTGGGACGGGCGCCTGCTGGGAGTCGTGCTGGGGCTGCTGCTGAGGCTGTTGTGGCTGTTGCTGCTGCTGTTGTTGGGCCTGCGAGAGCTGCTGCTGATGCATGCTAGTGTTGAAATTGGGCAGCATAGGGTATTGTGGGATTCGATCGGCCATATCCAGAAGGGGCGAGAGCGGGATGGGGGAGCTGTGAGGACGCCGCCAGAACCGCACGAGGCGGGAAGGGCAGAAGTCTGGGGGGACAATGGAGGGGGGGGCACTTGTGCGGAGGAGGCCCGTTAGTTGAGAAAGTTAGTTGTGGTGGGTGGTGGGAGCGGAAACGAGGTCAGGATGTGGCTGATTTCGATTGCCTGTTTGTGGTGGGTTACATCTTATGTAAACAACACCGAGGATTCTCTGAGATTATGTAATATTCTTAATCTGAATTTTCCAAGAGATTTTCCTGGATTTAATATCGAACAACCTGCTACGTCTGCACATCAAGCAATGAATAACCCCAGCCTAGGGAAGACTATGCTTTTATGGTCTGGATTTTGCTCTAAATTCTTTCCTTCGGCCGTATGTTAAAAACCGTCAAGACCTTTTACTCTCCATAATTTTATATAATTCTTACATAGAACCTTTACCTGACATCCACTCCGTTTCCCGAGCTCACTCCAAACATAAAAGCTAATAAAACCAATGTTGATTCTCGACTTGTTTTTGCTCCCCACACCTCATGATCGTCCATGACCTTGCCACCAAGCTTCTTCCAATAATGGACCAGTCCTTCAAATCGGTATTGCCTCTTCTTACATTATTTGCCGACAGTATTGAACAGCTTTAAGAACAGCTTCCGTTTTAAATTATGTATATCCAATGTATTCTGTTTGTTGTGTTTCTGCTCTTCACCCTCGGCATGACTCATAACGGACATATGTACCAACTGTTGAATGTGCTGCACGCGAAAAGTGCGGGCCAATAATATTAGTGAGTGCCATTCGCACTGGTTACATTACCCGCTCTAAACCCAAACACCAAGTGAGACTCTGACCGCCTTCCGCCGTCCGATGAGCCGATCAGAATGGAGTCTTCGCCTAGTTTGTTATGGGTTGCGCGATCTTGGCACGATCGCCAATGTGGATCCAACCAACTTGAACATGGCTGGGTGACCGAAGAAAAGGTAGTCGTCGGCGGAGATCAATATGTTACGCTGTGTTGTTTGTTGGCAGAACTCTCGGCATGTCTGGAAACTGAAACTTTAAATCAAAAACTAGTCAAAAAGTGCAAGAGAGAAGAAAATAGGTTCGTCACAGTAGAGATTTCAACTTTGATTCTGATTTGTTTTCGAGTTGCTTTTGTTTTCAGTTTCATTCGTGGCCGGCTTCGGCAATGCAGCGGAGTTTTATTGCAGGTGACCAAACTGCCTTTGAGAAACACAACACAAGGGTATGCCGGCTACGAAAAAATTTACCTAGGGTTGGTTTTTTTATTTCAAGTGGTTTGGCTGAACCTACCAACTACGTAATCAGGGACATTACTATATATGGTAATTCACGTGATGTATGTTTCTCTGGAATCTCCTAACAACATAGGCTGGCCACAGGCTGCATTGGTACTGTACTGTACTGTATGACATCAAATAAGCATTCACTTGTAATAACACTGAATAAAAAGACTCAGAGAGGTTGAGGTCAAGTTGCATCAAGTTGCAACAGCCCTAGACACCTGACCCAATTTTATGGGGAACACTAATTCACATTGATTTTAAACTGATAAGTTCAATTTTTTGTTTCCCAGAGCTGTATTTTGGCAACATTTTGGGAGGTCATATTTCGTTTTTCCAGCCTGATGGCTGGACCTACCTACCAGCATAGGCTGTTGGATCATTATCCCAGCATACCCTCGACACTACACAACAAAGGGTTCGTTGAGGGTTCGTAAACATCTTCAGTTTTAGCTCACTCAATATTGTACATATCTACATGAAATACAGTATATTTACAATGTAATCAATGACCCTGAGGTTCTCCACCCAAGAATGGGGCAAAACACACTTTGCTGCATGCATCAATGAGCTGAGAAGATGAGCTTCAGAATCAACATTTCAGTCAGTGACACAACCAGGGTACTTACAAGCAAACCTAAAATTCAGAAATATTTAAAATATGCATTTAGAGGTACAGGTGAAAAATTTGAGACCTTGTGAGTGTCATTAAATAGCACAGGGCCACTCCTCAATATGAATGGTGACCCCAGTCACAATTGTGTGACAGTGACTGCCATTTTACCTGAGTACCTCACTGCCAGTTCTTTATTCATGAAGTCTCAAATCCTTCACTGGTACCTCTAAATGCATATTTTAAACTTTTCTGACTTTTCTGTTTGCTCGCAAGTATCCTGGTTGTGCCTCACTGAAATGTTGATTCTGAAGCTCATCTTCTCAGCTCATTGATGCAAAGCATGTTTTGCCCTGTTCTAGGGCTGAGAACCTCAGGGTCATTGAGTACATTGTAAATATACTGTATTTCATGTAGATATGTACAATATTGAGTGAGCTACAAGCCATTGCAAACCCTTTATGTTGTGTTTCCCAAAAACACAGTTTGGTCACCTGCAATAAAACTCCACCACATTGCTGAAGCTAACCACACATGAAATTGAAAATGAAATCAACTTGAAAACAAATCAGAATCAAGGTTGAATCTCTACTGTGACAAACCCTATTTTCTTCTCTCTTGCACCTTTTAACTAGTTTTTGATTTATGATACTGAACAGAAAATTGAGTTGGAGTGGGCAATGTTACACTCTAAACCAGGGGAGTAAAGACCATAAGTGCACACTGGGCCCAATCACATGATCAGGGTCCAATGTACAGACAAGACAAAGAAGACTTAGTGCAAGTAGAGAACTTTGGCTTCAACCTATGAAGGTTGCACCTCTTGCACCAATGTGTTCTCAAATTTCAGAGCACCTAGGTACTAAGTCTCTTAGGGACTCAGGGAGGATGATTCAGAGAGCAGTAGGAGATCAGACAAGGGGGAGGTTAAGCAGTAAGTAATTGACAATATTTGAACTAGGTTACATGGGTAGATACTCAATCCAATTTGTCTTAGTATTTAAACTACTGGTTTCATAATAGTATCAGGGATATTCGGAGTGCAACAGAAAAGGTGAACATAAAACATACAGAGGGAAACATATTGCAAGGGGAAGGCATGGGGCATAGGATTGGAGTGGACAGAATACAAGGTAACTAAAGGAGTGAATTTTATTCCGTGCAGGGGCTATGCATAATAGGCGGGAACACGTGTAGTTGGAGTGCACCACAAGAATGCAGCCAGCACAGTGTATTGGGATTGTGGGTATGTGTTGTGTAAAGACTCAGGGATGTATCTGGGAAGAGTCACATGATTGACTAAATTGGATCATGATGTCAGGAGTGACAGACATGATTGAGTAATGTCATGGGAAAAGATCACATAATTGTAATGGTCATTACAGGCAAGAACTGGTGGACCAATGAGTAATATTAATCCTACCTTCTGTTAAGTAACCCTGCTCTCATGTCACAATTTCTGATGCTTTGGTTAATAATTCTGATACACACACACTCATCTGACTCTACCCTAATCTTCTTTCCCCACCCTACTGGTCTACATATCAGTGCATATATCTAATCTTCATTTATCAACTGCAATAGAGCCTTTTTTAATTCCTCATGTCTCAGCTAAGGCATGTCATGACTCTGGGTAACTCATGGATCACCACAGGTTTACTTGTGGGAATACTCATGGGTTTAATACCCAGTCTGAATCAGTCTCAACCAAGGATCTTTGAGGATCCAAGTACCCATTTTCGGTAAATTTTATAACTGAAATCATGAGATACCTATGAGTACTCATGAGAAATACTCATGGGAAAGAAATACTCAAGGATCTGAGTATGGCCTTTAGAACTCAAAAACCGATGGATCCAAGTCTTAGTATGCTTATGAGTGCACTTGTGACATGCCCTAGTCTCAGCCTGCCCTCTAATAAGTTTAAGTCTCTGTTGTCCTGACCTTCAACCATTTCAACATCAACACACTGTCCCACTGCTGTAGCTGCATCTCAGAGCTCCTCTGCTGCTAACAGCTCTACCAACTTTCTCTGCTTGCATAATCCCCAGGCCTTTAATATAGAAATCATCCATTGCAAATTTTGAACCATCCTCATGGTCCATAGCCAATGAGTGTACTGTAATACAAGCAGTCACCCACAGGGCAACATATCACATATTCTGCTGTGTTCAGATTGGATGCAGATGTTTGAAACATAATAATTGAAGTTTGTGTTCTCCAGTGTGTCCTTTTCTGGTCTATAGAGATAGATATAAAGGAACTTGGTTTAGGTCAGGGTTAGCCTTAGTTTCTCTGCCAGAATTCTAACATGAGTTTAGTTCAGTTAGGATTTTGGCAGAGAAACTGAGGCTAACCCAGGTTTAACCTGACCTAAACCAAGTTGCTGAATAGGGCCTAAGGGATAAGCTGGTTGAAAGTATAATAAAGCTGACTTCTTGTATGGTGCTTGACACCAAGTTTCAATAGGGTAGGCGGAGTCACCCCATAAAAACTCACCATCATCAAGAAGCTGGTCTCGCTCTTTGTAAATGTGAGCCTCAGCCCATGCAGTTGAATCATGCTGACTTTCAGGTAGTCCAACTCCATAATCTTTTATGTGAAGATCAGGTGTGGATATGATCTATGTCCTTTATTTAAGTCATATTTTTCATACAAGCAAGATGTGGTAGTCACCTGAATATTTAGGGAATAGTTTGACTTCCAATTAAACCAGTTGTTACTGTAATGTGCTGGATGCAAGTAAAGTGGTACCAGGGTGCCATCAACCATGAGCCAACCATCCTGCCATCTTGGACAGGAGTGGTGCTCCACCCAAGCCTTTGCTTCCTCATTGGCTTCTTCACTAGACCATCTGATTGCAGACTGACAGAACCACTCAGAGCATAGTGCTGCCATGACATGCTTTGTTGCAATTTGAACTGTTCCATACCCATAACCTGACCACAATGCCACCTTCACAGTACCAACTGCATTCCCATAGTGCCCAAATCTTGACAGAGCAATGGCCACCTGATGTGCAACAGACATCTGCTCATTGTTTGAATTATTGTGAAAGATGCCCTCATCTTTTATGATGCTAACAAGGTTGTCAAAGCAATCAGGAGTGATTCAAAGGTAAGATCTGAAGATCTCTGGGTGGTTGATCTTGTAATCCTCCATAAGCCATTGTAGGTTAACACAAGTCTTTGTGATAGCCTTGCAAGTGTTATTATAGTAATGATTTGTATATAAAGCAGCTATGGAATGTATATGGTCTTCCATTTGAGAGTTGCACTCCTCAGAGTCAGAGTTAGAAGTGTCATCATCAGAGGTCCCAGAGCTTGAAGAGGAGTTGGATGACTCTGCATCTTGCTCAAGCTCAGTGATCAGATGGAAAAGCAGGGCCTTATGCAAGGCTTCTGTAATCTGCTGTCTCTCAGTAGTTGAAGGCATAGCTGTAGATGTATTAGAGAAAATCCAGAGATGACCTCCACTGTGGACCCCAGAGCATGTGAAAGTCACCTGGTTGTGGGGCGACTTTTGCATTTCATCCAGTTGAAGGGTGACTACTGGGTGAACTGTGAACAGAGGATATTCACCACAGTTTCCAGAGTTTAAAATTGAATTATGTCAGCATGTTCAACTTTGAAACTTGTTCATTTTCTCAACTCATCCACTCACTACCTCCCACCATCTCCTGTTCATTAATTACCCCCATGGAACTACATGGCTAAAACAGGAGCCAACTGGATAGCCAACCATAGAGGGTCCTCTTTGGACACTCACTGGATGAAGACTGGGAAGTTGAATTGTTGACGTTGAGGACACAGGAACATTGGATGGCTGACATTGCAGATACAAGACTCTTGGATGGCTGACTTTGATGACCCAGGACCCTTGGATGATGTTGAAAATTCGAGTCCCTTGGATGGCCGACTGAGAAAGCCTGGATGGCCTAAGTTGAGGACTGGATAGCTGATGTTGATTACCAGGAAACCTTGAGGGCCAATTACCTGTACAAGACCCTTGGATGGCTGACATTGAGGACCAAGAAACCCTGGATGGCCAAAGTCAAAGGCTCAGGTACCAGATGACTGACATTGATGGCTGAGAACTCTCAATACCTGATTACATGGGATCAGATGGCCAACATTGAGGACCAAGAAACCCTGGATCACCAGGGTTGAGGACTAGGGGCACCAGATGGCTGACATGGAGGATGGGACACCCTGGACTGCCACCTTAGAGTGTTGAAGGATCTTGTTGTATGATGCAGATGTCAATGGTGGCTACAATGCTGAGGATGCTGATGGTGCATAACCATAAGGGATGGCCCTGACATGGGTGTGGACTGACCATACTAAGGATATGGATGATCCATAGATATTATGATGGTCAAGTATGCTGAGGATGTAAATTTCAAGGCAATCACACTTGTATGTTTTTGTTCTACTGCCCTATATATTCCCTATTGCATACTTTTTCTTTTATCATTGAATTACCTTTTTGACGCATCAATTCATCCTAATTTTTTCTGGCTATGATCAACAAAATATTGAGTGAATTCATTGAATTAAAACCACCCAAAAACTACCCACAAACCAGTTGAAAGATGAACTTCACCTGTTAATGGACAGGTGAATTCGGAAATATTCCAGGTGAACTCCCCTGCCAAATGTTTCAGCCAGAAAGTGGAGGAACTACCCCAGAAGCTGGGTGAAAGTCACCAAAATACCAGATTACATTCACCAAGTAAATGGGTGAAAAAACGGGTGAGTTTCACCCAATTGGGGATTCACGGTGCTCAATCTTGCCAATGTGGTCTGTCAAGTTTAGGGATGCCGCAGTCTGGTTCTGAACCAAAGTTTGAACCTGAACTTTCAGAACCTGAAAGTTCAGTCCAAGGTTCACCGGTTGTGCAGAACCGAACCACAAGTCCAGTTCTGTGTTTGGGTAAGGTGCAAAATGTCAGAACCGCATTGAACCTGGTTTGAACCGAACTTATTTCATGACTTTTAGTATACATATTAGTCAGAAAAAGTTTGGATTTATTTGCCAAGGCTGTGTAAAAATACCAGGCACAATACATCTGAGTCACATGTGCACTTGTGCCACTGGACTTTACATTTTATGCCACCATCATTCCTGAAGCATGATACTGCCCCCCAACCCCAACCACATTGAAGGGACCATTTCACTTATCAACCTCTTGCCAATGACCTCACAATGCTCCCAGCCACCTTTGCACTGTCGGCTTCATTTTTTTAGTAGGCTTTGTGTCTTTCTATTGGCTACAGAGATTTTTGTATATAAAAAGTTCGGTTCTAAGTTTGAGCCCTTGTAAACTAGAACTGGACCATCCTGAACCTGAACCGATGGTCCAGTTCAAAGTTCAGTGCACTGGCTGAACTGAACCTAAAGTCCAGTTCTAGGTTCAGGAAAATCCTTGCAGAACCAGATGGAACCGAACTTCGGCATCCCTGGGACTCAAGTTGGAACTCTGATGTACTGCCTCATCATTGAAATTCAGTGCAGGCAAAGGGTGGCAGAGTTAAAGTCAAATTTGAGCTCAATTTGGGCTTCAAGATAAATTGAAATTCATCTCGAAATCAAGCCCAAAATCAACCCAAAGTGCCTACTGTGTATTACCCTATTGTGCGCACCCAGCTCAGGCTGTGGCAGATAACATTTTTAATTCTTGGAATGCTTATATAGGCCATTGAAAATTTATTTTTCGACATGAAAATTTTTTTAAGATGTTCTACAATCATTATATGTCTTCAAATTATACATGCGCAATGCCAGAGGTGGGTACGAAGCACAGGAAGTTCACACTTCAAATTTCTTTTCAGTGCCAAATTTCAATCTCAATACGAGTTTCAGCTAAGGCCAAAGGCAAGTTTGGGGCACATTTTCTTATGTAGTGCATGTATTGTAGGGCTTTTCTTGCACGAGCAATTGTGTTTGACATTTGTAGGTAGTTTATGGTAGGAATGTCGACACTAACATACATATATAATGGAGAGGTATGCTGAAGGTGCAATAAAATACCAGAAAAAGCGGACATAGAGTATGGGGAGAGTAGATGGGGGAAGGGGTAAGG
>Ga0210383_10002400_pt1 | contig 16922 bp, 15 predicted proteins | sample IncBWC14OmetaG_FD_160072 | JGI IMG/M metagenome (GOLD analysis project Ga0210383, IMG submission 160072) | Forest soil microbial communities from Barre Woods Harvard Forest LTER site, Petersham, Massachusetts, United States - Inc-BW-C-14-O ...
GAGATCGACGGGCGGCGGCTGCTCGACGGCGTATCGTTCTCGCTGCCGGCCGGCGCGACGCTGGCCATCGTGGGACCCACCGGCGCGGGGAAGACCACCCTGGTCGACGCGCTGGTGCGCATGCACGAGGTGGCCCCGGGCGCGGTCAAGATCGGCGGCCACGACCTCACGCAGATCCCGCTCGCCACGCTGCGGGGACAGATCGGCTATGCGCCGCAGGACGCTTTTCTATTTTCGGCGACGGTCGCCGAGAACATCGGGTTCGGCGTGGCGGCGCGGAGCGACGGCACCATTGATCTCGAGCGGGTCAAGCGCGCGGCGGAGGCGGCTGGCCTCGGGCCCGATCTGGCCATCCTCCCCGACGGCTACGACACGCTGGTGGGCGAGCGCGGCCTCACCCTTTCCGGCGGTCAGCGACAGCGGGTGGCGCTGGCGCGCGCGCTCGCCGCCGAGCCGAAGATCCTGATCCTCGACGACTCGCTGTCGTCGGTCGACGCGCAGACCGAGCGGGAGATCCTCACCCGTCTGCGGCCGATCCTGGCGGGGCGAACCTCGATCCTCATCGCCCACCGGCTGGCCGCGGTGAAGGACGCCGACAGGATCCTGGTGATCGATCGGGGGCGCGTGGTCGAATCGGGAACGCACGCCGAGCTGATGGGCGGGGGTGGCCTCTACGCTTCGCTCTACCGCACCGAGCTCGACGCCGAGGCGCTGGCCGCCGTCGCGGGGGCCGCGTGAACCGCCAGGAGACGGCCAGCCCGACCGGGAGCACGCCCCCCGCCCGGCGCGCGCCCTCCGAGGAGCTGCTCGGGCAGGCGCTCGACCGCACGCTGCTGAAACGGATCTTCAGCTACGTCTGGCCGTACAAGAAGGAGCTGACCGTCGCGGTGGCGTTGCTGCCGCTCGTCTCGCTGTTCGAGATCGCGCAGCCCTATCTCCTGAAGAAGGCCATCGACGAGCACATCGCCATCGGCCGGCTGGCGGGGCTCGATCGCGTCGGGCTCGCCTACCTGGGCGTGCTTCTCGGCCAGTACGCCGCCGCCTTCGCGCAGATCTACCTCACGCAGCTCATCGGTCAGCGCGGGATGAACACGCTGCGGATGCGGGTCCACGAGCACGTGCTGTCGCTGTCGGCGTCGTTCTTCGATCGCACGCCGGTCGGACGCCTGATGACCCGGATGACCAGCGACATCGAGGCGCTGAACGAGATGTTCGCCTCCGGGCTGGTCAGCCTGCTCGGCGACATGATTCGCCTCGTCTTCATCCTGGTGGCGATCTTCGGCATCGACTGGAAGCTGGCGCTCTTCTCGATGGGGACGGCGCCGGTGCTGTTCGGCATCGCGGCCTTCTTCCGGCGCTGGGTCCGCGACGCCTTCCGCGAGATCCGCACCAAGCTGGCCCGCATGAACGCCTTCCTGCAGGAGCACCTGTCGGGGATGAAGGTGGTGCAGGCGTTCGCCCAGGAGTCGCGCGTCGATCGCGAGTTCGACGCCATCAACCTCGACTACCGGCACGCCAACGCGCGCGCCATCACCGCCGACGCCGCGCTCTACTCGATCGTCGAGGCGGTGGGCGCGATCGCCGTCGCCGGGCTGCTCTGGCACGGCGGGAACCGGATCGCCGGCGGCACGCTGACCTTCGGCGTGCTGGTCGCCTTCGTCGAATACCTGGGAAAGTTCTTCGCCCCCATCCGGGATCTGTCGACCAAGTACACCGTCATGCAGCAGGCGATGGCGGCGGCAGAGCGCGTCTTCACCTTGCTCGACACCAAAGAGCCGGACGCGCCGCGCGCAGCGGAGAGCTCGGCCGCACCACCTGGCAGCAGCCCGCTCATCGAGCTCGACCACGTCACCTTTGGCTACCGTGCCGGTCGGCCGGTGCTCGACGACGTCTCGCTCTCGATCGCGGCGGGCGAGACGCTGGCCATCGTCGGCGCGACCGGCGCCGGCAAGTCGACCATCATCAAGCTGCTCCCGCGCCTCTACGACCTGCAGGGCGGAACGATCCGGATCGGCGGCGCCGACGTCCGGACACTCGACCCGCGCGCGCTCCGGCGGCGGATCGTGATCGTCAGCCAGGATGTCTTCATGTTCTCCGGAACGCTGCGGGCGAACATCGCGCTCGGCGACGACGCCCTGACGGACGAGCAGATCCTGACCGCCGCCCGGCGGGTCGGCGCCGAGCGGGTGATCGGCACCCGCCCCGAAGGCCTGGACGCCCGCGTGCTCGAGCGTGGCGTGAACTTCTCCGCCGGCGAGCGCCAGCTGGTCGCCTTCGCCCGGGCGCTGGCGCGCGATCCCGAGATCTTGATCCTCGACGAAGCGACCGCCAGCGTCGATCCCGAGACGGAGCGCGCGATCGAGCGCGGCATCGGCGAGCTGATGCGCGGGCGAACGTCGATCGTCATCGCGCACCGCCTGTCGACGGTCCAGCGGGCCTCACGCATCGTGGTCATCCACCGTGGCCGCGTCGCCGAGGAGGGGACGCACGAGGCGCTGCTGGCCCTGGGGAACTCCGGGCTCTACGCCCGGCTCTACCGCCTGCAAATGGTGGGGCACGCCGCATCGGGCCAGGAGGCGGCCGAATAGCGCGACGAGAGCCGGATCGAGCAAAACCGGCGTTTTCCCCGTATGATTCGCGGCCCCGCAGCATGCCAGTCCCGTTTCGTGATCTCCGCGCCTCCCGCCTCGCCGACGAGGTGGGGACGATCGACAAGCAGGCAGAGTTGCCGTTCGCGCTCTGCTACCCGAGCCCCTACGCAATCGGGATGTCGTCGCTGGGCTTTCAGACCATCTATCGAGGCCTGAACGCGCTGCCGGGGGTGGCGGCTGAGCGCGCTTTTCTTCCCGACGACGCCCGCGCCGCGCGCGAGTCGGGCGAGCCCCTGCGGACGTACGAGTCGATGCGGCCCGTGGGCGACTTCCCGGTCGTCGCCTTTTCGCTCGCCTACGAGCTCGAGCTGGCCGGCCTCGCCGACTGCCTCGACATGGCGGGCATTCCTCTCTACGCCGAAGAGCGCGCCGCCCGCCCCGACCGGCACCCGCTGGTGGTCATCGGGGGACCACTGACGTTTTCGAATCCCGTCCCCGCCGCCCCCTACGCCGACGTCCTCTTGCTCGGGGAGGCGGAGGAGACGATCGTCGAGCTGGTCGAGACGATGCGGTCGTCGCCGTCGCGCGCGGCGCTGCTGGAGACCTTGGCCTTGCGCCCCGGCTTCTACGTGCCGCCCGTGCACGGCGAGCGCCCGCCCGCGGTGGCCGCCGCCGACGACACCCTGCTGCCGGCCCACTCCCAGATCCGCACGCCGCACACTGAGCTCTCGGACATGTTCCTCATCGAGCCGGAGCGTGGCTGCCACCGCGGCTGCACCTACTGCGTGATGCGCCGGTCGACCAACGGCGGCATGCGCCTGGTCGCCCCGGCGAAGGTGGCCTCGCTCATCCCCTCCGACGTGCGGCGGGTGGGTCTGGTGGGCGCCGCGGTGACCGACCACCCCGGGCTGCCCGAGATCCTGCGCCACATCGTCGACGGCGGGCGCGAGGTCGGCATCTCCAGCCTGCGCGCCGATCGCCTCGACGACGAGATCGTGGGTCTGCTCAAGCGGGGCGGCTACCGGACGTTGACCACGGCGGCCGACGGCGCCTCGGAGCGGATGCGCGACATCATCCAGCGCAAGACCAAGGAGCGGCACCTCTTGCGCGCGGCCGAGCTGTCGCGCCAGCATGGGATGTCACAGTTCAAGCTTTACATGATGATCGGCGTCCCCGGCGAGACCGACGCCGACATCGACGAGCTGGGGCGCTTCTCGCAAGAGCTGGCCAAGGTCGCCCGCAAGGTGGTCCTGGGGATCGCCCCCTTCGTCGCCAAGCGAAAGACCCCCCTCGACGGCGCGGCGTTCGAATCGATCGACGTGCTCGACGACCGTCTCGCACGCCTGCGCCGGGCGGTGCAGGGGCGCGTGACGTTGCGTCCGACCTCGCCGAAGTGGGCCTGGGTCGAGTACCGGCTGGCCCAGGGCGGGTTCGCCGCCGGGCGCGCCGCCGCCAAGGCCGCGCGGGCCGGCGGACGGTTCGCCGACTGGAAGGCGGCGCTGGCCGAGGTTCCGGTCCCGCCGGTCGTCGAGAGCGCTGGCGTTCAGGCGCCCAGCGCCGCGATGGCGTCGATCTCGATCAGGGCGCCCTTGGGCAGACCGGCCGCCTGAACCGTCGCCCGCGCCGGCGGGTTTTCCGGGAAGTAGCGGGCGTAGATCTCGTTCACCGCGCCGAAGTCCTGCAGGTCGGCCAGGAAGATCGTCGTCTTGACGACCGCGCCGAACGAGGCGCCCCCGGCGACCAGCACGGCGCCCAGGTTCTCGAGCACGCGCTCGGCCTGCGCCCGGACGTCGCCGGCGCCGACCATCTCGCCGGTGTGCGGATCGAGCGGGATCTGCCCGGAGCAGAACAGCAGCCGTCCGGCGGGCGCGCTCACCGCCTGGGAATAGGGGCCGATCGCCTTGGGGGCGCCGGCGGTCGAGATGATCTGCCGCGACATCGGGCGATGATAGCGCCGGCCACGTGACCTTGCCGTCATTCCCTCTTTTCCCCTCTTTCCCCTCCTTCACCTCCTTGACCGCCTTTGCCGTTGCCATCTCGCGCGGGGGACCCGTATTCTGGCCGGATGCCCGCGGACGCCTCTCGCTTCGGTTCGCGCCCCTACCGGCGTCCGCGCGCCCGCGGCCCGGTGCGCCCGCAGGCGCCGGCGCCCGTCTCCAGCGACGCGTTGATGGGCGAGGTGCTGGCCCGCCTCGGGGGGAGCGGACGCGCCCGGGAGTTCCGGGTGTTCGACTGCTACTCGCGCGCCGTCGGCGAGATGCTCCGCGCGCGTACCCAACCGGAGCGGCTGGCGGGGACGACGCTGCTGGTGCGGGTCGCCTCGGCGGCGCTGGCACACGAGGTGGTGCTGATGCGCGCGGAGATCATCGCGCGGATGACGGCCGAGCTGGGGCCGGACGTGGTGACCGAGCTTCGAACCCGCGTGGGTGCCATCGGGCCGGGTAAATGAAGGCGCCAAAGGACGAGCGACGCGCGAAACGTTTCGGTCGACCGCTGTTGCTGCCGGCGCTCTGGCTGGCCTTCTGCCTCCTTCCGTCCGCCGCCTCCGCCAACGGGGCTGTCGAGGGGACGGTGAAGCTGGCCGGCAAGCCGCCGGCGCTGCCGCCGCATGCGGTGGTGAAGGACAACGCCGTCTGTGGCGCGACCAAGCAGAACGAGGCAGTGCTCGTCGGGCCGGGCGGCGCGCTCGGCAACGTCGTGGTGTCGCTGCGGCTCCCGAAGCCCGCGTCGCCGCCGCCGCCGACGACCGGCGCGGCTATCGACCAGGTCGGCTGCACGTACAAGCCGCACGTGCAGGCGGTCACCGTGGGGACGTCGCTGACGCTGGTCAACAGCGATCGCGTCCTCCACAACATCCATGGCAGCACCGGCCCGGTCCAGACGTTCAACGTCGCGATGCCGATCAAGGACCAGCGGCTGCCGACCAAGCTGACCAGGCCGGGCCTGGTGCGCCTGCAGTGCGACGCGGGCCACACCTGGATGAACGCCTGGCTCTACGTCTTCGAGCACCCCTACTTCGCCGTCACCGGCGCCGACGGGAGGTTCGAGCTCAAGGACGTCCCGGCCGGCCACTACACGGTCGAGCTCTGGCATGAGCCCGCCGACGGCAAGGGCGCGGGCGTGACGTCGACCGTCGAGGTGGACGTGAAGGACGGCGCCCCCGCAAAGGCGGACGCCGTCTTTGATCTCCGGGGACCCTGAGAGGGTCCCCAGACCCTCCCGCGACGGACTCCGCCGGGCAGAGCCCGGCTTCGTCCACGCGATCAGCTTCTGACTACTTCTTACAGGTGTCGGTGCCGACGGGGATCCAGTCCTTCCCCATCTTCATCTCGCCCGACCAGATCATCTCCTTGTCGCCCTTCTTGGTGTACGTCTCGCGGAAGCTGATCTTCTGGCCGCCCATCTGGCCGTCGCCGGTGAAGGTCAGCTTGTCGGCCTCCCAGCCGGGCGACGACTCGGTGACCGAGCCGCCCATGTTGTCGACGCCGAGCGAAACGTACTTCTTGGCCGCCGGGTCGTACCCCAGATAGCCCTTGGCGATGACCGGCATGGCGTGAGCCTTCGACTTCTTCTGGCTGTACTCGAAGGAGATCCAGAAGCTCTCCACGTCCTTCTTGCCCTTGAAGGTGGACTTGTAGTCCTGCTCCGGGCCCATCGGGCCGGCCGGCTGCTTCCCTTCGCACTTCCAGGTCGCCTCGAACAGCTTCAGCTGCTCCAGCTCGGCGGCCGGCTTCGGCGCGGGGGGCGGCGGCGGCGCAGCCGCGACGGCGGGCTTGGCGGCGGCCGGCGCTGGCGCGGCGGCGGTGGCCGGCTTGGCGGCGGCCGGGACCGGCGCGGGCTTGGCTGCGGCCGGCGCGGGGGCCGGGGCCGCGGCCGGCTTGGCGGGCATCGCCGCGGGCGGCGGTGGCGGCGGGCCAGCGCTCGGCGTCTGGGCGGCGGCGCTGCCGGCGACGGTGGCCAGCGCTGCAAATACGGCGGTTCCGATGGTTCGCAGATGTTTCATGGGGGACCCCTCCTGGCGCGACCATAACCGAAGCGGAAAATCGCCCCAAGCGGAAAGCTGGAGCTTTTCGGCCGAATTACCCGGGGCCGCCGAGCGCCTCGCGCAGCGATCGAACGAAGGCGCTCATTTCAGCGACGGGATCGCGCTTCTGGGCGGCGGCGCGCTCGACGATCTCCACGGCGGCGCTGCCGACGACCACGGCGTCGGCGAAGCTGGCGACCGCGCGCGCGGCGGCCGGGGTGCGGATCCCGAACCCGACGGCCACGGGGATCTTCCCGCCCCCGCGCTCTCGGATGGCGGCGACCTTCGCACGCGGCCCGTCGAGATCGGCGAGCGCCGTGCCGGTGATGCCGGTCATCGAGACGTAGTAGACGAAGCTGCCGGCCGCCGCGAGCGCCAGGTCGATGCGCGCGTCGGTCGAGGTGGGCGCCAAGAGCGGCACGAAGTCGAGCCCTTCGCGCGCCAGCGCGATCGGGAGCGCGCGGTCCTCGTCGGGCGGATAGTCGACGCAGAGGAGCCCGTCGGCGCCTGCGTCGCGTGCCTTGAGCGCGAAGACATCCACGCCCATCACCAGGATCGGGTTGGCGTAGCCGAACAGCACCAGCCCCACCTCGGGGCAGGCAGCCCGCAGCTCGCTGCAGAGCGCGAGCGCCCGACGCAGGCCCCCTCCCCGAGCGAGCGCGCGGTGCATGGCGGCCTGGATCGCCTTGCCGTCGGCCGAGGGGTCGCTCCAGGGGATGCCGATCTCGATGACGTCGGCCCCGGCCTCGGCGGCGGCGCGCATGAGCCGCAGGCTGGTCACCCCGTCGGGATCGTCGGCGGTGAGATAGACGATCAGCGCGGCGCGCTTCTCGACGCGGGCGCGGGCGAAACGGGCCGCCAGGCGCGGCGCCGAGCTCAAGCCGTCACCCCGAGGCGGGCCGACAGCGTCCCCATGTCCTTGTCGCCGCGTCCCGAGACGTTGACGATCATGACCGCGCCGTCGGAGAGCGTGGCCGCCACGCGCGGGAGCGCGGCGATGGCGTGGGCGCTCTCCAGCGCGCAGAGGATCCCCTCCGTGCGGGCCAGCAGCTTGAAGCCGTCGATCGCCTCGTCGTCGGTGACGGCCAGGTAGGTCGCCCGGCCGGTCTCCTTGAAGAACGAATGCTCGGGGCCGACGCCCGGATAGTCGAGGCCAGCGGAGATCGAGTGCGCCTCGGAGATCTGGCCGTCGTCGTCACACAGCACGTAGGAGCGCGCACCATGCAGCACGCCGACGCGGCCACGCATCAGCGTCGCCGCATGGCGAGCGGTGTCGATCCCGTCGCCGGCGGCCTCGACGCCGAACAGCTTGACCGACTTGTCGGGGACGAAGGCGTGAAACAGGCCCATGGCGTTCGAGCCCCCGCCGACGCAGGCGACGAGCGCGTCGGGGAGCTTCCCTTCGACCTCCTGGATCTGCGCGCGGGCCTCGCGGCCGATCACCGCCTGCAGCTCGCGCACGAGCAGCGGATACGGGTGCGGCCCGGCCACCGAGCCGATCACGTAGTGGGTCGTGCGGACGTTGGTCACCCAGTCGCGCAGCGCCTCGTTCATCGCGTCCTTCAGCGTCGAGGTCCCGTCCTTGACGGCGTGAACCTGGGCGCCGAGCAGCTTCATCCGCAGAACGTTCAGCGCCTGGCGCTCGACGTCGACGGCGCCCATGTAGACCTCGCAGGGGAGGCCGAAGAGCGCGCAGGCGGTGGCGGTGGCGACGCCGTGCTGGCCGGCGCCGGTCTCGGCGATGATGCGGGTCTTCCCCATCCGCCGGGCGAGCAGCAGCTGCCCGATGCAGTTGTTGATCTTGTGCGCGCCGGTGTGGCAGAGGTCCTCCCGCTTGAGGTAGATGCGCACGTTGCGCTTCGCCTCGCGTGAGACCTCGGCCGAGAGGCGCGCCGCGAACCCCAGCGGCGTCGGACGTCCGACGTAGTCGGAGAGCAGGCGATTGAGCTCCTCGGAGAAGGTGGGATCGCCGGAGGCGGCGGCCCAGGCGGCGGTCAGCTCGTCGAGCGAGGGGATCAACGTCTCGGAGACGTAGCGGCCGCCGAAGAGGCCGAAGCGTCCAGGAATCTGTACAGCGGAAGGAGGTGATGACATCGAGCGCGGAACTATATCGCAGCGCGCGCGGCCGCGATGAAGGCAGCCATCTTCGCCGGATCTTTCACCCCGGGCGAGCGCTCGACGCCGCTGGCCACGTCGACACCGTCGGGGCGGGTGGCCTGGATACCGGCCGCGACGTTCTCAGGCGTGAGACCGCCGGCCAGCAAGAACGGCCGTCGCGCCTGCTGCGCGATGAGTGGCCAGGGCGCAGGTACGCCGCCACCGCCGAAGCCCTCGACGAACGCGTCGTAGAGCCAGAGCGACGGCTTCCATCCCGCCGCGGCGGCGAACGAGGCCGCGTCGCGGACGCGAACGGCCCGAATCAGCCTCTTCGAGTCGAGATGAAGGTAGTCGCCGGGCCTCTCGTCGCCGTGCAGTTGCACCCGATCGAGACCGAGCTCCTCCATTCGAAACCCCAGGTCCTCCTCGGGCTCGTCGACGAAGACGCCCACCTTGAGAACTCCGGCCGGAATCGCGGCCAGGATCGGGCCGGCCTCGGCCGGATCGACGTAGCGCTTCGATCCCGGCCAGAAGTTCACGCCGATCGCGTCGGCTCCCAGCTCGGCGGCCATCTCGGCGTCCTTGGCCGTCGTGACGCCGCAGATCTTGATGAGCAGGCTCATGAGGCGAGCAGCGCCCGCAGCGCGGCGGTCGGATCGGGCGCCCGCATCAGCGTCTCGCCGACGAGGATGGCGTCGATGCCCGCCGCGCGCAGCCGGCCGACGTCGCTGGCGTCGCGGATCCCCGACTCGGCGACGATCACCCGCTCGTCGGGGACACTCGGACGCAGGCGCGCCGCCAGCTCGCGGTCGACGGTGAAGGTCCGCAGGTCGCGGTTGTTGATCCCGATGATGCCGGCGCCGGCCGCCACGGCGCGCGCCACCTCCTCGGCGTCGTGCGCCTCGACCAGCGCCTCCAGGCCCATCTCGCGCGTCGCTGCCAGCAGGGCCGCCAGGTCGAGGTCGCTGAGCGCGCTGACGATCAACAGGATCGCGTCCGCCCCCGCCGCCCGCGCCTCCACGACCTGGTAACGATCGACGATGAAGTCCTTGCGCAGGATGACCAGCTCCGAGGCCGCGCGGGCCGCCACGAGATCGTCGAGGCTGCCGCCGAAGAACGGGCCGTCCGTGAGCACCGACATCGCGCGCGCTCCGCCCGCGGCGTAGGCGCGCGCCATTTCGGCGGGCGCCGCCTTCTCGGCGATCCACCCCGCCGACGGCGACTTGCGCTTGAACTCGGCGATGCAGGTCACCTCGCCCGGTCGGCGCAGGGCGCGCGCCAGGCTGCGCGCCGCCGGCCGCCGCACCGCTTCGGCCTCCAGCGTGGCGATCGCGCGGCGCCGCTTGCGCTCGGCGAGATCGGCTCGGGTGCGCGCCAGGATGTCGTCGAGGATCATGGCGCGGGCGCGGGGCGCGGGGCAATCCGGCGCAGCGTCTCCAGAACGGCCAGCCCGCCACCGCCGGTCAGCACCTCGCGCGCCGTAGCTGTGGCGGCGCGCAGATCGGTCGCCACGCCGGCCACATAGATCGCGGCGCCGGCGGTCATCAGCGTCGCGTTGCGGGCCGCCTCCGGTCCGCCGCCGCGCAGGATCTCCAGCGCGATGCGCGCGTTGTCGGCCGGCTCGCCGCCGCGCAGGCCGACCGGATCGCTCTCGTCGAGGCCGAAGTCGGCCGGGCGCAGGTCGTGGGTGCGGACGCCGCCGTTCGCCAGCTCGGCCACGAAGGTGCTCCCCGCCGGCGCGAACTCGTCGAGGCCGCCCGCGCCGTGGACCACCATCGCGCGCGTCGACCCCAGGGCGCCGTGCGCCTCGGCCAGGATCTCGCAGCGCTCGCGGCTGAAGATCCCGTTGACGTGAAACTTCGCGCCGCAAGGATTCGTCAGCGGGCCGAGCAGGTTGAAGATCGTCCGCACACCGACCTCCTTGCGTGGCGCCCCCACGTGCCGGGTCGCCGCGTGGTGCGCGGGGGCGAACAGAAAGGCCAGCTTGGCCTCGCGCAGGCAGCGCGCCGCCGTCGCGGGGTTGGGGGCCGGGTCGAGCCCCAGCGACTCGATGACGTCGTGCGAGCCCGAGCGCGAGGACTGGGCGCGGTTGCCGTGCTTGGCCACCACCACGCCCGCCCCGGCCACCAGGAACGCCGCGATCGTCGAGACGTTGACCGACCGCGACCCGTCGCCGCCGGTGCCGCAGGTGTCGATGATGGGATCCGCGGCGAAGTCGACGCCGACCATGCGGGCGCGCATGGCCCGCGCTGCGCCCACGATCTCGTCGACCGTCTCCCCCTTCATCCGCAGCGCGACCAAGAGGCCACCGATCTGGGCCGGCGTCGCCTGGCCGTCCATGATCTCGCCGACCACCTCGGACATCTGGTCGGCGGTCAGGTTGTGGCGATCGATGACCCGGGCGAGCGCCTCGCGGATCGTCATGGGCGCCGCGCTGATCATGGTCGGCCTTTGCGTTCGATGAAGTTGCGGAGCAGATCTTTTCCCGAGGTCGTCAGGAACGACTCGGGGTGAAATTGAACGCCCTCCACCGGCAGCGTCTTGTGCCTGACGGCCATGATCTCGTTCTCCGCCGTTTGCGCCGTCACGTCCAGCGCGTCGGGGACGCTGGCGCGCTCGATCAGCAGCGAGTGGTAGCGCGTCGCCTCGAACGGATTCGGCAGCCCGGTGAAGAGCCCCTTGCCGTCGTGGGAGATCTGTGACGTCTTGCCGTGCATCACCCGGGCGGCACGCACCACCTTGCCGCCGAACGCCTGGCCGATCGCCTGGTGCCCGAGGCAGACGCCCAGGATCGGGATCTTCCCCGCGTAGGTCTTGATGACCTCCAGGCTGATGCCGGCCTCGTTCGGCGTGCAGGGGCCCGGAGAGATCACGATGTGCGACGGCGCCAGGGTGGCGATCTCCGCCACCGGGATCTCGTCGTTGCGCACCACGCGGACCTCCTGCCCCATCTCGCCCAGGTACTGGACCAGGTTGTAGGTGAAGGAGTCGTAGTTGTCGATCACCAGCAACATCTAACGTCCTCGTCCTTCGGTCGTGGCCGACCCGCGCCGCGCGACCTCGACCGCGCTCAGCACCGCGCGCGCCTTGTTCACGCACTCGAGGTGCTCCTGGGCCGGCACGCTGTCGGCGACGATCCCGGCGCCCGCCTGGACATAGATCGTCTCGCCCAGGGTCACCAGCGTGCGGATGGCGATCGCCAGGTCGAGGTTTCCGGTGTACGAGACGTAGCCGACGGCGCCGCCGTAGATCCCGCGGCGCGACGGCTCGATCTCCTCGATGATCTCCATGGCCCGGATCTTGGGGGCGCCCGACAGCGTCCCGGCCGGGAAGGCGGCGCGCATCACGTCGGCGGCCCGGATCCCCGGCGCGGCGGTCCCCCGGATGTTCGAGACCAGGTGCATGACGTGCGAGTAGCGCTCGACGGCCATCAGCTCGTTGACCCGGACGGTCCCCGGCGCCGACACCCGGCCGACGTCGTTGCGCCCGAGGTCGACCAGCATGACGTGCTCGGCGCGCTCCTTTGGATCGTTGCGCAGCTCCGTCTCCAGCGCGGCGTCCTCCTCGGCGGTGGCGCCGCGCCGGCGCGTCCCGGCGATCGGCCGCACCTCGACCTCGGCGCCCTCCAGGCGCACCAGCGCCTCGGGCGAGGCGCCGGTCACGATCGCCTCGGGGAACTCGAGGTGGAACATGTACGGCGAAGGGTTGATGACCCGCAGCGCGCGGTAGACGTCGAACGGGTCGACCCCGGCCCGCGGCACCTGAAACCGTTGTGAACAGACGACCTGGAAGGCATCGCCCGCCAGGATGTACTCCTGGACGCGGCGCACGCCCGCCTCGTACTGCGCCTGGCTGACGTTCGAGCGCGGCGTCTCGGGGGCCGGCGCGGGCAGCGGCTCCAGCACCCGCAGCGGCGGCGCCGGGCGGGCCAGGCGCTCCAGCACCGCGTCGATCCGCGTGCAGGCATCGTCGTAAGCGCGTCCCGGATCGCCCTGACCATCCACGTTGACGTCGACCGCCGCCACCACCTTCACCGTCCCGCGCAGGTTGTCGAAGATGACGACCGTGTCGGTCAGCGCGAAGCAGATCTCAGGCACGCCCAGATCGTCGGGCTTGGTGCTGGGGATGCGCTCGAAGCCGCGGATCGCGTCGTAGCCGAGCCAGCCGACCGCGCCGCCGAAGAAGCGCGGCAGGCCCGGCGGCACCGCGGGCGCCAGCTTGGCCAGGTAGGCGTCGAGGAACTGCAGTGGCCGCTCGGCCCGCGCCCGCTCGGTCACCCGCATCTCGCCGTCGACCGAGGTCAGCACCTCGACGTCGGCGCCCCGCGCCCGTACGACCGCCCGCGGACGGACGCCCACGAAGCTGTAGGCGGCCCACTTGTCGCCGCCGACCACGCTCTCCAGCAGGAACGAGTAGGGCCCGCGGCCCAGCTTGGCGTAGGCCGAGACCGGGGTGTCGGTATCGGCCAGAACCTCGCGATAGACGAAGGCGATCCGGCCACGACGAGCCAGATCGAGAAAGCCTCCACGGTCGGGGACGAACGGCACTGGGCCGACCACCATACCATGGCGGTTTTGCGTCGGGGATCACGCCTGTGCTTACGGGCGTTTGGCCCAGCTCTTCTGTATCATGGCCGCCGCGAGCGCCGCCCCAACGTGTCCCCAGACTCCCCCTCACCCGGCCCCCGTACCCGCCGCTTCGTCGCCTGGACGCTTCGCCACGGCGCGCTGCTCTGGACCGTCGCACTGCTGCTGGCCATTCCGGCGGTCTGGCGGACCGTCACCCTCTACGGTCATCTGCGCAGCGACGTCGAGGAGCTGCTGCCCCGCGACGCGCCCAGCGTGGTGGCCATCGAAGAGCTGCGCCACCGCATGGCGGGGCTGCAGTACCTGGGCGTGATCGTGGACGTCGGGGCGCCCGACCAGCTGCCGGCCGGCGAACGGTTCCTGGAGGATCTGGCGGCGCGCGTCCGCCGCTATCCGAAGAATGAGGTCAGCGACGTGCGCACCGGCTACGCCGCCGAGCGCGCCTTCGTCGAGAAGCACGCCGGCAGCCTGATGGAGCTCGACGATCTGAAGACGATCCGCGCGCGGATCGAAGCGCGTCTGCACTGGGAGTACGGCAAGCAGACCGACACCCTGCTCGACGAGGACGAGCCGGCGCCGCCGCTCGACTTCGGCGACATCGAGCACAAGTACGCCGGACAGCTCGGGGGTGGGGATCTCGAGGGGAATCGCTTCTCCAACCGCCAGCTCGGTCTGACGCTGATGCTGATCGAGGTCGGCGGCTTCTCGACCAGCGCCGCCCAGGCCGGGGCCCTCATCCACAAGGTGGAGAGCGACATGCGGGCGCTGGGAGGGACCGGCGCCTACGCCCCCGGCATGCAGGTCGGATTGACCGGCGACGTCGCCATCTCGGCCGAGGAGATGGCCGCGCTGGTCCAGGACCTGACGCTCTCGTCGGTCCTGGTGGTGGTCGCCGTGCTGTTGGCCATCGTCCTTTTCTACGGCTGGACGCGCAGCATCCCGGCGCTGTTCCTGCCGCTGGCGCTGGCCGCGGTCTACGCCTTCGGGCTGGCCAGCCTGCCGCCCTTCGGGATCACCGAGCTCAACTCCAACACGGCGTTCCTGGGCTCGATCATCATCGGCAACGGGATCAACTTCGGCATCATCCAGCTCGCCCGCTACCTCGAGTCGCGCCGCCAGGGCAAGACCGTCGAGGAGGCGCTGGTGGTGGCGCTGTGGGGGACCCGCTGGGGGACGTTGTCGGCGGCGCTGGCGGCGGGCGTGGCCTACGCATCGCTGGTGGCGATGCAGTTTCGCGGCTTCCGGCAGTTCGGGGTGATCGGCGGCCTGGGGATGGCGTTCGCCTGGGGGGCGACGGTGGTGCTCATGCCGCCGCTGCTCGCCCGGCTCGACCGAGGACGGCACGCGCCTCGCGTGCGGCGCGTCTCGGGGCGTCTCGTGGGCGGGATCGCCCGCGCGGTCGGGGCCCGTCCGGGGCTCTTCGCCGGCGTCGCCCTGTTGCTGACGCTGGGGGCGGGCTGGGAGGTGCGGCACTTTGGGCGCGACCAGCTGGAGTTCGACTTCTCGCGGCTGCGGCGGCGCGACACCTGGAAGTCGGGCGAAGGGCACTGGGGCAAGCGAATGGACACCCTGCTCGGCCGCTACCTGACGCCCACGGTGATCCTGACCGACTCGGAGGCGGAGGCGCGGGCGGTGACCGCCCGGCTGCGCGAGCAGGCGTCGCACCCGCCGCTCGCCTCCATGATCGCCTCCATCCGGACCTACGACGACGTGGTGCCGCCCGACGAGGCGCTGAAGCAGGCGGAGCTGGCGGTCATCCGCCGGAAAATGACGCCCAACATCCGCTCCAACATGACGGCCACCGACCGACAGAAGCTCAATCGACTGATCGGGCTCGACGACACCCCGTCGACCACGCAGCCGATTCGTCCCGAGGAGGTCCCGGACGTCATCACCCGCGGGCTGCGTGAGCGCGACGGGTCGGTCGGTCGCGCGGTGCTGGTCTATCCCGACCCGGCGGAGAGCTGGTGGCGGGGCGAGACGATCGCCACCTTCGTTCGCGAGCTGCGCGCCGCCGCCGAGGCGCCGGTCGCGCTGGGCGGCCGGCCGGGACGGGTGGCGGGCGGCCCCGCGCTGTCGTTCGACATCATCTCGTCGATGGTCCGGGACGGTCCCATGGCCTCGCTGCTGGCGTTCCTGGGCGTGGTGGCGACGGTGCTCCTGATCTTCAGGCGGAGCCTGGCCACCCCCTTCGTGATCGGCTCGCTGATGGTCGGCGTCTTGTGGCTGCTCGCCGTCACGATGAAGCTTGGGATCAAGATCAACTTCGTCAACTTCATCGCCTTCCCGATCACCTTCGGCATCGGCGTCGACTATGCGGTCAACGTGATGGCGCGCTACCTGCGCGACGGCGGCCGCGACGTGGTGGCGGCCGTGCGAGGGACCGGCGGCGCCGTCGGCCTCTGTTCATTGACCACGGTGATCGGCTACTCGTCGCTGCTGGTGGCCCAGAACGTCGGGCTGTTTCTGTTTGGCCTGCTGGCGGTGTTCGGCGAGATCTGCTGCCTGACGACGGCGGTCATCGTGTTGCCGGCGGTGTTGATGCTGGTGCGTCCGCGATCGAGCCCCAAGCTCCCCGAGATCCCCTGGGACAGCGCCACGGCCGGCACGAACGGCAACGGGAACGGGAACGCCAATGGGGACGACCTCGATGGCGCGCCGCGCGTCGAGCTCGGCAGCTGAGGCGGAGCTCAGAGCCAGCCGAGGGCGCGACCGGCGACGACCAGCGCGGCGCCCCAGACGCCGGCGGCCACGTCATCGAGCATCACGCCGGCGCCACCGCCCAGGCGCTCCGCCGCGCGGGCCGGCCAGGGCTTGATCTGATCGAAGAGACGAAACGCCAGGCCGCCGACGATCAACGCGCGCCAGGTCGGCGGCGCGGCGATCCAGGTGACCAGCACGCCGGCCACCTCGTCGACGCAGACGATCTGCGGGTCCTTGTAGCCGAGCCGACGCTCGACGATGCCCGACGACCAGATGCCGACCAGCGTGACCACCAGCGCCGCCGCGGCGACCGCCCAGGGGCCGTGCGGGCGCACCAGCAGATAGAGCGGGATGGCGCCGATGGTCCCCGCGTGCCCCGGCATGTAGGGGACGTGGCCGCAGCCGAACCAGACGGAGATGACGTGCGCGGTGGTGTCGCGCCAGCCCTTGAGTGGCGGCGGCACCGGCGGCGGGGGCGCGCCGGGCGCCCGTTTCACTGCCAGAGCCGTTCGCGCTCGACGAGGTCGAACACCTCGCGGAGGATCGCCACGCCGTTCTTGGCCGTCGCCTCGTCGATGGTGAGGGCCGGCTGGATCCGGAAGCTGGCCGAATAGGCCATCGTCAGGAGACCGCGCTTGACCGCCTCGGTGAAGATCCGCTCGGTCACCCGGCGGGGGAGCGGCTCTTTGGTCTTCTTGTCCTTGACCAGCTCCATCCGGATGAGGAGCCCCTCGCCGTCGACGAAGCCGACGAACGGATAGCGATCGACGAACGCTTCCAGCTCGCGCTTGAGCGCGGCGCCCACGACGCGTGAGTTCTCCGTCAGGTCTTCCTCGTCGATGATCTTGAGCGCGGCGGCGCCGGCCGCCGCCCCCAGCGGGTTGCCGCCGTAGCTCGACGAGGAGCCGGAGGGGTTTCCCC
>Ga0210383_10002401_pt1 | contig 16917 bp, 13 predicted proteins | sample IncBWC14OmetaG_FD_160072 | JGI IMG/M metagenome (GOLD analysis project Ga0210383, IMG submission 160072) | Forest soil microbial communities from Barre Woods Harvard Forest LTER site, Petersham, Massachusetts, United States - Inc-BW-C-14-O ...
AAGGCCGCATACATTGACGCAGACTTTCCTTCATCCAACAACTTTTCCCTTGCATTCACACGGCGGACCATACATTCGGCAAGTTCAAGCGGACTGAGCCGAACGTCGGTTAGGCCATTCACGACTTCAATTGGTGCCAAATCGCTAATGGTACTCATCGAACGGTATTATTAAACAGAAGCCGAACTTAGCAATACAAGCCTTAGCTACGTCTCCTCGAAGTGGTTTCAAACTCTGAGTGCTTAGGCCGAGCAACAATCCATTCTTAGAGTTCATAGCTTCTAATACGCTGAATGGCGAAGAGTTAGAGCGGTTCAAAATCCCAACACAGCGACCTTCACTCTTTGCTAAGCTGACCTCTTGCACTCCCGCAAGCGGCCACAGCATCTGCCTGACTGGTGTACACCGTGAACAAGTTCAGGATGCCGACCATCTTAAATGTCTTCGATGCAAAAGACGATGGATTCACGAGCTTAACGTCTCCGCCTGCCTTCGTTGCATTTCGAAGCGCGTCCACGATAGCTCCGATGCCGCTCGAGTCGAGATAAGGCATCGAATCCAAGTCTAGTATCAGGAAAATATGGCCGGTCGAAAGTGCGGTTTGTGCGGCCCTGTCAAATTGAATGACGGGGTCTCCGCTCTTGAGTTGGCCTTTCACCTTCAGCGTACAGATTTTTCCTTCTTGCCTTATGTCGAGATCCACCGTTTTCTCCAATTCCGGCCTGCAAAAAATACTTTACATCGTAGATCACGCTTGTTAGGCTCCATCTACTTTAGAATCCACCCAGAAAGTTGCCTGCGTCAAGGAGATGCTTGACGTGAGACGCCTGTTACACGATGACACCGTCGCAGAACGATCCCATGGCTGACCTCGCCGCCTCGCTTCTGGCTGCCCACGATCTGCCGGCACGAGCGACTCTGATCGCCTCTGCTGTCGTTCAGTTGATTCCAGACTCCGCCTGTATCGTTCATCGGATTACGTTCGATCAGCAGCCTTCTTCCTGGATAGCGATCGGTAAGGCAGGCGACATCTCCGTCAGGCAGATCTCGCAGCCAACGCATAGCCGTCTTCTTGTGCCACTCCTCTCTCCCGCCTCGCAGAGCCACGTCTACTTAGCTTCCGACGTTCGGCGGGAGGACTACGCTCACGTCAATGTCAGCCGTTCCATTGCCTCCATCGCCTACCTCCCCCTCCGCGACAAAGACGCGATTATTGGCGCCCTTGAGATCCTCACCTTCTCCGCAGAGCTTCGACAACAAGACTTGGAAGCACTAGCGCCGATTCTTTCCCTGGCTTCACCCGCTCTCCTGGCCGCAGAAGATTTTGAGCAGCAACGTCACAACCTGCTCGACTCCGTCCATCGCATGACGCAGCTCTACGATCTCGAGAAGTCTCTCAACGCCACCCTCGATCTCGATACCGTAATCGCTCTCATCCCGGTGAAGGTTGGATCGATATTTGCCTGCCAGGCCGTTCATCTCTGGCTGTTCGATGGAGGAACGCTTCGCCTCGTCTCCAGCCGTGGCACTGATCCCACCCTCCGCTCCGGCATGGAACAGCGCCCGGGAGAAGGATATGTTGCGGATATGGCGGAGGAGGGCGAGCCGCTCCTGATCACAGATTCCGAAGATCCTCGATTACACCAGCGCAACCGAGGCGCAGACCCAGAGGCCTCGGATGAAAGCAGCACCCCAGTCAGAACCGCAGTGCTCGTCCCACTCCTTCAGGAAGAGTCCGAGGTCGGTGTGCTCGAAGCAATCAATAAGGATGGCGGTCCATTTGATGAGGACGACCTGTTCTTTCTGTCGACCATCGCACAGACCGTCAGCAGTGCCCTCAAGAATGCGAGTCTGATGTTTGCGGAGCGCAAGCTTGAGATTCTGGAGGCGCTCGTCCACGTCAGCTCGGAGATCACGTCGACCCTGCGTCTCGACCGCCTGCTGCAAATTATCGTCAATGGGCCACAGAATGTTCTTCCCTTTGAGCTCTGCGCCATTGCGCTCGACAATCGTGGGCGGCTTCAGCTCAAGGCCGTTTCAGGCATGTCAAGTCTGCCATTCGGCGACGCCCGCGTCGAACAGCTCCACGAACTCGTTCGCTGGATCTCGTCCTACGACGACGTGCAACACCTGCGACAACACGATGAATCAGGCGTCGGTGCGCAGGAGGAACTACCCGCGGAGGTCATAAACCACTTCAAAGCGACCGGCTATCGGGCCCTCTATTCTCTGCCCCTGGTCGATGACCAAGGTCGCGTCGGTCTTTTGCTCTACGAGAGCAGCGATCCCGATTTTCTCGATCTGCCGCACACCGAAATGATCAAGATCCTCGCCGGTCAAGCCACCGTTGCTATACGCAATGCCTTGCTATACCGCGAAGTCCCTCTCATCAGCCTGCTCGAACCGCTCGTGCAGCGCAAGCGGGCGCTGCTTCGCACCAGCCGCAGTCGGCGTCTCGGCCTGATCGCTGGAATCGCCGCAGCAGTAATCTTCTTTGTCTTTTGTCCGCTGCCAATGCGCGTGACCGGAGAGGCGATTGTCGCCCCACAGCATATCGTCACCATCGCTGCCCCGGTCGACGGCAATGTGACCCAGGTATTCGCACATGAAGGGCAACGGGTCGTCGCCGGAGATGTCTTGGGAGCTATGAACGACTGGCAATGGCGAATGGACCTCGCGTCGTCGGAAGCAAAATATCAAGAAGCGATGCTGGTGATGCAGACCGATCTCGCCCACAGTGCTCCCCAAGCAGGAACCGACCGCGCACTGACGGAATATCTTCGATCCGAGGTCACCCGTGCCCGTTCCCGCCTTGAAAGTGCGCAGTTGCGATCTCCCATCGCAGGCATCGTCATAACGCCTGCCTTGCAAAATGCCGCCGGAGGCCACCTGGATGCAGGCGCTTCCTTTGCCCAGGTACTCGACCTCTCATCCGCTATCGTGAATATCGCTGTTCCGCAACGTGACGCCGCTCTCATTCGCCCCGGTCAGACCGCCGCCATCAAACTCGACAGCTATCCGCAACGATCCTGGCATAACACTGTCGCTATCGTTAGCCCCGAAGCCCAGCAAGCCGACGGAGAACAGACGTTCGCGGCCCGTGTTCCTTTGCCCAACGCCGACGGCATTCTTCGCACCGGCATGACGGGTCGGGCTAAGATTTTCATCGGGTTTCGACCGGCCGGGTACGTCCTGCTACGCCGCCCGGCACTCTGGATCTGGCAGACTCTGTGGAATTGGATTGGCTGGTGAAATACATGAATCGACCACTTTATAACTCGATCAGGCTCGCCGCAGCTGCAATTCTGATGGCTCTCCCGAGTACCGGATGCGACTCCCGCCCCCAAGCCCGGGCCGCCAGCATCGCCGCGCCGACAACGGCAGCCCCAGCGGCTCCACGCTTCTCTGGAGCCCTCGCTCCTTCGCCTGATACCTCCGACGCAAGGCATTTCACTACCATCGGTCCCTTGGTCGCCGAGCAGCAGGCCGACGTCGCCGCCGAACGAGACGGCCGCATCGCCCAAATCACAGTCGAAATCGGAGACCACGTCCGCAAGGGTCAGTTGCTGGCCCTGTTGGACGACCGCGCACTGCGTTCGATCTGCGAGTCACAGAAGGCCCACGTTGCCTCCCTCCACGCACAGGTCGCCGAATGGGAAGCCGAAGAAAAAAGCGGGGAATCCGATCTGCGTCGCGCCGACATTATGCGCTCGGAAAAGATCCGCAGCGAAGAAGATTGGGAGCACGTAAAGTACAAACTCGACGAGACCATCGCTGAGGTTTCCCGTTATCGTGCCGAAGAGCTCGCGGCCCAGGCCGATCTCGAAACGGCCAAACTGCAGCTGGAGCAATCCCGCATCGTCGCTCCCTTCGGGGGAGTCGTAGGCCGAAGCTCCGTCCGTTCCACGCAGGAGGTGAAAAAAGGAGACGTCCTCTTCTGGATCACCGCAGTCGCTCCATTGCATATTCTCTTCACCGTCCCTGAATCCGCCATGGAGGCCTTTCCCGTTGGCGCCTCTCTCGAACTCACTACCGCCGACTACCCCGGCCTTCGGCAATCCGCGCGAGTGCTTCGCGTCAGCCCCGTCGTTGATCCCGCCAGCGGCAGCGTCCAGGTCATCGGTTTGGTAAACCACACTTCGCCACTTCTCAAACCAGGCATGTCCATGCAGGTTCGGCTCGCCCAATGAACCTCAGCGAAGCCCTCGACGCTGCCTTGCCAGAGATTCCCAAATCGCGAATTGGGCGAAACACTCCTCCACGTCTCGATCCCGATCTCATCGTCCGAGAAGATGTGCTCGACGGTGAAACCGTCTTTGGCATTCTGCAGCGCGGCCGAGCCAACTACTTTCGTTTTCAGCCCGCTCAATGGAAACTCGCGCAGCTGTTCGACGGTGCACGTTCATTCGAAGAAATCGCCGCTCTCTTCGCATCGGAGACTGGAGTCTTCATCGCGCCGGAGGACGTCCGCTTCTTTGCAGAGAACATGGAAGAGAACGACTTCTGGTACAAAACGCCACAGGAGAAGAACCTCGCCCTCAGCGAGAAACTCACTGCCCAGCGCGGACGCCGTGCACAACGAAAATCAAGACTCAACATTGCTCACATCACCTTCTCCGCGTGGGACCCAGACCGCTATCTCACCTGGCTCGACCGCTGTATCGGAAGATTCATCTACAGCCGTTGGAGCGTCATCGTCGCCGTTCTTCTCTTCCTCTTTGAAGCCGCCGTCTTCCTCGCCAAGTGGAAACTTCTTGGGCCAGATATTCGGCTTTATTACAACTTCACGCACAAAACCGTATTTGACATTGTCGAATTCTGGGTCCTCCTTCTCGCTCTCGGCTTCATCCATGAGTCGGCCCACGGGCTCACCTGCAAGCACTACGGAGGAGAGGTCCACAGCATGGGACTGATGTTTCTCTATCTCACTCCCGCTTTCTACGTCGATGTCACCGAGACCTGGATCTCGGCCACAAAGGTCCAGCGGCTCGCGACCATCATCGCCGGTATCTGGATCGAAATGATTGTCTGCGGCCTCGCTATGATTGTTTGGACCAATACCCAACCAGGTCCGTGGATCCATGACTTCACCTATAAGATCATCCTCATCACCGGAGTCGCGGTGATCGTAATGAATCTCAACCCTCTCATCAAGCTCGATGGCTATTATTTTTTTACGGAGTTCATCGGAATCCCAGACTTGAAGGAGCGTTCGACCGCATTCGTCTCCTCCTGGTTTCAAAGCCGCATTCTGCGATTGCCCGTTGAAGTCCCTATCGTGCACAAAAAGCGCGTTCCGCTATTTGTCCTTTACGCTCTTGTCTCAGGCGCCTACAGTTATCTACTGCTCCTCCTCGTCATTCGTTTCTCGTACAACATTGCGTCAAACTGGTTCGCTGAGTTCGCTGTCATTCCCGCCGGCGCTCTCGCCTCTTTCTTGTTCCGCTCCAGGCTGCGCTCTCTGCGCGACCTAATAGCGCGCACCTGGAAACACACTTTGGCAGGCGTTCGGTGGCGGTCAGTGCACGTCGCGGTCATCGCGTTAATTCTTGCCCTCTTCTTCCTGCCGCTCTGGCGCGACCGTGAAAGCGCAATATTTTTGGTCGAACCAGTACACTCAGCAACGCTGCATGCGGCCATGACCGGACGCGTTAGCGCCGTCTATGTAAAGGAATCCGAACGGGTCTCGGCGGGACAGCCGCTTCTTAGCATGAGTAGCCCCGCGGCCACCTCCATGCGGTCTGCATCCGACAGCCAAACCAGCAGCGCGCGATTCCAGGCTTTCTCTGCAGAACTCGGCGGTGCCAGCATAGGTGTCGGGGCCGCCAGGCAGAACGCTGCCGTCTACTCCGGACACCTGGCGGACGAAGCGCAAAAGTCTCTCATCCTCACCGCGCCAGCCGATGGAATCGTCCTCACGGACAACCCCGGCGCGCTCCTCAATCAGGATGTCGCCTCCGGTCAAAGCCTGCTTCGTCTTGCCGAAGCTGGCCCGCGAATGGTTCGCCTCTTCGTTCCCGTCTCAGCGTTGGATCGGATCCCCGCCGGTGCGGAGGTCGCCATTGTCCCGCCAGACCGTTTTTCCGCGATCCGCATGATGCTTGCGCCTCTCGAAGGGGCGGCGGTTAACCTGCCGCCCGGACTCGTGGCAAAGCAGGACTACAAAGGCATCGAACTTCCCACTTTTTACTCCACACGCATGCAACTACCGGCATCCCCAGAGCTCCCTTTAGGCACAGTAGGCACGGCGAGAATCTTCGGGGAACGCCGCAGCCTCTTCGGACGACTCGTCGCCGTCACCCTCAATCTGGTTCGCGTTCACGTATGGTAAACAAAACGGCTACCGCCTTAGGCGATAGCCGTTTGATTACCGAGAGAACCAGCAGTATTAGAATTAGAAGCGAGCCATTCCAGTTAAAATCGCGGTCTTTGAGCTAAGCAATTGCGCTTTTCCAAGCCGAACTGCAGGAACCATCTTGGCCGGTGTCACAGGGTCCGCAGCCTTCGCCGCAGCGGTCTTACTCTTGGTGGAATTTTTCGTGGAGGCTTTGCCGACGATTGATTTCTTAGTAATTGCCATTGTGATTCTCCTATGATTTCGATTTTGACTTCTGTTCTGTGCCAAAACTATGCCCACTCTAGACCTGAGCGACCTTACGTGTCGTTCGCAGTCCGGCCTTCGCGGTCATCAGCTGCGTTTTTCCAAGCCGCATTGCTGGAACCATCTTGCTTGGGGTGACAGGAGCGCTGGCTGCAGAAGAGGTCTTGTTTTTGGAGTTCTTCGCGGGGGTTTTGCCGATGAGTGATTTCTTTGTGACCGCCATTGTGGGTCTCCCTTGTAAAGCTGGTTTCTGATTTCCGTTCTACGTTACTACCTAAAGCATTTGGCGTGCCAAAATGCAAACCAGATGGACATAGATTGTAACTGATTTATTTATAATAAGATCCGGGTAAGTACAAACTTTTGCGAGAGGGCGGAGTTGGTAGAATTGGTAAAAAATTAACCCAATGTGGGTCAAAAATTAACCCATCGGATCACAACGAGTATTTACGACAGAGATATTTGATTCGCTGACCATCCAGGTGAAGCAGTCGGGCCGCCGCAGCCTTGCTCCCCTCGGTCCGGCGAAGGGCAGCCGTCAGCAGCGCCCTCTCGACACGTTGAATCTCTGCGTCAAAGTCCGTTCCCTCCTGCGGTAGCAGGACCGCCTCCTGCGCGGCGAGGCTGCTGGCAACCAGCCTTGGCGGCAGACTTTGGGCGCGAATCTCCTCTCCGCGAACCGTGATCACGAGCCGCTGGATAAGGTTCTCAAGCTCTCGTACATTCCCAGGCCACGAATGCTCTTCAAGTACCGATAAAGCATCTGCGGCAAATCGCTTGACCGGCAAACCATTCGCGACGCAGTGCATTTGCAGAAAGAACTCGGAGAGCAGCGGAATATCACCAGCGCGCTCCCTTAAGGGAGGCAGATGAACCGGCACGACATGAATTCGGTAGTAAAGGTCCTCACGGAACCGTCCGGTTCGAGCCATCTCCTCAAGGGGTTCATTGGTTGCACAGATCAGCCGGAAATCAATCTTTCTCAAGGTGCGGCCACCAAGCCGCTGCACCTGATGGTCCTCCAACACGCGCAGCAGCTTGGTCTGCAACGGTAGAGAAAGCGTCGCAATCTCATCTAGAAAAAGTGTGCCTCCATCGGCCAGCTCAATCTGCCCAGGCCTCGATTCCGTAGCGCCCGTAAAAGCCCCTCGTTCGCTGCCAAACAACTCCGACTCGATCAGGTTCTCCGGCAAGGCCGCGCAATTGAGGCGAATGTAAGGCTTGTTGGCTCTGCGGCTCAACGCGACAATCGCCCGCGCCGCCAGTTCCTTGCCCGTGCCGCTCTCGCCCCGGATCAACACGTTGATGTTGCTGTCGGCGACCTGCTGGATTGCATCGTAGACAAATCGCATCGGCCCACTCGCTCCCACGAAGTCCTGAAAGCGGCTGATCTCTAGCGCCTGACGTAGCATCTGTTCCCGCTCGGCCTCTTCCGCACGACGTCGTATCGTCTCGGCCAGCGTCACGCGAAGTTCGGAAAGATCAACAGGGCTGCGAAAATGTGCGTCCGCTCCCGTCGAGAGCGCCTCCTTCTCCACAAACCGCGTTCGCGAGCGGCTCAGGGAGATAAGCGCGAGGCCTTCGTTCAACTCGCGCAGCTCATGAAGAACCACTAGGCCGCCATGCTGGACTTCACCCTCCGTATCGATGTCGAGCAGCACTGCGACGACCTTCTCTTCCCGAGTCCACCGGGCAAGGTCGACATAATCTTCCCTGACGACGATCTGAAACCAGGGAATCAGTTCAGGAACCAGCGTATTGAGAAACTCGTCATCCGCCGTAACCAGGCACACGACCGGAAGCGTCGAATGAGGCGGCGGAGAAGATTTTGGTCCCGCCTTGGTCTCTCGCGAAGGCATTATCGAATTCTACTGATGGAATGGCGGTTGGCCTTCTGAATCTTTTGTCCGTGGTCGCGCGAGTCGCCGCGCCGATCGCACACCGAGAGCGTCTCCGTCACTTCCAGCACGCTCGGCCTTCTTGAATAGCGAGTGACTTCGGTTCCCGCAACTCTCTGAGAATACTTGTGATTTCTGCATTGAGAGCTTCGGCTTTGGAACAGATTCTCGTCAGCCGATCTCCGGATCGTCGGCAAACAGGATGACGACAATTAAGTGGGTAGTAGGTGAGCGCCGCGGCACTCCACCCCGCGGCCCGACGGCCCGATGGTCAGCCACGGACTGCAGGATCTATGCTGGCGGGTGAGACTACCAGTGGGACGCCCATCGCTCTCAACTCCGCGATTTCCGATGCAGAAGAGCGCTCCGGAGTGGCCTCTTTTCTTGTCGCTCTCGATCGAAACTCTGGCGCGTATCATCGCCCGGTTACACAATGAGCAGATCGGCCAGCCCGAGATGATCGTTGCAGGGGCATGAGCGGAACAGCAGCAGCGGGTGAGTTCATCGCGGATGAGCGAGAGGAGCTTCGCCGGCGGATTGGAACCGGGTTCAAAGACCACGACTTCGAGGCGGTGCTGAGTACTGATGTGATCAATGGAATCGCTGGCTCCCCGAAAATTATCGCGGTCGCTGTTTGGTAGATGGCCGAAAAATGAGTGGACCTCACTCCAGCTGAAGACTTGGCGAATCAGCTGCCGATCTACAAGGAAACACTCGAGGGGAAGATTAAAGTTCTGAGCGGATTGAGGAGTCGAATTTCGGCAAAGTCTCAGAGGTCGTGGGCGATCTGAGAAAGAACTAACTAAGTCGTCACCGGCTGAGCAAGATCATTTTAAAAAGCCCCTGCCCCGCGCTCCTCATCGCCCGACCGATAGCTGTGGAGGTGGTCCCTCCCTCGGACACTCTTGCTCCCCTCGAAACGATACTCGGCCCCATGGGAGCTGTTGGAATGGTCGGGTCTTTACGATCTTCATCTTATCGGCCGAGAGGACCTTCGCAACCGGTTTATCCACTTGGCGAGCGGGGGACGTTTGACTGTTATGACGCAGGCACTGGACGAAGCGGATACCCTGCATGAATTCTTCCGTTTGGACTCCGCAATTTTTAAATTTCTCCCCTTGCACTTCTACATGAGAATAGGGTAAGCTCTCCTGTAGAAGAAATAGGTGTGAATCATGGCGAACGAACGTATCGATCTTCCGCAGGGCACTCTGGACCTGCTCATTCTTCGGACCCTGGCTTTGGGACCGCAACATGGATGGGCCATCTCGGAACGAGTGCAACAAGTTTCGAGCGATGTGCTGCAAATCCAGCAGGGATCGTTATATCCCGCCTTGCATAGGCTGGAGCGGCGGGGCTTGATCAAGGCAAAGTGGGGCACCTCTGACAATAATCGCCGCGCTAAATTCTACGAACTCACCACTTCTGGCAAGAAACGGCTTGAGGTGGAGGCTGATTCCTGGCGGAGGCTGACAGCCGCCGTCACCCAAATCTTAGAAAGTGTGTGAGGTTGAGGTTGTGCCATGCTGAACGATTTACGCTTTCGTCTTTGCGCTCTATTGCGCCGCAACGTGCTGGAATCGGAGTTGGACCAGGAACTGCGCTTCCACTTCGAACATGAGGTGGAGAAGCACACCCGGGCAGGAATGACCATTGAGGAAGCGAGACGGCGCTCTCGCCTCACGTTCGGCGGCCACGAACAGGTGAAAGAAGACTGCCGCGAAGCGCACGGCACGAGTCTTCTCGAGACCTTGTTCCAAGATATCCAGTACGGCATTCGCATCCATCGCAAGAGTCCCGGCTTCTTCCTTTTTGCAGCGCTGACATTGGCCCTCGGCATCGGAGCCAGCACCGCAGTCTTCAGCCTGGTGAACACGATCCTCTTAAAATCGTCACCCTATCCCAATGCGAGCCGCGTTGTGGTGCCGTGGCGCGTGCCGCCGATCAGCTCAGATTGGCAAACCGGGAGCTTTCCGTGGGCGGACGTGGAGTTTGTGCAGCTGACTCAGACGAGCGCAGCGTTTCAAAACCTAGGTGCTTTCAGAAAAGATAACTTCAATCTAACCGGACCGTCGAACCCTGAGTATCTCGAAGGGGTTCGGGCCTCTGCTGGACTTTTTCCCGCGCTCGGAATGGCACCGATGCTGGGTCGCACCTTCACGGCGGAGGAGGACCAACCCGGCCACGCGCTTGTCGTCGTCCTCAGCCATCGGCTGTGGAAGTCTCGCTTTGGTGGCGACCGTAGCGTTATCGGCAGCACTATTCATTTAAGTGGCCTTCCATACACTGTGATCGGGGTCATGCCTGCGGACTTCACATTCCCCAATATGGCAGGGATGCCGGCAAGCATCGATCTGCCCAAGGAGACTCAGCTCTGGGTACCACTCGCACTTCCTGCGGTTCCCGGCCTTGGATCAAGCGATCTTAGTGTTATTGCAGAGTTGAAACCGAACATGGACCTGGCGCAGGCGCGGCAGGACCTGCAGGCCTTCGATCGCCGGTACCTAGAAAAGAATCCGCGGTCGAAAGGCTGGTCCTCAGACGCCGTTCCTTTGACGAAACAAGTGGTGACTGACACGCGACGGCCTCTGTTGCTGTTGTTCGGTGCAGTGTGTGTGGTCTTGTTGATTGCCTGTTCGAACGTCGCTGGACTGACACTCAACCGGTCCCTCTCACGGAACAAGGAATTTACTCTTCGTGGAGCCCTTGGTGCGCGGCGTGGTCGATTGGTCGGTCAACTTATGACTGAGAGCCTGTTGTTGGCCCTGGTTGGAGGCATTCTGGGAATCTTGCTCGCCAAGAGCAGCCTGTTTTTCGTAAAACACCTAGGACCAGAGAGCATCCCCCATCTTCATGAAGCAGGTCTCGACCTAACTGTCTTCGCGTTCGCGCTCGGCATTACGCTCATTGCTGGGACTCTCTTTGGGTTGGCACCGGCCTTTGGAGCCACACGGATGGGCCTGGTTAAGGCGTTGAAAGAAGGAGGCCAACGATCAGGCGGAAGCGCTTCCGCACCAAAGATTCGCAATGCACTCCTCATCACGCAAGTTGCTCTGGCGCTGGTGTTGGTGGTTTCAGCCGGTTTGCTGGTTCGCACCTTCTATCACATGGTCGACGCGAATAGCGGCTTCGACGCGACGCATGTTGTCACCTTCGAAGTACCGCTACCGACTACTAAATACAGCGACACAGATCGCATGGCGCAACTCTATCAACAAGTGGCACAGCGCCTGCAATCGATCGCGGGGGTGGAGTCCGTCGGGTTCGCTTCGGTCGTTCCTCTGGCGGGTCCATCAGACGGCACGAATATCCGCATCCCGGAACACCCGGTCACAGATCCCGCACAAAGTCCCGCGGCAAACTACATGTTCGTTTCGCCGGGCTACTTTGCCACCATCGGCGCGCCGTTGCAACGTGGACGGGCAATCGCCGACGGGGACGTCCTGAGCGCCATGCCGGTGACTATCATTAACAGTGCCATGGCAAAGAAGTTCTGGCCTGGAGAAAATCCCATGGGCAAACAGGTAGGCGTCGGGTCGACCAGGTATCCGGCACGGACGATCGTCGGAGTGGTGGGGGACATCAAACAGGTGTCGCTTCGCGAAATACCGGACCCTACGATGTATGTGCCTTATACGCAGAACGAGATCAAGACCTGGCCTAGCATGCAGGCAATGCAGTATGCGGTTCGCACCAAGGCCGATCCAGATTCCTTCGCTGGTAGTGTGCGGGAGGCAATCCACTCCGTCGATCCGGACCTGCCAGTCGCAAACTTCGCAACACTCACCACGCTTGTCGATACTTCGCTCACTACCGACCGCTTCGCGATGCTTCTATTAAGCGCATTTGGAATACTGGCACTCGTCCTGTCTGCGATCGGCATGTATGGCGTGATCTCTTATTCGGTGATGCAGCGTACACCGGAGATCGGTATTCGCATTGCATTGGGAGCGCGACGTGAACAGATTCTCGTCATGGTCCTCAGACAAGGTTGCCGCCTCGCATGCGCAGGAATCGCAATGGGGCTGATCGCGGCGTTGACGACGACTCGGTTGATGACGCGCTTCCTTTATGGAGTCCAGCCTACAGATCCAATTACCTTTGCCGCTGTGTCGCTACTGCTGATGGCCGTTGCACTATTGGCGTGTTATGTTCCCGCCCGAAAGGCAATGAAAGTAGACCCAATGATTGCCCTGCGCTACGAATAAGACAACAAATCCAAAAATCAAAATAAAGCCATATGACCCTCTGACGATCGCCAGAGGACTGAAGGATCGAGTTGGCGTGAGCGTGAAGAAAGAATCCGCGCCCTGCTCCGCTGAAACGGAACACCTCACCATCCGGCCCGTGCTGGAGCGTAGGAGTACAAGCCTATCCATTTGATGGGCACGTCACCGGCCGCATCTCCATCGACCCCGACGCACCAACAAAACGGCATGCCACAGGGGTCTGCGCACTGCCGAAGGCTATCCTTAGGAATCGTGTTGCAAGCCTTCCAGAGCTGTCATTGTTTTCGTAAGAATCTCATAGGGGGACAAATGACAACGCAAGAGCATCTCCAGTGCGAGCGTGAGAGTCATTGATTGTTCGCCGGAAAGTGCCTGCCACATATGTTCCTGTTTCGTCTGGAGTTCCTCGCGTGTCATGAATCTGTCCTTCCTCCTGGTCTGATCAGATTGAGTTTGGCGACGTCTGGTTAAGATGGCCCTCATTAGTGCTGCGTAAGGAAGGAACTCCAAGCCATATTCCCACGCCCTTCGAACACGTCAGCCCCTAGTGCGCATTGGCCATCTCATGAGAACTGTGGCCTGTTTCTTCTCTTAAGAGAACAACTGGCGAGAGAGCCAGTTATTCCACGTCGAAGGGAACCTTCTTCTCCTCACCGGGGCCTCATCTCACCTGGCGCCGTCATGGCACCCCGGGCTTGGCCCTGTACCAAGCAACGTCGAATGGCGGAGCGAAAGTCAGAGCGCAATCGATCACGCGGAGTGACTGAATCACCTTCCATCGGAACGCCGAAAACTCCATGGCCACAATCCATCGTCAGTTTTCCTCTAACCCTTCCTACTGCGGCTACTCCAAACAGTTGGGCAAATCGTGTAGCGGCCTCAGAATGATTCCATCCGATCGCCCACGCGCTCCTAGCCTTGCGAACAATTTACTGCGAATCAACGTGCTACTGTATCTACTGGAATAGTTACCCGAGAATCCATAATCTCTTCTAGAGATAGTTCTGTCTTTGCAAACGCCACTCCCATATCTTTCAAATGAAGAAGGGCAGCCCGGCGTACTTCGTCGGCAGTTTGTGAGCCAAGCACGGGGTCGACTAAATCATGCGCACCGGTAGCGTCGGGATCTATAAAGACATTGAACCCTCGAACCAAGGCCTCTCTGGCGGAAGTCGAGAGGCACATGTGAGTATAGAAACCAACAAGAAGGACATCGTTGGCTCCGAGGGCACGCAACCACTCCTCAAGGCCGGTTTCGTAAAATGCTCCGAAGACATCTTTTTCAAAAACTCTTTCGGGGCCAAACTCGAATGCCGGCCCGAATCCAGCGGAAAGCTCTGCACCCCAGCTTCCTGGTACAAAGGCACGAGATTCACTTGGTTTGTTGTAGTGACGCAACCACGCAATCGGGTTTCTCAACCTTCTGGCCTCAGCTACGCGAGATTGTATGTACGCGAGCGCCCGATCGTGGTACGGAACCGGCCGCAAACCACCCTCGGAAAATTCATTCTGTGCATCGACAACGATAAGAGCTCTCATTCTGCCTCCTTCATCAGAATATAATTGTGCAGCAGAGATAGAATGGGACAGAAACAACGGTGATCTTTAATCATTCCGAATATTTTTCGGTTTTGGAGACATGTATGACCCTGGATCGAAAAGATTTCGCTCTTATTCAAGCCTTGCAGGAGAATGCGTCGAGACGCCTCGAAGACCTTGCTAAGTTGGTTGGTCTGGCACCTTCTTCTGTTCATGATCGTCTGCGCCGACTCGAACGTCTCGGAGTTATTCAGGGATGGACGATCAAGCTCGATGCGTCCGTCCTCGGGTTAGGAATCTTAGCTTTCATCGGGATTAGTCTAAGTAGACCTTGCTCGGAGCTTATCGATGCACTGCGGCCCATTTCCGCTATTGAGGAATGCCATTCGATAGCGGGCAGACTAAGCCTCCTTTTAAAGGTCCGGGTACGAGATACTGCATCTTTAGTGGACTTGTTGGAGCGTTTGCGTAAGATACCCGGCATTGAGCAAACGGAATCGACTATCGTCTTGAAATCTCAGATTGAACGTCCGATCTCATTAAAGGAACTCGTAGGCGCTGTAAAGAAATGAGTGACAGCCGAGAAAGACAACGCAGTAGCTGGTTCAGGACTTCTTGCTGACGGACGAGGAGACGTTCCGCCAATTACCTTTCTGGCTTAGTGGAACTGACTGAGGTGAAGATGTGGAGAGTGCGCGCGATAGCGAGTGCGGCGGTATAGGAATCACCTTGCGGATTGACGCTATAGAATTTTCGACTATGGTTCCAGTGGTCACCAAAGGCATACCAGTCGATGCTCCTGGGCGGCTCACCGGTGGCGAGCGAGATTGATAAGGACTCAAAGTACATCTGCCAGCGAGGCATATAGTAGTCGCTCGTCAAACCGGCCCAGTCGCGGTTGCCGTAATCGTGAAGGCCGAACTCGCTCGCTTTACGATCTCCCCACGTCGTAAGGATTGAGCGCGCATCGTAGTTGAGACGGCCAAGCTCCGCAGGGGACGACGCCCAGGGTGGAACGAAAGCGAGCCACCTACCGAGAAGAAAGAAAGGGTTGGTCTGAAGCAGGTCGTTCTGGAGTTGCATGTCGCGCAGCCATTCCTTGGTGAGTCTGGCAAACTGTTCTTTGTTCTTGGAGTTGTAGGCCTGCTTGATCAGCGGCAACATCCGACGGCCCTCGTTTGCCATTACTTGACGGGCTACGTCGACCAAATCGTAGCGGTAAGTCTCGGTGGACCGCAAGCTGGGTGCAACGCGGAGGAGTTCGGTGAGCGCAGGGGCAAAGTCAGCCGGGTCGTACCGGAGAACGTCGGGAGACCATGTCGCAGCGTGTGTCGACATCAAGGAGGGTTGCGAATTGAAGATGGAATCGTGTGGGGCGTCGCGCTCGCCGTGTTCCATGTTGCCGTCGGCACGGTAGCCGTAAGCAGTTTTGAGAAGGATCTGCCATGCGCGACGAGCGTGAGGATCGTCCACTCCATAACGACGGATCGTGTAGGCATCGGTCCATTGGGTCAGGTCGACCGGATCAGCATGCCATGCCATTTCGGCGTAGAGGTCAAAGGCGAAAGGGTTGGTATCGAGACCCTCGGGAAAGATAGCAGTACCAACGATGCGGCTGCCGGGACGCTTTGCCATCTGCGGAAGGCGAACTGCATAGTCATACAGTGGCGCTCCCATGGTGGTGCGTCCGCCAAACTCCCACAGGCCGCCATAGAGCCAGGACGCGCCGCGAAACTCGTGGTCGCGGTCCTCGCGTGGAATGCGGCCTTGCTCGATCTCAGCAATAAGGACGTGACTTGTGTCGATTGACGATAGCAACTCCTGGGTCGGATTCTGCTGCCAGCCGAGCAGCATCCAGAGAGCACCGGGGTGGGCGCGCATGAGCGCTTCTTGCACTTTTCTTGCTGCAGCCGGAACTGGAACACCTCCCGCGGCGCCACCCTCCTGAAAGATCTCCATATCGTAGATCGTGGAGTCGCCATAAAGAGCGCGTTGATGACGGTAGAAGGACTCAGCTATCTTGTCGAAGCGCGGGTCGCGAGGATCAAGCCAGCCAGGTCGTATAAAGCCGTTCCAGTCGCCCTGGGTGATAACGTGGGCGCCGGGATCCAGAGAGACGAAGTCCGCGGGGACGATGCCATAGTATCCGGGCAGAACCGGAGTGATGCCGAGACTGCGCAGCATAGCGATGAGTTTCTTTGCCGACTCAGATCTCTTCTTGAGGATCTCCATGGAGATTGGCGCTTCAAAACAGCAAATATTTCCCATCAACTGCCAGTTTTGGTGGGCGGGTTGCACGATCCAGTTGCGAATGGCCTCGTCAGAGTAGCCGAAATCACGAAAGGTTTGGTAGAGAACGAGGTCCATGCCGCGTTCGATCAGAATGGCGTTGGTGCCACTCATAGCGAGAATATCGATCTCATGTTGCCAACGCTTTTCATCCCAGTAGGGAGCGGAGTAGCCGTCGACATTCTCATTTAGCGCATAACGCCAAGGGTAAAGCGCGGGCTTCTCGATAAGGGACGGAGGAGCGGGCAAAACAAGGTTAGCAGGCCCTAACTGGACGCCGTTGGGCGACACCTGGAGGTGCGCGACATACTTCAGGTACCAGTTGACTCCGTAGAGGACCGTGGGTTGCGTGGCGGCCTCT
>Ga0210383_10002402_pt1 | contig 16912 bp, 14 predicted proteins | sample IncBWC14OmetaG_FD_160072 | JGI IMG/M metagenome (GOLD analysis project Ga0210383, IMG submission 160072) | Forest soil microbial communities from Barre Woods Harvard Forest LTER site, Petersham, Massachusetts, United States - Inc-BW-C-14-O ...
CAGCCGAACAATCCGCCGAACCTCTTCCATCCGCTGGAATGGATCAGGTCTTCCAGGGGCCGAAGGGTATCGCCATTGGTCATGAGTCCATCGAACTTGGCTCGCCCGCCGGGATCGACGTGGTAGTCGATGTGCATCTCTTGCGTGGCTTCTCTTCTTGATGTAGTGGGTTCTACACCGGCATTGTAGAAGCCGTTCCGCTTTAGTAAATCCGTGATGCGCCCCACCGCCGCAGTGGTATCGTCCGGCTGATAGGGTCCGCCAAGAGTGAGCTTGGTGGCCACCAGCAACTGCCCCTCGTTGGGCGGCTCGGGCGCGCCGTTTACGTCAAAGTACCCGATAAAGTAGGCCGGCTTGGTGATGAATTTCAGATTGACACTGGCCCCGGCTAGAGTGGCATCCACGGCGATGTCCGCGTACTCGCCGGTCTGATACAAACGCTGGATGGAATCGCGCAGATCCGATGCTCGCAGCGGCTGCCCGATCCGCAACGGAAGCATCGCCATCAACTGATCGAAAGTCAGCGGCTGCATCGCCGGGTCGAACTGCACCGCGGCAATGGGCTTGCCTTCGTATTCATTGGACGCCGCGTTCAGCAGGATCGAACAGAGAACGGCGAGCATGGGCGTACTGATCCACCAGCCCAGCCGAGTTGACACAATTGACCATGTTAACGCATCGCCTCCTAGCATACGGCCCTGATTGGTACCATCGGGTTTGGATGAGGCCACATCAATGACCCCAGGCGAACGCGAACGTTATTCGCGGCAGATCCTGTTTTCGGGTCTGGGCGAAGAGGGCCAACAACATTTGTTGGACGCGCGGGTAGCCGTAACCGGTTGCGGCGCATTGGGCAGCTTTCAAGCTGGAACCATGGCGCGCGCAGGGATTGGCTTCTTGCGGATTATCGACCGCGACTACGTCGAACTGAGCAATTTGCAGCGGCAATGGCTGTTCGACGAATGCGACGTGGAGCAGGCTTTGCCCAAAGCGGTGGCGGCGTCGCGCAAGATCGCTGAGATCAATGCGGGCGTCCAGGTGGAGCCGGTGGTGGCCGATCTAACGCCTTCTAACGTGGAAGATTTGCTGGGCGGGGTGGATCTCATCCTGGATGGCACCGATAATTTTGAAACAAGATATTTGATCAATGATTTCGCGGTCGTGCGCGGCATTCCCTGGATATATGGGGCGGCGGTGGGAAGCTATGGGATCACCATGCCGGTCATCCCCGGGAAAACGGCATGCCTGCGGTGCATTTATCCGGATCCACCTTCGGGCGTGCAGCCAACTTGTGAGACGGCCGGAGTATTGGGAACCATAACGGCGCTGATTGCTAGTTTGCAGGTGAGCGAAGCGATCAAAATCCTCTGTGGCGTTCCGCCAGCTTCGAAAATTACCACCGTGGACGTTTGGAGCGGCGAGATCCGGCAAGTGGCACAACCGGGACCCGTCGCCGATTGTCCTACGTGCGGGTTACGCCATTTCCCGTATCTGGCGGGCGAGCGCCGTGCGCCCGTAAGCCTGTGCGGCCAGAATGCGGTGCAGATCCATGAACGGGCGCGGCCTTTGGAACTGCGCGATCTGGCGGCAAGGCTAGCGCCGCTGGGTCGGGTTCGCGCCAATGAATTCGCGCTCCGGTTTGAAGTGCCGCCCTACCTGATGACCATTTTTGCCGACGGCCGGGCGATCGTCAAAGGTACCACCGACGTGGGCGTCGCGCGCAGCTTGTATGCGCGGTATATTGGTGCTTGAGAGGTTGCAATGCGGCGAATTCTGCCGGTAGTCATTGGTTGCGTCCTGCTGGTTGTTCCTGGCTTCGCACAACGTGGCGGCGGACATGGTGGTGGCGGAGGTGGAGGCATGCACGGCGGCGGTTTTTCCGGCGGCGGCATGCGCGGTGGCGGAGGATTCCGAGGCGGTGGCGGTTTTCGAGTCAGTGGCGGTTTTAGAGGCGGTGGCGGTTTTAGAGGCGGTGGTGGCTTTCGGCACGGCGGCTTTGGTTTTCGCGGCGGTTACTACGGCTACTACCCTGGCTTTTACGGCGGCTTCTACGATCCATATCTGTGGGATTACGGCGGGGATTACGGTGACTCCGGCTATGCGTATCCAGACTATGGAGCGACAGATTACGGAGGCTACACCAGCTATGGCGCTCCCGGTCCCAGTCCGCAAGTTCTGATTATTTCCAACCAGACGCCTCCACAACCGGTGATTGTGCAGCCACCGCCGGCGCCGGCCGTTTGGAACTCCGGCCCCGCAGCCCAGGCCAAGAAGTATGAAGACCCGCTATTTCTGCTCGCGATGAAAGACGGCACCATTCGCGCAGTGGTGGCATATTGGGTGGACGGCATGACTGTGCATTACGTGACCATGGATCATGAGCAGAAACAGACGCCTTTGTCTTCGCTCGATCACAGCTTGAGTGAAAGATTAAATCGCGAGCGCAATGTGACGTTCAGCCTGCCCGGCTGATTAGAGCAACGCGCGCAACGCCCGCTCGAAAACTTCCAGGTCCTGTTCGTTGTTATAGAGGTGCGGTGAGACGCGCAAAAGCCCACGCCGCGCAGCCACCAGGACGCGCTGTTCTCTGAGCGCTCGCGCCAAGGTCGAGACGTCATATTTCTCAAATCGGGCGGCGACTATGGGGGAGGCGCAATCGGCTACCGTCGCGCCCAGTTCTCGCAGCATGCCGCGCGCCTGCGCCGCTAGATCCAGAACGCGCCGTTCGATGACATCCGGGCCGATTTCCAAGATTAGATCGAGTGAAGCTTCCATCCCGTACAAAAGCGCGAAGCTAAGCCCGCCACCTTCGTACTTTTCGGCGCTGGACAGCAATTCGGGAGTGCCGTGATGCAGATTATCCACATTGCGCCAGTCACGATGGGTGCGCCAGCCAACCACATTGGGCTGAAGCCGTTCGCGCAATTGCGGAGCGATGTAAAAGAATGCCGCACCTTCGGCCGAGATCAGCCACTTATAGGCATGCACCGCCAGCATGCCCGGTTGAATCCGCATGGCATCGAAGCGCAACGCGCCCACGCTCTGCGTGCCGTCGACAAACAGCAGAACGCCCCGCTCGCGCAGGAACTCCGTCACTTCGGCGAGCGGCGGCGCGAACCCGGTGGTATAGTTCACCGAGCTCAGGATCGCCAGCCGCGTCTTCGCATTTACGGAGTCGTAAAAACGATCCCACGGACAAGCGGTTGTTTCCACGCCAAAACGGCCCAGCAACCCGGGCGCGTAAAGGTTGTTCGGGAATTCGTGTTCGAGCGTAAGAATCTGGTCGCCCGGCATCCAGTCGAGCCCTGCCAGCAGGAGTCCCAATGCGCTGGATGCATTCGGAACGAACCCGATGTCCTGGGAGGTGCAGTTGATCAGGCGAGCAATTTTTGCGCGAATGCGGTCGGCGTCGTCATACCACGCGAGAAAATCTGCGCACGCCAGTTCATCGCGATGGGCGAAATGACACGCCACCGCGTCGGTAGCGCGCCGCGACAGTTGGCCGATCGTTGCGGTGTTGAGATAGGTCCAACGGGCGAGCGCCGGAAAGTCGCGGCGAACAGCGTCCCAATCCATTCATCAGCCTTTTTGGATCATTACTTCAGTGGACTTGACGACTACGCGGACCGCATCGCCTTTCTTCAGACCTAGTTCTTCGGCGCTGGTACGAGTGATGACGCTTTCGATCAGATTGTCGCCGACTTTAACGACGACATGCGCCATGATGGTGCCGAGTTGAACGGTCTCTACCACGCCTGGAAGTTGATTTCGTGCTGAGAGTGCCATGTCCTCTTGTACCAAAAGAGTCAGAGCAGCCGCTGGCCCGCCGCGCGAGTATCATAACCACCCAGGCTTTCCAGCTCGCGCCGGTAGTTCGATCGGTTCAGCGTATCCAACAATGTTTGGACGCTGGGCATGTCCAGATGCTGCCGGCGAATTGCCAGATCGTAGCGTTCGCTCACCAACGGGATGAACCCGAGACCAAACACGCGCGCGGCGGCACGGGTCGCGACACAGCAATCCGCCTGGCCCGCCTGCACCTGCCAGGCCGCGGGCAAATGTCCAGGGGCAATGCGGTCATACCCGCGAACATTCCGGCCATCGATTTTCAGGCGTTTGAGCGCCGCATCGAGCAAAGCCCGACTGCCCGCGCCCTTTTCACGATTGACGATGGTGACGTCGCGACGGGCCAAGTCTTCGATGGCCTTGATGCCCTTTGGATTGCCTGGCGCGGTGACGATCCCTTCCTCCCATACAGCGAATGTGACGACGGCAACGGCGTTCTTGGGAAACAGACGGCCGATCTCCGGAAGGTTCGATTCACCGCTCGATTCATCGCGCAGATGGGTGCCCGCAATGTGGACGCATCCGTCCTTCAGCAGCTTGAGCGATTGAGAACTGTTGCGATGTGCTAGAACCAACTCCACGCCCGCGGACTGCAGATGGTGAGCGAGCACCGAGATCCCGGGGTCGCATCCGGCAATGAGAATGCGATTGCGAAAATCGTCGGCTGCATTGAAAACCTGGACATCAGTGCGGCCGTTCTTGGGGAGCTTCGCCGCTACAACGGCGTCGCTGACGGGAAAGTACCAGGGAACGGGTGAGGGCGGCGATGCAACCAGCCGTTTGTTGACACGACAAAGTTGCACGGGCTGGCCCGGATGCAGCGCTTCCGATCCGGGCAGCAAGGTAACTTCTTCCGAGCGGAGACCGGTAGGCTCGGCTTGAGGAAGGGTGAAAAGATCTTCCACCTTTACTTCCAGCGCTTGCGCCAATCGCAAGGCCACAGCGGTATTCGGGATATAACTTCCGGCTTCCATGGCATAAATGGTTTGCCGGGTAACCCCGACGGTCCGCGCCAGATGTGCGGCGGAGATGCCGCGCTTTTGCCTCAGGGCGCCTAAATGATTCTCAATTTCGGACATCGTGGGAGTATCTCATACGCAACTCTGTCGTGTTACAGTAACGTCGTCGAGCGCGCCCGATGAGATTGCGGTCCATAGCTCTGTTGTTTATCGTAGCGTCTTGCGCCCCCGGCGGCCAACCGGAGCGTTCTTCGATTACGATTGCGGCCGCGGCAAACCTGGTGGAAGTGGCGCAGGCGATCGGCTCGGAATTTGAAGCGCAGACCAAGATTCATCCCGTGTTTAGCTTCGGGTCGACTGCGGTGCTGACCACTCAGATCGAGAATTCCGCGCCCTTCGATGTTTTCCTGGCGGCGGACGCAGAGCACATTGACAAGCTGGATCAGGAAGGATTGCTGGTGAAAGGCAGCAGCGCTATTTACGCTGTGGGCGTGCTGGCGCTGTGGATTCCGCCCGGCAGGAATGTCCCGATCGGCAAAATTGCAGACTTGAATAATAGCGACGTCCATGTGATCGCGCTCGCGAACCCGAAGCTGGCGCCATATGGCGCGGCGGCCGTAGAAACGTTGCAGCATGCAGGTATTTGGGATCAAGTGCAAGCCAAAGTGGTCTATGCGGAAAACATCAGCATGGCCAAGCAGTATGGCACTTCGAAAAACGCCGACGCGGTGTTCACCGCTTATTCGCTAGTTTTGAAGGAGGCTGGCAAGGTGATTCCAGTAGACGAATCCTTGCATCAGCCCATCGTTCAGAAGTTGGGCGTGATCGCGCGCACCCAGCATCGAGACGAAGCGCAATCGTTCACTCAATTTGTACTGCACGGGCCGGGCAGCGCCATTCTAAATCGATTCGGCTATCACCAGCGAAGCTTCAAGGCAAATTGAATCTGGCGCGAGGTAGTGGACGTGCTGGTGATCACTCCCGCCGTCGGCGAAACTCCCGAAGGCGTAAACACTACCGCGTTGGGCGTATTGAAATTGGCATGATTCAAAATGTTGAAGAACTCCGCGCGGAATTGCAGATTCAAGCGCTCGCGAATGCGCGTGTCTTTTAAGAGCGACACATCCCAGGTTGCCAAGCCGGGCCCGGTTAAAGTATCTCGCCCCAGATTTCCGTAGAATCCACTGGCGTTCGGAGGCGCGAGAAACGCGGCGGGATTGAACCACTGATTCGGCGATCCGATGATCACTGGTCCGGTGAAGGCAGGATTGACGAACGGCCGCACTGGATTGCGCGTGTCACCTGTGTTGGACGGGTTGTAGCTGAGCTGCGGCGTGAACGGAAAACCGCTTTGCAGAGTGAGAATCGATTGAACGCTCCAGCCTCCGGCGATGTTATTGCGGGCGAAGGGCAGTTGATACACTCCGTTAACGGCCGCGGCATTTCGGACGTCAAAATTCGCCAAGCCTTTGTCGGCGCGCAGATTGAACGGATTGGAAACCAGGGCCGGCTCGTTGCCCGAGGTTGTGGCGTTCACCGAATCGCCATCGTCGAGCGTCTTCGACCAAGTGTAGACGCCTCGCAACGACAGGCCGTGGCTGAAGCGATGATTGAGATCGATTTGCAGCGCGTTGTAGGAGCTGTCGCCTTCGGAGAAATAGGTCCAGGTATTATTGATGGCAGCGTTCGGCTTGGTAGCGGTAGGCACATAGTAAGTTCCAGCCAGAACCGGCGTTCCCGCGATGCCCGCCGGAAAGCTGGTCGGATAAGTGGACGGGCAGGGCGATGCGGGACAAATCACCGGAAAAGGCTCGTTAGCGTCGACACCAATAATCTCGTGATAGCCGTGGGAACCCACGTATCCAACCCGCAGCACGGTGTTGGGCGTAATCTCTTGCTCCACTCGGAATGACCAGGAAATCAACGTCGGCGTCTGCAAATTGGGCTGCACTCCCCCTGGCACCAATTTCGCAGTTGACGGAATCGCGGACGTGAGCGGCAACTTCGATACCGCCAGAGTAGGAACACTGTAGGTTGGATTGAAGGGCGCATTCTGGTCTGTACGGTAGCCCAAGGCATCCTGCAGATCGTTGTACATTCCGAAGCCGGCGCGGATTACAGTGCGGCTGGTGTTGTGAAACGGACTCCAGGCGATGCCCAAGCGCGGTTGCGGCAGGAACTTGGCGTTGTTTTTGGTGAATGCCGACGAGCCGATGTTCGGTTGCGTGTTGATAACACCGTTGGTGAAAGTGTAGGTGGAGGCGCGGCCATCCACTTCATTCCAGCCGGTGGAAAATTCATCGCGGAACCCGAGCGATAACGTGAAACGCGGCGTCAAGCGAATGACATCTTGGGCGTAAAAAGCGCCGTAAAGCGACCGCCAGCCAAGCGGCGTAGGAGTTGGATCGAACAAAAGAGTGGCGATGGTTCCTTGCAGCAGCGTTTGCAGGCTAGTGAATGTGGCTTGTCCATATTGGCTGAGCGCCAGAGTTTCGTTGGATTGCAACCGCTGGAACCATGCGCCAAACGTGAATTGGTGACGGCCTTCGGTGAGCGAAACCTGGTCTTCATAGGTGAAGAGATTACGCGCCACTCTCAGGTTGCTGCCGTTATTACTACCCGCCAGGCTGATCTGAGCGGTGGGATTGGAGGCCGCGCTTCCACCCACCACCAGAGCGCCGATCGGATCGCCCGGCAAGAAACCCGTCAACTGCGCGGCAGGCGAGCCAGGCGTGGGCTCACCCGTGAAGAAATAGCCCGCGCTCGAAAATCCAACACGCGCCGTGTTCACCAACGTGGGAGAGAACACGTGAGTTTCATCCAGGCTGGCTACCTGCTCGCGCAGGCTCTCCACGTCGGTACTGTAGGCGTTGGTGCTGGTGGGCGTAAAGTCGGCGCTATCGTCGACGGTATAGATGGCGCTCAAAGTATCCTTCTGCGAAAAAATGTGATCCAGACGGAGGGTGCCAAAATCGTCGCGAATGGTTTGCAGCGGATTGTTGAAAGCTTCGGCGATACCGCCGAAATCGGGCGCGCCCGGCGTTGGTACCGGCCAGGCGTTGATCAGGGACGAGACCCCAACCGGAACCAATCCGGATTGCGGGCAGGGACTGGGCGCCGGCGTCACCAGCTTGCAAGGCAACATGCCGTTGCGAGCGTTGTTATCGGGAACCAGATCGACGCCGGTCTGGTGCAAGTGTTGCTGGAAGCCTTCAAAGTTGCCGAAGATAAAGGTCTTGTCTTTCTTAATCGGACCGCCCAGCGCTACGCCATATTGATTCCTCTGGAAACCGGGAACGGAGTTCGGATCGAAGAAATTGCGGGCGTCTAGCGCGCTGTTGCGCAGAAACTCGTAGATGGATCCGTGGAAATCGTTACTGCCGGATTGCGTCACGATGAGGACTTGCCCGCCGGGCCTTTTGCCGTACTCGGCTCCATAGGAATCGCGCAGCACGTTGAACTCGCGCACGGCGTCGACGCCCAATAGAACCCCGCTGGTACCGCCCGGCTGCATATTGTTTTCGGCCGCGCCAGTGAATTCAACTCCATTTAGCAAGAATAGATTTTGTTGCGGACGATTTCCTTCGACCACAAAATTGTTTCCGTTGGTGGAGTTCGATACTCCGGTGCCGCCCACTTTTTCCCAGGTGAAATTGACAACGCCCGGGTCGAGCGTGATCAATAGATCGAAGCTGCGCGCATTGAGGGGAAGATCCCGAATCTGCAACTGATTGATGACCCCGGACGCGTCGGACGTGGAGACGCTCACCAGCGGCGCATCTTCGTTCACGGTGATTTGCTGGCTGGATTGGCCGACTTGCAGCGTAAGATCCACGGTGGCGCTTTGGTTTACCGCCAGTTGAATTCCGGTTCGAACTACCTCTTGGAATCCGGTCTTTTTGGCGTGAATTTCGTAGGACCCGACGGGCAGCAGGGACATCTGGTAACGGCCCGCGCCGTCAGCCACCGTTTCGCGCATAGCGCCCGTTTCGGTGTTGGTGGCACTTACGGTCGCGCTAGGGACTACGGCGCCCGATGGGTCGGTTACCGTTCCTGAGATTACCGCCGATACTTGCGCAACCAGCGAGGCGGCGCACAACAAAAAGAACCCAGCGATCCAACGACATTTGGCCATACTTTCCCTGTCCTTCCGAAGCGTTTGACTAGTATACAAGACATTGTATTTCAACAGAGTCAAGCCACGTGGACGAGTACAGCGAATGGGGATAGAGCGGGGCTGGAATGCGCTTTTAGAACTTCAGAAGCGCGAGGGCGGCATGAAGCGCTTGGCGAGCGCTTCTATTTCGCGAGAAGCCCGGATTTTGTGTTCGCTCACGTACAGTTCGTGATTGCGCTCCACTTCCGGGAGTTTGTAAACGTAATTGGCGGTGAGGCCGGCCGAGCGTTGTAATCCGGACGCAGACGTGTCGCCCAACCAGTTGATCCGTTCCAGGCGTGCACCGTTTTTGAGATGGAAGCGCGCAACAGGATCGAGAGGCTCGTCGTTGCGCTTCGCGTGAAGGAGGTAATAGGCCGCCAAAGGAAGCAACTGCCGCGGCAGTTCCACGCGCTGGGCCGCGTCGTCCATCCATTGCGGAGTATCGAGTTTCGCGATGGCTTCGGCAAAGGGCGCGAGCTTCGAGTTGTCCTGAAGAGACGCCGCCTTTTCAGCCAGCCACTTGCGAAAACCGGGAACCGGGGAAAGCGTTGCGAACCGCTTGATGCGCGGGAGTTCCTTGGTTAGATCTTCCACCACGCGCTTAATCAGGAAGCTGCCAAACGGCACACCGCGCAGACCCTCTTGGCAATTGGTAATGGAGTAAAAGATGGCCCACTCGGCCGATTCGGCATCGAGCACGGGCGAATCCGGATCGAGCAGCGCCTGCACCGTGTCGCTGAGCACACGCGTGAGAGCCACTTCGATGAAGATAATCGGCTCATCGGGAAGGGCAGGATGGAAGAACGCGTAACAGCGGCGGTCTGCCTCAAGACGCCGGCGCAGATCGTGCCAGCCCTGGATCTGATGCACGGCTTCGTACTGGATCAGCTTTTCGAGAATAACGGCGGAGGTCCGCCAGTCAATACGGCGTAATACGAGAAAACCGCGGTTGAACCAGGATGTGAACAGGTGCGCCAGGTCGGCGGCGATGGGCTTCAGGCGGGCAGTATGATCGGACTCCTGCAGCACCTGGCTCCGCATGTTCACCAGAATGCGCGTGCCTTCCGGGGCAAGATTCAGCCGGCGGAACAGTTCCTGGCGAGGCGGCTCAACCACCCTTTGCAGACGGGCGAGGTTATCTGGCGAGGGATTGCTGCGGTAAGCGTCGCCGGCGCGTCCGACTTCTTCCGGATCGGGCGAAAACTCACGGATCAGCAATTCGAAAAACGAGCGGCGTCCACGCTCATCCAGCCCCTGATAGGAATCCAGGGCTTCGGCCGCCAGCCGGCTTCCGGAAACTTCGCCGCGCTCGGACAACAAGCTGTGACACAGCTCAATGGTTTTTCTGGAGGTGCGGGTGGCTGTCCGGGGGATAGACCGGGTTGGCCGGGGCGCGAAGCCCAAGAGCTCTGCCAGTTTCAAGGATGATGGCTCCAATTATCTATCGGCACGAAGCTGCTGGCTGTTCATAGCGCCGGAAACCTTCATTGTAGCTTTGCAGGGGGCGGAGCAACGGAAAATCGAGGAGAGCGTCTTAGAGCTGTTATGATCCGGAAACTCAAATCAGGCCAATACAGACTGTACTCGCGCAAGAAAGACGCCAAGACGGGCCGCCGCAGGAACCTGGGGACCTTCACCAGCCGGGATGCCGCGGAGCAGCACGAGCGCGAGGTGCAGTACTTTAAGCGGCATTAGTTCGCGGCGGCGAGGGGCGCAACGATTAGCGGCGTTGTAGTGGGTTGATCGACGCCGGCTTGGTTCTCGACGGTCACAGCGATGGCGGCTGCTGAAACCATGTCCACCGGGCCCGACTGGACGTGCAAGGCACTGCCGTCGTCCTGCGATTGGAATAAGCCCGCGCGAAGAGGTTTGGCGCCTTTGCGGATGATCCACATCTCGTAGATTTTGTCGCCTGGAGTGCGCGGTAGATTGGACGCTATCAGGAGTACCCCACGAGCCGGGTTCACGAAGACTTTGCCTTGGGGCGGGCGGGGCTGCGCACCCCCGAAGGAAACTTCCGTGGTACGCGGGCCCGACACGATATCGAAAGCCTCGGTCAGTTGAAGTAGCTGGGCGGTTTGAGCGCGCAGGGCTTGCTGCATGCTGGCAGCCTGCTGCGAATAGCCTCGGCTTCTCACGGCAAAATATACGGTAACCACCAGCAGAGCGGTCGTCGCCAAAGCCGTGGCCCAACCTGGGAGCCAACGGAACGCCCGATGTTCAGATCCAACCGAAGCCAGGATGCGCCGCCGAAGATCCCGGGATGGCTGTGCGGCGGGCGCCGATGCTCCGATCAGACTGGCGGTTTCCAACGCTCGCTTTACGCCGGCCATGCAGACCTCGCATCCCCGGTTGAGATGAACGCGAATTTCCGCGCGCTCCGGATCTTCGGCGATATCCAACGCATAGAGCTCATAATGCTGGCGGAGTTCTTCGCAGTTCATCCCGACACCGCCACTCCGAGTTCATCGCGCAGGCTCTGCAGCGCGGTGCGCACCCAGGTTTTGATGGTGCCGAGGGGTTGGCCCATCTTGACCGCCATCTCCGATTGCGACAATCCCTCGAAATACGCCAACTCCATCACAGTTCTGTAGTGCGGCGCCAGCTTCTCCATGGCCGCTCTCACACGACGGGCTTGATCCGAGATAAGAATTCCCGCTTCCATATCGCAATAGAGCGGCGCATGATCGGTCTCATCCAACTCCACGGCATTCCGCTCGCGCCCGGCCGACGAACGCAGATAATCGATGGCGCGGTTGCGAGCGATGGCCAATAACCACGGCCCGATGGCGCCCTTTTCCGAATCGACGGAGCGAACGCGATTCCATACCCGAAGAAAAGTCTCCTGAACCAGATCTTCCGCAATCGCATTGTCGCGAACCACGCGCAGGATCAGTGAATAGGCCAGGCTGCCGTAATGATCGTACAGTTCGGCGAGAGCTTGCGGGTCGCGATTTTTCAGGCGCTCGATGAGCGAACGGTCCTCGGGCGCTCCGAATACCGCCAGTAGAAGCGGGAGAATCACGCCGGCACACATCGATGTATTGAGATCATAGCTTGCTTCAACAAAGTGGCGCGGATCGAAAGAACTGGCTAGGTCTATTTTTCTACTATGTCTTTCTTCATGGGACCCAGAACGCCGAGCAGCGCTTGCTTATCGCCGTCCTTCACCATGAACTTGTCGAGCGAGGCCACGAGATCCTGCACCAGGGCGTCAAAATCGCCGCCGGAAATCCCCTTGCCCGCATGGGCGGTCTTCATGTCTTTGCCCTTGTACTTGCACGGTCCACCGGCCGCTTCGCAAATCTGGTCGACCAGGTTCTTTTTGAATTTGGCGAGCCGCGCCGGATCGCCCGCCGTGGCTTTGAAGAAGCTATTGATACGGTCGTCAGCCGCGACGCGCCCGACGAAATCGTCCACTACGGCGGTGATGGCTTTCTTACCGCCCAGGCTTTTGTAAAGTGTGTCGTCGGCTCGCGACTTGGGAGCGATCGCAAACAGGCAGGCGAGCGCCGCCAGTAACGTGTATTTCCGCATTTTCATCCCCTTGGTTGCGCTTTCAAGGTCTTGGCGCTTCCAATGATTAGTACGGAATTGGCGGGCGATTGGATTTGTGGGGGGAGAAGGCAGAAGTCAGAATACAGAAGTCAGAAGTCAGAATTCAGAATGAGGTCGGCGGCCGCTCTTTACTGGGCTAAAAAGAAGCGCCCTGCTTCGTTGATCGAGGCAGGGCGCTAACAAACAGAAGCACGAACAAGAACTAGACGGCGGCGGCCATTGCAACACCGTTAATGGTCTTCAGAATGCGCGAGACGATTTGGTACGGATCGGCCTCCGAGTTCGGACGGCGATCTTCCAGATAGCCCTTGTAGCCGTTCTTGATGAAGTTCACAGGCATGCGGATGGATGCGCCGCGATCGGATAGGCCGTAGCTGAACTTATCGATGGCTTGCGTTTCGTGCAGACCTGTCAAACGCAGATGGTTGTCCGGGCCATACACGGCAATGTGCGCGGCTATATTTTCCTGGAACCCCTGCATGAGGGCCTCGAAGTATTCCTTGCCGCCCTTCTCACGAATGAATTTGGTCGAGAAATTAGTGTGCATGCCAGATCCATTCCAATCCCCCTTGATGGGCTTGCAGTGCAATTCCATGTCGACTTCGTATTTCTCGCAGAGACGCATCATCAGGTAGCGAGCGGTCCAAAGGTCGTCGGCGGCTTTCTTGGAGCCTTTGGCGAAGATCTGGAATTCCCACTGTCCTTTGGCCACCTCGGCGTTGATGCCTTCATGATTGATGCCGGCAGCAAGGCACATCTCGAGGTGTTCTTCCACGATCTGGCGGGCGACGTTACCCATGGATTTGTATCCGACGCCGCAGTAATAGGGCCCCTGGGGAGTGCTGGGATGCCCATGTTCCGGGAAACCGAGAGGATGGCCATCCTTAAAGAGGAAATACTCCTGCTCAAAACCGATCCACAAATCCGGGTCGTCCTCGATGGTGGCGCGGGCGTTGGTGGAATGCGGGGTTCCATCCGGGTGCATCACTTCACTGAGAACGATGTAGGCGTTCTTGCGGCTGGCGTCGGGGTAAAGGGCCGCGGGTTGAAGGATACAGTCGGAGCTTTTGCCCTCGGCCTGCATGGTGGAACTGCCGTCAAAACCCCATTTGGGCATATCGGCAAGGGTGGGCGGCTTCTCAAACTCTTTCAGAAGAGTTTTGCCGCGCAAGGCCGGAACGGGCTGTTTGCCGTCTAGCCAGATGTATTCAAGTTTGTATTTCGTCATAAGTATTTTGTAGACCTAGGAAGCAAAAGCCCCGGTCATAGCACCCTCTTTGGTTGAAATTTTAAAGTCCTTCTGGCATGGAAAGGACGCTACCGAACTATACGAAGCCGATCCTTCATTTTCGATGACGGCACCACGCTTCGCAATACCTGCGCTCATCAATTGTCTTTATGGGGGGCCTTCAAGAAAGTGATCGGGCTAGTATAATCTGTGCTTATTGACCATGCGATACTTCGCGATACTTTTGGGCGCTTTGCTGGGGATGGTTCCGGCCGAAGCGCAGAGCGGCATCAGCACGTTATTGGTGAACGGCAAGGTACTTACGATGGACAGCCGGTCGTCCACGAGTGAGGCGCTGCTGGTTCGCGATGGACGAATCGCGGCTAGCGGCAAATCGGCAGACCTTAGAAAGATGGCGGGGCCGCAAGCTCGGGTGATCGATTTAGAAGGACGTACGGTGATTCCGGGCTTGATCGATTCACATATGCACGCCATACGGGCGGCGCTCAGCTTTAGTACTGAGGTGAACTGGATCGGCACGCGGACGCTGGGCGAAGCGCTGGACCGGATCCGCGCCGCCGCGCATACCATGGCGCCGGGCGCGTGGCTGATTGTGGCGGGCGGCTGGAACGCGCAGCAATTTCGCGAAAACCGGCGCCCCACCCAGGCGGAATTAATGGCGGCCGCGCCGGACAATCCGGTGTACGTGCAATTGGGTTATGGCTGGGCGATGCTGACGCCGAAGGCGCTCGAGAAGCTAAAAATCGCGAGTGATGCGGATCTGCCTGCAGGCGGAAAGCTGGAGCGGGATTCGGACGGCAAGCCGACCGGCGGCGTGAGCGGCGGGCAGAATGCCATCATTGCTTTGTTCGACCGGCTGCCCACCCCGACGCCAGATCAGGAAGTGGCCGGGACGAAGAAGTTTTTTCGCGAGCTGAACCGGCTGGGGCTGACGGGCGTGGTGGATCCGGGTGGAAACAATATGGCGGCGGATTCGTATCAGGCGATTTTCAAAGTCTGGCGGCAGGGCGGGTTGACCGTGCGCGTCGCTTACAGCTTGTGCGGCATCACACCAGGGAAGGAGTTCGACGAACTGAAGGATCTGACGCAGCTTCTGCCCATGGGATTTGGCAACCGCATGCTGCGCTTCAACGGAATCGGCGAACGAATCACCTGGGCGATGAATAACAACAACAATCCCAGCGAAGCCGAGCGCGAGAAGTATTACGAGATCGTGAGATGGGCGGCTGAGCGTGGCATGGCGGTTACGATGCACTGGCCGCGCAACGATTCGGTGGGCGTGCTGCTGGATATTTTCGAGCGTGTGAACAAGGAAGTGCCGATTACGAATCTGCGCTGGTCGATCGCCCATTTAAACAATGGGTCGGCCGAAAGTTTTCGCCGCATGAAGGCGCTGGGCATCGGTTGGACCATGCAACCGGCGCAGCGTGTGCCGCCGGTGGAAACGGCCAAAGAAATTGGCGTCGCGATCGGCGCTGGCACCGATGCGCATCGCGTGGCATCCTACAATCCATTCACGGCGCTGCAATCGATGCTGGGCGGCAATACAGCCAACGGCGTCCCATTGCCCGGCCCCGCCGAAGAGAGACCGTCGCGCGCCGAGGCGCTGCGGCTTTACACCCTTGGCAGCGCGTGGTTTGCGCACGATGACGATGAGCGAGGATCGCTCGAGCAAGGCAAGCTGGCCGATTTGGCGGTGCTGTCGACGGACTATATGAACGCGCCGGTGAAACAGATCGGCGCAACGGAATCGTTAATGACTATGGTGGGCGGCAAAATTGTTTATGCCGCCGGACCATTCGCGCATTTCGAAGAGCGCCATTAAGCCAAGTCTTCGTTAAGCCAAATCAAGCGCGTGGAACATTGCCAGCCGTTGTTCCCGAATGGGATCGCTCACCACTTTGCTCTGATTGTTGATCACCAAAGTGGGCCGTTCGGTGGAGTTAAAGGCGGGCCAATGTGGCAATTTGGGCTGATTTGGATCGCCCGTGCGCGCAAACGCGATCCACGAATCGCTGACCTTATCGGCCAGGGCCATGGCATCGGCTCCGCCGCCGGTGATCCCGCGCGAGATCTGGACATTGTCGAAGGCGAATGGAATCTCCATGGTGTGGGGCGAATGCAGGCGTCCGCCTTCCACCGGAGTCTCCCAGGTGAAATAGTACAAATGGACGGAGCCTTTGCCGAGAGCCGCGCGGCGTTCGGCGATCTTCATCACCGGAGCACCGTAGCGAAAGTCGCTGGCAATGAGGAAGTAAAGATCGGATGGCGTGGCGCGTGGATTGAGCTTACGGTACAGCTCGATCAGCGCGTCGCTGCTATCGCCCGCCATATCCTTGATGCGGCTCTGCATTCCCGCCTCATCCAGCGAGAACGAGGCTGCGTCGCTGAGGAGCGTCATCTCGGTGCGTGTGGAACCGATCATCAGCGGAACGTCGGCGGAGATGGGTGAGGCGGCCGGATGAAACGGATGCTTTGGAACGGCGTTTCCATCCACGGTGGGTGAGAAGCCCTGCGTCATCTGATCCTCGCCGCCCATGTCTTTCACGACAGAAAAATAAGCGCCCATGATGCGATCCACCGGCATCTTCTGAAGCTCGCGTACGTCTGATTTGCCGACATTCAACTTGGCAAGCAACATGCCAGCGACGCGAATTGCCTGCTCGCGTTCGACCAGACGTATCGTCGGGCCGCTTTCAATCACAGCGCGATGGAACAGGCCTTTGGCCGATGGCATCGCCAGCAGCGTGCCGACTTTGCGGCCGCCGCCCGACTGGCCAAAGATCATCACGGTGTTCGGATCGCCGCCGAACTGCTCGATGTTATTGCGCACCCATCGCAAGGCGTGCACGATGTCGAGCATACCCGCATCGCCTGAAGACGCGAAGTCGGCGCCGCCGAATTCGGCCAGGTAAGTAAAGCCGAGGACGTTCAATCGATGATTGATGGTGACCACCACCACGTCGCCGCGTCGAGCGAGGTTGGCGCCGTCGGTACCGGGCGAAGAACCGGAGCCGGTGACGAATCCGCCGCCATGGCACCAGAACAGAACAGGCCGCTTGCGTCCGTCTTTCAGGGCAGGCGTCCAGACGTTCAGCACCAGGCAGTCTTCGCTTTCGGGCGGCAGGTTGGCGCTCGCAA
>Ga0210383_10002404_pt1 | contig 16907 bp, 10 predicted proteins | sample IncBWC14OmetaG_FD_160072 | JGI IMG/M metagenome (GOLD analysis project Ga0210383, IMG submission 160072) | Forest soil microbial communities from Barre Woods Harvard Forest LTER site, Petersham, Massachusetts, United States - Inc-BW-C-14-O ...
CTGAGCAGTTAAGGCGCCCCCTGAAGAATCTTGTCAGCGCATGCTACAAGGAACTCCCTGCGCGTCGGGGGCTGAAAGCGATGATCGACACTACTTACCAACGCAGCAGCCTCGACTGCGGTAGATAGCCATGCAAGATGACGTGGGGAAAACTCGGGTGTAATGTTGTTTCATTCGTAATCGAGATTGAGTGTGCCCAAGCCCATTGAAATCTTTGAGAATCCGGGTGCGTACTGGCACCTGATTACCACGGCGAAGGACGTGGATTTCGAGGATCAACACTTCGACCGGAAAGAGGCAGGGCGGCCAGACCCCGCGGGACACCTGCCGTCCGGCAAGCTGAGCGAAATCATCACACAAGCAAAGGAAACAATCTCAGCCTTCGCGAACGCCAATCGGGACGGCGGCCTTCTTGTGGTTGGTGTTTCGACGACCGGCGAGGTTAAGGGCCTCTCACACCTGAATGACTCCCAGCGGAATAATCTGCTGGACTGCCAGTCGTGGCTAACGAGCCACACTTCAAGATGCAAGTTGCACGATTGCACAGGACCGTCAGGCCCGACGAAAGTGGCTCTAATCTTCACGCCCTACCTCGCAAATTCGATTTGCGAGACTCCTGACAAAGACAAGCGCGCCTGGATTCGCCAAGGTGCTCAGAACATCCTATTAAATGCCGATCAAAAAGATGCGCTTCGCCGTGATAAGGGGATAACCGTTTTCGAGAACGAGAAGTGTTGCGAGTTTAACAAAAGCGATCTCGACATGGCTCTCCTTGGTGAGTTCAGAAAAGTATTTCCTGCATCTGCGGGCTACAAATATTCGGATGAAGAATTGTTGTACCAGGCCGGGGCAATCATTCGAGATGGCGGTAAGTATTTCTTCAACAACGCTGGTTTCCTTTTTTTCGCGTCGAATCCACAGCGCCTGATGAGTTGGGCATACGTCCGTTTGCTCAGATTTGAGGCTGTACTGGCGCGAGCAAGTGAACTCGGCCTCGTATCGGACGAGCGCAAATTCCTAGGCCCGCTTCCAACACAAATACGACAAATTCGATCCTATTTTCAGGAGTCCGGATTCTTCAAAAAGTATCAAGTCCGCCGGTTGGGCATATCTGGTTTTGTTGAGGAACCTGAGTTTCCGTTAGTCGCCCTCGACGAGGCCGTAGTTAATGCGGTTGTCCACAGAGACTATGCAGTTCATTTGCCAATCGAATGTAAGAAGTTCACCGACGCTTTCGTGGAAGAAAATCCCGGTCGCCTGTTACAGCGCGACCACGAAGTGCCGAGCAACTTTTCACTGTCTGACGTTGAGTTGGTGCACACCGCGCGAAATCCAAAGATTCTCGAATGGTTTAAGGCACTTAGAGACGAGCGCGGTGCCGAATTCGTTCGCGCAATCAGTGAAGGAACACGAAAAATGCGGGATGAGATGCAACACCTTGGGCTCCCCGCGCCGAAGTTCCATGTCAGCCCATCAGCAACCACAGTCACGCTATTCAACAATATTGCTGAGCGCGAAGCGGCGTTGAAATCCGCGCAAGGTAAGAAGACGGAATTTACAAATCTCTATGTCCTTCAAATCACAGGTGAAAACGTCAAACTACAAGACTTTCCGCTAATCAAACGAGAAATCGCCAACGCCATCAATGCCAATCTTGAAAAGAATGGATGGTATATCGATAAGTTTGCGTACGGTCGAGTAGTAGCCCACAGGAAGGGAAGCGACCTGCCTCTGCCCTCGAATGTCTCGTCGATTCTGCGGATGTATCCGGCGTTTAGCTTCCAGGTCAGGCGGTTTTGGGATGTTCTTTATCTGACGCTGGACTTCGATTTGCAGGTCAAGAACGTGTTGTCTGCTGCTGACTTGCTCCGGTTGCTTCCTGCGGCTGACCTGATCGGACGCTCCGGGATCGCGAACTGGAACGGATGGCAGCGCGGCAAGATTGTCGACATCGATGAGGGTCTTTGCACGATCAAATTCTTCGACATCGAAACACCGCAGGGCGTTCCCGCAGACAAGGTGATCCCGAATATCAAGACGCGGACCCTCGACGGAATCCTCACTAAACGCGGCGTCACTTTTGACTTGGGAAAAATGATCAAACAGGCCAGCCTATCCGCGCAACCCAACGCAGCGCGAACACGTTCGGCGAGGACCGAAGCCGCCATAACGGACATAGCCTCGACGGTTTTCCCGATCAAGTTGCCCACGGGTCCAACGGTATGGCTCCAACCGACACCCGCCTCGATATCGAGAGACGCAAATCCGCTTTCCAATCTGAACGCCGAGAGCGTGTCCGAACCTGTAGTCGAGTTTCAACATCAAAAGGAAACTGCGAATATCCGCGAGGGAATCACGCAATTCGGTGCGTGGGACAACAAGACTCACGACATTGAACTGGTCCCTCTATGCACCACGGCGGCGCGCGAACAGATGGCGGCGCTTATTCAGCGGTTGAAAGTCGGAAAGTTCAAGTTCAAGGGCGCGGAGAGAACGTTCAGTACAAGGTTTTCGTACTCGTCGATAATTACGGCGCCTACCGCAGAGGGATTGGTAGGTGAGTGCGATCGCGTTTTGAGTGAACACCCTGCATGGGCGGGAGACAAGTCCCTGAGTCGGCTCTTTCTTGTCCAGACGCCGGAAAGCGGATACTCGCTCGACGACGAAACTTCGCCCTACTACCAATTGAAGCGCAAACTGTTGGAGCAAGGCGTGCCGTCTCAGATGGTAGATACGCCGACGCTCTTGAATCCGGATTTCAAAGACCTCAACCTTGCGCTGAACATCATCGCAAAGTGCGGTGTCGTGCCTTGGGTCCTTCCAGGGGCTATACCGGACGCCGACTTCTTCGTTGGGCTTTCCTACACACAGAATTACGAGCGTGGCACAACGCGGACGATGGGATACGCGAACGTTTTCAACAACTACGGGCGATGGGGATTTTATTCAGCCAACACCGAGACGTTTCCGTTTGAAAAGAAGGCTGAGTATTTCTCTGAACTGGTCCGGGCTACGCTAGACAAACTCCCTTTGTCCGATAGTCCGTCCGTGTACTTTCACTACTCAGCCAAATTCAGGAAGGAGGATCGCGACGCGATTATCAGTTCCGCACGCAAGGTTCGCCCTAGCGGGACCTATTCATTCGTCTGGATCAACACTGATCACAATGTCCGTTTCTACGACAGTCGGCCAGAAGGCGACGGCAGTCTCAGTCGCGGAAGTTTTGTCAGGACTTCACCTTCACAAATCTATCTTTCGACTACGGGGTACAACACGTACAGAAAAACTCTCGGCACACCGCAGATGTTGGAACTCAATGTCTTCGCGGAGGGTCCAGACCGAAGGCCTCGCACTCATCACGATTTGCGCGCTCTGGCGTCTCAAATATTGAGCTTGACGAAACTCAATTGGGCCTCGACAGACTCCCTCTGCGGCGAGCCGATCACGACGAAGTATGCAGGAGATATCGCATACCTGACTGCTGCATTTCTCCGTCAGCAGGACAATTTCAAGGTACACGCCGCGTTAGAACAGACACCGTGGTTCATCTAAGCTTGCGGCAGCATTCACTTCATTTTCCTTCGTCGTCATCATCGCGGCTCTTATTCCCAATGTGCTCCGGTTTCCTTAGACAAACTCGCCCCAAAGAAGAACACGGTTTCTGCTCCTTTCTTGCTGCCTGCCCTTAAGAACGCTCCACCAGCCTCGGAATGTCTGTAAAGTCCCCTTGCCCGTCTCTAACGGCACGCTGACCGCGCCTTCAAATCTCTGCTCATTCTTGAGGCAAGATTCTACAAACTCGCATGCAGATGTTCCAAAATGCGCCCACTCAATTCCCGGATGTAGTCGCCGTTCACTGAGAATTGCGTGCTTCTTGGGGCCAAGCCAAGTGATTACTCTAAGACCGAAGTTACCCCTCCGAAGGACCGTTCCCCTGGATTTTCCGATCAAGAAAGCGAAACGTGGTGAATCGACGGTCTTTAGTTGCAATCGCACGAGCAGACAGTCACGCGATACACCAAATCGTTTTGCCGCCATCGTGAGGGAATGTACAAAGCCAATGCCCTCGCGGAACCAATCGTCCAGAGCAATGTCATGCAACGCTTGATCTGGGATCAGCACCCGCCTTGCGATGCTGTTGCATAAAGACTCTTCGATTCTGCCGAGCGTGACCTTTTGTCTCAACTCTTCAGCAGGCGGGAGGCTTGATGTCACAACGTCACGAGCCCGCGTCCAGGTTCCACGTTCAGAGACAAAAAAGAAACGATGAGCGACTTCATGGGCATACGTGAAGCGCATTCGTGTACGAAAAGGCTGTTCCCGAAGCGGCCGTTCAGGGCAAGGCGTGCAAAGCGTGATTACGAAACGTCCCCCACGTTTCTCGTAATCGATTTGCCCATCATGAGCGCCGGATACCAACTGTGGTTTTGGTACGATTGAGAATTTATTGACGACGGAAGAAAGTCTGACCGGAAGCTCGTGGCTAGGCTGGCGCTCGCGAACAGCTCCTAAAAGAGTGTCCACGATTCGATCTTCGAGGGCTTTTGCCGACGGAGCTCCGAGCAGTCGGAGGTATCTCGTTTGTGCTGAATCGCCCATGGGTTCTCTGGATGAAAACACGACTATTGTAAATCATCGAGCCACAATTCTTTTAGTTTCGATTCATCTACCGGGCTGTTGCGAGCCGCTGTCGCGGCCGCAAGCTCTACTAGCCCAGGTCCAACCGCATGTAGTCGCGTAATTATCTCCACTAGCTCTTCACTGCCCAGTTCTCCCGGAACAATTGAGAGAGCGCGAACGCTCTGCCGCACCAAATCCCGCGCTTCACCAGCGGGCACGGTCTGAAGTGCAGTCTCCAATGACCCGTCGGCGTCAAACTTATATCGTACATCGCGACATTCAGCGGACGATTCGCTATGAAGATATTGAGAGATTTTCACCGCCGACACTTTGCTGGCGATACTCGTATCACCCAATTCGAACCAGCCGCTTTCCGCCACGAATAGCTTCAAGAGGTCACTGAAGGCGTCGTCAGGGATTGAAGCCGAGAGCTCGATTGTTTTGTCACGCGTCTGCCAGTATCGCCAGGCAAATCGTATGGCCCTGACCACAACTTCCTGGGCAGCTTCAAGGTGTTTCGCATGGGCCGCCGGATTTTCGGCGCAAGGATGATTTAAGCGTAGCTTCGACAATGGCCCTGCATAAAATAGGCCGTCCGAAAGAAAAACATAGAGCTTCCACAGTGCCTCATTCTTCGTTTCCGCATCCCGGATACCAGCGTCTAGACGATGTGTAAGGGAGGAGCTTTCGCCTTTGATTTTACGAAGGTCATCAATGGTGGTTGCTCCGACGCCATTTACCTGAACCAGAATCCCCGGCTCTTTGTACAGTTGCTTATACGGTGTCGTCCAAAAGATGACCCGCTGAGGCACCGTTTGCCGAACCTTTTTGAGGCGAGCAGGATTCTCGGCTATTGAGACTAATGCCTCGTCGATTTCATGTGTCGAATCAATCGCATGTTGAAGGAGCTTTTCAATGAAAGCGGATATCAACAGGAAAAACGCGGAAAAATACGTCGAGTCCACAACGGCAGCAAGTTCTCGCAACGTTTCTTCCAACTCAGACCCAAAATCACAAATCCCACGAAGCAAGACTTGAATGCGATCTCCGGGAATAACCATCAAAGGTCTGTAGACCCGTCGTTCAGCAATTTTTAGAGCTAGACTTCTATGAGCCCTGGACGCTCTTGCTGATGGTCCAGGTCCGGCCGTCGTGTTGGCTATCGAAATGAGCTTTTCGAGGAAGATATCATCCCCAGATAGCGCCGGTGTGTCACCGTCCATGCCGTAAAGCTGTTTCAGAGAAGGAAGTTTTGAAGGACCGATGATTAAGCCCAACCTAGAAAGCATAGCTACAGTGGATTGAACCACTCTATGATTGACTGCTTTTTCGTGGATCTGGTGCCTTAGGTCCAAGAGCCTGAAGATGTCATTCAATCTTTCTGCTCGGATTGTGCCTCTCTTGTGATCCTCCAAATCAATCGCGCAACGGTACTGTGGTTCTGTCTTGAAAATCGAATCTTGCCGCGGAACAACAGAAACGAGTAAATAGTGATTTAGGAGCTTCAGGTCGAGCTCATTTTGCATGCCCAAGCGGGACTGATCTCTCAAAAGATAGTCCAACAAGTCAGCGCTAAGAGTATCCCCGATGATGTCATGTCGAAATGGCTGGTACCACGTGCGGTGAAGCGCTTCTCTGGATTCCTTGGGGCCCAGTCCCCAATCCAAATATTCACCGTTTCCGAAAGAGGTCTTGAAAGAACGACTGGGGGCTTCAGCCTCGTCGGGTTTTTCGTAGACCAGAAGATGAAAGATGAGAGACGGTAGCAACTCTTTCTTATGCTCAGGCCAACTTCGGGCCATCTCTGATGCAAACCGGTCGAGCAAAGGAAAACTGTGAGAATCGAATTCCAATAAACTGACAAACTGCGGCGAATACTTACGCAAGACCCTTGCCAGCACCGACGTATTAACATCCATCAAAAACACGTATAAAGCAGGATTTTCCACAAAATCATCGTGCTTTTCATACAAACCATAGTGAGACTTTACCCTCTTAGGTTTTTGCGATGCGGGCAAGTAAATGCGGTGCGTTTTCTTCTCAATGTCATGTGAAAGTGGCCCGTGAGGCACATCGTGAAGAAGGGCCCCCAATGAAATCAGTACACTCTCCGCCCGACTAATCTTGATATTCTTTGAATTTTTCTTTAGCTTTTCTGTCAGCATCTTTGCTAGATGGCACGCGCCGATGCTATGTGTTCCTCTCGTGTGGTTCGCCGTCGGGTATACGAGGTCGACAAACCCCAACTGTCGCAAGTGAAACAGTCGCCTAAACTCGGGCGTATCCACTACATCGCGTTCCAAGCAGTTCAGCAATATTGGGCCGTGCACGTCGTCCTGGAACTCGAAAACGTCGTCGAAGTCTGAAAACGATGGCTGAGACAAGAATTGTTCGGAAGTATTGTCTGATTTTGAAGATAGGATCATTTGTTCAGTCGCCGGGCTGGCAGGCTTCTTGGGCATTGCTTATGACCTCGTGTATTCATCCTCTCGCCTATATCATGGCGTCGTCAATCGCGGACAGAATTGAAGAACGAACAGGTCATTTGCAGCAACGACACATGCGTTTTAGCCCGTCGAGCGAGGATTGGCTGCCTAGTGCGGCACAAGGAGGTCATCGCCTTGATCGCGTGTCGTAAATTATTGATTTTACGAGAAATGGTCGGGGCGAATGGATTTGAACCATCGATCTCCTGGTCCCGAACCAGATGTAGAAACACTATCTTATTGGCCCGTATGGCCTTGTTCTGCGTCGAACATGCTCGTTTGGGCCCGTATTCGTCAGCTACTGGACTCAAATCGGACTCAAGTTAAAGATTTCAGCTCACTGCTGGTTTGATCAATCGCGCGGCGTGAGCAACTCTGTGCTTTCTGAGCACAAACCTCCGCAATCGAGTGAATGACCAGATCCTGCTGTTGGTAGGTCAGTTCGGGATAGACGGGCAGCGACAGCACTTCGGTGCTGGCCTTTTCGGAAATTGGAAAGTCTCCATTTGTATAGTTCAGGTAAGCAAATGCAGGTTGCAGATGCAAGCACAGGGGGTAGTAGATTTCCGTTGGTATACCATTTTGTCCCAGAAACTTTCTGAGCTCATCGCGGAAAGGGCAACGGATCGTAAACTGATTGTAGACATGCTGAAACCGCTCGTCGGGAGCATTGGGCGAGATGATTAGGGGCATGAGACGCATTTCCTCGAATGCTTCGCGATAACGGCGGGCGCGATTCCGCCGCTCGCAAGTCCAACTATCTAAATGACCAAGCTTTACGCGAAGGATCGCGGCTTGCAGAGCATCCAGCCGGCTGTTGGTGCCGAGGATGGCGTGATGATATTTCTTTTTGCTGCCGTGGACGCGCAGCATGCGAAGACGCTCAGCCAAAGCATCGTCGTTGGTTGTGACTAGGCCACCGTCTCCCGCACCTCCCAGATTTTTGGAAGGGAAAAAGCTGAAGCATCCGAAATCACCGAAAGTCCCAACACACCTTTCATCGTAACGGGAACCAATCGCTTGCGCTGCATCTTCGATGACTTTCAGACGATGTTCGCGAGCGATCTCCAAGATTGGCCCGATGTTAGCGGGTAAACCAAAAAGATGAACAGGAAGGATGGCGCGGGTCTTATCCGTGATAGCAGTTTTGATCAGGGAGGGATCGAGGTTGTAACCATTGGGGTCAATATCTACAAATACGGGCTTTGCACCAACGTGGGCGATGGACCCTGCTGTGGCGATAAAGCTGAAGGGAGTAGTAATCACCTCATCCCCGGGACCTATGTCAGCGGCCATTAGGGACAAGATCAGAGCATCCGTGCCCGACGCACACCCGACCGCGTGTTTTGCCCCTAATTTGGCAGCAATTTCCTCTTCAAGGAGTTTTACTTCGGCGCCAAGAATGAAGTGCTGGGATTCCAACACGCGAATCACGGAAGTCATAATCTCATCGCGGATTGTGGAAAATTGGGCCTTGAGGTCCAAGAAATCGAAAGCCGGCGGACCTGCCTCACACGTTGCTGCTAGTCCCACCTTGGCCGTTTGCGCCTTCATGTCGTGTCCTCAATTCTGAAAAACTAATTTGGGAGTTTAGTCCAAACAGACTGGCTGCTTCTGCTGCGGTGTTAGCGGCTGGCAAGGAGCCGCATTGTCCGAAAGAAGTCCGATCAAGTATGAAAAATTCACTCACTTCAACTGGGTTACCAAACCGGGCATGTGACCTCCGCCCGCAAATGCGGCCATCACTTTTACGTCGAAGTCCGTCTTCGCGGCCGCAATTCCCCGCTCCTTCAGATACATCAAATTGCTGTAGAGAGGCTGGCGGTAGTTGCGGATCAAGCCGGTATCATAGGCGTGCTTGATCTCCTCGATTCCGTCCTCGATGGAATGGCGGGCGCGGAAACCCAGGCAGTCGTGAGCTTTTTTGAAGGACACCCGGTAATTGCGCCGGTCGCTATTTTCAATGTGTTCGACCCTTGTACCGGGGAGTTGCACGCAGATTTTTTCCGAAATCTGTTTTAGGGTGAAGTTCAGCCGGTCATCCCCGATATTGAGGATTTCGCCGCTTACAGCCTCGATAGGCACAAACAGGGTCAAAACGATGGCTTCGGCAATGTCATCTACGTGAATGAAGGGGCGCCACTGATCGCCGTTGAAAATAGTCATCACACCGTCTTGAATGGCCTTGGCAGTTAACAAATTGACCACAAGGTCGAAGCGGGGCCGAGGCGCCAAACCAAAGACGGTTGCAAACCGAAGAATGGTTGGATGGAAATTCGCGGACTTGGACTCGAGAAGCACACGCTCCGAATTCAACTTGGTTTCCGCGTAGAGCGAAATCGGCTCGGTGAGAGACTTTTCGTCCATCAAATTCTCCGAGACCCCGTAGACACTGCAACTGGAGGCAAAAATGAAGCGTTGAATGCCATCGCCCTTGGCAATCTCCAACATCATGCGCGTAGCCGCGTAGTTAATCTGAAGGGCATTTTCATCTTCAGCCGCACACGCGGGATCCCCCACAATCGCGGCGAGGTGCACAATCGAACCGACATTATTCATGGCCCGAACGACGTCCTGGATGTTCCGGCAGTCGCCTTTCATGAACTCCAGATTCGGATGACTGAGTAGCGGGCGGATCGCATCGTCACCGTACATCAGGTTATCCAGAATACGTACGGAGCAGCCGCGTGTAAGTAATTTGGAGACAAGGATTGTGCCGATATACCCCGCCCCACCTACGACCAGGATCTTTCTGTCAGGATCGGCGATTACTTCAACGTGAGTACCAACCACCGCATGGGCTTCAAGTTGGAACAAATAATCCTTGAGCCAGCGCACGGAGGTGGCTGCCACAACCGCCAGAAAGCCGAAAATCAGGGCCGTTGGGCGCGGCAGGAGCGTATGCGCCGTGAGATACGTCAAAAAAACAAGCAACATGGTCGCAACCGCAGCGCTTGAAGCGGCTCGTTGAACCTTCGACTTGCAGGAGTATCCCCTCATCTTCGTGTACAGGCCGAAGAGAGCGTGCATCAATGGAAAAATGAGGGACAGAGGCAGGAAGGTGTGCAGGTAGTAGTGGACAAGCGTGGCTTCGGCAGGAATCGTCTGGCCGGGTACGCCGAAAACCGCGGGCAGTGCAAAGGAAGCTAAAGCGAGGATTCCCGCCAGCTGCACAGCAATAAAATCTATCAGAGCGCGGGCAATTCGTTCTAACCAGAGATGAATCTGAAGCACGAGTATTCTCCAGCCCAGCGCAGGCTCATTTATCGGATGACTGGGCTTCCAAACTCGAGGCGGTAGCTTGACCGGGAACCTTGTATGGCTCGTGAACTCTACTTAAAAGCTTCTTGAAAGTCTGGAGCAGGACATCCAGGTCTGTGAAAAAGCAGATCTCACTGACGTAGGCAAGGTCCGTTTCCAATTTAGCGGGGAGGAGAGTATTGAGATAGAACTGCTGTTTATCAACCTGACGCGCGAGCAATTCCTCTTCGAAGACGTTGATCTTTGGCCCGGTAATACCGGGACGAGCATTCAAGACGGAACGTTGCCGATCACTATATTGAGCCACAAAGCGCGGAACCTCAGGACGCGGGCCGACAATGCTCATGTCCCCGCGAACCACATTCCATAATTGGGGAAGTTCGTCCACCTTCGTTCGACGTAGCCAGACTCCCAGGGGAGTGATGCGGGGGTCACCGACCGCCGTGAGCTGCGAACCTTTTTCGGAGCCCACACGCATGCTACGAAACTTGAGCAGTTCGAACGGCTTTCCGAATTGCCCCACCCGAATTTGCCGGAATAGCACCGGGCCACGGCTGGTCAACCGTACGGCTAGCCCAATAGCCGCCAGAATAGGCAAGAGAAGCAGTATTCCAATCGCTGATGCGGTCAGATCGAACGCGCGCTTTCCGAACCGCAGATAGAATGAAAGTCTTTTTAGAGCGAACACATCAAGCACCAGAGCTTAAAGAAGAAAATTGATCGCTGGCTCGGACTACTTCCGGAAAGCCGAGGAAAGCTCCCCTAGCGCAGAAATCACGCGGGTAACGTCGTGGTCCGTCATTGAGGGAAACAAAGGCAAAGAGACAGCATTTTCGAAGTGCTGCTCGGCACGAGGGAACTGACCATTCCGGTAGCCCAGTTGTTTCTGATAGAGAGAATGCATATGGAGAGGGATGAAATGCACGGATGTGCCGATGCCGCGTGCTTTTAATTCCTCGATGACACGGTCACGGCCGATGGTCAAGGCGGTTGGATTGACGCGCAGCACATACAGATGCCAGGCATGGCTCGCATCATTCGGCTCCGGAGGAGCACAAAACGCATCCATAGAAGAGAGCGCCTGGCTATATTGGGCAGCGATGGCGGCCCGGCGCAGGCGTAATTCTTCGGCCTTTGCCAACTGGGAGAGACCCAGGGCAGCCTGCACATCCGTCAAATTATATTTGTAGCCGGTCTCCAGAATGTCATAACGCCATGTGCCCTTTTCGGTGTAGCGGTTCCAGGCATCGCGACTGATTCCGTGGAGAGCTAAAATCCGCAGGCGGTCGGCGAAATCCGGGTTCGCGGTTGTGATCATGCCGCCTTCGCCGGTGGTGATCGTCTTCGTGGCGTAAAAAGAAAAGCAGGTCATGTGGCCGATCGTTCCAATCATGCGTCCCTTATAACTGGAGGGAAACGCGTGCGCCGCGTCCTCGATTACAAGTAAGTCATGGCGCTCAGCCAATTGGAGAATCGCGTCCATATCACAGGGATATCCGGCGTAATGAACCGGAACGATGGCGCGGGTTCGAGGAGTGATGGCTCGCTCGATTTCCCGAACGTCGATATGAAATGAATCGGGCGAGCAATCCACCAAAACCGGGCGCGCTTTCTGGTACAGCACGGTCTCGCCGGTAGCGGCAAACGTCATCGTTGGGATGATGACCTCGTCGCCCTCGCGAATGCCATCCACGGCCAGGGCAAGATGGAGGGCGGAAGTGCAGGAGTTCACCGCCAGCGCGTGGGCTGCGCCGATGTAGTTGGCGAAGGCGGCTTCAAACTCCTTCACACGCGGGCCGGAGGTAAGCCAACCACTCTTCAATACCTCAAGCACTGCCTGGATTTCAGCTTCATCGATCGAGGCTCGATGAAACGGGAGAAATGTCGTGCTGGCAAGAGACATGCTGATCCCAAAAAGGAGCGAGAATTTAATTCATTCGTCCCGACAACTCCGCGCTAGAGCTTGATTCAGGCCCATTGCTCAGTTGTTAATGGCACGATAGAACCGAATAAGTTTTTCGGCTTCGGTGTCCCAGTTGAAATTTTGAAGGACGGCGGCTTTCCCGCGGAGACCCATCTCTTCGGCCTCGCGCGGATGTGTTAGAACATATTCGATCGCATTGGAGATTTCCTTGGGATCTTGAGGATCAACGAAAATACCACAACCTGATTCGCCCAGAATTTTTCTCCAGAAGGGGAAATCGGAAGCAATTACTGGCAACCCCGCTCCCATGTACTCAAACATCTTTTGCGGCAGGGATTCGACGTGATTGGGCTCGGGATGGAATAAAACCAGCCCGGCGCGAACGTTTTGCAGGATTCTAAAGGTGCTGCGCTGGTCGATAAACCCATGGTGCTTCACGCGGGACCAGCCTGGATGACGGCTGAGTTGAGCCAGATTGTTGTCTTCTTTGTCTTCCGGCCCGGCTAATTCCAATTGTGCGGGAAGTGACTCGGGCAGATACGACATGGCGTAGACCATTTCGCGAATTGCGCGGGTTAGACTGAGCCCGCCCACGTAGGCAACAGCGTGGCGCCGGGACTCCCAAGGCACGCTCTCGCCGTCGCGTATCAATTCGCGTACGTACGGATAGTTGTGCACGATGACGGTATGGCGATTCAACGGGGAGATGCGCTTGGCAATGGAAGGTGTCACTACCACCAATCCAGAAAATCTACCGCAAGCCGCTCTCTCAAGCACGTCCACAATCCAGGACACCAACGTTCGCGACCACCGGGGTAAGTAAGGCTTCGACAGCACGTCTTTGGGTACATCCTCATGTATGTCGTAAATCACGCTCTTGCCGCGAGCGCGAAGCAAAAGCCCGACGGGAATCAGTTCGGGGTCATGAAAATGATACACGTCGGCATCCTGCCGCCGGGCTTCCTCATACACGCGCCAGACAGTCTGGGTCATGCGGCCAAATCTCGAAGGATTACCGGGTATCGATTTCACCTTGACGGAGTCTCGCTCACCCTCTTGCCAATCGCGCCCGATCACAGTGACCGAAAATCCGGCGCGGGCGAGCGAACGACACTCTTTATGAAAGATCCTTGGATCAAACGGCGTGTGAACCGAAGTCATGTGCACAACTTTGAGCGGTTTCATTGACTCGTCCAGCCAAGCTAGTGCGGTTGGTTCGTCAACAATTGATCGACGATGCGGACCGCTGTGTTTCCATCCCCATAAACGGAAAGTTTGGACCAGTCGGAATGGTTTTCACCTCGGACCGCCTCCCGGATGGAATCGGGGTCTGTGCCGGCCACCTGATTCGCCCCGCACGCCACTGTCTCCGGCCACTCGGTCTGGTCGCGAAGGGTGATGCAAGGCACGCCAAGGTAGAAGGCTTCTTTCTGCACGCCCCCAGAGTCCGTGAGAATCTTGCGGGCATTTTTCTCGAGCGCGATCATCTCGAGAAAACCGACGGGGGGCACGGCGCGAATCTTATGATTCAGAGAAATTCCAGCGAGAGAGAGGACCTGTTTCGTCCTGGGATGTACTGGAAAGAGTACTGGAAGGTCGAGCGTCATCACCGTTTTCAGGATTGTGGCGAGACGGCGCCGATTGTTGGTGTTTTCTGCCCGGTGCAGAGTAAGCAGGTAATACCCCCTGCTCTTCAGTTCCAATTCTTTCAGCTTAGACTCCGTGCGCTTCTCGGCGAGAGTAAGGTGCTGGAGCAAGGCATCGTACATGACGTCACCCACCATCAGGCTGACGCGCTTTTGCGGATCGTTTTCGGTGCCAATTCCTTCCCTGCGGAGATTCTCCATCGCTGCCGCAGAAGGCGCTAGCAACAACTGGCTGAGATGATCGGAGACGATGCGGTTCTGTTCTTCCGGTTGTCCGAGGTCAAAACTGCGGCACCCAGCTTCAATATGAGCTAAAGGAATCTTCAGCCGTGAGGCAAGGAGGGCGCCGGCCAGCGTGGAATTCGTGTCACCGTAAACAAGGACCCAAGCAATGGAATCTGCCTTGAGGATGGGCTCCATGCGCTGGATCATTCGGGCGACTTGTGAGCCTTGCGATGAGGAGCCAACAGCTAGATTGAAGTCCGGTAGCGGGAGGGCCATCTGTTCAAAAAGGAGCTCCGCCATGTCACGGTCGTAATGCTGTCCGGTGTGGATGATGCGGTGCTCGATGGGAATCTCGCCATTCTGCGCATTGTGCTTTTCGATGGCGCGGCAAATTGGCGCCAGCTTCACGAACTGAGGCCGCGCGCCGACAACACTGACCCAGGTGTGGCTCAACGGCCCTGCTTGGGGTTCGATGGAATGCATGTTCACTTTGCTCCAGTTGCCGGTGCGTTTCCGGCGTCGCTTGAAATGAAAAGATGAATGCAATCGTTATTGACCCTTTTTTGTGGCCCGGCTCACCGCGTCCCGCGCCTTTCGAATGACCGCGTCAAATCGCGGGGCACTCGATGGTGAAAACGGGTAGTAGTTTCCTTCGGAAGTCGCATAGAGCCAGTTATAGCGGTATGTCTTCAATAGCAGCTCGATATACGGCCCCAAATCCTCAATGGTGTTTGCTTCCGAGGCGCTGCATGCTCCCTCCGTTAACCATTCCTTCTTGGCCGTGCGGTCGCTCCACAGAGCCAGAGTCCCGGCAAGTTCGAGAATTCCGGAGTATTTTGTGAGATCGCTGGAAAGATCGAATTGTCGCTTGGCAATTGCCCTGTTGAACTCTGGGACGGACTCGTGACAATAGCCGATGCTTCCCTCCCCTCCCGCGAGCACTCTTACGGGCAATTTCTTGCTCTTGATTTCGTCGAACATCCCAATGGAGACATAAGCAGGTGATGGATAGTAGGGAACCCCGTCTATTTTCTTGTATCCGGCATGCGTGAGAGCGGTAAAGAGCAGCCAGATGACTGAGTTTGGATAGGTTTCCGAAGCGACATCTGCCATTCGGGCGCCAACTCGTTTTAGCCCCTCGGCGATCTGGGCAGGAGTCTTGCCCCTCTTGGATGCCATCTCGCTGATGTCATATTCCTTGTAGTTGTTGTAGAACTCCAGGTCGCAGACGATTCCAGGAATGTTGGAATCCCGCGCTGCGGCCATGGAATTGCCCCAGATCGTAAGGAAATCGGAAAGCGCCCCTTTCGAATCGTCTAAATCAGCCCCCGCAATCGCATTGAAGTAGGGATTATCGGCGTAGTGGTTCTTTTCAGCCAGATTGCTGCCAATCATGCGGTTCAGGTAAACCCAGGGCCAAATGTCTTTCGAGGTGATCTTTTTCCAGGCGGCCAGTTGCCGGTCCATCTCAGCCACCGAGGGGACCGGCGAAGTATCGTAAGCGTGCAGAAAAGCTACCGCAATGCCGTCATAGGATGATTTGTCGAATTGTCTAAACTTGTCATCGGTCATGAACTGAGCGATCGCCGTATTCACGAGAAGCAGGTATTGATCGCCCATTTGTTTGTTTGCTTTGTCCCTGGCCGGGAAATCCGCAGGAGCATGCTTGGGATCCGAAGGCTTTTGTGCCGCGCAGTTCGTCCAGCCAGCAACCAAACTCGCAAGGCAGCCCAGCAGCAATGTCCGGCTCAGTGCTTGAACAAATCTGATCATCGGGAGGAAACCAGGATGTTTTCTAAGTGGCCCAATATGTTTCTCTTAAAATTGGCCGGAAAAAAATCGCCCGCGGAGATAAACGCTGCTCCCTCGCAGTTGACGTTCAGCTTCTGCGCGCGGTGCAGCTGCCGCAAATCCTGGATTTCCGCAATGGCCTCGGAGGTTGACCTGACCAGCGTGCAACCGGGGAACGGATACGACCACAGCACATGCCGGCCGTGCGCGAGCGCCTCGCACACCATCCAGGAGAGACCATCATGCCGGGTGGGGCGCCAGACCACAGTCGCTCGCTTGTAATACTCGGTCAGGTCAGGAACACGCGCGTGGAATCGGATGTTTTCTGGAGGGGATTTCAGCGGGCCATCTCGCAGGCCAACAAGTTCAAACGGAACATCATGGACCGTTCGGGCAACTTCCAGAATTTTGTCGAGGCCGTAAAGCTCGGAGCGCTCCACCGATGGTACGTAGACCAACACCTTAAACTCCTCGGGCAGAGGCGCGAGCGAATTCGAAATCCGGGGCGAAGGGAGAGGCACATACTCACAACCTACACCCAGTTCCTTTACCTCCTTGAGTATCCAAGGCGAGTCCGCCCAGTGACGGATGGAGTTCAGGACCCAAGGTTCGCATCCGCTCGAAGACACCACAGATTGAGCTTCCAATGTATCGCTCCCAACCCAATGCATCACGATCCGGTTTTTCCGAAGAAGTCTGGCCGCGCTGAGAAACTTGCCGATGGTGACCCGGCCGCCGATCTGATAGACCAAGTCGCAACGGCGAAGTGCGTTTCCCATCGCGACAAGATTGGCCACGCCGCTGTCCGGGTAATAAACAAACTCCCACCCGTCCCCGGACATGAATTCAGAGAAGGCTTGGCCGAAGTAGGTCAATCCGTGGACCAGAACACGCCGCCTCGTTTGCGAAACAACTTCTCTTGCAGGCGCCGGTTCGGTCCGGCTCAATTCATGA
>Ga0210383_10002412_pt1 | contig 16890 bp, 21 predicted proteins | sample IncBWC14OmetaG_FD_160072 | JGI IMG/M metagenome (GOLD analysis project Ga0210383, IMG submission 160072) | Forest soil microbial communities from Barre Woods Harvard Forest LTER site, Petersham, Massachusetts, United States - Inc-BW-C-14-O ...
TCGCCTCCGCGAACGCGGCATCCTCGCTGGCACCGACGGCCCGCACCACAACGTCATCAAGCTTCGCCCGCCGTTAATTTTTTCGGATTCCGACGCCGATCTGTTCACCGCCACGCTCGAGGAAATCCTCCACGAGGATTCAGCGCAGCGGAGTCCAAGCTAACCACTTTCCAGGTTCGGGGAGTCGCGCACACACGAAAGAATATTCACTGAGGTCTGTTCAAACGGTAGCCGCAAATTTCTTGGCGGCAGCTACCTCCGCCGAAATCTCCGTGCCCTCATTCAACGCGGATCGCACCGATAGCACACCGCCGCAGAAGCGCAGACGCTCCCGCATGCTCATCAAGCCGAGCCCCGCGGACTGCAGTGAAGGATCGAAGCCCACGCCGAAATCTTTCACGCTGAGACGCACCTTTTCTGAATCCTGCATTACGCGCACGACAACCTTTTTCGTACCCCCGTGCTTTAGCACATTCGCCAGCGCTTCCTGCGCTACACGGAACAAGCACAGTGCCACGTCCGGCGGCAATTTCGAATCAAAATTGTCGGCGTGCAGTTCAATCTGAAGGTGCTGGTTGTGCGAATACTTCCAACAAAGATCCTTTAGCGCCACCTTAAGCCCGCAGCACTGCAAGCTGGAAGAATGCAGTTCATGGGAAAGTTCGTGGATGTCCGTGGCGATGCTATCCAGTTCGTTGCGCAACTTCGAAAGCAAGGATGCTTCCCGTTCTGGCGATGACCCCGCAGGACTGCACGCGAGGTCCAACTCGCAGGCAAGCAGCGCCACCCGTTGGCCGATATCGTCGTGCAGCTCTCGACTGATGCGCCTCCGTTCTTCTTCCTGGGCTTCGATCAACTGGCCAGCCAGACGCTGCAGCTCTTGATCCCTCTGAAACAGCGAAGCCTCCGCCGTCTTTTGCGCGGTCACGTCAATCACCATGCCAATCACAAGAGGTGGGCGGCCATGATTCAGATTCAGAAGGGACACATTCACCAGCCCCCACATCTGCGACCCATCCTTGCGGAAGAAGCGCTTCTCCATGCCATAACTCGAGCGCAATCCCTGCCGCAGGTTCTCAAACAGCGGCCTCTCGACCTCTTCGTCCTCTGGATGGCTGATGCACGCACACGTTGCAGTTTGCAACTCGGCAGGTGAATAACCGAGCATCGAGCAGAACGCGGGATTGACGTCCAGAATGCTGCCTTCCATGGTTTCCAGCGCGATACCGATGGATGCCTGGGCAAACAGATACCGGAAGCGGCCCTCGCTTTCTTGGCGTGCGGCTTGCTCATATTTGCTTTCCAGGGTTGCGCCGATGATGTTGGCCACAATGGCCAATTGGCTGGTGGACTCTTCCGCCCAAGCTTTCTCCGTGGAATAAGAGGACAAGCCCAATGCACCCTTTCGTCGGGGGCTGTAGCTCGACGGGATGAGCAACAAAGCCTTTACTCCTAGGTCCTCCAGGAATTGCCGGTCTGCCTTTGCCTCCGGCGGGAGTTCTTTCAGAGATTGCAGAGCGACCACTTCATGACGGCTCAGTTTTTCCGCCATGAAAGGCATCTTCCCTGGAAGGATGATCTTGGGCGATTGTGGAGTCGGACGTTTGCTGGCGGTGTACTTGTGCAGCAATGCCCCGGAATCTTCCTCCAGCTCATACCAGCAAATGCGGTCTGCATCCAGGAGTTCGATCATGCTGTTCAGGCCGGCAATGATGGTGCTGTCCACCTGGTCCAGTGGACCCGCCGCCAGGCGCTCCCCAAACTCGGAGATGCGTTTCCCTATGGCCTGTTGCCGGGCTTGCAGCTCGCGCGCCTGCTCGTGCCAACGATGTTGCAGATAGATGAAAAGAAGCAGCGCGCCGATGATAACGAATGGCAACAACAGCTCTACGCGCGCCACAAAGTTCGGGCCGAACCATACGGCGATTGCGCCCGTATACAGTATGCGGAAATCAGGGGACATGAGTTGAACTCCAATAGGAGATGCGATTTCCAAGCCAGCCACCTCGCCAGCGCAATACGACCTGGGGGTGGTTCAAACCTGATTCCGCTCGTCCGTCGTGGCCTGTACGCTACTCTGGGACTCGCCTCCAGTCAAGCGACGAATAGGAAGTGTGGAGGGGCCAAACCTAGGTAATCCGGCGACTTATGTGCCAAAGCGGAGCCCTAATGACATTCCCGAACTCCGCGTCAATCCCATTGATCGCCGCGGCCTCATGACCGTCATTCCGAACGGAGTCTTCGAAGTGAGGAATCCCGCTCATCTTTCGTTCTTAATTGTCGTTGCGAGATTACAGACTTCTTGGATTCAGTAGGAAATTCCACAGCCGTTTATCTTCGGCATCTTCGCGGCACTGGGCGCTCTTTAACAGCGCGAGGCACGAATAGGAAATAAGCGCGGCAAGACACACGGCGGAGACCAAGGTGAACACGATGACGTACAAATGGATATGAAACATCGACAACCTCTTCCTTAGCCCCGCTGCGAACTTCCTCGGTGCATATGATCCGGACCGGCGAACGCCGGTCTGTTGTATCGCACTCACTTTATATGGCGCGTTAGCCGGAAATGGTGACGGGCCGCACACAACTGCGGTGAGAGAACACAAATGTGAGTCGTGAGTGTACCGGTACGCAATGCAAGAAGAATCACCGATTTTTTACAGCTTCCGCTCCACAATTCGCGACTAATGCTCCGCGCCGTTAAAGAACACCTAATAAAATCAGGGAGCCGAAGCATTTCGCTCCGGCTCCCGTAACAGAATACCGTCCATAACAAATTATTTTATCGATGGGAACCGCCGCCACCATGGAATCCACCGCCATGGAACCCGACGCTAGCGCCGCCGTGGAAACCCCCTGCGGGATGTCCGCCGCCAACGAATCCATGGGCAACTGGCGCGTGATAACCGTAACCCGGTCGAGATCCGTATCCAGGCCTATATCCGTAGCCATAACCCGGTCGGCCGTAGAAACCGCGCGATCCATAGTACCCGTGAGACCAGGGACCAGCGCCGACAAATACGCCGCCAACAAACCAGTTAGGCCCGTAATAACCATACGGAGCGCAAGCGTATGGATAATAGCTGTAGTATCCGTACGCACAACCCGGCGCAGGCCCAACGCCCGCTACAACCGGCCCTACGCGAACACCAACCGTTACCTGAGCGTGGGCGCTTCCTGCCACTCCCAGAACCAGAATCCCCAATAACGCTACATATTTTAGATAACGCATAACCTGCCTCGCTTCCGCCCCGGAACCTCTTCAAGGAAATGAGCTTCATGGCTCATCCCTTTCCGGGCTGTTCAATCGCCTTACATGCTATGAAACACGTTTCAGGCGGAAGAGTTGCGGAGGGGGCGAAGCTATACCGAAACTGCGGGCGGTGCAGCTAAAGGGGTGAACTGAGGATGGAAACGTTACGCGAGAGCTTTCTTCAATCTGTGCGTTGTCTTCGCGAGCTGTTTCTTCAGTGCTTCTACGTGCTTCGAAATTTCCTCGAGTTCTTCGCGCGTTACCTTGCTCGCTGCCGACAATTTGCGGGCATGAATGTGAGCCTGTTTGTCCGCTTTGCCGAGGGCTTTGCCAATTTTCTGGGAAACAACAGTAAGTCTGTTTTTCTTGGCCATGAGTTTTCTCCTGAATGCCTCCACATGCTATCTCAATCCTTCGGCAGAAGGGACAAGGAATTTCAGAAATGGGCTGGTACACGGCAGTGGTAGGACGTTGCGGTTGGATCGGCGAAGCCAGACCTATTCGGACTCGCCGGGATGCGCGGCCCGCTCTTTTTTCTTTTCTTCTCTTTCTTTATCGGAGGGAGGATAGCTTTCGAACCCCTTCGTCAGTTCGTCGCCCGCTTTTTTCCATTCCTTGTCTGGCAGAGTGATTTTATGAATCAGGTACAATCGCCACGCGAGATCTCTTGATCTCGGATCGAGCAGGTCGATGATGAGGCAGCCTTCCTTCGCGCTGCTGGCGGAAACCTCGTTGTAAAGCCGCTCCCAATAGGATCCGATAAATGGGCGATACGCTCCCCACGCGCCCATCGTGATCACGTTGACCTGCGAAGAAGGAATTGCCCAATACCGAACCACCAGATCGGGATTCTGACTCGGCTGGACTTCCCGCAGCCCTTTGCCGGTGAGTTCGCGGGTGACCGCGCGATGGACGCGTTCGCTGATCAGATCCGGATTGACCGGGAACATCAGCAAATTCTCAACGCCACCGACGAACGCGAAAGTCTTGTATTTAGAGAAATCGAGTTTGGGATTGAAATCGACAACGGTCTTCGCCGGTAACGATGAAGCTGCGAGTCCGATCACTATAAAAAGACGAATTAGAAACGAACTATAGCGACGGCGATATGGGCGCAGACGGTTCATTCGGGAGTGGCTCCCAGGCGGAAATGACCTTCTTCAATTAGTCTAGGCGATGGACGAATGTTTGGCGAGTGTGTTCACGCTGCGGTAACGCGCCAGAACGGGAGCGAACCAGCACGGAAATTGGCCCGCGGAATTACCCGCGGGCCTTTACGAATAGAAAGAACGCGCCAAGGTCTGCCAGGAGAAGAACAAGTGCCGAAGGCTCCGGAGTGGCTACGACGTTCGTGCTCACTGTTCCGGAAATAGAGCTGTAGCAAACCTGATTGGCGTCGCTGTTAATCCCCAGCCCGTTGTAAGAAAACCGTGTAGGCACCCGCGTCGGATTACTCTCGCCGCCGGTATATTGCTGCGGGCCATCGAATGTCCACTAGTAGTCGAGACCTGTCATGCAAGTTGGGTCGGTGGCGCAGTAGTCCACGAAAAATCCCCCGGTTTGCGAAGACGAGTTGGAGGTATAGGAGGACAGCAGTGCGTTATTGAGCGTGGTCGTCGAACCGTTGTACGTATACCTGGCCGGAATCGCGTTCAGATAAAAATCGTCGCCCGTGTCGTAGTCTTCCATAAGTGAAGTGGGATTTGTGGGCAGGTCGAACGAAATCGTGAAACTCTGGCCGGGCGTCGTAAGCGGCATAACCATTGTGCCAGCCGAATAAGTTCCGGTAGCGGTGAATTCTCCGTCGCCATCGGCCAGGGCGGCGGCTGGCAATCCCGCGGCGAGAAATACCAGGAACAGAAAGAAGAGCGAAAATCTCTTCATGCAAGACCTCGCGATGCTGTTTGAACTTCGGAATTAAGAGAACCGTAGTCTATGTGGGCTCATTGTGGCATCTGAAGGGGTTATTCAATACTCATACTGGCCGAAAGAAACAGGATGGGAAGATTCTTAGCTCGTAAGGAAGTTCGTTACTCAAACCATTTATTTTGAAGGGAATACGGGTCCTAGAACGAATACCGTTCTCGTACTGAAACCGGCCAACGGATCATCCGTTTTCCGGGTCCACTGGTTCGTTGTGAAAAAAGCGCGCGAGTTCGGCGTGCTCCATCACCACCGAAGGATCGCGCTGGATCGCGTCGTAATATTTCTTCTGGAAGCCATCGCCGGATTCCGATGGGGCAAATATTTTGCGCGCCAATGCGATCGCCACATGCGCGTCCTTGTCCGTCACCCCTTCTTCGCCGGCAAGATTCTCGTCGATGCGCACCACGAATTCGGAAATGTTGTGAAGCCACGAAAATTGCTGATCATCCACGACCAGGCGAAAAAGCTCGCCCGCAGTCACCGTGCCATGGTCTTTTTCGTAGCTCCGTCGCTCCATGTCCAGCAGCGACTTGTGAATCCGCAAAAGGGCTTCCCGGAGCGCCACCAGCTTCTGCCGTGCCGGCGTGTCGCGCGAGTCTCCTTGATTCGAATATGGGTCTTTGGATTGAGCCACTGTGCGCCCCCTGGCGAAAAGTTCATTGCATCATCCGATTTCTATTCTGCCGCGCTCTCCTTCGCATGTACCACCAGATTATTTTTTACACTGCCAACGTTGGCCACGCTTCCCGCTCGGGCCCCGGCCAAATTCTTGTCGGAAAGGGAATCAATCGATCCCTCGAGCGAAACAACTCCGTTATTGACGATGATGTGCACCGGCGGAACATCCTGAGTTGCATAGCGCGCCAGCGTCGAGTCTTCATAAATCGCTCTATAGATCGCACGGCGCAAGTCGTCGTCGGACGGCGACGCTGGCAGGACTTCGATCTTATTGACGACCACTCCAACGCCCTCCACGCTCTTCACCGCGGCTTCGGCCTGCTCCTTCAGATTGCGGCGCAGTACCTGGCCGGTAAGAGTCACGTTATGTCCGTCCATCGTGAAGCGCACGGAGTCGAACACCGAATAAAACGGAAGAAAGTGAATCTGGTGGTGAATCTCCCGGGAAAGCGCAGGGACTTGGTCATCGATCTTGGTCTGCTTTTTCGAAGTAGCGTTCTGCGCGGCAAAAGCAGATAAGGCCGGCGTAGCTAGGAGCGCGAAAATAACAAGCCAGGTTAGAAAACGTTTGACGGATAGCGTAATTTCCTCCGGGTGCGCCACAGAACCAGTGCAACCGGCGCCTCTGCGCTTAGCGAGCCAAGGCGCATGCTGTACACTATTAGAATACGATAGGAATCGGGCTCTTCATCCAAATTGTAAATGGTCGATAACTCCAAAAGAAAGCCAATCACTTGCTCGCCATAGCCCACCGTGGCGCATCAGGATACGCGCCGGAAAATACATTCGCGGCATTTCGACGTGCCGTCGCGCAAGGCGTTTCATTCATCGAGACCGACCTGCACCTCACGCGCGACGCCCACTTTGTGGCCATTCATGACGAAACCGTGGACCGCACAACAAACGGGCACGGCTCCGTTCATGAAATGACGCTGGCGGAAGTGCGGCGCCTCGACGCCGGCTCCTGGTTTGCCAGCGAATTCATGAGCGAACGCATTCCCACGCTGGAAGAGATTCTGGAATTCACGAAAAAGAACGATGTCGTTTTCTACCTCGAACTGAAGCCCAGCGGCTTTTGGGGCGGGGAGCACGCCATGATCAGCGCGTTGCGGGATTCCGGCGAGATTCCCAGAAGTGTGATTATTTCGTTCGATCCCGCGATTCTGGCCGCGCTGAGGAAGATCGAACCAACCTTGATGACCGGGTTGCTGTACAACGGGCAAATCGAAAATCCCTTTGAAAAAGCCGTGGAAATCGGCGCGCGCCAGATGGCAGTTCGGGGAGATCTTGTGACTCCGAATTTGCTACTGGAAGCCAGAAAGCGAGACTTGCAAGTGGTCTGCTGGACGGTGAATTCCCCAGCCCACATGCGCATGCTCGCGTCCGCCGGCGTGGACGGGATTATGAGCGATTACCCTGACCGTCTCCTGACAGCGTTGAAGAAATAGCCTGGTACAGCCCCGCGAACTGAGCGACGGACAATTGCTCGGCGCGGGCATCTTCCCTGAGTTCCAATTCACGTAAAATCTGGCGAACGCGCGCGGGAGCGGCGAGCGACCGCAGATTATTGGATAGCATTTTACGTTTCTGCGCAAAACAGGTCTTCACGAACTCCAGAAAATTTTCCGGATCGCTAATTTGCAAGTTAGGGGCTTGCCCCGGAAATTTCAGCGTGACCAGCGCGGAGTCCACCTCCGGCGGAGGCTGGAACGCCGCGGGCGGGATTTGCAATGCAAGCTCTGGTCGCGAGAAGAACTGCGTGGCCACAGAGAGATAGCCGTAATCGCCCGTTCCGGGAGGCGCCGCGAGCCGCTCAGCCACTTCGAGCTGAATCACAATGTGAGCTTCGTCAATCTGCTCCGAGTATTGGAAGAAATGATGCAGGATGGGCGAAGTAATATAGTAGGGAAGATTGCCATAAATCCGGATGCGGCGGCCGCCAGCAAGCGCCGCAAGATCGGTTTCCAACACATCGCCGGAAACCACGGTCAGATCAGGGTGGCTGAGCGCCAGCTTTCGCAGCTCGGCGACAAGGGGAGGATCGACCTCGACAGCGATTACCGGCGCCCCACTTTTCAATAGGTGCTCGGTCATTTCGCCGTGCCCGGCGCCGATTTCGATCCAGCAAAAGTTCTTGTCGACGGACGGTGCGGGCGGCTGAATGCCGTATGGAGAAACGCGAATGGCCCGAGCGATTTTCTCGCGCCACCCGGGATCACCAAGAAAGTGTTGACCAAGCCGCCGTCTTGCCATGGAATTGATTTAGCGAGTGTAGCAGGAGCGGAAGAAGCATGGTTTGGCGCGATACAATCGTGCTAGCGTCGAGCAAACTCCAACGTAAAAGGTGACACGATGGCGAAAGGTTATTGGATCACGTTTTATCGAAGCATCAAGAATCCCGCGGCCCTCGCGGGATATGCCAAGCTGGCGACACCGGCGATCGAAGCCGGCGGAGGAAGATTCGTCGCCCGCGGAGTCCCCGTGCAAGTCTACGAAGCAGGCATCAAAGAACGCTCCGTCGTTATCGAGTTTGAGAGCGTAGCCAAAGCCACCGCAACATTCGAAGGACCAAATTACCAAGCCGCTGCAAAATTGCTCGTTGGCGCCGTCGAGCGCGACATTCGCATCATCGAAGGCACCTGAAGGCGGCCGCGCCCTGCTTTTGTAGGGCCTGCCTTCCGAGGGGGGCCGTTCTCTGCGAAGTGCTGCAACCCCAGATCCGCTAATCCACGAACCGCTGCACCGGATGGCGCTTGACGCTGGCACCTGGGTCCGATAGCGTAAGAAATTCGCCCTGAACATGAGAATACTGTTTGCAGCATCCGAGGCGCTGCCGTACGCGAAGACTGGCGGCTTGGCAGACGTGATCGAAGCACTGCCGCGCGCGCTGGTGAAGTTGGGACACGAAGCAGCCGTATTTCTACCGCTTTATCGTGGCGTGAAAGCCGCCTCCATCAACCTGGCCAGTATGACCATTCCGCAAGGCACCCGATTGCGCTTTCCCGCGATCGCCAACGGCGGATTACATCGCGGCGTCCGCTATTTTTTCCTCGATGATCCCTTTTATTTTGACCGCGAAGGCTTGTACGGAGACAAAAACCGCGAGTACCCGGACAACGCCGAGCGCTTCACGGAATTTTCCCGCGCCACCATCGAACTGGCCAAGCAAGTTTGGATGCCCGATCTCATCCATTGCCACGATTGGCAAACTGCGATGGTTCCCGTGCTTCTGCGCACCTCCTATGCGGACGACCCCGCCGTGCGCGATTTGCCTGTGGTCTTCACAGTTCACAACATGGGCTATCACGGCGTTTTTCCCAAGGAGTCGTTGGATCGCGCGGGAATTCCGCCGGCGGTCTTCCATCCCGGCGGAATTGAATTTTTCGGCAATGTGAATTTCCTCAAAGGTGGACTGGTCTATTCCGACTACCTGACAACCGTCAGCCGCAAATATGCCGAAGAAATCCAAACATCCGAGTTTGGCTTCGGCCTGGAAGGCGTCGTTCGCATGAGAGCCGACCGCTTGGTTGGCATCCTGAACGGTGTGGATTATTCGGCGTGGAGCCCGGACCGCGACACGCTGATTCCCGCAAAATATTCCGCCAAGAATTTAGAAGAGAAGCGCAAATGCAAGCTGGCGCTGCTCGACGAATTTCAATTGCTGAAAGATAACCCGAACCGTCCTGTGCTGGGAATTGTCTCGCGCTTTGCCGATCAAAAAGGGTTTGACCTGATCGCCAGGATCGCTCGCGAGCTGCTCCAGGAAGATATTCTGCTAGCGGTGTTGGGAACCGGCGAGCGGCGCTATGAAGAACTTTTCCGTGCGCTGGCGACCGATTTTCCCGGCCGCGTGGGCGCCGTGATTGCCTACGATAATCGCCTGGCTCACCTTGTCGAAGCAGGTGCGGACATTTTCCTAATGCCTTCGCGTTACGAGCCCTGCGGCTTGAACCAGATTTACAGCTTGCGCTACGGGACCGTTCCAGTCGTGCGAGCAACCGGCGGCCTGGATGACACCATCGAACCATTTGATCTGGAACACGGAACCGGCACCGGCTTCAAGTTCTGGGAGTATTCTGGTTCCGCCTTGTTGCACGCTATCCGCCAAGCTCTTCATCATTACTCCGAGGAAGGCGTCTGGAAACGCATACAATTGAACGGGATGGCCCAGGATTTTTCGTGGAACACGTCAGCGGCGGAATATGCGAAACTATATGAAGCTGCCCGTGCGGTGCGAAACCAAACAGCAGTTCCATCATCTAATTGATCCAAGGAAGGCGGCTGCCCGGTTGCAGCCGGTCGAGGAAACAACAAAAACGTTATGGCTGAGAATATTCTGACTGTGAACGATGGAAATTTTGAAGCAGAAGTGCTGACCGCGAGCAAGGCTCAACCGGTCATGGTCGATTTTTGGGCGGAGTGGTGCCGTCCGTGTCACATGCTCGCTCCCACGGTTGCGGAAATTGCGCAGGATTACGCCGGGAAGCTCAAGGTGACCAAGTTGAACGTCGACGAAGCGATGAATTCCGCCGGCCGCTTCAATATTCGCGGAATCCCCACGCTGCTGGTCTTTAAAGATGGCCAGGTTGTCGAACAAATTGTGGGCGCGGTGCCCAAAGATCAAATCACCAAAGCGCTCGAGCGGCACATTGGATAAGCTCAAAACACGCACAGAGCAGGGACGCTGACACTTGGCAACTCCGGAAATTGCTCCTTCCAGAAGAGTCAAACCTGGGGGTCACCCGCCGTTATTGGCGGGCGAACGCGGGCCTGCGGCCATGTCTCGCCCCGGCTTGCATGAGACAGTGCTGAGCGTCCTCGACCCGCTCCCTCGTGGACGGATTTTGGATTGCCCCGCGGGCGAGGGGGCGTTGGTCGAACGCCTCATGGCGGCAGGCTTCGACGTTCGCGCGTGCGATCTCTATGACGAGCTGTTCCGCCTGGACAATGCGGAAATCAAGAAGGGCGACCTGAGCGGCACGCTGCCTTATGAAAGTCAGTCCTTCGACTACATCACGTCGCTGGACGGACTCGAACACATCGATTCGCCGCCGCAAGCATTTCGCGAATATCGCCGGTTGCTGAAGCCGAACGGCCACCTCATCATCAGCGTTCCGAACATCATGAACGTTGAAGAGCGCTTGAAGTGGCTGGTGTTTGGCTATACATCGCACTTCAAGCCACTCTCGGATAGATTCAAGGCGCAGATTCACTATGACACTGCCGGCAAGAACGAGATTGCAGTACATGCCAATCCCATCGGCTATAACGAATTGCGCTACTATCTCGAATTGAATGGTTTCGAAATTCAGGGAGTCTACCGCGACCGCGTCAAAAGCAATCAGTGGCTGTATTTCCCCATCATCGCGCTGATCCGCCTCGTAGCCGCGTTGACTCCCGAAGCGCGCCGCCAGGATCGCTGGACGAACGAACTGACCTCCGATCCCGTGCTTCTGGGTGGAAACACACTCATTATTCATTCCATTCTTAAAAAGTGACGCCTTGGCCGCTGCGAGCAAAGAACTGGCGCGTTGCTCGTGGGCCTCCAACGAATTTAATACTAGATATCACGACGAAGAATGGGGCGTGCCGGTGCACGACGACCGGCTTTGGTTTGAATTTCTGATTCTGGAAGGCGCGCAGGCAGGTCTGAGTTGGGACACAATTCTGCAAAAACGCGAGCGCTACCGCAAAGTGCTGAGCGGATTTGACCCCGCAAAAGTGGCGCGATTCGATGGCAAGAAAGTCCGCGAGCTTCTGCGAGACCCGGGAATCGTGCGCAACCGCTTGAAACTCGCATCCACCGTCACCAATGCCCAGGCTTTTCTGCGCGTGCAAAAAGAATTCGGCAGCTTCGACAAGTTTATCTGGCAGTTCGTCGGCGGCGCGCCGATCCAGAATAAATGGAAGCGGCAAAAAGAGGTGCCTGCCAAAAGCGCGCTTTCCATCGCGTTGAGCAAGGATTTGCTGAAGCGCGAATTCCGTTTCGTCGGCCCAACGATTTGTTATGCCTTCATGCAAGCCACGGGATTGGTTAACGATCATCTGGTGAGCTGCCACCGCTTTCGTCAATTGCAGTAACCGGCAGCGAATGGTTAGCTTGCACTTCCTCCAGCGTTCACTCCAACTACGTTAGCGAAAACAAAAATCTTCACGAACAAGGCGGCCGCATGAATCGCAAAATGGAGGAAGGCTCGCTCCTCGCACAGCGTGGGAACAAAAACCGTCGCCGGTACAACGATCCAATTCCAGATGCTGAGAGTAAGCACCCACTTCCAATCCAACGATTCCAGAAATCCCGCGAGAAAAACCAGAATCTGGAGGCACATCAATGCCAGAGGCAGCGCATTGCATCCCGAGCCCGCCAGAATCGCGGCAATAAGGATGCCAACAATGATAAAAGCGGTCGTTTTCATCGCGTTTCCCCTTTTCCGGCGCGAAAAGTGGTAAACCCCTTGCCAGCGCATCCGGAAACCAACTTCTTATATTGGATAGTCGAAAGAGAGCCCTCGAATTCGACATACTATTGTGCGGGCGTTGTGCAAACCCGCTGGTAAGAGGCGCTGCAAGCTGATGATGAGCGAACAGGCAAGCAACCCAATTTATGACCAGGTCGATGCGATCTACCGCGCGGAATCGCGCCGCGTCTTCGCCACGTTGATCCGCCTCCTCGGTGATTTCGATCTAGCCGAAGAGGCCGTGCAAACTGCCTTTGCCGCCGCCCTGGAGCAATGGCCGCGCGAAGGAATGCCGGAGAACCCGCGTACCTGGCTCGTTTCGACGGGAAGATTCAAAGCCATTGATGTATTGCGGCGCCAAGCCCGGTTTGACGGCTCGGTCACGGATGAGATGCTCGAACGGCGCGGTGGCGTCGATCACGCCGCTTGGGATCAGCCCGAAGTCGAGGACGACCGCCTGCGTCTCATCTTCACCTGCTGCCATCCCGCGTTAGCCCCCGATGCGCAGGTAGCCCTTACGTTGCGTGAAGTTTGCGACCTCACCACCGAAGAAATCGCGCGGGCGTTCCTCACACACGCTCCCACCATCGCCCAGCGCATCGTGCGCGCAAAAACAAAAATCCGCGACGAACATATTCCTTACGAAGTGCCGGAACGCAGCGAATTGCCAAGCCGGCTCGACGTGGTCCTGCGCGTCATTTACCTGGTGTTTAACGAAGGCTATTCCGCCTCGTCCGGCGCTTCACTAACGCGTCACGATCTTTCCGCCGAAGCTATCCGCTTGGGGCGCCTGTTCGTTGACCTGCTGCCGGAACCCGAAGCCCAAGGCTTGCTTGCATTGATGCTGCTGCACGAATCGCGTCGCGCCGCGCGGGTTTCTGCCAGCGGGGAAATGGTCCTCCTGGACGATCAGGATCGATCGCTGTGGAATCGCGAGCAGATCGCCGAAGGAATCGCCCTGGTGCGCAAGGCGCTATCTTCCCGCCGTTTTGGCCCATACACGTTGCAGGCGGCAATCGCGGCGTTGCATGCCGAAGCTCCAAACGCCGCCGCCACCGACTGGGTCGAAATCGTGGCCCTCTATAATCTGTTACTGCGCGTCGATCCGAATCCAGTCGTCGAACTGAATCGCGCCGTAGCTGTCGCCGAGCGCGATGGCCCCGCAGCAGGTCTCCAGTTGGTCGAAGAAATCCTCGCCAAAGGCGAACTGGAAAACTATCATTTAGCGCACTCCGCCCGCGCCGAACTGTGCCGTCGGTTAGGCCAAAATGAGAAGGCTCGGGGGTCCTATGAGAAGGCCCTTAGTCTCAGCCAGCAGGAGCCGGAGCGCCATTTCCTTAAAAAGCGCCTTCAGGAGCTGCCCAGAAAATAAATTTCCGGACCATGTCGAATTCACCCTTGGCCAACCGACTATCGAATGCAAGCGGTTAGAATTCAAGAAAACGGGAGGATCCCATGAAATATATTTGCCTTGCCTATATCAGTGAGGAGGGATGGGGAACAATGACCGAGAGCCAGCGGAACGCCGCATTGGACGAAGTTTTCGCCTACACGGACGAACTGCGCAATAGCGGTCATCTGGTGGCCACCGAAGGTCTCCAGAGCGCCCGGAACGCCACAACTTTGCGCATCGTCAACGGAAAAGTCTCAGTAACCGACGGCCCCTACGTGGAGACCAAAGAGAAAATCGGCGGTATCTACGTGATCGAAGCCCGCGACCTCAACCACGCCATCCAGCTCATGTCCAAACATCCGGTCGTACGCGCGGGCGGAGTCGAAATTCGCGCGGTAGTCGATATGTCCGCCATGTACGAAGCCAGCAGAGAGCGCCGCGCCGCAGCAAAGAGTTAGCCAACCAGCGCCGAGCGCCGGGCCAAGGGGATATGACGTGACTATGCCCTTTCACACCCGGCGCTGCGGATTATCCGCTGCGATCACGAACCAGATGAATTCTGCCGAGCTTCGACAACAAATGGCCATAGCTCTGCGCAATGAAGGCCACACACACGGAGAAGGCCCATTCGAACAGGTACGAGAAGCATTTTCACTATTGGAAAATCGCCAATCTGTACGACCAGTCGCCCAGTTATGTATAATCAATTCCCTAGAGACATGAGCGGGCGTCGTACAATGGCAGTATAGAAGCTTCCCAAGCTTCGGACGTGGGTTCGATTCCCATCGCCCGCTCCATAAATCCTGTTGATGCAGTTGGCCTTACTGGCTTTCCACCCTCAATTTGATCCATAAAGTGCCCCGTTTTGGACGCAGTTGGACGCGATTTCACGCTTCTTTTTTCAATTGGACGCGAAAAACGATGCGTGCCTGTGAGGACCAATGAAATTAAGTGCCAGGCAGAAATTCGATTACCGGGACGTTGATAGAGGCGAAGCGCGACTGATACGTATTGAATGAGAAAAGTTTTGTGGGCCTCTCTGTTTATGGTGATGTTGCTGACCGCACTTCCCATCCATGCGCAAAGTCCGAATTATGATGTTGGGCCGGTGTGGCGGGTGACGTACTATCACCTGAAACCGGGAATGGGAGATGCGTTCTGGAAGGATTTTCGCGAAAACCTGAAGCCTCTTTATGAAGCCTATAAGAAAGAAGGTTTCATCACCGATTACAAGGCTTACACCAACCTTACTGCCGAAGGACCGAACGATTGGGACATCGCCATCGCGATTCTGTATCCAAACTATGCGGCGTTTGACCAGATAGACGCTAAAGCGATGACCATCGTCATCAAACACTACGGTTCCCGAGATGCTGCATACGACTCGGTGCGGAAGCGCAGTGATATACGCGAAGTAGTGTCCAGCAAAGTGGCGCGGGAAGTGACGCCCAAGTAATGGTAGAAACGGAAGTAGGATGAAATCGACGGGGCCCGAATGTTTCTTGGCAGAGCGTTCGGGCTTCGTGACTTGCTTTTCCAGGATGGCGCGCAGGATCTGCAAGCCCGGCTCCTGTCAGATCTTCCAGCTTCGCTTGCGTCTCGGTTCACACCTCGGCCATCGGCAACGGCACCCGTACCAGCAACTCTTGCCCTCGCGGTTCGTCGGTTGCCGAATAAAGTCTGGCCTAGTACCCGCTTCGGCGGTTACCCCTTAATCGGGACTTGGCTTCGCCACGCGCTTTCATCGGTGATCCAATCCGCACCATCCCAACAGTGATATAATACGAATGCTCCCCGCAGATACTTGAAGTTATCGACCTGGCTAGGCGAATTCGGCCCGCGAGGTATGTCGAGGATGTCCAAAGCGACTGTCAAGAAGCCCAAGCCAACTACCTCGAAAAAGGCCAGTTTTGATTTGCGGGTTTTTCTGGATACCGCCGGTGTAGCACGACATATTAAAAAGTTTCGGAAGTCAGAGAAGATCTACTCCCAAGGTGATCTCGCAAAGGGTGTGAAGTACATCCAAGAAGGCGATGTAAGGCTCTCTGTTCTCAGTGAAGGCGGAAAAGAGGCAGTGGTAGCGATTCTCGGACCTGGTGATTTTTTTGGTGAGGGATGCCTGACTGGTCAAACTGTTTGCATGGCGACGGCCACTGCGATTGTAGCGACTTCCATATTGTTCATTGAAAAAGACGAGATGATGCGGGTGCTCCGCACAGAACATGCGTTTTCTGACCGCTTCATATCTCATATGCTGACCAGGAACATCCGAGTCGAGGAGGATCTCATCGACCAGCTGTTCAACTCCAGTGAGAAACGTCTGGCTCGGGCTCTTCTGTTGCTTGCGCGTTACGGTAAAGACGACCAGCCCCAGGGAGTACTCCCCAAAGTTTCGCAAGAAACCCTGGCGGAAATGATCGGCACGACGCGCTCGCGGGTCAATTTTTTCATGAACAAGTTCAGGAAATTGGGTTTCATCAAGTACAACGGAGGAGTTGAGATCAATAGTTCTCTCTTGAGTATCGTCCTCCACGACTAAGTTAGCGAATCGCGGGTGCGGGCAATTTGTACCGGGAAGCTCCCGGTGAGTCGGTTATCCAAACAAGTACCCTCAGGCCTGCCAATCAAGTCGTCAAGCCGTTGGCTTCAAGTTCCAGATTTGTCCGGTGATTCCGTTTATGCGACGAGGCACTGTCCAAATTGTATAGATTCGCGGATGCATGTAATTGCATTCTGTCAAGATGAAGAAGAGGGAACTCACGCCCGAACAAGTATCCTCCGTCCCCTGTCCTACGTGTGGTGCCGCCGCCGGAGAGGGTTGTGAGTTGCATTCAGGCGCTCCGCGTAATGAACCACACGTAGAGCGGAAATTTGCCGCGATTGAGGCCCTCGAGAGGCAATGAATTTACGCTGGTAAGCGATGCTATTTCTTTGCAAGCTCAACCTTGAAATGACTTTCAACATCTTCATGACTCAGCGGGTTTTTAGCGTTGTCTAATAGGACCGAATAAACGACCTCATTCCCCCCAACTTGCGCGGTGATAAACGCACCGTCTTTCGGTAGTTCTTGATAGATGAATTTCACTTTTCTGCCGTCTTCGAGCGTTTTGATCCACTCCTCGTCTGGCATGTTGGTAGCTCCTCGCGCGAGGTCAGTCTGTGTCGCAGTATACGTTGTT
>Ga0210383_10002415_pt1 | contig 16877 bp, 12 predicted proteins | sample IncBWC14OmetaG_FD_160072 | JGI IMG/M metagenome (GOLD analysis project Ga0210383, IMG submission 160072) | Forest soil microbial communities from Barre Woods Harvard Forest LTER site, Petersham, Massachusetts, United States - Inc-BW-C-14-O ...
CACGAGTATTCCATGGGCGGAGGAAGTTACGCAAGACCTTGAAGGGTTATGCCGAGTCCACGCGGACGTACGGAAACCAGGCGTTGCTTACGAGCCGTAACGCGAATGGCCTCTCACGGCATCGACTTGTCTACAGCGCGGGTGATTAGAGCGGAGACAGAGGGAGACTCAGATGGCGAGCTTCCTGCTCGGGGCGGTCTTGGGATCTCTGTGCATCACGGGCCCCCGCAAGGAAGCAAACGCCTGGTAAGGGTACGCACGACGAGAGGGAGGAATAAATAGCCATGGCCAACGAGCAATCGACGTGGTCCCCGCCTGAGGCTGCGCGCTTGAGCGTGGACAAGGGGACAGCTGCGCTGGGGGAAATCGTGGTCTTCCTCGACGGGCGCACCGAATCTCGAGGCCTCCTGGAGTTCGCCGGCACACTCGCCCAGGAGCACGGCGCGCGCTTGATCAGCGTATTCATGCAGCCGGAGCCCGCAGCTACTCCGCCGGAGACATTCGCCCGCGGCAAAGGCATCCTGAACGTGATCGAGGCGCACCAAGCACAACTCGAGCGCATCGAAGCGGACCGCCGGGCCCTATTCGAGAACATCGTCCGTCGTAACGGAATCCGGTCGGAGTGGAGATCGTTGCCCTACTTAAGCAGCGAGGTGGGCGTGCAAGCGTACTACGCGGACCTGGTGGTGATTGCCCGCCCAGAGTCCGCAGGCCAGACAGCCGGCCCTCCGGGCCTCGCGGAATCTCTCGTTTTGAGTTCCGGCCGGCCGATCATCGTGTTTCCGCCACGCGGCGCGGTACCCCTGGTACGCCGCATCCTCGTGGGATGGAATGCCACGCGCGAGTCCATCCGCGCCGTGGCGGACGCCCTGCCTCTGCTTGTGAAGGCCGCGGCGGTCGAAGTCTTGGTGGGCGACCATCCGCGCCATCCAGAGGGGCACGGCCAGGAGCCGGGGGCGGACATCGCGCGCCACTTGGCGCGTCACGGTGCGCACGTGGAAATACGGCGCATGTCGTCAGCAGGAGAGGATGTGGGTGGCCTTCTGCTGTCAGAGGCCGCCGCTTTCGGCGCAGATCTACTCGTCATGGGCGCCTACGGCCACACGCACCTGCGAGAGTGGATGTTCGGTAGCGTCACGCGAACCGTGCTGTACGGGGCGAGCCTCCCGGTCTTGATGTCCCGATGAGCGTTGCATCGAAGCTCTTTAGCGAGACATGCGACCGCCTGAGGTCCCGCAAATAGAGGTTCCGGCCGCATCGAAGAGCGAATGTTGTTGTGACTAGAGACCGTCCGGTCTCATCTGATAGCTGATGCCGTGCGAGATCAGTTCGCGATTGGAGTCTAAGGAGTTCTAGTTATGTGGATTGTTCGAGTCGCTCTGGACCGACCGTATACCTTTATCGTTCTTGCCGTACTGATTTTGGTCCTGAGCCCGATCATGATCTTGCGTACGCCGACCGATATTTTCCCGAACATTGATATTCCGGTGATCGCGGTTGCCTGGCAGTACGCCGGAATGAACCCGGAGGAATTGGAAGGCCGGCTCACCAGCGGGTACGAACGAATACTCACCACCACGGTCGACAACATCGAACACATCGAATCGACCACGGTAAATGGGCAAGCCATCATCAGGATTTACCTGCAACACGGCGCGAGTTTGGACACCGCCAATGCCCAGGTGACGGCCATATCGCAAACCGCCCTTCGCCAATTGCCGCCGGGGACCTTACCTCCCATAATCATCAACTATAGCGCTTCGAGCGTACCCATTCTGCAACTTGGCCTTTCCGGTAATGGACTCTCGGAGCAGCAATTGAACGACCTCGGGCAGAATTTCCTGAGGCCTCAACTGGTCACCGTTCCTGGGGCCGTCATTCCCTACTTGTACGGCGGCAAACAACGTCAGGTCATGATTGATCTGAATCAAGGGCTGATGCAATCGAAAGGCCTTGCGCCACAAGATGTTCTCACCGCCGTACAACAGCAAAATCTGATTTTGCCGTCGGGGACAGCAAAGATGGGTCAATTCGAATACGACGTTCGGCTGAACGCCAGTACGAGAACGGTCCCTGAACTGAACGAACTCCCGATCAAGGTCGTTGGGAATTCCACGATCTATCTTCGTGATGTAGCGAATGTGCGGGACGCTTTTGCTCCACAGACCAACATCGTGCGCCAGGACGGTCGCCGCGGCGCGCTCGTCTCCGTGCTCAAGGCGGGCAATGCTTCCACGCTTGACGTCGTGAAAAGCATTCGCGGCCTTCTTCCGCGGGTCGCGCAGACGCTGCCTCCGGAACTGAAGATTTTGCCTTTGGCCGATCAGTCTATTTTCGTCCGAGGCTCCGTCAACGGTGTCATCCGCGAGGCCGTCATCGCCGCGTGTCTCACGGGGTTGATGATTCTGCTGTTCCTCGGAAGCTGGCGGAGTACGTTGATCATCGCCATATCGATTCCGCTATCCATCTTGACCTCCGTCATGATCCTCAGCTTTCTTGGAGAAACCATCAACATCATGACCCTCGGAGGGCTGGCTCTGGCCGTTGGAATTCTTGTGGATGACGCTACGGTCACGATTGAAAACATCGAGAGATATTTCGAAGAAGGCCATGCCCAGCGGGACGCCATCCTGGAAGGTGCGGCGCAAATCGCCGTTCCCGCCCTGGTATCCACGCTCTGCATCTGCATCGTGTTTTTGCCGATGTTCCTGCTGAGCGGTGTAGCGCGATATCTCTTTGTGCCTCTGGCTGAAGCTGTGGTGTTCGCCATGCTCGCCTCGTACATCCTTTCGCGCACGCTGGTGCCTACGCTGGCGATGTATCTGCTCAAAGCAAAGCAGGGCGACGCTCGAAGTTCACGGAATCCTCTCCTGAGGTTCCAGCGAGCGTTCGAGCGCGGATTCGAGCGTCTCCGGAATGCCTACCACACCCTGCTCACAGCGCTTGTTCACCGCCGGGCTCTTTTCATCCCCGCCTTCCTTCTCGCCTGCGCAGCGGCATTTCTCCTCGTGCCATGGCTCGGTCAGGATTTCTTTCCGAACACGGACAGCGGTCAGTTCATCCTCCATCTTCGCGCCAAGAGCGGCACGCGAATCGAAGAGACCGCGAAGCTGTGCGATCTCGTCGAGGGCACCATACGCCGCGAGATCCCCGAGCGCGAAATGGATAACATTCTGGACAACATCGGACTGCCCTACAGCACCATCAATTTTATGCACAGCACATCGGGGCTCATAGGAGCGGGTGACGCCGATATTCTGGTGTCCCTCAAAGAAGATCACCACGCCACCGCAGAGTATATTCAGAGCCTGCGAGAGCGGCTGCCCCGTGAATACCCGGGTACGACCTTTTACTTCCTACCCTCGGACATCGTCACTCAGGTGTTGAACTTCGGTTTGCCGGCACCCATCGACATCCAAATCGAGGGGACCGATATCGAGGGCAATCGCGAGGTCGCAGCCCGAATGCTGCAGGAAATCGACCGCGTCCCGGGTATCGCCGATGCGCGCATACAGCAAGCGTTTGACTACCCGGAGTTCGATGTGGCCGTAGACCGTACGAAGGCAGCCCAGGGAGGCTACAGTCAGCGCGACGTAGCCAACAGCTTGCTGAACTCGCTCAGCGGTAGTTTTCAGATCACGCCGATGTTCTTTCTCAATTGGAAGAACGGTGTCAGCTACAACCTAGTCACCCAGACTCCGCAATATTCGATTCAGTCCCTCGAAGACCTGCAGAACACTCCGCTCAACGCGGCGACCGCCGCGCGCCCTGAAATTCTAGCGGATGTCGCTGCCATCACACGTTCGAACGAGATGGAAGTGATAAACCACTACAACATTCGCCGCGTGGTGGATATTTACGCCGCCGTTCAGGGCCGCGACTTGGGAGCAGTGGGCCGCGAGGTCACAGGCATTGTGGATACCAACCGAAAATCCTTGCCGCGCGGCAGCTTCGTTAGCGTTCGGGGCCAACTGCAAACTATGCGCAGCTCCTACCTCGGGTTGCTGGGCGGACTCGTCTTCTCCATCGTTCTCGTCTACCTCCTCATCGTGGTGAACTTTCAGTCCTGGCTTGATCCGTTCATCATCGTCACAGCACTTCCTGCCGCGCTAGCCGGCATCATCGGTTTCCTGTTTGTGACGCACACTACACTCAGCGTTCCCGCCTTGATGGGTGCCATTATGTGCATGGGCGTCGGAACGGCGAACAGTATTCTCGTAGTTTCTTTTGCTAAAGAACTGCTGCTGCACCACGGAGATCCCGTCCGAGCAGCCATCGAAGCCGGCTTCACCCGGTTTCGCCCTGTGCTCATGACTGCTTTGGCCATGATCATCGGGATGATTCCTATGGCACTCGGGCTGGGGGAAGGCGGCGAGCAGAATGCGCCGCTCGGGCGCGCAGTCATTGGCGGCTTGTTGTGCGCCACTGTGGCCACACTGGTCTTCGTCCCTGCGGTCTTCAGTCTGCTTCACCGGCGGCGCGATCCTTTGCCTGGCCAAGCACAGTCCGCGGGCGAGCCTGCGCCAATTCAAGCGTGAGCTAAGAGGAAAACGAATGACATCCAACGAGATAAATATGACAACAACTCCCGAAACGGAAACGATCGAAGTCCAGGGCGTGCCGCCGAGCCCGGATGGTTTCGAATCCTCGCGAGGAACCCGTCGCGGAACGGCATTTCTCCTCGCGGCCGCCGCCTTCGTTGCTCTTGCTCTCTTGCTTTACTCCGGCATCCATTCGCGCGCGGTGGCCGAGTCGCGGCTCAAAGTACGAACGGAAGAAGCCGCGATTCCAACCGTCGCCGTGGTCTTTCCGCAAGAAGGCGCGCCTACACAGGAGATTGTCCTGCCCGGCAATACTCAGGCATTCAGCGACGCACCGATCTACGCGCGGACCAGTGGCTATCTCAAGCGCTGGTATTTCGACATTGGCGCGCACGTTCAGAAAGGCCAATTGCTTGCCGAGATCGAAACCCCGGAAGTCGACCAGCAGTTGCAGCAGGCTCAAGCGGACCTAGATACCGCCGAAGCCAACCTGAACATCGCCAAAATCACCGCGAGCCGCTGGCAAGATCTGGTGAGCACTGGCTCCGTATCTCAACAGGAAACAGACCAGGCGGTGAGCAATCTCAGCGCGGTGAAAGCCGCGGCCGAATCCAGTGCCGCCAATGTGCGACGCCTGGAGCAGTTGCAAGCGTTCGAGAAGGTCTATGCCCCCTTTGACGGCATTGTCACCGCCCGCAATACGGACATCGGGGCGCTCATCGACGCCGGGGCCAGCACACAGCCGAAGGAACTCTTTCACATGACCGCCATTCGCACGCTCCGCCTGTACGTCTCCGTTCCTGAGGTGTATTCCCGCGCCGCGCGCTCCGGTGCGCCAGCCACATTGACCCTCGACGAATTCCCGGGCCAAGTCTTCCATGGCACTCTAGTTCGCAACGCCAACTCCATCGACATCGCATCGCGTACGCTGCTTGTCGAGGTAGATGTTGACAATCCGACCGGCCAGCTGCTGCCGGGCGCTTACGTCTTTGTGCACCTCAAGCTGCCTGACGAGACTCGCTCGGTGACCATTCCGTCGAATACCCTCATTTTCCGCAAAGAGGGCTTGCAGGTCGGACTTGTTCGCAACGGCAAAGCTGAGTTGGTTCCAGTTAAGATCGGCCACGACTACGGCAACAGCGTGGAAATCGTTTCAGGCCTTCAGGCTACGGATGCCGTCATCGGCGATCCGTCGGACTCCCTGGTCTCAGGCATGACCGTGCGCCTGAGCAATAAACCAGCGGGCGGGTCCGGCCGATGAGCTACTTCCTCGCCGTCATGCGTTTTATCCTCACCAGCATAGTCGCGCTGGTTCTAGTGCTGCTGGTCGTAGCGCTCGAGGGTTGCACCGTCGGCCCCAAATACGTCAAGCCCTCCGTGCCTATGACACCGGCCTTTAAGGAAGAAACGCCAGCTTCGTTCAAGGAATCAGACCAGTGGCAGCCGGCGCATCCCGGCGATCAGGAAAACCGAGGAAACTGGTGGGAGATTTTCGGCGACCCGGAACTCAACAAACTGGAAGAGCAAATTGCAGGCTCCAACCAGAACTTGAAGATAGCTGAAGCGCGTTTCCGCGAAGCTCGCGCAGCGATCCGCTTCAATCGGGCTTCGCAGTTTCCAACCATCTCCACTTCGCCGAGCGCCAGCTATGTCAAGAGTTCGGACTTTTCGCCGAACTTTCCGTCGAAGATCCAACAATCCAGCAAAGGCGATTTCGAGCTGCCCTTCGACCTTTCCTACGAGCTGGACCTTTGGGGACGTGTGCGGCGCAGCGTTGCCGCCGCTCGCGAGGAGGCGCAGGCCACCGCCGCCGACTACGAAACCGCAAAGCTCAGTCTCGAGGCGGAACTCGCTTTGGACTATTTCGAGTTGCGTAGCGCCGACGCTCAGAAACGGCTTCTCGACGATACCGTAAAAGCCTATACCGACAACCTGCAGCTCACGCTCAATCGCTTCAAAGGGGGTGTGGCTCCGAAGGCCGACGTTGCGCAAGCACAAACCCAGTTGGACACCACTCGCGTGCAAGACACGGACGTCGCCGTCCAACGCGCGCAATTCGAACACGCCATTGCGATTCTGATCGGAAAGCCGCCTGCGGAATTCAGCCTCGCAGCAGCGCCGCTCAACTATCAACCTCCCAGCACTCCGATTGGCCTCCCTTCTGAACTATTGCAGCGACGCCCAGACATAGCCGCCGCGGAGCGCCGAGTCGCAGAGGCGAACCAGCAGATCGGCATCGCCCGCGCGGCATATTTTCCCACCGTGACCCTCGGCGGAACCGCGGGATTCGCCGGCTCGCAGGGTTCGAACTGGTTTACCTGGCCGAGCGGCTTCTGGGCCGTCGGTCCAGCCCTCGTTGAGACTCTGTTCGACGCCGGACGCCGTCGCGCCACTTCCGAATCGGCGCGCGCGAACTACGATGCCACAGTCGCAACCTATCGTCAGACCTCCCTGACAGCGTTCCAGGAAGTTGAAGACAACGTGGCCGCCCTGCGCATTCTCGAGAACGAAGCGCAACAGCAAGAGCAAGCCGTGGGGTCATCCGAGGAGTCACTTCAACTTTTCACGAATCGTTATAAGGGAGGCGTCGACACCTACCTGCAGGTCATCACCGCGCAGACGATCGAGCTCGCCAACGAGCGAAACGCCATTGACATCCAGCGGCGTCGATTGGATGCGAGTGTGCTTCTGATCAAAGCACTGGGAGGAGGTTGGAATGTGTCCCATCTTCCTACCTTCGGTGCGTCCTCCGTTCGGGACTATTGAAGATCGGCTTTCGGTATACGACTGCTGCCATGCTAGGGGTGGCGGCTTCATGCAAACCTGCTCGGGAGACGTTCAGGACCCCGTGGGTGACGACCAACGGCATCCTGGCGGCGGTGACAAGCAGCTGCTTGAAAACTCCTGCTGCAAGCGTTGAACCAGGAAGCGCCAATCTTGCTCTGCCGCGAGTGTGGTCACGCTCCCTTTGACGACGAACCGGACCGCTTCAACCGCGAGTTGGCCGCCTTCATCAGCGCGACGCGAGTTCTGCCTGACCGCGCGCGTCGCGCTCATGGCGAACACATTCGCGCGCTGGGAGCTGGCCTTATGATTTAGTTTATACTTACGCATTGCGCGCCGAATGCGGCACCGCCTTCCCCGCCTCTCCCCTCTAAAATAGGTTCACCGGATCTTATGTCTTCTTCCAAAACGATTATCCGCATCGCGGGCATGTGGTTCTTCTTCCTCGTCGTCTACGCCACAGTTTCTCTTGCTCTCCATCGGGGAAGCCATGCTCTTACCGCTTTCGGCGACTTGTCTCAGTGCCTCGTTCCGCTCCTCGCCAACGCCGGCCTCCTCCTGAATGCTGGCACTCCTCATTGGCGCAGGAATCTCTTTTGGATGTTGCTCGCCGTGGGTTGCACGCTTTGGATGATCGGCCAATTTGACTGGACGTACTATGAGCTCTACCTGCACAGGCCGATGCCCGACACGGATCCGATAGACATCGTTTTCTTCCTTCGCGGTATTCCCATGATGGCCGCGCTGACGCTGCGCCCCCACCTCCAGCGCGGCGAACTTCGTCTCCGCTTCGGCTATTTGGACTTTGCTCTGCTGCTTACCTGGTGGATCTTTCTCTACATCTTCATCGTGATGCCATGGATGTACGCGGTCCCCTCCCTCGCCGAGTACAACTACAACTACGTCCTTCTTCACAATATCGAGAACATGATCATTGTCGGTGGCTTCGGCTACCTCTGGCTGCGCTCGTCGGGAGCCTGGCGATTGGTTTATGCCAATCTTTTCGGAGCCTCGACGATGTACATGCTCTCTTCCCTCAATATCAACATCGCTCTCGAGTTCAACCGCTATTACACGGGTAGCTTTTACGATCTTCCCTTGGTTTCCTCTTTTCTTTGGTTTGCTCTGGCCGGCGTCCTGGCTTACCAAGAACGTGCCGCTCTCGAAGCTCCCTCGGAGAACGATTTCGATACGGACTCCGATCGCTTCCGCGGAGAAAGTGTCGTGCCGGCGCGTCTGGCCATGGCCGCGGTGATATCTTTGCCCCTGTTTGCCATCTACACCCTGCGGTTCGCTCACGAAAGTCCAGCAGTCCGCGATTTCCGGCTGATGACGGTGCTGCTCGCCTCCATTCCCCTGGCTCTTCTCGTCTTCCTTAGGACTTACTTGGCTGATGCTGATCGCACGCGCCTGCTCTCTCATTCCGAACGCTCGATAGAAAACCTACAGAGACTCCAGGCGCAAATCGTGCAATCCGAAAAGCTCGTCTCCTTGGGACAATTGGCCGCCGGCGCGGCCCACGAAATCAACAATCCTTTGACGGCGATTCTGGGCTTCTCTGATCTTTTGGCCGACGACCGGACTCTTCCCGAAAAAGCCCGCCTCACGGCGTCGAAGATTCGCGATCAGGCTCGCCGCACGAAAACACTTGTAGGAAATCTTCTCAGCTTTGCCAGGCAGGTCCCCACGGAGCGCATCCTTCTGGACATCAACACGGTGGTCACCAACGCCGTACAGCTTCGCACTCTGGATCTGCCCACCGGGACCGTGCGCATCGAGCTCCAGCTCGAATCCGTTCTGCCCGGCGTTCGCGGCGATGGAAACCAGTTGATGCAGGTCTTCTTCAATATGATCAGCAATGCGGTCGACGCCATGGAAGCGGCCGAAGGCGGCGTCCTCACCGTCAAGACCATGCGCGACCGCGCTTATGTCGTGGTCCTTTTCCTGGATACCGGGCCCGGCGTCAAGGAGCCTCACCGCGTCTTCGATCCTTTCTATACGACCAAGCCCGTAGGGAAAGGCACCGGCTTGGGTCTCAGTATTTGCTTCGGCATCGTGCAGGAGCACAGCGGCAGGATCCTGTGCTACAACCGCCAAGAAGGTGGTGCCGCGTTCCGCGTGGAGTTGCCAGCCGTTCTGGCAGCTCTCCCCACAAAAGAATTGCTGCTCTCCTCCCCGGCACCAATTCCACAGAAACCTGTGTGACCTTACCCCGCATCGAGCCGCACACACTCTCGACACTCTCGCTCGGCCGCCTTGTCGTGCGCCGGACTCATGTTAAAGTCTTGTTGCGAACCGCATTTAACAAGTGGGAGACGCGATGACGGACGCAGCCATCGTGACCGAAAAACTTACGCGTCGCTTCGGCAATTTGACCGCGGTGGACGGTGTCGACCTCACAGTTGCCGCCGGACAATTTTTCGGCTTTCTCGGGCCCAATGGCGCAGGCAAGTCCACGACCATCAAGATGCTTACCGGCCTACTGGCCCCGAGCTCCGGTCGCGCGCAACTTCTCGGGCTGGACTTCGCTCGGCATCCGGTCGAGGTCAAACGGCAAATCGGCGTTGTTCCCGAGGGCATGGGCCTCTTCGAACGATTGACTGGCGCCGAGTATCTTCAGTTCGTCGGCCGCATGTACGGGCTCGATCGTCCCACCACGCAGCGCCGTTCCGAAGAGTTGCTGGACTTCATGCAGCTCTCCGACCGCCCCAAGACTTTGATCGCGGACTATTCGCACGGCATGCAGAAAAAACTCGCGCTGGCCGCGGCGGTGATTCACGGACCACGAATTCTTTTCCTCGACGAGCCGTTCGAGGGTGTGGACGCTCTTGCCGCCGGTGCGCTTAAAGCGCTTCTGGGGCGCATGACCGAGCGTGGCGTCACTATCTTCCTTACCTCGCATGTGCTGGAAATTGTCGAGCGGCTCTGCAGCCATGTGGCCATTATCGACAAGGGCCGCCTCGTCGCCCAAGGTTCGCTCGCGGAGCTTCGCGCGGGGATTGCCGGTGAAGAAGGAAGCAAAACGACTCTCGAGCAGATTTTCCTCTCTATCGTGGGCCAGGACGGCGTCCAGCGGCCCCAACTCGAGGAACTCTCGTGGCTGATGTAACCCGCGGCCCCGGCGTTTGGGAGCAAATCCGGCTTGTTGCCGGGCTCCGCTGGCGGATTCTCGGTAACAATCTCCGCAAGAAACACAATCAGTGGGATTTGATCGGAATGATCTTCATTGGCGTTTTCGCCACGCTCTTCGTTCTCGGTCTGTGCTTCGCTTTCTACTTCGGCGCTTATTCGTTTTTGTCAGGCGGCCACGAAGCCTGGATCGCTTTTCTTTTCTGGGGAATTTTTCTTTTCAGGCAACTCGTTCCCATTTTCACCGCGGGCTTTGGTGCGGGTTTTGAGTTTCGCAACATGCTGCGGTTCCCGCTTAGCCTCGGCGCATTTTATACCATCGGCCTGGCCTATGGACTCGCAGATTTTGCCGCTATCGCCTCTAGCTGCTGGCTGATTGCGATGATCATCGGCGTGGCTAGGGCCATCCCGGCTGTTCTGCCCACCATGATTGCTATTTCCGCGCTCTTCCTGCTGATGAATATCACGCTCGAGCGAATGATTGGTTCCTGGCTCGAACGCATCCTGGCCCGTCGGCGCACTCGGGAGATCTTTTTCGCCGCATTCGTCCTATTCGCGGTCTCGCTGCAATTTCTTAATCCGCTGCTCCAGCGATATGGCCGTGCGGCGCAGCCCTGGGTCCGCCATGTGCTCCCCTATCTCTCTGTTTTTCCGCCGTCGCTTGCGGGGCGAGCCATCGTGGGCGCGGCACAAGGTCACTCCACGGACGTACTCCTCGGCGCCGCGGGGATCTCGGCCTACGCTCTGCTTTTCAGCGTGTTCCTTTGGCTGCGCTTCGCCACACAATATCGCGGCGAGGAACTCAGCGAGACGGCCGCCCCGGAGCGCGCGGTCGTTCGCCCCATCTCACGTACCGCCGAACAGTCCGACGCTCTCCAGCTGCTCACGCCTCAAGTTGCGGCCGTCCTCCGCAAGGAGTTCCGCTATCTTACGCGCAACAGCTTTGCCTTTTTTCTGCTGATCATGCCTCCCGTGTTTGTCCTGTTGTTCACCACGCAGTTCGCGGGCAGGCATCCCACGGCTACCAAGCATGCGGTTTCGATCGAGTTCTTTTTCCCCGGTATGATGGCGTATCTCATTCTCATTCTGATGGCGCCGGCCTATAACAGCTTTGCTTACGACGGCAAAGGTATCCAAACGTTTTTCACCTCGCCGGTGAGCTTTCGCGAGGTTTTTCTGGGAAAGAATCTTCTGCAAGTCGCGATGCTCACGTTTGAATTGACGCTTTCGATGGCCGCCTTTTCCTACCTCGTGGGGCTTCCCTCGCTCCCCGTTCTGGTGGCCACACTGGCCGCGATCGTGTTCAATGTCACCGGACAATTAGCCATCGCCAACTGGTCCTCGCTGTCCTTTCCGCGCAAGCTCAATTTCGGCCAGATGCGCGGCCAGCGCCAATCCGGCATGGCCGTGCTGGTCTCTTTTGGCACGCAAATTCTTTTGGGCGGCATCAGCGCTCCCATCCTCTTTATGAGCCGTTGGACCGGCAATGCGTGGCTTCCCGCGGAAGTGTTTGCATTTCTCGCCGCCGCGGCTATCGCCGGCTATACGTCTTCGCTTGATCCCCTCGCCGCCCTCGCCGAAAAAAAGAAAGAAACCTTGATCGACGCGCTGTCCCGATGAAACCTCATCCGACTTCATCCTGACCAGAAATCCCCACAGCTCCATCGACAGAACGCAACGCCTCCGCATAACGGGCGGCAATCGCCTTCCAGGAAAAGTATTTGTCCTGCGCGCGCCGACTGCGTTCCGCGAGAGCAGCGCGATACTCCGGATCGCAAAGCACCTTCAGCAGGGCTTCTCCCAATCCTCGTTGCCTCTTCGGGTCAGCGAACACCACTCCCGCTTCGGTAATTGGCGACGCCGTTTCCGGACCTTCCAGCGCAACCACCGGCAGTCCACAGGCAATCCCTGCGATAGCGCTTCCGCGCCGCGAAGAAATCCCTCCGCGCACAAAGAGCAACACGTCCGAGGAGCCCAGGTGCCTTACGATTTCCGCTCCCGGCAAAACTCCCAGCGCGGAGACCTCGATGGGCTGCTTGTCCATCAGGTTCTGCAGCGCTTTCTCCGCCGTGTCCGAATGGCGCCCCATCACCACCAGCCGCAACTTTCCCAGTCGTTCGGCCACAATTTGCAAAGCCTCGGAAATGCTCGCGATTTCCCAGATACCGGCTTCGCCCCCGGTAATCCCAAACACAGCAATCGCCGGCAACCTGTTCCCCTCGCCGTGCTGTACGGTCCAGGCCGTTTCCGGTTCCGGCAGATTTGCGCCCACGGGAATAAAAATGGCTCGCGTGTGCTGGCGTCCAACCCAGGGAATTTTGCTGAGCGGCACCGTGAAGACGCCGAGATCAGAAGACCGCAGCGCTTCGCTCATCGCATGGTTCTGTGCGCGCCGCCGCAGCTTATCGATGGTGCGGCTGCCATGGTAGGGCAGGACGTCGTGGTAAACCATGGCGACGCGCGCCCCCGCCTGCCGGAGAATCCGCAGGACTCGCAGAAACCGCAGAGGAAAACCACGCTCCGACCACGCGAGCGCGGTGTATTGCACCAGCACCCAGTACCCGCGCCAGCCCTTCGCTTGCCGCTCGAGCTCGTGCATGGCCGCCGGCCAGCCGTCTTCGAGCCACGCGACGCGCGCAAGTTCCCACGCAAAATCGTGCGCGCGCAACGCGCCCGCCAGGTATTGGCAATACTCCTCAACGGCATCCGTCGGCGCATCCCGCCGTCCAAGCAGTGCGATGCACTTTTCGGTCATTGGGGCAGTGCCAGAAGGTGACTAGCGCCGCCGGGCTGACGGGTGTATGCGAACCGCAAAAACGTTTCGAGCCGATTGCGCCGGTTTTCCTCGCTAGGCATTATTAAGCCCGGACGTTTTTCCTTCAACAAACGCTGCGCCCTGCGAAACACCTCGACTTCCGGGCCTTCTCGGTGGCATGTCGAAAGATCCGGCGGCGCCTGTGCTCGCATGGAGTCATCCCGAATTCCGTCCCACGTGCTCCTCGTTCTAGACGAAGCACGCCGCAAGCAAAGAAAATAATCCAATGTGCCCCGATACCGTAAAGAGTCATCCCTCCGCAGATACTGCTGCCACACCTCCCGCGGCCCGAAGCGCTGCATGCTGGCTTGCGCTTTATTCCAGGAAGTGTTTTTCCTTTCCAAGATCCGCTCTCCTCCGACGTCTGCTCCAGACGGATAAAAAGCCGCTGGCACCCGCGCGAGAACCTCCTTCGCTAGCTTCGTCGAGCCGCTGCACCCGAAGGATTGCTGAGACTCGCTTTGTACCAAGAGATGGTTTTCTCTAAACCATCATGGAGAGACGTTTTTGCATGCCATCCGAATTCTGCCCGTGCGCGGGAAGTATCCAGGCAACGGCGCGGCTGGCCGTCCGGCTTTGTCTGGTCCCAGCGGGCCGTTCCCTCGTACCCCGTCAGCGAACAAATCAATTCCAACAAATTGCGGATGCTGATCTCCGCCCCCGACCCCAGGTTTACCGGTTCGGGCTTTTCATACTTTTCCGCAGCAAGAACGATCGCTTCTGCGGCGTCCTCCACATACAAGAACTCGCGCGTCGCGCTGCCCGTTCCCCACGCTGTGATGTCCGGCGCTCGCACCTGTTTCGCTTCCCAGCATTTCCGGACGAGCGCCGGAATTACGTGCGAGCTCTCCGGATCGAAATTGTCTCGCGGTCCGTACAGATTAACCGGCGTTAAATAAATTCCCTCGAACCCATATTGTTCGCGGTAGGCCTGTAGCTGAACGAGCAGCATTTTTTTCGCCAGCCCGTACGGGGCATTCGTCTCTTCTGGATAGCCGTTCCAGAAATTCTCTTCGCGGAAAGGCACAGGCGTGAACTTTGGATAGGAACAGATTGTGCCCGCGCAAACGAACTTCTTGACGCCCGCAATGCGTCCGGCTTCGATGGCGTTGATGCCCATCACCGCGTTGTCGTAAAAAAATATCCCGGGGTTTCGGCGGTTCGCGCCGATGCCTCCCACCACGGCCGCAAGATGGATGAAAATGTCCGGCTTGGCATCTTTAAATAGCCGCAAGGCTTCGGATTTTTCCCGCAGGTCGTAGTCCCGGCTGTGCGGAGTGCTGATCTCTCGGCAGCCCGCTGCGCGCAATTTCTCCACCACGAACGAGCCGAGAAATCCGTTGCCTCCGCTCAATACCACGCGCCGATTCTCCCAAAAACCCATTCCACGCTCCTCAGTGCTGCGAAGCTTGCCCTTCAACCGCTCCCACCACGCGCGTCACCGAATTTTGCCAATGGTTCCAGTGACTGAATTTCTTTTCCAGAATTGCTTTTCCGCGCCCGAGAGGAGCCAGACCCGCCGCTTCGAGATCTGCGTCGACCATGATCGCCACCAGTTCGCTGAATCCAATCCTCGTTTCCCAGCCAAGTTTCTCCCGTGCTTTTCGCGTATCCGCAATTAGGCAATCCACTTCCAAGGGGCGCTTATAGCGTTCCGACGTTTGTACATGCCTGCGCCAGTCCAGTCCGGCATAAGCAAACGCTTCCTCCACAAATTCGCGCACCGAATGCGCTTCGCCCGTCCCGATAACGATATCCTCGGCGGTATCCTGCTGCAGCATCTTCCAGATGGCTTCCACATACTCCGGAGCGTAGCCCCAGTCCCGCCGCGCATCGAGATTTCCAAGAAACAGCGTGTCCTGTTTGCCGGCCACGATGGCCGCCACGGCGCGCGTAATTTTTCGTGTCACGAACGTCTCGCCGCGCCGCGGGCTCTCGTGATTGAACAATATTCCGTTGCTCGCAAAAAGCTGGTAACCCTCGCGGTAAATCCGCGTCATCCAGTAGGCATACACTTTCGCAGCGGCATACGGGCTACGCGGCTCGAAAAGTGTCGTTTCACCTTGTGGCGGCGACGAAGAACCGAACATTTCCGAGCTTGACGCCTGATAAAATCGCGTCTTCGACCCGGACCTCCGGATCGCTTCGAGCAACCGCATCGTGCCGAGCCCGGTGATATCGCCGGTGTACTCCGGCATGTCAAAACTCACGCGCACATGGCTTTGCGCCGCGAGGTGGTACAGCTCATCCGGTGCAAAGCCGTAAACGAGATTCAGTACCCACTCGGTGCTGGAGAGGTCGCCGTGATGCAAGAAGAGCCGCGTGCTCGGCTCATTGGGGTCTTGATAAATGTGGTCGATGCGCTTGGTATTGAATGTGCTCGCCCGGCGGATGATCCCATGGACTTCGTACCCTTTGGAAAGCAGGAGTTCCGCGAGATACGAGCCGTCTTGTCCGGTAATTCCCGTAATCAGTGCGCGTTTCATTTGCGATCTGTCTGGCCTCGTGTCTTCCCGCAGTTTTAGGAACCGCGCGTCAAAGTCATCTTCAGGGACCGACTCCTTATTGTAGAAGCCGCCCAGGAAAATACAAATAAGTCCCTTGGAGCCGCGTAGCCGGACACCACACTAGGCGGCCATCGCCACCGGGAGGCAGGCCCTGTTTTTCATACCCAAGAAATTCCACGGCGCGCTGCCGCGGCTCGCGATTGGGCCGGGCAGGATTGGACCTGCTCCAAAAAAACTCCGCGCACGCGGCCAGATGTTCCAGCACTTCAGAAAAAATCGATCAAGGGGGAGCAGGACTCTGCTTGAGCTGCTCGAGGTCGCGCTGCTCGATCTGCTGCATCATGGCTTTGCGGCCAAACAAATACTTTTCGAACTGCATGGTAATCTGCCGCGGCACAACGAGGAATTGGTTTCGAATCATTTGCGGAAAAGAGATCGGCCCGCGCGCGGGAATGAGGTGCGTGCCCCATTGGAAAATTAAACCGGCGTTCCACAAGATAAAACAGCCCAGCAAGACGCAGGCGGCGGCGAGCGCGGCGGGGCGGGCGCGAAAGATGCGCGTGAAGCGGTCGAGAAAAACGGCAAGCCCCAGAATAAAAAGCGGGGTAAGCGAAACAAAAAACCGGCTCCCGTACGAAGAGATGCCCGCCCAATCCGGATACGACGCTATGAAATAATAAAACGCCAGTGTGGCTCCCAAAAAAGCTGCGCCGACGCGAGGCACGCTCCACCAAAAGGCCACCAGGCCGATCAGAGCAAAGAGAAGAAGCGGCGTCCAGGAAAGCAAGCCGTGATTCGCAGAGAACAGAACGGAGAAAAGGTAAGGCGAGCGCCACGACCACTGGCTGACGGGAATGTAGCCTGTTTCGAGCATGCCGCCGTAAATGATGCGGTGCACGATAAATGTGGGCAGCATCGAAAGAATAAGCGTAACGAAGAAAACGAGATGCCGAGCCATGAGTTGCGAAACACCAGGCGTGCTGGGTGTCGCTTTGCGCATCGCCGCGCTGTATTCGGGGGCCGCCTCAAACAACAGTATTACGAATAGAATGAAATTGGCGTAGTAGACGTTGAGCATCAATCCCGCGAGCACTCCGAGCA
>Ga0210383_10002417_pt1 | contig 16874 bp, 18 predicted proteins | sample IncBWC14OmetaG_FD_160072 | JGI IMG/M metagenome (GOLD analysis project Ga0210383, IMG submission 160072) | Forest soil microbial communities from Barre Woods Harvard Forest LTER site, Petersham, Massachusetts, United States - Inc-BW-C-14-O ...
GTACCAAGCATCAACGCCTCGTTGACGTTTCGAAGTCGATGAACCTCCGACTCAGCTGACTTGAGTCTGTTCTCCAGTTGATCCTTGACTGTCTCGAGATACCGAAGGTGGCTGGTAGCTGGATAAAGGGAATCGATCAAACATGAATCAACAGAAAACGCAAGACAAGATGGTCCTTACCCCGATCAAGTAAAGACACTTTACTTGACTTCTGGTTGGACGCCGGCAGCGTATCTTTCAGACGGGCGTATCCGTCCCTGAGCTCGTCCCGTCTTCGTTGTTCCGACTCGATCCGCTGCTTGCGAATGGTCTCGCGGCGCCTGAACCGATCAGTTAGTGAATGTATCGGTGGCAAGGGGGAAACAAGTAACTTACGAATCAGCCCCACCAGCCGACATGTTGATAGTGGCAGGGAAGTCGTCGTCATCCTCGTCGCTGTCGTCGTTGCTCCTGCTCGATCTCCTTCGGTGTGCTGCCCGTCCGGCTGATCGCGTGGTGGGTGCAGCAATCGGATTGAAGCGATGCGACCGGGGCACGGTTGCAGCGTAGGAGATGGTTTGGGGGGGGGAGGGCGAACCACTGCCGCGGCTGCGCCTTCCAGACGTCATGCAATCAGAAGACAAGTCACCACCGCTCAAATTGTACGAGAGCGACGGCGGTGCAATGCTGGCACCATCTTCAGGGGTGTATGGGCGGGCAGGAGAGGCAGAGGGGTTGAAGGAGGCAGGCGACGACGAGTAGGTGTAATCACCCGAGCCACTCAACAGGTTCAAAGTGTTGAACCCGATGCTTGGCGAGGCTGAGGGGCCAGGAACTACAGACAGTTGAGTGAGACAGTTGAGAAAGACTAGTGTGGCGCAACAGCGAAGAATGACTTACGGCCCATGGCTACACCAAAGGACGGCGAAGCGGGATATTGAAGATACTCAAGACCGTTATCCATGTACGAGAACGTGGAGTTGTCCATGGGATCCATGTAGCTGGGGGTCTTGGTGACGTGCTCGAAGTCCATTGAAGAGAAGTGTGGTGGAGATAGAGTGGAGACTGCTGAGGGGAGAATTGGGAAGAGTCGGGTGGCACTAGCAAGTTATACAGACGATCGAATAAGTGAGTTGAAGATAATGCTAGGCCTGTTGGCGGCGTTAGCAACATTGAGCTCTGGAACTTACGGTGGCACTCACAGTAAAGAACAACAAAAAGAATTGGGGGGTTATCCTGTCGAAATGACAACTGCGATAATATATGGTGAGGAGGAGGGCGGGGAGGTAGGAGAGTAGGGGAGGGCGGGATAAGGGGAAGAGGGAGGGATAAAGATGAATTTGCATCCACGCGGGACTAAATAGTGCCTTCCCTGGAGAGTCCAAATGAGGAAGGTACTGTTTGGGCGATTTTCAGCCTCATGGCCTTGTCTTACCACTAAATCGACCTGAATTGTCCCATTCTTGACGTTCGGTGTTTCTACCACCCCCTTGCTCTTTCCCCTCTTCACAAAAATGGCAGCGCATCTCAGGATTCTCATCTAAACGCGCAAACCCTATTTCTCCTCCTTCGCACAAGGTCATCTCTTTGGGGAAAGGCCGTCTTGTTCTTCCGGCTCCAGTACAAGACTTCCCATCGGCCGACTTGCGGGAAGTTCCAGAAGGCCATCTCCGCATTTGGTCCGTCATTTTTGAACCACGGAAATAATGTGAAGCGCGTCTGTGCCCGTTGCCCTATTCCATTCAGTCAGACGCCTCTATCTGTTCGCCAAGTTCATTGGACCTCGAGCCTACACACTTCATCTCATGTCATTTCGCGAGCTCCCATCCTCATGCAAGGGAAGCATGTAGTTTTATCCGCGATCAGTGAGACACAGTTTTGCTGCCTACAATACCTTCGTGGTCGTCTACGTAGCCTCCAGCTTCTACCGTACCGATGAACCGGAACATCTTGCCTATCAGAATCAAGATCCGGTTTCCGAGGGGGATCAAGGGTAATCCCGGCCAGTATGGAATCCTTCAGTGGGAAAATCCAGCCATCGTATTTCGGGATTGTTGTTCTTGCGACGCCGAAAGCTTGGTTTTCATATTGCCGCATGTCAAGTGTCTCGGCGCTGCAAACGTTTTTTTAATTTTCGACTAATAAAGCCTTCTGTCTCCGTTTCAAGTTATTTGTGAAAACTTTAGTCCTATCTTGATGAACCGCGCGCAGCATTATTCATTAATTTTCACTCTTCGAGTCACAATTGTCCGGATGGATAGGAAACGAGTGGGATGGTATTGCATCCGGGAACTGCCTACGTAGACACTTCCCGAATAAAATAATACATCGGGACAGAACGCAATAGTCACATGAATAAGGGGATAGTCATCAAGGAATAAGTCATCGTAAAAGTAGAATTGAAGGTAATGGAAGTCATCATTCATGTCGTAATGGTCGTAAAGGCAAGTCGTGAACGTGGAAAAGAAAGACAAAAGTAAGGTCGATGTACAATGTCCTCGATCAGGCGCATAATATAAATCAAAGCCAGAGCGCCGCTCGACTAAGCGTTGTAATATCCTGTAGGTGCACGTCGGCATAGATTCACCGAAGACAAGGCTGAACGAGCAACTTACCACCGTGGAATGGTCCCTTCATATTTGCGTAATGCTCCAACCGCTTCGAGAATCGCCATGTCAAAAAATACATGTACATCTGTTCATGAAGCATATCAGCGTATCCGGATAAAAGTATGTAAGGAGACTTTCACTGACTTGGCAGACAAGGTCGATAAGAAGCGAGAAGATGAAGGCAATGTTGAGGCTTGCGAACCCAGAGGTGCAGAACCCACTCGGAAAGGACGCCGAGCCCTGATAGCCCGCCTCGGCAGACGCGGTCCATAGCTGTCCTCCGTTATTACATTCCCAAGCAATATTGTCTTGGCTGCGGAGTGGAGAAGTGGGGAGCAAGCGATGTTAGTACCGTTCATCCTGAGGAGAGGCAGGGACGTACCCCCGCTGCAGCTCCACGATCATGATAATAGCCCGGACAGCTGAAATGACAATAATGAACGGCCAAAGGAATTTGCACACTCGTATCCAGATGTACGATCGCTGTGATAGAAATCAGGGTTAGGGTGGAACTAGGAAGCTCCAGGTTGACATACGTTTGACAGCGCGAAGATGTTGATAATTGCGAGGGAAGCAACTCCTATACCAATACCGCCATATATTTGCCTGTTTATTGTGGATACTTGAGGATATGTAGAGGCGGAATAGCAAAATATAATAACCATTCGGGGTAATTGAAGAATAGATATTCGCCATCTATCAGAAGGAACAAACCCCCAGCGAGGCTGTACGCCTGGAAGGAGCATAAATGTGAATGAGTAATTTAAGTTTGCGGAGCAAGAGAAACAGAGGCATACGGCTATGACGACACCCCAAACGATCGCTCCCCCTCTCTGTGAAATGAAGGAGAATCCGGATGTCAGAAGTTGGCCCACATCCCTCGAGGCCTACACTTAACTCACCAGAGGCAGAAGTAGTAGACAGTTATCACACCTATATAGTCAAAAATGAATTCAAAAGATCATTTTGGATGAACAAAGAGGGAAAAACTGACCACATCTTGATTCGTTCTCAGTGAGATGTTGAAGCGAAAGGATGGAATTCCTCAAGAGAATGGAGGGCTGTATTCGCACAAGGTGTTTCCAAGGGTCAGTATTCGTCAGTCGTAGGGCCGCTGCCTGCTGCAGCTGTCGCCTATGTGGAGTCAAGGAAGGGATGAGAACGGCGTGACACTTTAATGACGTGACTGCCATTGTGTGCCTTGTGACAAGTTGTGACTCAGCGCCCTCGTCCTGTCCAAAAGCTGATGCTCCCGCACCTTCTTGAAACACAAATTTTATCGTCACGCCCCTTGCTCCGGTGTGCTTATGTTCCGGACTCTGTCGCTGTATACTACGTGTTGGCTTGGGTGTTTCAGATCGCTGGATATGTAGCATCTTCGACGTGGTAACTAGCTATGCATGTCCTTGGCCCTACCACACTCTGTCGGTCGGTGCCGTCAAGCTTTTTCACAATGCCCCTGCAACATTGATTGCCTGATGCAATAGTGTCCCCTCCTGGTTTCTCAATGGACAAAGGTGGTCCTCGGTCCTAGGCTTCCGGCTCATCTTAGGCCGCCATATTTCCATATGTTCAATCTCCCTTTTACTTCCGTGGCGCCCAAAGAAAACTCCTTCAAGCTTCTACCTTTTCAATAGCCATAACTGGAAACTCACTGTTCTTTTTGTTCTTCTCTGGCACAACTGTTTTTCATACTTACCCGACAACATCCATTCTCGCAAAATTCTTCAGTGTGATCCAGTTCCAACCCGATCTCCCCATTCCCCAGGAATCTGGATCAACCCGATCATCCATTTTCATCAGTCGTGATTTGCATCTCCTAGACAAGTTTAATATTTCCAGACGACGATCTTTGGCCGTTTATCTGATCGCCCGCCTCGTGTTTGGTTGCATGCATTAGCGTCTTTACGCCTAGACTTTCACTTGGTGGATTTTTTGTGTGGACTACTCGAACCTTAAATTGTTTCCCAGTTTCGCTCGGACATTCGTTCGCTTTGCTGTTTGTCGAACCCGTATGGCTGCGCAGTTAGCTCCGATCCTCGGTGCCGATCCCAGGATCGAATTGTCTTGGCCCGTTTGTGAGGTAATAATTCTCGTGTGCATACGTATTATATCGTCTAACCTATTTCCGAGCGGTGTCTACTTTTTCTCCGTGATTGTGTGTTTAGGAATCAGGACTGACGGTGAAGCTTGCGATTTGCTGCAAAAAATGAGTCACTGATGGGAACTATCCGCAGTGTGTTCGACCCTCAACGTTGCTGGAACGGGATCCAGATCTGTCAATCGGCGAGTAAACTCACCACCGAACCTGCACCACGAGGCTATTATGGGTTGCTACTTGAACCCTTAACCGGTACCGTTACCCCTCCTTGAAACTGCCAATTATCCTGAACTGTGCTAGCACAATACTTACCAGATGTTATTGGTCTGTACAGTACCTGTGTGAAATGAACACCTCTCACATAGTTTAGACTGGTTCAATGCCTTTCTCAAGCTTCAATCACCGGAACGTGATTTACGCCACCGCCAGGGCCAGAGTCAGCCACAGTTACTATGTCATCTTTCCACCCGGATTCCTCTGCAGATACAGTAGCACACCTAGCGGAAACAAGGAAGAACGCCGCAGTTTACAGCATTCGACGTCTATATGAGCGCACCCCACGTGTCTACCGCATGTAGGATCCGTCCATCGATTGTGTATCACGTCCATCCCTGTCCACTGGAAGCGTGATCCCATCGTCAACCTACGCAATGTGTCAACTCGCCGAGCCTCGCGGACTCGAGCAGAAATTCGATAGGCAAGGATACACGACAACATTTGATTGCACTGGTTGGAACAAAATAATCTAACTACAACGGTTACAGATATTTGTTCAACTCGCCAGGAGGTATGAGGTTTAAAACCAAGATTCCATCTTTCCCTTCCCCTGCTGCCTACGAGCCGCTACTCGCGCGGGAACGGGCTACGTTGTCGCCCTCATCAAGAGAGCGACGCGCTCGGAAGTTTTGTTCGTGGTCAAATCAAAAGACGGGGCAACCCTCCTGGTCGTGCCTCTCATCGATAGTTTGCGGCGGTGTCGCGTGGTTTTTGTCTCCGCGTCCCGTATAAGTGATTTCGTGCAATGTTTATTCGTCAAGAATCATGAGTCTTCATATCCTCCACATCGATGGAGAATAGTAGTTCGTCACGTTTTCTGATACAGAAAGGTCGGTGCAGCCAAACTGTCGAGATGTTTGGGGGGAGGGGTGGCGTATGTCGGATAGATAGAAGGGGGTTAGATTGACTATACAACGAAGAACGCGGTCGCGCGTGCAATAGAAACGTGGCCGAGGGGTTTGGATGGAAGGGTCGTGCATGACTCTCCAGGAATCACAATTCCCTTCGAAGGGCTGCGAGGTGGGTCTTTCATCGATCAACAAGATAACGTGCGATCAGGATCAAACACGAAGCACTCGGCTCGAATGATGGTCCCAGCTACAACATCGAGTCGTAGGTTCTCTCACGAGGGATCGAGGGTAGGACGAAGGACAGGTGGGGTTGCGCGCGGCGCCATACAAGGTTCCCTGCGCCTTGAGTTCAACCAACTGTCTTCGTAATAATAACACATCCCATTTCCTGCCAGTGCAACGCCATAGAAGAAAAGAAAGTAGCAAGTCAGAAGGAAGAAAAACCCGAGAGGAGGATGTAGAAGGTAATGCAAAAGGTATTTGACGATGCGAGAAGAATGTGGGTTAAAACCCGCTATCAGAGGCAGATGGACTGGAGTCTTCCGACGGTGGTTCCTGACCTCGGACTGAGGCAAGGGAGTGGCTCGGTGGGCCATCGGGTGGTGGTGACAGGGGTCTGCCGTCGAACATGCCCGGCGAAGGGGTCTCGTTGGAGCCAAGCGAGATTTTCTCGTTGATTGCACGCAGTCTCTGCATTTCCTGTTCCAAATTGCCGATGCGAGCGTGCATCTCTTTGTTGGCTTTCTCTAGAGCAACGATGTGGTTGGTGGCTAGAGATTAAGTTGCGCGAAGGGTTTAGCACTGTGGTGAGCAAGACCGTACGCCGAATGTAAACTAACCTCGTTCTAAGAGCGAAACCTTGCTACTTTTCTGATTGGAAATGGGCAGCACTTCCTTCAACTTTGCGTAACCATCCCGAAGTTCGTCTCGTCGTCGCTGTTCAGCTTCTATCCTCTGCCTCCGTGTCGCCTCTTTCCTCGAGTGGGCCAGGTTCTCCACAAATGAAACACCCATCTCTTCTTCGTCTGAATCTTGTGAATGACCACGACCGCGCCGCCCAGACGAGCTCGTGGGAGATGGGGTGGGATTATAGCGTATATGCCTGTGAACTAGACTGTTTCCTCGAGAGGAAGAGGGTGAATTTGCACCACTGCTGTTGGAATGGTGGTAGATTCCGTCCGCCGATGTGTCTGATCCTGAAACGGGAGGGGACAAGGGGTCATACATATCAGGGGATGGCGGAGGTGGAGAGGTAGAAAGAGGTAGGGAAACATGCGGCGGTGAAGAGGTGTACACGGGGGGTTGGTACTGATGGGGTGAAATGAGGGACAGGTTGTGATACTGCTGGATCCCCTGCTGCTGCTGCTGGTGCAACTCCGTGACAGAAAGCTGGCCTACAACCAATGAACAAAGATTATCGGATGGGCATGAGTTTCAGTAAGTAATAGTGCTGAACCCACGCGTTTGAGGGCCGGTGTGCTGAACAACCTGATAAGGCCCCATCTGCGGATTGTACGCAAGGTTGTACGAAGGGTCCTGCTCGGTTGAGTAAAATCCATAGGACGCCGCAGCAATAGGATGGTGATCATCTGCAATTCCATGATGATGTTGCTGCTGCTGCTGATCCATTGCAGTTTGTTCGTGAGCGTAAGTAGTCTGCAGAAAAAAGTTATAGGGTCGTGTCTAGATCTCGTGAAATGGAAAACCAAAGAAAAAGGCGAGAAACAATGGCTAATGGACTAGAAATGAAGGTGAGTTCCTCGTAGCAAGGAACGAGAAACCAAACCAAGGTAATGCGCCACTCTTTCCTTTCATCACCTCGGCCTTCTTCCCACGGTTCTTGCCGTTATTTGTACTCCGGCTTTGTTCACCAAGCACAATTGATTTAAACAGTGAAATGCGATCGCATAATGTTATTTTATTATTCCAGCTTTCCAGTAATTCAAGGCCGAGTTCAAGCATTGTCTACCACACCCGGCAATCCGGTGTCAAATCGTTTCTATTGAGGCACTTACAGACCATCCGGTTAAATTAAATAATGTTCGGTGTCGATACTATTACTAACACTTACTTGGTTAAATATATTTATCGAGAACCGAGGTACCAAAAGGTACTCTCGGGCTCGGGCTCTGAGCGCGATGGACCAGGATGGACCGAAGAGGAATCTCGCCACATTGTTCCTTGATCATCACTAGTCCGAGGGAAAATAGTCAAGGAACAAGGGATTCACCAAAGTAACTAGAAATTATGAATAACGAAAGGCTAAATCGACGAGGATTCGCATTACAAGACAACATATGCATTGAGAAGGATGTTGCGGTAACGCCAATTGGGGATTCGAGAGTTGCGAGAGTTCGTCGGATCAGGCGGATGTGCATCGCCAATACAACCTACAAAGAGTTAGGTCAAATTTTAGCGCCCACGCACAACCTAGGGTCATCACTTCCGGATGCGGGAAGACAAGCCGTTGGTGCGGAAACTAGTCCAAACAAGCGGGGCGACGAAGGACCTCGAAGGACTCGAGGAGGTTCTGAATGCAAAGAATGGTGTTCTTGACCATCTGACATATTGCCTTATTATAACTTGAATAAATAGTTATCGTGCGACTGTCAATTTGAGCCGAAATCATCGAAATAGATTTCTAATAAAATTCTATATATAATGAATTAGTACTGCCCAGGACACCATTTAGAGGCGGGACTGAAACCCACTCTTGGCTATATCAAATTAATGTATCAATATTTGACAAAGTGAAACGGTTGCATCTCCGAGTCGAACCCTGTTATGGTTTTTGGCGTCCAAAACGGTATCGCTTAGGTGAAGCTATGCACTGTTATTGACTCCCATTTGTGTACATGCCACGTGACGAACACTCCGAAAATTTCAACGCTCTCTTCCAATCTTTACACCGCACATATTAACTCTAGATGTTCCTTCGCCACTAGACGGTATAACAAAACGAAATTTCAGTCAGCCTCTAACACGCAATCTTTCCTATTGCCTTTTTCGTGAGTACACATCTCCGTCTTGTTGAATCTATGTATTCCTATCTGTTCGACATGATGATTTCAACCGAAAACTTAGGAAGTGCCGTCTGAAGCAATCTCCATTTGGATCTGCTCCTGTCGAGTCTCGGTTCTTTGATCTACCAAATATTTTTTCAACCACTCAATCCAATATTTTACTGATGATTTTCTCTCCCTTATTGCAGTGTTTGGTGAACCAGCTGGAAGCATACGCTTATGCAGTTCTGTTTGACACGTGTCTCTGCATCCCTTCACGATGCCTTTGTCAAAATCTCTTTGTGCTTGCATAGATGTATCATTTCCAATACGGTCAATTCACTATGATCTCCTTGTTCGTCAAATCCTTTGTCCAAACTTCGCGACGGTATTTTGAAACGACTTGCTCTGAATCTCATTCTTATCACCTTCACCCCGCTGTTAGTCTAAAGGTTGTGTAGACAGATGACAACGTAAGTAAGTCTGCATTGATCCCGAGTCTAATGTTTCCGTATTTTGCCCCCGTTGAATTCGTCCGAGCCACTTTTTACGTCTCTCCCATGCAGTCAAGGTCAATCAGCGAGTTGTTTTTGTTTGAGTATGCCTCGCGAACTCATCGATTGATCGAGATCTGCCATTTCGACATTCATGCTTCATCGATATCTTGACAACCATGTGTTGGGGCCTCCCATCTGGGGGAGGTTTCCTGCAATGCAAGCTTGTACTTGGAACTACTGTCTAATTTGCCCTTGGGAGATTTCGGTTCCAAGGAGTTGGCGTTTTGGTTCAAACAAACTTCCTTCCGCTCTACTGCAACCATCGTGGCATCTGTTGTAATGATAACGATAAGACAATTAAAAAAGTGAAACCGTTGCACAGACCCTCACTGCAGGTTGAGGTGTGGTTGGGTGAGAAAAGTGTTGTCTACAACGCTGCTCATTCTGGAGGCAAAGTTTTTGGGGGATCTTGAGATCGCTGCAATCCCGGATCCCAGGTCGGGTTTGCATGACGCACGTCTACCACGCAATGAGCTACGTAAAAGTTCCTTCAGTTCCCATGTCACCGACTCAAAATGGAAAAAAAAAATTATATTCTGCTGAATGTAGTCAACCTGGATAAGTTCAATCCTACCCCTGCCATCTTCAATGATCTTGTGTATGAGTCGGACGGGAACACTGCATCATAAAGCCACCGTGGAAGGCGAATGTTGTCCATGTCCATCAACAAAGCAAGAGTCTTTCGCAGACCCCATTGGGGAGTAATTCCCGATATTTGAGGATTGTTACTGAGTACTCGGGAGATGTACTTCATGACGAGTGCGAGATTAATCGAGGACAGCCACCTGGGATGGGGTACAACATCATGATATCAGCAGTTACAACCGATAGCATAACCCACCTTGGATTTGATGCAAGGTTTGATGTCTTCTGGCATTCAAAGCATACGCTTTGAAGATTGAAGCACTGGGGGAATCTCACCACGGTCGACCACAAATCTAAATGTGCCCGGTGTTTCGTGAGATAGCCAAGAGATAGCCAAGAGATAGCTATAAATGGTCCAATGGTCTCAAAATTGTTTGGAACGGCAGCAGTGATTCTCGTCCAGGACCTCGAATGTCTGACCAGGAGTATTCTGACTGAAGGAGTTGGAGGTGGTCTCAGAGAAGGTCACGGTATAAGGTTTTTCTACGAGGCACAGCGGGTGTATCCTATTTTGGTATCTTATTCCCACAAAGAACCCCTGAGCCTTTCTTTCTCCATACGGCTTGGTTTGTTTTTGATCCATGGCCAGTGCTAGCCCGTTCTCTCCTCGACGCGCTCAAGTGCAAACTAACACTCATCTATAAGCCTTCATATCCTTCACTTGGAACTTGGAGCAAGAGGTTCAGGGATTGGTATTTCCTTAACTTGACACACGTACGTTCAGAAAGTTTCTCTGGCTCAGGTGACTGACAGTTGAGAATGATATAATATGTATAGATTAATGCCATAACATCGCTTCTCCTTTATTTCGAAACTTCATGCCCGCCTAAGGACCCAATCACACTCTATCTTAATTTCTAAGACGTGCGATTTAACCTACAAACCCCAAACCATGTCAAACGATGCGAAAGACGGGACACCCCAGTCTTCCACCACCTCTACTACATTATCTCCGACATGGGCCCCGCCGAAATCTCCCTTGCCTCCTCACCGGCTGGCTAAACTGGCTAACGCCCTTGGTGTTTCAACACCCATGCTAGCCGTTCATCACCCCACTTCGTTTATGTCCTCTTCGCATTCTAGCTCTCCTGCACTATCGGCTTCTCCTGATAATTTTCGTCGCTCTCCAACGCCGTCGACGGCATCTTCTCATAATTTAAGCCCGTATACACCACCTACATCCAAATACCTGCTTCATGTCATCCCACCTTTACACCTGCCTCACGAATCCAACTTGTTCGACAACTCTGATTTCCTACCACCACCACCTAATACTCCGGGATATCATACTCAATTCCGACGTGGAACTCTTGTTCCCGTGCATGCAACGTTTCAGTCTCAACTAGGGGCTATCGCGAAGGAATATGCACTCCCCAGTACGTCAGGGATGATTCTCTATCTTGTTTCTTCCGCCCATAACCGAAGTCCCCGGGCAAGTCCAACTCCGAGTGTGGGGCCACTTGAGGATGATATCGAGGAGCCTGGTCCTCGACTATCAGAGGATATTTGGAAACACCTGTGGACACGCGTCTTAAAAGCAGATCAACGAGATGAAAACATGTCAAGCCATTCTTGGAATCCAAACTCCAATATGTTTGGCCTTGGTATCGAACTTGGATTCCATTCATCCCCCTATTTACCGCAGGATTCAAATGGACATTCCCTGCGACCGTTGTTCTCAGCCGCTAGCGTGGAGGCTCCTCAACCACAAGCTATGGCATTTACCCCTTCACCGTCGACGCATTCGTCTACGTCCGACGTGCGCTCACATACCAAGTCTGCTCCGCCTTCGTCCTCATCCTTTTCACACTCCGAGCCAGATACTCCTGACACATCTTCCGCCTCGCAGTCTTTCCACGAATCCGATTCACTCTCGCTGCCTGGTCTGAACTCCCCCTCTCTTATTCCAGTTCTTTGCAAAGTGGAATTTGACATTGATCGCCGCAAGGCCGGATGGTATGATCCATGGCTGAGGAGCAGAAGGATGAACCATGCAAAGCGTGCGGAGAGTCGAGCAAGTCGGAAAGGGAGCACTAGCGACGATGTGGAGGGGGCAGAAGCACGTGAAGAAAGAAGACCTCCACTTGATTTGAAATTGACTGCACTACCACAAGTTGCCAGCCCTGTGTCGTTTACGTTTTCACTTTCACCAGCTCAAGGTAAAGAAGAAGGGAGTGATCCAGAGGCTGATGCAGCCCAATACGAACTTCTTTCCGAATCTCTTGAAGATACAGGCTCTGAAAGTGGTGACTTGGACCAGGAGGAATATTTGGAAGATTCCACTGCACGTGTCGCTTCTCTTCCGGCTGGCGAGGATCCTCTGTACGATGTCTTCGGTACGGATGCTGATACGTGGGCAGATCTACATGATTCCCAGCATGGCAAGTCCAAACATAAATTCAATCCAAATATCGTGGAACTGGCGTTGACGGGTGCTGACTTGACTGTGTTGCCAAGTCCCAGAGACATCGAGGAGAAGGGCCTCGGCGTGAAGGAGGAAGACGAAGTGAAAGATATTTTGGAACAGATGACTCGGCCTCATTTATCCTTATCTATCCCATCGTCGGCCATAGCAGACAACAAACGTGTATCATCACCGACGGCCCAAGGTACCACCAGGAAACACGTACCCTCACCGTTGGTACTCACTGGTCCAGGTCCAACCGATTCAGTTGTTCCACCTCAACCTAGTCCCTGGCCTGACGGTGCAGGAAGCACGAGGTTGCCTTATCTCGCATCATCTGAAGAACCACTACAATACGACGACGGCTCTGACGAGGGCTTTGCTCGAGTTCGAAGTCCCGCCGAGTCGGACAAGAGAGGTGGCGGAATCTTCGATGATCTCGATCTAGGATTGGACCCGACCGAAGATGTAAGTGGTGGGAGCTCCGTCAGTGTTCAAGTCTTCGTTTAACTTTTGAACCAGTTCGATGATGATCCTCACGACCATCGCAAGAGTCAATATTTGATGAAAGCCCAACTTGATGAGATCGAGAAGGTGGGTGAAATGAATCTTCGGCTCTTGGTTGAGTTCTGATGTCTTGAATTATATTTTTTTCGATAGACCTTAGTACAGTTCTCACCACGAAAACTGAATGCAGAGGAGCAAGTCATCAATCGGCATTCCTCATCGTTGGCTCCACGTTCTTCCAGTCGCCTGAAAAACGCAGCTGTCTTTCCTCCTACTCCCAGACACTCCCAGAGTCCGGAAATGGAACCAGAAACAGAATCGTGAGCATCAACTCCTTTTCTTAGCGTATGTCATACTAAACCACGCTTAGGGATAGTTACTCTGATTTGGTGCAGCAAGCATGGCCAGCCGTTCCCTTTGTCTCGCTGAATAAAGGAACGGGTATGCCTCAATCTAGTCGATCCCCCGGTCTTCCGCCATCTCCCCCTCAGTTGGCTGTCAATGGCTTCACGACTTCTGCTCCTAAATCATATTTATCGAACGTTAGATCATCACCTACCGACATATCTGCTGAGACAGAAATCCGCAAGCGGGAAATTGAGGAGCAGGAAGCCTCATATCCTGTACCTACCTCGTCTGTCGGACGAAGTGCCAGATCGCAATCACAATCTCCAGTCATCCCACTGTCGCCCGATCCGTTTGGGCGATTTTCTTCCACTATTGAAACAGCAAACGGTTCACGACAATCTTCCGCTTATTGGGATTCCGTTCCAATAAGTCATGTTTCACCTTTGCAATCGGAAGCGTTAACGGAACGCAGACCTTCCTTGGCGGATGCCCACGAGCAAATTCGTCATTCGGGGGCCAATGCAAGTCGGTTCTCTGCTGATTCTGTCAACGGAGAAGACGCGGCGTCGAAGACTACGAAGGGCGGGAATCTCATTACTGTCAAAACCATCAAGAAGCTCTGGAGGAAAAGTAATAAGACGTCCGTGTCCGGGGTGCAACCAACGCCATCTTTCGAAAAGTCATCTCCTCTACCTGTTCCGCCACGTCCAGAGCGTCCACCACAAGAGCAATTGGATTTACCCCCGATGTCGACGCTGCCAGCAACTCCCGCATTTGGAAGTTTCTCGCCACAAGTCCCTCCCCCACGTCCTGAACGTCCACCCCAAGAACATCTAGCCGCTCTGTCCGTCCCCGTTGCTGGGCGGTCACTCCACCCTCCTCCCATTGTCGCATCAAAAATGCAACACTCACGAGGGGATTCAGCCCTAGATCGATTACATTTCGACCAGGAGTCGCCATATCCTACCCGCCGTTCCTCTGCAGCTCGTTATTCTCCTGGGCCACCATCACCTCCTTTCCTGCCTCCTTTCGTACCACCTCAGCCAGAGAAAGATAAGAGCAGCGTCCGGAAATCCATTCTCAAAACGTGGAAATCAGCAAGTGGGGGTGTGCCACAGAACTCCATTTCCGAACCTCGTTCAAGTGCGGAGCGATCGAATCCTAACGGTGCTGTTCGCGCCAGAAGACCAAATTTTGGATCCGCACGTGGTTCGGTCGTTTCGCCGCCGCCCGATATCCCGCCGAGTCCCCAAATACCTGAGCAATTCATCCATCCTAGGATAAATGGTTCAGCTGCTGACTATCGGCAATCTGTGAGGTCCAAAAAGCCAACAACATCAACCGACTCCACACATTATTCGCCACCACATGCACAACCGTCTTTGATAACGAGGCCGTCTTCTCCGCCTCAGTCCATGACTTCCTCTCGGGATTCTGGAGACAGGCGGCCGAGCTTTGACGTGTCACAGTTCGAGATCGTTTCCCCAAAGGCGAATTCGTCACTATCTTACCCATATCACGGGCTAGATCACGACTAGTGGAGATGGAGTAACACCTGGCTTTCTACTTCTTGCAGGCCACATATCTCACGTATAATCAAAATACTGCCCCAGTACTACTATTCGCATTTTGCACTGTATCATACATATTGTTGTCTTTACTTTGGATTTTCATGCTCATTCTTTTGACTTCGCTGTAATACCACATTGTTCATGTTAGAAAGGACACTAAAGGAGAGGGATAATAATTAACTTTCAAAAATGTTGTTCTGTAATACTTTACCAGAAGTAGTAGCATGGCAAAATCAAATTGTGCACGACTAGGAAGGTGTAATGATACACAGAAATAAGAACAGTTAGGTACACTCCACAACATTCAGTGAATCTCCAGTCTCGAAAGTAAAACGAAGGTAACGACTTCAATGTCGTTTAGAAGCCAAATAGTCGGAAAATCAAGTACAACGCTGAGCCTGTAAAACGAATCGCGGATAATCCAGCGCTGGACATCAATGAAATCGTGTTAGACTATTTCCGGATTGAGCTCAGAGCCGAGAAGAGACGTACAGTGCAAGAAATAAAAATGTAAGATAAGGATTGAATGCGGCTTTGCGGCCGGGCTCCACGTTCTGGGCGACCCAGTTCACGAAGGCAGTGGATGTAAAAGCGACAATCATAAGCCTAGTCAGCAATTATGGTTAGCATTGGGGGACGAATGATCATGACACATAAAACGTACATGTTAGTTCCAACCCAGAGTAGGACTACATTTGTTCTACTGTTCCGGTCATGGTCAGCCTGCTTGGTGGCGAGATCTCGATGCTCCTTTGCTTCCGGCGGTTTGGTCTTCAGAGCGCTACGCGACGCAGCCCACAGTTGGTCGACATCCTCCCGAGCGGTTGGAAGTTCCACTTCCATGAATTCCTTGCCATCATCACCCTTAACCTTCTTTGCACCGCCGAGATCTTTGGAGGAGCCGTTGTCACCTTTGGTACCCCTACAAACATCAGCAATGCTCAGCAACAAGTAACCCAATATGAAACGTAGGGACATTGATTTACCAGGTGACATCATGAAGATTACACATGGCATACATCACTGCAGAATAAGCATTAGTCCTATCTTCGTTAGTGAAATAACGCGGACATACTCAGAATATTGACGTCTGAAGCATAGATTACAGGTTAGAAATAATCAACGAACAATATACAATGCTCACAGCTTGGCAGGAGGAACATATATTGGACGAACGACGTGAACATGTGCCAGGGTTCAAAGTGCATAAACGAGCTGATGAAAAACAATCCATATGTGGCCGCGAGCGATATTGCAATCTCTCGGAAGGTAGCGTTGTTCTTGACAAGCCTGTTTGTAATTAGTTTAATGTAAAGGTGATGGAGAGGTCTACTCACTCAGGGAAATTTTTCAAATCCGCAAGGTTGGCAGGGAGTGCCAGATATACAGTGAATCCAGCACACCACAGTGCGATGATGTTGCAAAAGCCAAAGAGGACGATAGCAATGATGTAAGTCCATTTAGAACCCTGGTTATTTGAGGTATGGTTCAATCAATCACGAAGTAGTAGATTACACACACCTGAGGTCGATTTCCAAGAGAACACACTGTGACTACAAACAGGAGGGCAATGTAAAGCTTGAGGAAGACTTCGAACACAGTTTTGCCTGCACTCTCGTTCAGGAAATTGAAGGCATCAGTTGCTGAGTTTGCTGTGGCGGAGGAAACCAGCTTATAGATTGATCCCACGGTCAGTCATGATCTACACGACTTCGGGAGTAACGCAAACCACGCACGAAGAAGAAAGCCAAGTAGAAATTCGCAAGCGATGTCCATGTGAATAGAAGCTGTACAGCGTTGTAGATGAACTCAATCTAATAGCACCCACGGGTAAGCGATGCATATTCCGGGAAGACTCGGAAACAAATGCGTACCTGAAGAACAATCTTGCGAAAGAAGTTCTGTCCTGAGCCCCAAATTCTGAACCAAAAGACTGTTGCATGAACAGAGGCGAACAGGGACCCATTCAGCCATCGCCGACGTTGGGAAATAAATTCCGCGACCTAGAATATATCCGTATTCAT
>Ga0210383_10002418_pt1 | contig 16871 bp, 14 predicted proteins | sample IncBWC14OmetaG_FD_160072 | JGI IMG/M metagenome (GOLD analysis project Ga0210383, IMG submission 160072) | Forest soil microbial communities from Barre Woods Harvard Forest LTER site, Petersham, Massachusetts, United States - Inc-BW-C-14-O ...
GAGGAGTTCGCCGACTTCCCCAGGCTCAGCGTCGAGGGCAAGAAGAAGATCCTGGGCCTGAACGCGGCCAACCTCTACGACATCAAGGTGCCGGACGAGTTCCAGCTCCCCGCGTCGGCCGGTACGCCGGGCGCGCAGGAAGTCCTGGGCGAGCCGGTCGCTGGAGCATGAGCTCGCCGAAGGGGCGCGGCGCTGCCTGGACTGAGGAGCGACGAAGGAGCGACGAAGGAAGGCAGCGCCTTAAAGCGCCCCGGAGGCGAGCGGGGAACAGAGCATGAGGGCTCTCTTCTCGCAGCAGCGCCTCCTTCAGGCGCTGGAGACGGTGCGCGACCCCGAGCTGGACGAGCCGATCACCTCGCTCGGGTTCGTGGCGTCGTGCACCGTCTCCGCGGACGGCGACGCCGTGGTCCGGCTGCGGCTGCCCACGTACTTCTGCGCGCCCAACTTCGCCTACCTGATGGTGGCGGACGCCTACGACGTGGTGTCGGTCCTGCCGGGCGTGCGCCGCACGTCAGTGGTGCTGGAGGACCACTTCGCCTCGGATGCCATCAACGACGGCGTGGCCGCTCAGGCCGGCTTCGTGCAGTCGTTCGACGGCGAGGCGGTCAGCGAGCTGCACGGGCTACGGGCCGACTTCCTGCGCAAGGCGGTGATGGCTGGCACCGATCAGGTGTGCAGGCCGCTGCTCGCGGCGGGCACGGACCCGGCGGCACTGCTCGCGATAACCCTCGGCGAGGTGCCGCCGTCTCGTGCGCTGGCCCGGTTGCGAGAGCGCCGGGCCGAACTCGGCCTGCCCGCCGGGGACGACGCCCCGCTGCTGATCGACCCGGTTTCCGGGCGTACTGTCTCGGCCGACGCGGTGCCGCTGCACCTGCGGAAGGCGAAGGTCACGCGGGTTAGCATCGAGGCAAATTCCGGCATCTGCCGCGGCATGCTGCGGCACCGATATGACACGCCAGGGCAGGGAGAGTCAGTGCTCTCGCAGACCCAGGAGGAGGACCAATGAAGGCCGTCCGCTTGCACGAGTTCAACCACATGCCGGTGGTCGACGACGTACCCGAGCCGAAAATCAGCGGGCCGTTCGACGTGATCGTGAAGATCGGCGGCGCCGGGGTCTGCCGCACCGACCTGCACATCATGCTGGGCCAGTGGGACGAGCGGATGCACACGCCGCTGCCGTACATCCTGGGCCACGAGAACGCCGGCTGGGTGCACGAGGTCGGCTCCGGCGTCACCAACGTGCAGCCCGGTGACACCGTGATCCTGCATCCCCTGGTCACCGAGGGATTCTGCCACGCCTGCCGGGCGGGCGACGACATGCACTGCGAGAACGCCGCGTTCCCCGGGCTGTCGCGCGATGGCGGCATGGCCGAGTACCTGCTCACGTCGGCCAGGTCCTGCATCAAGCTCAACCCTTCGACGCGTCCCCAGGACGTCGCGGCGCTGGCCGACGCGGGCATCACCGCTTACCACGCGGTGCGCAAAGCCATCCCGCTGCTGTACCCCGGCACCACCGCCGTGGTGATCGGCGCGGGGGGGCTCGGGCACATCGGCATCCAGTGCCTGGCCACGCTGACCGCCAGCTCGATCATTGTCGTCGATGCCAACCCCGACGCGCTCAAGCTGGCCTCGGAGCTGGGGGCACAGCACACGGTGGTGGCCGACGGCAGCCAGCGGGAAGCGGTCGCGGACCTGACCGGCGGGCGCGGTGCGCACGTCGTGTTCGACTTCGTGGCCGAGCAGGGCGCCGAGATGGACGGGTGGAACATGACCCGCGAGGCCGGCTCGTACTACGTCATCGGCTACGGCGGCACGCTGGAGATCCCGACCCTGGACATCATCTCTACCGAGCGGAACGTCACCGGCAACATCGTCGGCACCTACAACGACCTGGTCGAGCTGATGGACCTGGCCCAGGCCGGGAAGGTGACGCTGCACACCAAGATCTATCCGCTGGCCGACGCCCCCCAGGCCCTCGCCGACCTTGACGCCGGCCGCGTCCGCGGCCGCGCGATCCTCGTCCCGTAACGTCAAGTCCCGTAACGTCAAGTCCCGTAACCTCAAGGAGCATTCATGGCCAAGGAACTGCGCTTCGGCGCTGAAGCTCGCGGCCTGCTGCTGGCTGGCGTGGACCAGCTGGCCGAAGCCGTCAAGTCGACTCTCGGCCCCAAGGGGCGCAACGTCATCCTGGAGAAGATCACCGGCTCGCCGGTGGTGACCAACGATGGCGTCACGATCGCGCGGGAGATCCACCTCAAGAACCAGTTCGAGAACATGGGCGCGCAGCTGGTCAAGGAAGCGGCCATCAAGACCAACGACATCGTCGGCGACGGCACTACCACCGCCACGGTGATCGCCCAGGCCATCATCCGGGAGGGCATGCAGGCCATCGGCGACGGCGCCAACCCGGTGCTGGTCAAGCGGGGCATCGACCTGGCCGTCGGCCGGCTGGTCGAGCACCTGCAGAAGGTGGCGCACCCCATTTCGACCGAGGACGACTACTGCCGGGTCGCGGCAATCTCGGCGAACGACGACGAGACGGTCGGCCGGGTCATCGCCAAGGCGCTGTACACGGTGGGCGACGGCGGCATCGTCACGGTGGAGGACGCCCCGGTGCCCGGCATGGGCGTGGACTTCGTGGAGGGCTTCGAGTTCAACAACGGCTACCTGTCGCCCTACATGGTGACCAGGCCGGCCAGCCTGGAGGCCGTCGTCGACGACCCGTACATCCTGCTGTGCAGCGAGAAGATCACCAAGGTGCAGCAGCTCATGCCGCTGCTGGACAAGGTGATGCGGGCGCCGCGGCCGCTGGTCATCATCGCCGAGACCGTCGAGGGCACCGCCCTGTCCATGCTGGTGCACAACCACGTGAACGGTATCTTCCAGTGCGTCGCGGTGCGGGCCCCCGGGTTCGGCGACCGCCGGCTGGCCAAGCTGGATGACATCGCCACGCTGACCGGCGGCGCCGTGTACAGCAAGCACTCCGGGTTCACCCTGGAGACGATGACCGCCGAGCAGCTCGGCCGGGCCCGGCAGGTGCGGGTGAACGCGGACAGCACGACGATCATCGGCGGCGACGGTTCGGCCGAGGCGATCGCGTTCCGGCTCGACCAGCTGCGGGCCGAGCTGGGCCGGGCCACCTTCGGCGCGGACGAGGACGTACTGACCGAGCGAATCGGCGCCCTGTCCGGCAAGGTCGCGGTGGTCAGGGTCGGCGCCGCCACCCCCGCCGAGCTGAGGGAACTCCGGCACCGGGTCGAGGACGCCCTGTCCGCCACCCGGGCCGCGATGGCCGAGGGCATCGTGGCCGGCGGCGGCGCCACGCTGCTGCACTCGATCGGCGCGCTGGATGACCTTTCGGTGACTGGCGATTACGCGATCGGCGCGGGGATCGTCCGCAGCGCGCTGAGCGAGCCCGCCTACCTCATCGCGGCCAACGCCGGCTACAAGGCCGCGGAGATCGTGGCCCAGACGGCTGGCATGGACGTCGACGAGGGCTTCGACGCGCTGGAGGGCCGGCATGGCAACATGATTGAGATGGGCATCATCGACCCGCTCCGGGTGGTCCGCTCCGCGCTGCAGAACGGCGCGTCGGTGGCGGGCCTGCTGCTCACCACCAATACGCTGGTGGCCGAGGAGCAGACGCCGTGGGGCGGTAGCCGGGCGCTGATGACCGAGTTCGGATCGCTGGACGAGGGCTTGCACCAGCCGTCGCCCGACGCCAGCACACCGCAGTCATTGGGGCTCGGTCCCTCCGTTGGCTGAGTTCGGGCCTTGCGTTGGCTGATACGGTCCCGCTCGTCCGGCAGGTGGTGACCGGCGATGACGCCCTTCCGGGCGAACTCCGGGTCATCGAGGCGGCCGAGCGGGTCCTATCCGGTGAACGTCGCGGGGTCCGGGCGGTGCTGCCGTTCCTGGGCCCCGCGTTCATCGCCGCGGTGGCGTACATCGACCCGGGCAACTTCGCCACCGACATGGCGGGCGGCTCGGAGTTCGGGTACATGCTGCTGTGGGTGGTGCTGGCCGCCAACCTGATGGCCATCTTGGTCCAGTCGATGAGCGCCAAGCTGGGCATCGCCGCCGGCCGCAGCCTGCCCGAGGTGTGCCGCGACCGGTTCCCGTTCCGCGTGGTGGTGCTGCTGTGGCTGCAGGCCGAGGCGGTCGCGATGGCCACCGACCTGGCCGAGTTCGTCGGCGCGGCGCTCGGCCTGCACCTGGTGTTCGGCCTGTCGCTGTGGGTGTCGGCGATCTTGACCGGCGTGGCCGCGTTCACCATCTTGGGCATGCAGGTCTGGGGTTTCCGCCGGCTCGAGGCCACGCTGACCGGACTGGTCGCGGTGGTGGTGCTGGCGTTCGGGCTGGAGATGCTGCGCAGCAGGCCGTCGGTCTCGGGGATGGCGCACGGGCTGTTCGTGCCGCAGGTCTCGGGCAGCGGCTCGGCCCTGCTCGCGGTCAGCATCATCGGCGCCACCGTGATGCCGCACGTGATCTATCTGCACTCCTCGCTCACCCAGAACCGCATCGTGGGGGCCAACCCGGACGCGCGGCGCAAGATCTTCCGGTTCGAGATGGTGGACATCACGATCGCGATGGGCGTCGCGGGCGTGATCAACCTGGCCATGCTGGCCACGGCCGCGGCGGTGTTCCACTCCCGCGGGCTGTTCGGGGCCGGGAACGACCTGGCGGTTGTGTTCAACGGCCTGAACCGTTTGCTGGGGGCGCACAGCGGGCTGATCTTCGGCCTGGCCCTGCTGGCCTCCGGGCTCGCCTCCTCCTGTGTCGGCACGATGTCCGGCCAGGTGGTCATGCAGGGCTTCATCCACCGTCAGATCCCGATTTTCGCCCGCCGGGCGATCACCATGATCCCGGCCCTGGTCGTGATCGCGGTGGGGTTCAGCCCGACCCGCGCGCTGGTCCTCAGCCAGGTGTTCTTGTCCTTCGGGATCCCGTTCGCGCTGATCCCGCTGCTGTTCTTCACCAGTAGCCGGTCGCTGATGGGGTCGCTGGTGAACCGGCGGCCGGTGATGGTCCTGGCCGGGCTGGTCACGGCGCTGATCGTGGGACTCAACATCTACCTCCTGTGGACGGCGGCGTAATCTCCCCTTATGAGTCCGATCTCGCGCGGCTTCCACCGCCGCCACGAAGAGGCGGAGCCCGCGGGCCGGGTGCCGCCCGGCCAGTACGTGACCCATGACTTTCCGGTCCTGTCGGCCGGGCCCACGCCGCACACGCAGCTGACCGACTGGACGTTCTCGATCGAGGGCGGCCAGTCGCCCGTTTCGTGGACGTGGCAGGAATTCCAGTCGCTGCCGACGGAGACGGTCACGGTCGACATTCACTGCGTGACCCGATGGTCCAAGCTCGACACCCGTTGGAAGGGCGTGTCGCTGGACGTGCTGCTCGGCGCGGTCTCTTATACCGCGCCCTACGTGCTGGCCTTCTGCGACGGCGGGTACACGACCAACCTGCCGGTGGCCGACCTGCTCGGCGGGAAGGCGTGGGTGGCGTACTCCTACGACGGCTCGGCACTACCGGCGGAGCACGGCGGCCCGGCCCGCCTGCTCGTCCCGCACCTGTACTTCTGGAAGAGCGCCAAGTGGGTGCGCGGGCTGCGGCTGCGGGACACCAACGCGCCGGGCTTCTGGGAGATGTACGGCTACCACATGTACGGAGACCCATGGAAGGAACAGCGGTACGCGGGCGACTGACCTGGCAGACCGCCACGGTCGGCGCGGTGATAGACGAGACGTCAAAGGTGCGGACGCTTTCGCTTGACGTGCCGGACTGGCGCGGCCACCAGGCCGGCCAGCACCTGGACATCGCGCTTACCGCCGAGGACGGCTACCGGGCCGAGCGCTCCTACTCGATCGCCTCGGCGCCCGGCGAGCCGGTCGCGATCACGGTCGAGCGGCTGGACGACGGCGAGGTCTCGCCGTACCTGACCCAGGACGTGCAGATCGGTGACGAGATCGAGGTGCGCGGGCCGATCGGCGGCTACTTCATCTGGGATCCTCCGGTATCCGGTGATGGGCCGCTGCTGCTGGCCGCCGGGGGTTCGGGGGTGGTGCCGCTGCGGGCCATCCTCCGGCACCGCGGCCTGGTGGGGAGTTCGGTGCCGGTCCACCTGCTGTACTCGGTGCGCAGCCAGGCTGAGGTGATCTACCGGTCCGAGCTGGATCATCTCAATCAGGAGGCGGACGGCGTGAAGGTGATCTACACGCTGACCCGGCAGCAGCCGCCCGGCTGGACCGGTTACGCGCGGCGGGTAGACCAGCAGATGATGGCCGAGGTGGCCTGGCCGGTGGCTTCGGGGCCTCTTGCTTACGTGTGCGGGCCGACGAACTTCGTGGAGGCGGTGGCCTCAGACCTGGTGGCGCTCGGCTATCCGCCGCTGCGGGTCAAGACCGAGAGGTTCGGCGCGACGGGCACGCCGTGATCCTGTTCGTTCGATGGAGGTCCCTGTGATGGATGCGCTGGAAGACGGTGTGCTGGACGGTAACGCGATCGGCGGAATGCTGATCGAGGTGTTCGGGGCGGAGATGACCACGGCGGTGGGCATCTGCGGTGTGTGCGGGACCAGGGGCCAGGTGGCCGAGATGCCGGTGTACCAGGCGAGGATGGGGGCGGTGGTCCGCTGCCGCGTATGCGACAACGTGCTCATGGTGTTCGTCGAGGTCCGCGGGATCACCTGTGTCGACCTGAGCGGCCTGGCTAGCCTGAGTTAGGTCAGCTTTTGCGGTCGGCCCCTAGGATCGGGGAAGGTCCGGACTCGGGAGGGCAATGATGCCAGTAGTGCAGGCGAACGGGATCGACATCAACTACGAGGTGCAGGGCGAGGGCGAGCCGATGGTGCTCATCCCGTACCTGGCGGCCGACCAGGCCTGCTACGCGTTCCAGGTGGCCGAGTACGCCAAGCACTACACCTGCTACAGCATGGACCTGCGCGGCGCGGGGCTGTCCAGCAAGCCGGAGGGCGAGTACACCACCGAACTGCTGGCCGACGACGTCGCGGCGTTCATGCAGGCCGCCGGGATCGGGCGGGCGCATATCTTCGGGGTCTCGCTGGGCGCGGCGGCCGGCATGTGGCTGACGGCCAAGTACCCGGAGGCGGTGAAGACACTGTCGCTGCACAGCGCGTGGGATAAGACTGACCCGTTCCTGCGCGTCATCGTCCAGGGCTGGCGGATCATGGCCGAGGCCCTGGACAGCGTGGCCGAGATGGTCATCGCGGGCATCCTGCCGTTCTGCCTGACCCCCGAGCTGTACGCCGCCCGGCCGGAGTACGTCGACGCTCTGGCCGACTTCGTCCGCAGCCGCCCGATGCCGCCGGTGGACGCGCTCATACGGCAGTCTGAGGCCGTGCTGGCGCACGACGCGACGACCGTCATCGGCTCGATCCAGGCCCCGACCCTGATCACCTACGGGCGCCACGACATCGTGACCTCGACCCGCTTCGCCGGGCCGCTGACCGAGGCGATCCCGAACACCGAGCTCATCGTGTTCGAGGACTGCGCGCACGCGGCCATCTACGAGAACGTAGAGGGATTCAACACCCAGACGCTGGACTTCCTGCAGCGCCACAGCGGCTAAAGCTCGTGAGCGGCAGCGCAGACCAGGGCGCTGAGCCAAACAAGCTGGTCACGATCACCGACCCGCTGGGCGCCACCGGGCCCGCCGCGGGCGAGAGCTTCCGGAGGGTCCGGGCGGCCGGCTTCGGCGGGGTGCTGCGTGAGGTCCCTTCTACCCCGGGTAGCCGGTGATTGCTGGCACCATGGCGGTATGGAGGATCCTTACCAGAAGCTGAGCAGATCCGAGGCCTCGGACGCGGTCACCAGACTGGGCTGGCGGCTCGTGCTGGGCGAGCTGAGAACCGAGGTCCGGACCGGATCCCTCGTGCTGGCCGCCGACGTCGCCGCCCGGGCGGCGACGGTAGCCGGTGCCGAGGGGCATCTGCGGCTGGACGTGCGCGCGGACCGGGTACTGCTATCGCTGCAGACCGCGACGGCGGCCTGGGTGACCGAGCGGGACGTCGAGCTGGCCCGCAATATCTCGACCGTGGTCGACGAGACGAGGCTGGAGACGGTCAGCGGGGTGGGGCTAGACGCTGACATTGACGGGGACGGCTCGGACGGCTCGGACGGCGGGGGCGGCTCGGACGGCGGGGGCGAGCGGGCGGTGCAGGTGATCGAGATCGGGATCGACGCGCTGGACGCGGCGGCGATCCGGCCGTTCTGGCGGGCGGTGCTTGGGTACGTGGACGAACCGGGGCGGTTCGGGCCGTGGGACGGGCTGGTCGACCCGCTGGGCCAGGGGCCGGCGGTCTGGTTCCAGCGGATGGACGCGCCGCGCCCGCAGCGCAACCGGATTCACTTCGACGTGTCGGTACCGCACGACGAGGCGGCGTCCCGGATCGGAGCCGCCCTGGCGGCGGGCGGGACCATGATCAACGACACGCGAGCGCCCGCGTTCTGGGTGCTCGCCGACGCCGAGGGCAACGAGGCGTGCGTCACGACCTGGCAGGGCCGGGACGGCTGAGCCCGGTTACGGCTGGACCGGCGGCGGGGCAGCCTCCGCTGGGTCCGGAGTCGCTTAAGCAGACCCGCGGGCCGGCCGCGACGAGGAACGCGGCCGGTCCGCGGAGATGGGCACCGTCAGCTCGGGTTAAGCCGACGCAGCCCGCCCGCTGCGGCGCAGCCGCTCGCCACCGGCCAGGACGAGCAGCGCACCGCCGCCGATCAGCACCAGCCACGGCAGTGGCGAGCCTGCGCCGTGCGGCGCGGTCCCACCGAATCCGGTGGAAACGCCACCCGTGGGCGCCTGGCCAGCCCCGGCGGCATCGGTCAGGTTGACGATCTGAATGCCGCCGCCGGGCGCGTCGATGACGATCTCCGTGTGGACGGTGCCTGCGGTCAGCGTGACCGGCGCGCTGGTCTTCGCGCTGGAGCCGGTCGCGCTCATGGTCCAGGTCCCGGGCGGAATGGTCGCCTGGGGACTGACGGTGCCCGGCGCTGCGTCGGTCGTGATGTTCCCGGGGTCCCCCGGAGCGCAACTGCAGTGGAACGTCACCTGCTGCTGGTTGAGCGCGGCCTGGATCACCCGCACGAAGGACTTGCCCTTCGGCGTGGTCAGGTTATTGTCGATGACCTTGAGTTGCCCTTGCTGGGCGCTAGACCGCAGCGGCACCACCGTGTACGCGCCGCCGGCCTTGACCGTCAGGCTGACCGACCAGACCGGATTGCTCGACGCCGACGACCCGGCGGCGCGCATCTTGACGCTGTAGCCGCCGGCGCTAACGGCCTGATAGGGAAGTATCGTTCCGTAGGCGACATCGTGCTGCACAAACTGAGGGCTGGAATTGCCCGATGAATACAGATATATGTCCACCGGGGACGGAGACTCAGACAGGTTACCGAGGCTGACGAACCCGGTATTCGCGGCCGCGGGGGCCGCCGAGGCGCTGGCCGGAATGCCGACCAGCAGGGCCGAGAGGGCGAGCAACACCGCTGGCCGCCAGGGCATGACACGATACTTCACGTTGGATCCCTCCCACAGTGCGGAAATCTCTTTCCGCCTCCCACTCCCGGAGGCGCGGCGCGCCAAAAATCCCAGGTGACCAGACGAGTCGTTCTGGAACTCGTTGGGGCGCGGTCACTGGGGAACGACTGAGACGCTGTGCCCACAGTAGAGGTCGCATTGCGCTATAGCAACAGGTCCATCTGAGCCTTGACGCGGACGTTATCCACAAAGCCCTCAGATCGGAATTGAAGGCAAACCGCCGACCGGCTGTGCACGCATCCGGACTGTGCGTGCGCGGACAGGGATCAGAGGCCTTTCCCTGGCTTACCAGGCAGATCACCGGCTCCAGGCGAGATGGGGGCCAGAATCTGCCGGTCAGGCGAGCTCGGCGGGTAGGCGGTGGCCGCGCCGACCGACGGGGCAGTTATGCGGGTAAGTTCGCATACCAGAGGAAGACGCTGCCGTCCTGATCGCCAGTGGCCAGTTCCTTGCCATCGGCGCTGAATACCACCGAGTTTATTTCCACATTGCTAAGCTCGCCGAGGGTTGTCAGCACCTTGCCGGTGGCGACATTCCAGAGGTAGGTACGGCCATTGTTGTCGCCGGCCGCCATGGTCGCGTCGTCTGGGCTGAACGCGACCGAGATTACGCCGCTGCTACTAGGGTCGGCGAGGCTGGTGATCGCCTTGCCGGTGGCGACATTCCACAGGTACACGCGGCCGTTGCCATCGCCGGCGGCCACGATCTTGCCGTCCGGGCTGAACGCGACCGAGTTCACCCCCTTGCTGCCAGAGTCGGCGAGGCTGCTGATTGGCTTGCCCGTGGCGACATTCCACAGGTACACGCGGCCGTTGCCATCGCCGGCGGCCACGATCTTGCCGTCCGGGCTGAACGCGACCGAATACGCGCCATCACTGCCGGAGTCGGTGAAGGTGGCGGTCTGGCTACCGGTGGCGACATTCCGCAGATACACGTGGCCGGTGTTATCACTGGCGGCCAGGGTCTTGCCGTCCGGGCTGAACGAAATCGCGGTTATGCTCGCGCTCCCGAAACTGCTGGTACAGCCGGCGGCGGCGATATCCCACAGGCAGATCTGTTCAGAGGCTACGGCCAGCGTGGTGCCGGACGGGCTGAAGGCCAGTGATGCTATGGGGACGAAGCGCCAGGCAGCCGGGAGAGTGACGGGGACGCGCCGGTAGCTCACGGAGGTACCGGCTGATCCGGCCGAGGCGCCACCTGTGGGTGCCTGGCGAGCCCCGGTGGCATCGGTCAGGTTGATGATCTGAATTCCGCCGCCGGGCGCGTCGATGACGATCTCGGTATGGACGGTGCCCGCGGTCAGCGTGACCGGCAAGCTCGTCTTCGCGCTGGGCCCGGTCGCGCTCATGGTCCACGTCCCGGGCGGAATGGTCGCCTGGGGACTGACGGTGCCGGGTGCCGCGTCGGTCGTGATGTTGCCCGGGTCGCCCGGAGCGCAACTGCAGTGGAACGTCACCTGCTGCTGGTTGACGGCGGCCTGAATCACTCGCACGAAGGACTTGCCCTTCGGCGTGGTCAGGTTGTTATCGATGACCTTGAGCTGGCCTTGCTGGGCGCTGGCCCGCAAAGGCACCACCGTGTACGTGCCGCCGGCCTTGACCGTCAGGCTGACCGACCACACGGGATTACTCGACGCCGACGACCCGGCGGCGCGCATCTTGACGGTGTAGTTACCAGCGTTCACGGCCCGGTACGGAAGTATCGTTCCGTAGGCCACGCTGTGCTGGACGAACTGCGGGCTGGAATTGCCCGCCGAATACAGGTACACGTCCACCGGGGTCGGATTCTCCGACAAGTTACCGAGACTGATAAATCCGGCGCTGGCGGCCGGCGGACCAGCGGATGCCGACCGGCCAGAGGAGGCCGACGGACTCGACGATATGAAGGGAATGGTTATCGCCGCAGCCACGATCGCGCAGGCCAGGCCCAGTACCGGGAGACGGTGGCGCTTGACCCAGACGACTACCGGGCTGCGGCCGGCGGGCGGGCGCTCCGGCGGTGGTGCGGCGTCCCAGGCTGGACCGTGATCGGTTAGCCGGTCTGGTTCGGCGGCCGGCTCGGCGAGCCCGCCCGTCCGTTGCAGGTCGCGGACGCCATCGGCGTCGGCGGGGACGGCTGCGGGACGGACGTCGGTCTCGGCAGCAGCCTTGGGACGGACGTCGGTCTGCGCAGCGGCGTTGGGGCGGATATCGGCCTTGGGGCGGACATCGGCCTCGGGGCGGACATCGGTCTTGGCCGCTGGCGGCGTTAGGTCGCGGTCGCCGGCCGGCTCGGTGCCGTCGGGCAGTTCGTCAGGGACCGGCCCGACCGCGGCTGGGAGAGATTCGACCACCGTCGGCAACCGGACCTCAGATGCACCGGGCAGGCTGGACACCGCCGTGGGCGGGGGCGATGGCGTCTCGTCGCCCTGGTCGGGAATGACCATCGCGGCCGCGGTCGGGGTGCGGAGGTCGGACGCGGGGGTCGCACGGGGCGGCTGGTCAACGGAGGTGCGGTCGGGGACGGCGGCCGCGGGCGTCTCGACGGTCCCGGCCGGAGGGGCCTCCACAGCACCGACCGCGGGCGACTCGACGGTGCCGGGTGGAGGTGCCTCCACGGTGCCGGGCGGGAGTGGCTCGATGGTGCCGGGCGGGGTGCTGACGCGGAGGGAATCGAGCTTTCCGGCGGGGGCCGGGGCCGACGCGTCCGACGGCAGCGAGTGCGGAGGCGTCACGGCAGAGCTGCGGCGGTGGTAGGGGGTCAGGCCGAGCGCGTCGCGCAGCGCGTCGGCGAAGTCGCCGCACGAGTCGTACCGTTTCTCCCCGGCCTTGGCCATCGCCTTGGCGACGACCTGATCGACGGCGGCGGGCAACTCCGGCCGGAGGGAGCGCAGGGACGGGGGCGGCACGGTCAGGTGCGCGTAGATGACTGCGGGGAGCGAGTCCCGCTGGAACGGCACCGTTCCGGTCAGCAGCTGAACCGTCACGCAGGCCAGCGAGTACTGATCGGTGCGGCCGTCCACCGGCTGGCCACTGATCTGCTCCGGCGCCATGTAGTCCGGAGTGCCGAGATTGCTGCTGCCCACCCCGGTCAGGCTGCCCAGCGCCGCGCCCTTGACGATGCCGAAGTCCGACAGGTACACGTGATCGGGCCGGCCCGCTCTGGCGTCGACCAGGATGTTCCCGGGCTTGACGTCTCGGTGCACCAGCCCCGCGCTGTGCGCGGCATCCAGCGCCGAGGCTACCGGAGAGACGAAGTCCGCGGCCCGGTCCGGCGACAGCGCGCCCTCCCGCTCCAGCACCTGCCGCAGGTCACCGCCTGCGACGTACCGCATCGCGATGAACAGCACCCCGTCGGCCTCGCCGGCCTCGTACACCGGGATGATGTGCGGATCATCCACCGCCGCCGCCGCGCGCGACTCTGCGATGAACCGCCGCCGGAACTCCGGGCTCGACGAGGCCAGGGCCGGCGACAGGATCTTCAGCGCGACCGGACGGCCCAGCCGCTCGTCGAGGGCCCGGAACACCACGGCGAACCCGCCCCGCCCGACCTGCTGCTCCAGGAGGTATCCGGACAGCACTGAGCCCGCTCGGAACTCGGTCAGCTGCGCCGGGAAATCCTCGCTCAACGCCCCTCCCCCCGGGCCGTCTCGATTATTGCAGCGAATCAGCGGGAGAGCGAGGCCCCCGGCTCGGTGGCCGTCTTCTTATCGTCACTGATCTCGGCCCACAGGGCGCGGAAGGCGAGGGCGGCCTGGCTGCGGGGGGCGAACGCGGTAACCGGGGCGCGCTCCACGGACATCCGCTCGATGAGGGACAAAGCCGGGATGGGGGTCACTGCCACGCCGGACCGTTCGGCCAAAAGTTTTTCCTTGATCTCCTGGTGCAGTCGCTTACGGCGGTCAACCATCGAGAAGAAGGCGAGGATCTCGGGCTGGCGGCCGTCGAAGCCGGCCACGAACTCGGTGAGCTGGTCCAGGGTGCGGACCGACAGCGTGGTCGGGATCAGCGGGACCAGCAGGACGTCGGCGGCGTGCATGACGTTCTCGGAGACCAGAGAGATGCTGGGCGGGCAGTCCAGGAACACGTGGTCGTACTCGCCGGCCATCGGGCGGAGCAGCTGGGCGATCTGGCGGGTCGGCTTCTTGTTCTTATCGTCTAGGAGCAGGTCCATGTTGCGGTAGGTGAAGTCGGCCGGGAGCAGGTCCAGATGCTCGAAGTCGGTGCCCTTGATCGCGTCGTCCAGGGCCTTGGTCCCGCGGATGAGCGCCTTCCCGCCGCCCTTGACCCGGGGCTTGATCCGGAACAGGAAGCTGGCCGCGCCCTGCGGGTCCAGGTCCCACAGCAGGGTGCGATAGCCGTCGGCGGCGGACAGGTAGGACAGGTTGACCGCGGCGGTGGTCTTGCCGACGCCGCCCTTGATGTTGTAGGTGGCGAAGATCTTCACTGGGCGGGCCTGTCGAGAAGGTCGTGGACGCGCTGCTGTTCCGCCGGGCCGGCGAACCTGGTGAACCGCTCGGCGAAGTCCGCGCGGGCTTCGGCCTGGCTGTGTGCGAGATTTGCGGCGATTTCACCCATGGCCAGCAGCGTAGCGGCCGGGGCGGCGCGCTCGGCCAGCATCTCATCGGCCAGGGCCCCGATCTCGTGGCGCTGCACCTCGTCGTCCTGGAACTCGCCCAGGCAGTCCTGCAGCTGCTTGAGGTCGCCGACGACCTTGCGGTACGCGACCGGGTCGTGCAGCGGGGCGAAGAACTCCAGCACGTAGCGCAGTTCCTTACAGCGCTTGCGCAGATTGTGCAGGGACTCCGGGGGCGAGTCCGCGGTGATGGCGCCGCCCAGCGCGATGACCCGGCGGAACATCCGGCCGGTCCGGGACACGGCGAGCTCGTCGGCGGTGGGGCCCTTGCGGGGGCGCCCCGCGTCGCGAACCTCGGTCAGCGCCTTGCGCCAGTGGTCGGTGAGGGCCCGGAACCGGGGCGAGCGCAGCCCCGCCGCCAGCCGGCGGAACTCCCGCGTGCGGCGCCGGGCCAGGAAGGCGCGGAACGGCTCGAGGTCGGCCGGCGACGCGGCCACCAGCTGCGCGGCCATCGCGTCGAAGCCGAGCAGGTGGACGTCGAGGTCCCGCGTCGGCGTGGTCAGGTCGCCGAGCCACTTGAACTCGGCCGCGTACGGCGCGGCCAGGCCGTCCGGCAGCACGTCGCCGAGCAGCTTGATCGCCGACCGGGTGCGCCGGGACGCTACCCGCAGGTCGTGCAGGAACTCGGTGTCGATGTCGCGCAGTACCCCGTCGACGTTCTGCTCCACCGTGTCGAGCAGCCCCAGCAGCAACGTGGCGACCGCGACGGAGGCCGGCATCTGCGCGGTGATCTCCGTGGTCACGCCGTTGCTGTAGTCGTCCGGGTGACGGCCGAGGGCGTGCAGGGCCTCGAGGAAGGCGGTTTGGCGCGCCGGGGAGACGCCGGGGGTTTCGGCTAGGAGGCGGGCGGCGCGGCGGGCCTGCCCGGGGTAGCCGCGGACCTCGGCGATGGTCATCCGCGGGGGCAGATGAACGGCCTGGTCGGCCCGGGTTACGGTTTCCCGGTCTACCAGGAGCCGGGCGACGGTCTTGCCGTCCGCGTTGAGCAGGCGGGTGACGCTGAGCGAGCCGGACGCGGTAGCCATGGGCAGCAGGGCGCGCGGGCAGGCCAGCTTGAGGATCCGGTCCCGGACCGGCCCGGCGGGCAGATCCTCGGCCAGCCGGGGACGGCCCGACCGCCACCCGTGGACGGGCTGCTCGGCCTGGAGTACCTCGTCCCTGGTGAGCAGCAGGCGGCCGCCCCGGTTCCTGTGCTCGTACTCCAGGACCAGACCGGCGCGGTTCAGCCGCCAGTCGAAGGTATCCAGCCAGGTGTGCTGGCGGGCGCCGCTGCCGGGCGCCCCGGGTTCGGTGACGACGCCGAACGCCTGGCCGAGCGCGTCCAGAACGGCAGATACCGGGTCGCGTGATCCGATGTCTGCGATGTCCGCATCCAGCTCGAATCCCTGCAGGTCAGGCGTCATGTGGTCAGGCTCTCCTTTCGGAGAATCTTACTGCCACTCCCCCTATGACCAGGTATACACCGGGCTCACGCCGCGGGCCAGGTCAGGCCGGTAGCGGCGAGAATATCGGCGGGGCGGGGCATGGCCGCCTGGGCGCCGTGGCGGGTGACGGCGGCGGCGCCCGCGGCGGCGGCGGCTCTTAGTGCTTCGGGGGGCGCGACGCCGGCCGCGAGCGCGACGGCGAGCGCGCCGACGAACGTGTCGCCCGCCCCGACGGTGTCGACCGCGGTGACCGTGAACCCTCCGACGGTGTGCGCGCCGTCCGGGCCGGCCAGGGCGGCGCCGTGGGCGCCCGCGGTGACCACCGCGTGGCGGGGGCCTTTGGCGATCAGTTCGGCGGCGGCCTTTTTTGCGTTGGCTAGGCCACTGACGGGGTGGCCGAGAACGGCGGCCGCCTCGGACTCGTTGACCACCAGCCAGTCCAGGTGTTCGCCGGCGGTGGCGACCAGTTCGGCCGCGTTGTCCGGCGCGGGGGCGAGGTTGAGGATCTTGAGGCCGTTCGTCTGCGCCAGGGCCTGTTCGATCGCGGGGACGGGGATCTCGGCGCTGAGGACCAGGATGTCGTGGTCGTTCGTGGCGGTTTTGGCTACGTCGGCGGGGCCGACCTGGTGGTTGGCGCCGGAGGCGACGATGATGAGGTTCTCGCCTGCCTGGTCGACCGCGATCATGGCCAGGCCGGTGGGGACACTCGTCACGACTCTTACCGCGTCGGCGTCGATCCCTTCGGCGCGCAGGGCGGCCAGCAGCTGGCGGCCGAATTCGTCGCCGCCGACGCAGCCGACCATGCGTACGTCGGCGCCCAGCCGGGCCGCGGCGACGGCCTGGTTGGCGCCCTTGCCGCCCGGGGTGAATTGGGCCGCGGAGCCCAGCGCGGTGGCGCCGGGGCCGGGCAGCCTCGGCACGGTCACCGAGATGTCCATGTTCAGGCTGCCGAGCACGGTGACCTGAGGGCGTTTGGTCATGGCGGAACGGTAGCGCTGCCCGCGGCCCTGGTTGCGGTGGCGGTGGCGGTGGCAGGTTTCCATGATCACGAAGACTTTTGCCCCATTTCCCGGGGTAAAAGTCTTCACGATCATGGGCGCGGGGCGGCGTGCTGCCGCCGCTGACCGCGCCGGGTGACACCGCCGCGGCGCTGGCCTGCTCGACCACCGGTCCGGGCACGATTCCGCCGCCGGGTTCGGTCACCGGCTAAGCCCGGGTCTTGAGGAGGACGATCGGCGGCCTGGCCGGCGCTGAGTATGATAAATGTATGAAACGGAT
>Ga0210383_10002420_pt1 | contig 16869 bp, 15 predicted proteins | sample IncBWC14OmetaG_FD_160072 | JGI IMG/M metagenome (GOLD analysis project Ga0210383, IMG submission 160072) | Forest soil microbial communities from Barre Woods Harvard Forest LTER site, Petersham, Massachusetts, United States - Inc-BW-C-14-O ...
GGGGCCGATCGGAAAGGCACCGAAGGAAGCGGAAGAAAAAACTCTTTTATGTGAATGGAGAAGTGTGCCCAAAAAGTGTTTGACAGGGCCGACATTGTTAGAGATGTCCGGTAAACGCGACCATCTGAGCTGGCCGCGTTTATCGGGACTTATCGTGCTGTCGAATGGCCCAAATCATGCGTCAGGCGAGCTGACAGAAAGAACGCGCGGGAAGGTGGCGAAGGTGACGCGAGGACAATCACGCCCGCCACCGGATAGCGCAAACAGCGTTGCTAGGCTTAGAGATCCACTTAGCCGACGCTTATGCGAGTGGCGGCTGTTGTTCCCTTAACCTCTGATATCGGCAGTCCTTTGCCGACTGAATCGTAGCTGGGAGGCCAGAGTTTGAAATCGAAGAAACCTTTGTAGGTTTTGCCGTCGGAAGCGACTTTATCCGTCTCGTCGACGGTGAAGATGCTCGAGATGCTGCCGTCAGGGTTAAACATCAATCCGATATGGTGCAGCTTAACGGTGCAGTCATCCACTTCCTTCCACACGCCAAAGCAGATATTCCCACCGCTAGGCGGAAGAAATCCATTTTCAAATTCGGTTCCGTCCGCATGCCAGGTCTTGAAGGATTTGACAAACTGGAACGGCGTGGGTGGGTAAGGCCCTCCGGGAGGAAAATTGTCATCGGAAGTTCCAGTGTAAATCACGTGCCACAAACCTACGACGCTAGCCTTCCCGTTCCCTTCTTCCTCCGAGTGTGAGCTGACGAAAGGTATTGCCGGAGCGGCCGCGGCTTTGTAAGGAACAGCGCAACCAGCATTAGCGCTGGAGGCGGCAAACAGAAGCCCCAAGCCTACCAATGCAGCCAGAACGGAAACCGTCCGCTCCAACGCGTTCGAAAGATTTTGCTAGTAATTTGATACATTGGCTTCTCCTCGATTTGCTGAATTGATTTGCTGAATTTCTTGCGTTCTCTATTTTTTGCTGCCCAACCTCCGGGACGCTGAGGTGTGAGGTGCGCAATTTGCACGAGTGGCCTGGTGGGGGCGATGCTCTGATACTCATTTCGCAATCAATTTCCAGTCATTCAGTAAGTATATGGCTCACCTGGACTTAGGACAGCGGTGATCGGACTTTTGGATTGACCTCGAATATTTCTGGATGCTAGCATCGGCGACCGCATCTAGTCAGGAGTGAACGCATGCCCCCCTCCGTTCGAAGGGGAGCACCGTTCCCCGCGCCGCGAACTCACCGAATTGAGTTTGACCGCTTCCAATTGGATTTGCGTTCCGGAGAGCTGCGCAAGAGTGGCCGTCGTGTCCGATTACAGGCCCAGCCGTTTCAATTGCTGACGATGCTGCTGGAGTATGCGGGCGAGGTGGTGACTCGAGAGGAGGCGTGCCAAAACTTGTGGCCGAACGACACGTTTGTCGATTTCGACCACAGCTTGGCCGAGGCGATAAGCAAGATTCGGGAGGCCCTAGGCGATTCCGCGGAGAATCCCAAATACATCGAGACGCTTCCCAGAAGAGGCTACAGGTTCATCGGAAAGATCACACCCGAAGCACCGGTGGTCATGCCCATCCCGGAAGCTCAGGAGCGTATCGAACTCCAGCCCCCTTCTTCGCCGCCTACTGGGGAAAACGGGGATTCTACCCGGACAGAGACGGTCAGAAAAATGCGCCGGTTCACTCGGCATGCGGCGTCCGGCGTCGCTTTGGTGGCCGTCGCAATAGCCACTTCCGCCTCATGGTTCTTCTACGAGAGACCTCATCCTCTCACTGCTAAGGACACCATCGTCCTGGCGGATTTCACAAACGCGACAGGCGATCTCGTCTTTGATGGCGCTCTGCGACAAGGACTCTCCGTCCAACTGGAACAGTCCCCATTCTTGAGCATCCTCTCGGACGAGCAAACCCAAGAGACCTTGAAACGGATGGGCCGCAAACCTGATGCAAGGCTCACGCCTGAGATTGCCCGAGAGGTTTGTCAGCGCACTTCCAGCGCCGTCGTTCTGGATGGCACGATTGCGCAAGTCGGTTCACGGTACCAACTCACCCTGAGAGCCTCCAATTGCGTGGACGGGAAATCCATCGCCAGCGATGAAGTTTTGGCACAGGACAAGGATAGTGTCTTGGATGCACTGAGTATGGCATCTTCGGACATCCGCAAAAAGCTCGGCGAATCGCTCGCCTCGATTCAAAAATATGACGCGCCACTTCAGCAGGTGACCACCTCATCCCTCGATGCTTTAAGGGCACTCAGTCTTTCTGTGTAACATCCTATGGATTCCGGACTTCCATTTCTCAAGCGCGCAGTCGAACTGGACCCCCACTTTGCTTTTGCCTACGTCCAAATGTCGGCTGTTTACGATGCACTTGGTGAGAGTGAGTTGGCGTCCGAGTTCGCTCAGAAAGCTTTTGACAATCGCGTGCAGGCAAGCGAACGCGAGCGCCTGCTCATCATCGAAATGTACTATTATGCTACTGTAGGCGATATAGACCGAGAGCTGAGTGTCTACCCGGTCTGGCAGCAGACTTATCCCCGGGAGGCCGGACCGTGGGTCGATTCGTCTGCCACCCACATCTTACTGGGAGATTACGACCGCGCCCTTCAGGAAGCCCAGCAAGCCGTACGGTTGGCCCCCAATTCGTACGTCCCCTATTTGAACGGGAGCACTGCCCTTCTTTGTCAGAACAGGCGAGAGGAAGGAGAACAGCTGACACGGCGGGCTCTGGGGCGCGGCCTTGATGCGCCTGCATTGCACCTTCTCCTCTATCAAATCGGGTTTCTAAAAAACAATGAACAGGAGATGCGGTCGCAACTGGCTCCGCTCTCGGCGACGCCGGACTCCAGTGACGCTCTCGCGCTATTCGCTCAATCGCGTACAGAAGCTTACTCGGGTCGGTTGAGAAGTTCTCTGGAATTATCAAACAAGGGGGTGGAAATTGCGCGCAGAGTACACTTCAATGAATTGGCCGCGCAAGGAAAGATTGCCGATGCGCTGCATGAGGCCGAGTTCGGAGATCCTGGCATGGCGAGACAAGCTGTTACCATGGCACTTACGATCTCTTCGGGACGCAGGGCTAAGCTGCTTACTGCTTTGGCCTTAGCGCGCTCAGGAGACATAGCGCGCGCCCAAGCGCTTGGGGACGAATTGGAAAGGCGATTTCCTTCCAACATGTGGATGCAGAGATATTGGCTGCCCACGATCCGCGCTTCGATTGAACTCTACCGGAAGAATCCTGCAAAAGCCCTTCTCGTTTTGCGAGACGTTTCCTACGAGCTTGGCGATGTGGGCATTGTGGGCGATAACCTGTACCCCGTGTACATTCGCGGGCAGGCATACCTGGGGACTCATAAAGGGAAGGAAGCGGCCGCTGAATTTCAGAAGTTTTTGGACCATAGCGGCATTGTCTTGAATTCTCCTTTGGGCGCGCTGTCGCGCTTAGGTTTGGCACGGGCTTATTCGCTGCAGGGTGACAAGGCGAGAACTCTCAAGGCCTATCAGGATTTCCTCGCAATATGGAAAGACCTGACCCCAGCCTGCCCATCTTGAAGGCCGCGAAAGCCGAGTATGCCAAGTTGCAGTAGCGTTTATCCGGCACGTCAACTTCTAGGTCGACGCTGCCCTTGAAAGAGAGTTGTAAAGTTTTCCTCGTGTCGCACGTACTTTGGCGGAATGCTCTTGAACACCATGTATGCGATAACAAGCGCCGGAAACTCGCAAACCAGTGCCACAAAAAGCAGGAGTAGGCTCCGCATTCCGAGCAACGCGGGAAAGGCAAATGACAGCAATAAACCAAGCAGTACCCAAAGTAACCGTTGCCACCATATCGGCTCAATGGGCGTCCCGCAAACGGGGCACTTGTCATATGGGGGCCGCGTCTTAACGCCCTCGCTCAGTTCTATGGAACAGTGAGGGCAAACACCCCATGACGATTGTGGATTCAGCCCCACGACGCTGATCGATCTAGTTTTTCGGCCACTGAATTGGAAAGAGTTTGTCGGCCGCTTCTGGGGAGATTTTTCCTCCGGCCAACCCCACGGCGCGCGCGAGCACAGGGTCACGTCCAGCAGCGAGATCGGCTCCGGTCGGCAGTAGAACTTCGTCGGGAGTCACGCCGACGTGCTCAAGGCTTTTGCCATCGGTCATGATGAGATCGGCGTCGGTGATGGAGGCCCCGTAAACAAGGATCGTTCCGGTGCCGATCGTGTACCGATTATGTCTTGCCTCCATGACAGCACCAGCCGACCGATCACCAACTACAAGGCCGCGTTTTTCGATTTGGACGACTCGCGCGAGCAGCTCTGACGCCGAGCCGGCGGATGGCTCGGGCCGAGCGAAGCAGCGGAGAGACTCGATTTCCTGCCTGCGCGCTCCGCATGGACGTACTTCAAAAGATTGTGGAGATTTGGCTTACTGGAGAGGCGTTCCTCCGGTCGGGGGACCTTGGAATACAGGATTAGCGAGCTAGGCGCTGCGCGGCTTCGTTGGTTGCATTCCCAGCGACGTTGAAAAGAAGCGCTACGTATGTAAAGCTCGCACCAACGGTCGGTACAAGGTGAGGAGGACCCCATCAGATCCGGCTCACGGTGGCGGTTTGGGGCTCGGGGGCCAACCAGGGTTGTAGTTGTGCTCTTTTGGGCCTGTTTCCTGTTTCAGATTACTGTCAATGCTCAGGTCAAAGAAATCCGGCGGGTGCTCATTCTTAGTGACCTTGGCGTTCTCTCGTCTCCCGGCTTTGCAGAAATCGATCGAGCAATCTCCGAAGCTCTGCAAGAATCACCACACCAGATTGAGCTTTATTATGAGAGTCTCGAAGTCACCTTGTTTCCAGACGAACTTTACCGACACCGGTTTCGGGAAGAATTTATTCAAAAGTACTCAGACCGCAAGCCCGACGTCATCATCACCGCCGGGTCGGCATCTCTCAATTTCATTGTCGAGTCGCATGAACCGTTCGTCAGGGATACCCCAATTATCTTCTGCACAGTTCTAGAGGAAATTCCAGACCGTACGGGTCCCGACATGCACTTCACCGGAGTGTTGGGTACGTTACGCCCGGAGGAGACTCTGAATGCGGCGCTGCGCTTGCTACCTGGCACCAAGCATGTGGCGGTCGTCGGTGGTATGGGTCCGTTTGACGTCAAATGGGAGGCTATCGCTAGGCAGAGTTTCCAAAAATACGAATCGAAGCTTGAATTTACGTATCTTACCGATTTGACCATGCCCGCGCTGCTTGAGCGTCTCAAGCACCTACCGAGCAACACGATTGTCTATCACACTGCGTTCACACGCGACGCAGCGGGAAGGCGGTTTATTGATTCAAGTCAGTCCGTACCGTTGGTTGCCAGCGCTGCGAATGCGCCAGTATTTGTGATGGACGATGTGGATTTTAGGGCGGGAGCGGTAGGCGGCGACTTGGTGAACTGGGCCGATGATGCTCGCGTGGCCGCGGAAATGGCTGTGCGAGTTCTCAACGGCGAGAAGCCACAGAATATCCCCATCGTTAGGAGCAACAACGCCTACATGTTCGATTGGCGGGCTCTACAACGGTGGGGGCTCAAGGAAAGCGACCTGCCGTCTGGAAGCGTAGTTCTTAACAGGCGGTTGACCTTTTGGGAAGCCTACAAGCGCTACATCATCTCAGGCATGTTATTGCTCCTGCTGCAGACCCTGATCATCGTCGGGCTCCTGTGGCAACGGTCAATGAGGAGGAAAACGGAAGTCGAACTGGTTAGTTCGAACGAACGCCTTCGTGCAGCATTGGATCGTTTGGACGGTATTATCATATCGGCGATGGATGCAATCATCGTTGTGGATGCGGAACAACGGATCGTTGTTTTCAACCCTGCCGCCGAGATTATGTTTGGATCCGCCTCAGTGGATGCTGTTGGAGCACCCATTGACCGATTCATCCCGCATGCTTTTCGGAGGACAGATCTGGGACGCATTACCGATTTCGGTGAGACCCACGTTACGAATCTCCAGGTGGGTACTCTGGGCAATTTGTGGGCACTCAAAGCCAACGGGCAGGAATTCCCCATAGAAGCTTCTATTTCTCAGATGGGAACGAACAACAAAAAACTATTTACTCTCATCACCCGTGACATTACCGAAAGGAAAGAAGCGGAGGAAACTCGATTCCTACACGCCGCCATCGTGGAATCTTCCGACGATGCGATCATCTCGCTGAAGCTGGATGGCACAATCTTGAGTTGGAACATCGGCGCACAACAAATGTATGGATATTCGGCAACAGAGGTGCTTGGACGATCGGTCTTTATGATCATCCCCGCTGAGCTACAACAGGAGGAGCAGGGCCTTTTGCAGCAGATGAGAACTGGTCGGGGAATTGAGCACCACGAAACAGTCCGCTTAACCAAAGAAGGGAAGCGCGTCGACGTTTCTGTGACGATTTCACCATTGCGCGACTGGACCGGCAACATCATAGGTGCCTCCAAGATTGCCCGTGACATTACTGTAAGGAATCTGGCCGAAGCAGCTCTGCGCGAGAGCGAAGAGCGTTTTCGCCTTGTGGCGAACTCGGCTCCGGTGATGATCTGGATGTCTGGTTCCGACAAGCTCCGTACCTATTTCAATCAGTCTTGGCTGAAGTTCACCGGTCGCTCCATTCACGAAGAACTTGGAAATGGCTGGGCGGCGGGTGTACATCCCGAGGATTTAAAGACCTGCTTGGAAACCTATACAAACGCCTTCGATCGGCGCGAGACTTTCGAGATGGAGTATCACCTTCGGCGGCATGATGGAGAATTCCGCTGGGTCTTCGATCTGGGCGTGCCCCGGTCCAATCCGGACCGATCGTTTGCTGGATACATCGGTTCTTGCATTGACGTGACTGAGCGGAAACTCGCTGAAGAAGCCCTTTCCGCGGTGAGTCGGAGACTGATCGAAGCCCAAGAGCGGGAACGTACCCGGATTGCCAGGGAGCTTCACGACGATATCAATCAGCGTGTAGCGTTGCTGGCCTTGAACTTAGATGCTTTGAAGCGCGATCTTCCGGACGCGGCGAACGCAGTCAGGCAGGGCATCGAACAAACAGAACAGCAACTCACCGAGCTTGGGAGCGATATCCAAGCTTTGTCGCACCACCTGCACTCCTCGAAGCTTGAGTACTTGGGACTGGCAGCGGCAGCCAAGGGATTCTGCAGTGAGTTCTCCGAGCGGCAAAAAGTCGAGGTTCATTTTCACTCCGACGAGCTCCCCAAAGTTCTACCGCCAGAGATCTCACTCTGCCTGTTTCGGGTCTTGCAAGAAGCCCTCCAAAATGCGATGAAGCATAGTGGTTCTGCGCGCTTCGACGTATCGCTCGGCAAAGGATTGAATGAGATTCAACTGAGTGTACGCGATTCGGGGCGTGGTTTTGATGTCGATGAAGCTATAAATCGGCGAGGGATTGGTCTAGTCAGCATGAAAGAACGGTTGAAGCTAGTTGATGGGCAGCTGTTTATTGACTCGAAGATGCAGCAAGGAACAACGATTCGCGCTAGCGTCCCTCTCAGTCCCAGAATGAAGTCAGCAGGAGCAGTCGGATAGGTATCGGCCCCCCCTACAAGCCCGAGCAAAGCTGGAAAGGTTGACCGCTGCCGAAATGTGGTTTGTGGCTCGCTGCAGCTCGCAGCTCCAGATCGCCCTACCCACTAAGGGTGGTCCCTTGGTGTAGCAATTTCCCCTCAGCGCGTAATACCCCGCAGACGCGTTGACAGGCGAACATAAGGCGGCAATACTGGCGAGCGATGATTGGCCAGCTTCGCGGACGCCTTACCGATAAGCGACCCAACCAGGTGCTCGTGGATGTGGGCGGCGTTGGGTATCTCGTGCAAGTGCCGCTCTCAACCTACGCCGCGCTTGGAGAACTCCACACCGAAGTGACGCTGTTGATCCACACGCATGTGCGCGAGGATGCGCTATCTTTGTACGGTTTTCTGTCCTCGCGCGAAAAGCATTTCTTTGAGATGCTGCTGTCCGCTTCGGGCGTGGGACCATCCTTGGCGCTGAAAATCTTGTCGGGCATGAGCGTCGAGGAACTGGTCCCGGCCATTCGCAACAGCGATCTGGGGCGACTAACGAAGATTCCGGGCGTCGGCCGGAAGACTGCCGAGCGCATGGTTGTCGAGCTGAAAGACAAGCTGGACGCCGTGACCGTCGAGGTAGAGCGGCCGGTGGCGTCTTCGCCGGCGGGCATTGACGCGGATGTAGTTTCGGCGCTGGTAAATCTGGGCTACGAGGCGCGCACAGCAGAGAGCGCCGTAGCCGAGGCCCGCCGCGAAAATGGCGCCGGCAATTTTGAGAAGTTGCTCAGGGCGTCGTTGCAATCCTTAAGTGCCCCGAAGGGACGCGCAGCACGGACGTAGAGAAAAATGCCATTTTTGAGAATTTCGCCGTGCTCTGTGTCCGATCTTCGTGATCTCTGTGTTAAGCCTTTGATTCTAGCGTGTGACGGCATAAATGCCTGAAGGAACAGCAAAGCGGATGATGGCATCACGACAACCGGAGCGAATTGTGTCCGGAGCCCCATTCGACGAGGACGCGCGCATCGAAGTGAGCGTTCGCCCAAAACGCCTGGACGAATACATCGGCCAAAAGCGCGTCAAAGAGAATATCCAGATCGCCATCCAGGCGGCACGAAGCCGCGGCGAAGCGCTCGATCATGTGCTGCTGTACGGCCCGCCGGGATTGGGCAAGACCACGCTGGCCCAAATCATAGCGAATGAACTCGTGGTGCCGATCAAAACCAGCGCCGGTCCTTTGCTGGAGCGCAAGGGCGACCTGACCGCGATTCTGACTTCGCTCGAAGCCAAAGAAGTTTTCTTCCTCGATGAAATTCATCGCTTGCAGCCAGCGGTAGAAGAAGTGTTATACCCGGCGATGGAAGATTTTCGCGTAGACCTGATTATCGGGCAGGGGCCGGGAGCGCGGATTCATCCATTTCCGCTTGGACACTTCACGCTGATCGGAGCGACGACGCGCGCTGGTTTGATCACCGCCCCGTTGCGATCGCGCTTCGGCATCGTGCACCGCCTGGATTTTTACGAGCCAGCGGACTTGCTGATTATTCTGAACCGCTCAGCGAAGATCCTGAACATCGAGATGGACGAAGGCGGCGCCGAAGAAATCGCCCGCCGATGCCGGGGCACACCGCGCGTGGCGAACCGCCTGTTGCGCCGTTCCCGCGATTTCGCTGAAGTGCGCGCCGCTGGCCGTATCACACGCGCGGTCGCCCAGGAAGCGCTCGCGATGCTGGGCATCGATGAAAACGGACTCGACGAAGTTGATCGCAACCTGATGCTTGCGCTGCTCGACAAGTACGGCGGCGGACCGGTAGGCGTTGGCACCCTTGCCGCCGCTCTCAGCGAGGAAGAAGACGCCATCGAGGAAATGTACGAGCCCTACCTGATGCAGATCGGCATGATCGACCGCACACCCCGCGGCCGCATAGCCACACCCCGCGCCTACGAATACTTCGGCCGCGACCTCCCCCGCCGCCAGCCCCGGTTGTTTTGAAGCTTGCAGCGGTGCTCAAGTCCGTGATTCCAATACCCGGGACGTCGATGTCCGTGAGCAATTGCGATCACTTGAACTACCGACGGCAGGTCCCGATAAACGATAGCGAATGGGGAATGCTGGAGCACGAGCCTGCGGGTGCGCTGCGTGCTGATCGGCCAACGGTGAGGCGCTTCGACAATCGCGCCGATGGCCCGAGGCCCGATCAAGTTCGGCGGCAAATCTCGCTGCTACGGACGAGCTGCGTTCAAAGTACCACTCAAATGCGGCCTCATATTCGAATACCGCTTCTTCGTGAAACTCAACTTTCTTGCCGGCCATGCGAGAGTCTGGAGGAAATCCGTGCTCGAATTTCCTCCCAGGGAACAGTCTTCGGTCTGCCGGAATCTAGATCCGCGATGCGACGAGCAATATCCTGGTTCCAAGCTTCCTCCGCTCCGGCCTCAACTGCGGTGTCCAAGCTGTACAGGAGAGATCCCGCCAAAGCGGCCCGCTCCTCGTCGGAGAGATCAAGCGCCTTTTGCAACAGCTCGAGAGCCTGCCGAGTCATGAGCCAATTATAACGCCGTTGAGAATCGTTGATCGCAGGATAATGCCTCGCGCCAGCGACTGCTTTGGCCTTCAATCTCCGTTTCCTAACTTAATGCTCACACACCCTTTTTCGCTGGCTTCTCGCCTCCGAAGCTCCCAAAACTACATTCAACCCCCAATATCTTCCGTCCCCCGCTTAACCCTTAGGTTATCGTCACCTTCATGGTATTCTTCCGCATGCTGCCTCGATTTTCAACGGAAGGCTCGCACACACAGACCGCGTCTGGCTGCGCATGTTCATTTCCTGGCTCGATTGGCTTAAGTCCCGTAGCATCCGCACTTCCGCAATCCGCGCGCATAACTCCTTTGCAATCCGCACTTACAAAATCACTACACTTAAAGCCCTTTAGAATCCCCACTTACAAAAACAGGCGGGGGGAGGGTCCAAACGGTTAACTACTCCGCGCAGTTCGCCCGTGCGCCTCCCCTGCAATCTTTTGCTAACGGAGCAGAGAAGCGCACGAGTTCCTCAGATGCGGCGAATCGCGTGGTACACCACCAGGACGATGATCGCGCCCACCACCGCGACCAGCAGGCTGTACAGGTTCAGACCGGTTACGCCCATGTGGCCGAACTGGTTGAAAAGCCAGCCGCCTACGACCGCCCCGACGATGCCCAGGACGATGTCCAGGAGCAAACCTTCGCCGGTTTTGTTCACGATTTTGCTGCCGATAAACCCTGCTAATAGACCCAAGACGACCCAGGCTAGGATTGACATCGAATTTCTCCTTGTGTGCGTGCGCCGACCAACGCTTGAATCTGACCCGACCGGTTCGTGGGCCGGGACTATGGCTGACGCGCCCGGATTTGCCTATACACTGAAGCCTGTATTCTCAACCGGAGTACCAAATAGGCAGAGGATACGGCAGAAATCCAAGAATGTTAAGCCTCAAGTAAATTATCGAGACGAATAATGACCTGTGAAATCATCTACTTATCGCTAGGCTCGAACATCGGCAATCGCGCCCAAAACCTGAAGGCGGCGATTGCGGCTTTGCCGGACGCGGGCGTTTCGGTGCGGCGAGTGTCAGCGTTTTACGAGACGGAGCCGGTCGATTATCTGGAGCAGGCGTGGTTTTTGAATTGTGTGGTGGAGGGCGAGACGGAGTTGCCGCCCTTGGAGTTGTTGCGGGCACTGCGAGGGATTGAATCGCGGATGGGAAGCAAGAAGCTGATCGCGAAGGGGCCGCGGTTGATCGACGTTGACATTCTTTTGTATGGGCAGCACACAATTGACAGCGCGGAATTGCAGGTCCCGCACCCGAGAATGACGTTGCGGAGGTTTGTGCTCTTGCCGCTGGCGGAGATTGCACCGGAGTTGCGTCATCCGACTTGGAGTGGAACGGTGGAGCGCGTCCTGTCGGAGACGCCCGACAAGAGCGAGGTTCGGCGGGCTACGCCCCAGAGAACCGAGGAGAATACTTAACACAGAGCTCACCGAGGCCGAGGCACAGAAGTCAGGGAGGATTTTAGGATTGGATGGGCTTCAGTTCGGCTAGGCGTCGGCGAAGGTAACTTTGCTCAACGGGATTGCGGGCTAGGTCCAGGGCTCGGGCGTACGCTTCGGTCGCTTCTGCGTTGCAGCCGAGGCGCCGCAGGAGATCGGCACGGGCGGCGTGGAAGAGGTGATAGTCGCTAAGGTTGCCGGTGGCGCCGAGTTCGTCGATCAAGGTCAACCCGCGGGCGGGACCTTCCGACATCGCAATGGCGACGGCGTGGTTCAGCGCTACCACGGGGGACGGGGACATTTTCCTGAGTTGGCCGTAGAGTGCGGCGATCTCCGCCCAGTCGGTCTGGTCGAAGGTTTTTGCGTGGGCATGAAGCGCGGCGATGGCGGCCTGCAGTTGGTAGGGACCCACATGCTGCATGCGAAGCGCGGTTTCGACGAGGAGGGAACCCTGCTCCATCTCCACGGGATCCCAGAGCGTGCGATCTTGTTCTTCCAGCGTAACCAATTCGCCGCCAGAATCGATGCGGGCGTTCCGGCGGGAATCATGGAGCAGCATAAGGGCCAGCAGGCCGAGGGTTTCGGAGTCTTTGGGAATCAGGCTGCAGAGAGTGCGGCCGAGGCGAATCGCTTCCGCGCACAGTTCCTTGCGGATCAGGGTGTCGCCAGCCGTGGCAGCGTAGCCTTCATTGAAGATCAGGTAGATGACCGCTTGCACGGATTTCAGGCGCTCCGGTAATGCGTGAAGCGGCGGCACTTCGTAGGGAATACGCGCTTGTGCGATTTTGTTTTTGGCGCGGACAAGTCTCTGCGCGAGGGTGGGTTCCGGCACGAGGAAGGCACGAGCGATTTCTGGCGTGGTCAGGCCGCCGAGAGTGCGAAGGGTGAGCGCGACTTGCGCCTCAGTATTGATGGCTGGATGGCAGCAGGTGAAGATGAGCCGCAAACGATCGTCGGGATAGTTCATCGAGGATGCGTCGAGGTCGTCATCGAAGGGATCGTCCGGATGGTAGGACGTTGGAGTCTCATAGCGGAGCGGATCTTGCTTTTCGCGGCGGGTTTGATCGCGCCTCAGGGAATCGATCAATCTGCGATGAGCCGCGGTGGTGATCCAGGCGGCGGGATTGCCCGGGATGCCGGTCGCGGGCCAGCGCGCGAGGGCTGCGGCGAAAGCTTCCTGTAACGCCTCCTCCGCCAGGTCAAACGAGCCGCAGATGCGAATCAACGTCGCGGTAATGCGGCCGGATTGTTCGCGGAAGACCGATTCTGCGGCAGCTTTGACGTCGGTCATGCGAAAGGCGCTAGGCCTGATTGGCGGCGGTGAAAAATGCCGCAGCGAAGCACGCGGCGATGATCAATTCGGTAATGGCCGGGCCGATGAAAAAATAGCGCCAGGCCACAACGGTCATGGCGAGGTAGCCGAAAAAGAACAGCGCGAGAATCGGCTTGGTCAATGCAGCGTTTGTTTTGACCATGGCGCTGAGCTGCCAGAAGAGCAGGGCCTGAATGAAAAGATTGATGGTGGTGAAAAGACCATAACCAAAATTAAAATCCCAATAACTGCGCATGGAGCCCATTACGTTGAAGGTATGAGCCTTCATGGTTTCGACCACGAGCATCTCTTCGGAACCGTGTTTCGGCGAGCTGAGCACCCCGCCGACGGTGTGCAGGATGCAATGGATCATCGTCAGAACCGAAGCAATGCGAAGAAAGAGCGTTGGCTTCACCGAGTTGTCTCCTGTTCGTGGTAGTCCAGCGCCTGACGCGCTGAGGTGTCGCGGAACATGCCTGACCACGTGTCAATCACGGGAGGCATTCACTGTGACCGGGTGCGGCTTGAGGATGGACTCGGGCACGCCGGGTAACTCCCCCAATTGGCGGATTTCGATGGAGCCCTTTGTGCCGCCGCAGGAGGTTGGAATTCTGGCGGCCCAGGCGATGGCCTCGTTCAAATCGGTACAGTCAAGGACATAGTAGCCGGCGAGTTGCTCCTTGGTCTCGGCGAAGGGACCGTCGATCGTCAGGACTTTGCCGTTTTCCACTCGGACGGTGGTGGCCGTGTCGGTTCGTCCGAGCGAATTTACCGCCACGAGCATGCCGCGCTTTCGAGTTTCGTCGATCACCGAGGAATGGTTTTGCCGAATCTGCTGGGCCTCCTCGGCCGGCATGGCGCCGAGGTCGCCTTCCTTGGTATAGATCAGCATCATGTAACGCATAGATTGCTCCTTAGTTTGAACTCTTGCCCTGCACCGGTACGACGCGCCAACGGCGGAAAATCGACAGCGACCTTGAAATTTCTTGTGTGGACCAGCGCCTTGGAATGGCCCAAGTCTGCCATAGCTCAATGAAACTGAGAATGGTGACCTTTTGACGCTTTAACGTGCGGGCGCCGCAGGGGAACAAGCGTTTGCGTCCCTGCAGCGCCGCGTCAGGCGTTCGAGCGGAAGGCGAATTGAGCTCTACGAGGTGCGCTGTAGCAGGAGGCGGTGGAGCGTCATGGGTTTTGGTTGAAGCGCCTCGAGTTCGATGAGTGCGAGGCGGCCCTCGGAAGTTTCGCGCCAGCGGTAGACGCCGGCCTCAGTTTCCTGGGTCTCGCGGCCGTTGAGGCGGCGTAGGAAGCCGCGGGCGTCGTCCGCGGAGGCGGTTTCGCGGAGAGTCGGACGGGCCACGGCCTCGACGGCGTAGCTGCGCAGGAGCTTTGGCCAGTAATGATCGAAGAGATCGCCGGAGGCGAAGATATCGCTCCAGGCGACTTCGCCCCCGTAGGCAACGACTACGCCCACCACGCGCTCGCCTTTCAGACCGGATGTGGATTTGGCGAAACGCCTCTGCAGCTGCGCAGCAAATTCCTCCACAGAAGCGCCTACCCGGTTTCCTTCGTAGATCTTGGAGTAGGACTGTGTTGGCGCCACAGCCGCGATCGTGTCCGCGATTTCGCTGGAACTGACCCGTGGTGCCGCTGTCGGCCTAGGCGAGCCGGGTACGCTCGCGGTTGAACCGGCGCGGACCGCGTTCCATACGTCGTTCTGGTCTTGCTTCAGTGCGGCTTGTTCGCGGACGCTGGGATGAACGATGGTCCTGGAGGCGGCGAATTGTGATCCCGACGACCAGCGGCCATGTTCGACGCAGAAAACGTCGAGCGGCAGAGGTTCGGCGCCGGGTGCCACAATGCGGTCTTTGGCGATGATGCGGTCTTGCTTGCCACCGGTGACGAGCTCGCCGGCGAGCAGCAGGAGCGGCCGTCTGCTGCGATTGACCAGGACGAGCTGGTTGACTGCCGGGCCGCTGGCGTAATCGGGTTGAGGGCGTCGTTGGGTGTGGCGCGTGCGCGCCAGGCCAGAAGCGCCTTGCTCGCTGACGATTACCTCGCCGCTCGATAGGCCTTCGTCGAGAGTTAGGAAGGAACTCGTGTCCTGCGAGGATGAGGTGATCACCGGGAAGACGGAAATGTTCTCGTACGTTACGGGATCGAGCAGTCGCCACCCACCTTCGCTGTGCGGCGCGGGATCGTTCGGCGGAGCCCCTGGGGCGGACCCAACAAAAGCGAGGCTTCCTAGAGTGGTAATGCCAAGCAAACCGCGGATGATGGTGCTGAACAATGCAGGGAAGACGGATCGTTCCATGAACAGCCTCCTGTAGGTGAGTGAACGAGGAACTCACTCACGGTTAGAACGAGGAGGGCACAAATTCTTGCGAAGTAACGAAGCAACGAAGTAAGGATGGGGCGAAGTAAGGAAGTAACGAGAAAAGACGGAAAAGAGGGCGGAAAAGGCTTAACGCAGAGTTCACGGAGGTCGGAACACCAGCGAGCGCGCAGATACCCGTACGGACTGGAGGCGCTCTGGTCGATTTCCTTACTTCGTTATTTCATGCTTCATTACTTCAGTTCTTAGCGGGTGCCAGGGTCGCCGAGGTTGGTCCGGGGACGATTGCGTCTGGTCTTGGCGCTTTCGCTTTCCTGCCGTTCGTATTCGGCGAGTTCTTCGTCGGTGTAGGAGAATGAGTCGCGGGCGGCGAACATGGACGTGGAGCGGCCGGTCTGAGCTTTTTTCTTCCGGGCTTGCCCGAATTCGTGGCGCACCTGGCGGAGGGGAGCTTCGATGGCTTTGATTTCGACCAGGAGGTCGCTCACCTTCTCCAGAAAGTCGTGCAGGTGGAAGGGCCGGACGACGTAGGGAAGCTTGGCGAATTCAAGGGGTCCAACATACTGGCTTCCGGTCATTTCCGGCACCAGATAGAGAACGCGAAGGCGCGCACCGTCTTCTGCCGAGACACTGGAAAGTTCGCGCAAGGTGAAGAATAACGGGCTGTCCAGACCGGTCATGGCCACATTGGCGATCACCAGGGACCATTCGCCGCTTTTCAACTCCGCAAGGACGAGTTTCGCGTCGGGCACGATGCGGACGCGCCAGCCCTCGGAGTCAAGGATTTGGCGCAAAGCGCCTTGGCTGGAGGGGTCATTGTCGAGGACCAGAATTCCTACGTGGCGTGGTGCAGGCGTGGGTATGCTAGCCATAGAGAGAGTATAGCGCCGGCAGGCGAAGCGGTCCTGTAAATACCAGTACCTGAATCGAATTGGCTAATGGCCAACCGGTCAGGTAGGCGTGGCGCTGGGGGAACGCGAGGGATGTAGGATTATTTACCCACTACGAAATCGCTGGCGTCCAGATAGCGTTTGGAATTGCTCCCATCCCAAAGAATCCGATAGGTGGACAACGCGGCCGCGGAGACCCGCCTGGTGTAAAAGACCTGAACACCATCGCGAGACCACTCCGCGTGACGCGCCCATTGGTCGACCGGACTTAGCACTACCCGACGCTTTGATCGCACTTCGTAAAGGAAAAATCCAGCGGCGAGGCCCATCGAATCCGTTGGAGCGCCGGGCGGAGCCTTCAAGTACGGCGCCGAAACCAGAAGCAAGTCCGGGTTGATGGGGTTTACGCGAAACGTGTCCGATCCAGCTACATCAAACGCCTCGCCGTAGATGTCCTTCAGTGCCGTGGTCTGTACCGGCCTGTTGTCGTCAAAAATCCAGTAGGCATTTTGCATGTCGCTGGCCAGCAGCGTGTGCGCGTCGATCCATCCGTGCAAACTGGTAAGGCTATTAACGTAGAGAGGCGCGGCTTGTTCCGGCGACCCTGCCGCGAACGTCCACAGCTGCCACTTTTGGTCCTGATTATTCAGGTAGGCCACCCGGGAGTCGTCGGGAGACCAGAACGCCTGGCGCACGCCGCCATGCACCAGCTCTTGCGAACGCCCGGTCGTGAAATCGTACAGAACGATGGTGCGATCGGGTCCGCTCTTCGAATCCGAA
>Ga0210383_10002421_pt1 | contig 16865 bp, 13 predicted proteins | sample IncBWC14OmetaG_FD_160072 | JGI IMG/M metagenome (GOLD analysis project Ga0210383, IMG submission 160072) | Forest soil microbial communities from Barre Woods Harvard Forest LTER site, Petersham, Massachusetts, United States - Inc-BW-C-14-O ...
GGATTCCACATTGAATTGCAAAATTCCCGTATCACTCTTGCCCTTGTGTTTGTATGCGAGTCCCGCGCGAATTTCCTCGCGCGTTTTGCCAACACCGCTGAACACGATGCGATTCCCCGGCACTCCGATCCGTGAGAGGTGCTCCAATTCCCCGCCGGAGACAATGTCGAAACCGCTTCCCCGTTTTGCCAGCAACCGCAGGATGGAGAGATTGCCATTGGCCTTCACGGCAAAACACAACAAATGCGGCACGCGATGCAATCCGCGATCCAGTTCGTTGAAGGCATCTTCAATCGCGCGCTCGCTATATACGTACACCGGCGTGCCGTAACGCGAGGCGATCTCTCGAAGAGTTACGCCCTCGCAAAAAACTTCGCGGCCTGAACCTTTGCGCGCTTTCTTCCACGCAAACTGTGGCGTGAAACTCGCGGGATCGACATACGGAAGATTTCTTCGGGATCCGGAGGCAGGACTCATTTTACTTTTAGAACCACGAGAGTGCGGTCGTCGGAGAGCGGAGCGTTTTGCGTAAACCAGTCGACTTCGCGCAAAACCAAATCGGCGATTTCTGTTGCGGTCAGTTCGTGATGTTTTTCGATCAGGCGCATCAGGCGGGTTGTGCCAAAGAATTGGCCTTCCGCATTGGCGGTTTCCGCGATGCCATCCGAATGGAACACCAGAATGTTGCCGATTTCGAGCGTCACGCTCCAGTCGTCATAATGCACTTCTTCAAAAATGCCGAGGGGAAAGCCGGTCAACTCGATCTTGTCGCAGCGCCCGCCTTTGTAAAGCAGCGGCTGGGATTGTCCCGCGTTCGCCACGCGAAGTTTTTGGCGGCCCTTTTGCCAGGTAGCGAAGCACGCCGTCATGAAGCGGCCCTCGATGCGGCGCTCCCCGACCAATTGATTCATCTGCCGCAACATTTCCGCTGGCTGCAATTTTTGCGGCGCCAGGCTGCGCATGATGCCGATGGCCACGGCGCCATAAAGTGCGGCTGCCGTGCCTTTGCCGCTGACATCGCCGAGAGCGATGCCCAACTGCTGTGGCCCGTAGCGCAGAAATTCGTAGAGATCGCCGCAAACTTCGCGCGCAGAGACGTAGCGGGCAGCGACATCAAGACCGTAATCGTCAGTAGGCACCGGCCGCAGCAGCGCACCCTGAATGCGCTTGGCAGCTTGCAAATCACGTTCCATGCGCGCTTCGCCCTGGGCCACTTGCTCGTACAGCCGCGCATTTTCGACGGACACCGCCAAATTTGCGGCGAGGATCGAAAGCGTCTGCACGTGATCCTGCGTGAAATAGTTTAGCTGCGGACTTTCCAGATCGAGCACACCGATCACTTTGCCTTTGTGCATCATGGGAATGGCCAGCTCAGAACGCGTTTCGGGATTGATCATCAGATACCGCGAGTCGGCAGTCACGTCTGGGACCACGACCGGCTCGCGCAGTGTCGCCGCGGCTCCCACAAGGCCTTCGGATGCGGCTGCTCGCAACTTCCCCTGCACTCGCTGACCATGCTTCACGTCCAGGCGGTGGCGAAACACTCTCTGCTCGTCGTCGTAGAGCATGATGCTGAGGATCTGATAATCGATCACTCGCTTTACAAGCTCGGCCGTTCGCCGCAGCAGTTCCTCCATATCCAGAATGGAGCTGATTTCGCGGCTCACTTCGTTGAGGACGAGGAGAGTTTCGGCCTGAGTTCGCACCTGCTGGAACAACCGCGCGTTTTCAATAGCTATCGCAAGGCGGTTCGCCAACACGGAAAGAATATTTTGCTGATTCTTGGTGAAGTAATCCACGTGGCGGCTTTGGATATCCAGCACGCCTACGCACTTGCCGCGAAACATCAACGGCACCGCAAGCTCCGAGCGCACACTGTCAATCGCATTGATGTAGCGCGGATCCTGCGAAACGTCGCTCACTCGCACAGGATGGCCCGTGCGCGCCGCCGTGCCTGTAATTCCCTGTCCAATCGGAACTTTTAGATTTTCCGCGAGCCCCGGCGGATACCCGATCGCGAAGCGATGAGTCAAATAGGCGCCGTCGCTATCCACCATCAATACGCCGAACAGCTCATAGTCGATATGCCGCTTGATCAACACCGCGGCGTGCGCCAGCACCTCGTCGAGGTCGAGCGAAGCATTAACCTCGTCGCCGATTTCCGCAAGCGTGGACAAAACCTCCGGGCTATTGTCTGCGGTCAAACTAGATTGTGTTTTAGAGTCAGTGGCTTCCATGAATGTCTTAATTATAACAGGCGTCTTGCCCGGCACCGCGATTTGCCAGCAAATCCCTTTGTTTTATGCGGGTTTCGCTTTGCCCTTCGGGGCAAACTGCAGCACGCAAACATCGGGCAGATTGCGATAGCGCTCGTCGAAATCCAGGCCGTAGCCCACCACAAACTCGTTGGGAATCACGAAACCGGTGTAGTCTGCGCGCACGTCGGCGATGCGCCGCTCCACTTTATCCAGAAGAACGACCACGCGCAGGTGCTTCGGCTTCTTTTCCTCGAAGAATCGCAGCAGGTATTTCAGCGTTAGCCCGGTGTCCAGAATGTCTTCGACCACGATCACTGTCTTCCCTTCGATGCTTACGTCCAGGTCCTTGATCAATTTAACTTCGCCGGTGGAATCCGTGCCATGGCCATAGCTGGAGACGGACAGAAAATCGAAAGAAACTTCGCCGCCCAGGTCTCGCGCCAGGTCCGTCAGAAAGAAAACCGAACCCTTCAGGACGCTGATCAGATGGAGCGGTTCCGAAGGAAAATCCCGGCGAATCTCCTTCGCGAGTTGCTTGAGCCGAGTCTGGACACGCGCATCGGAAATAAGAACGCGAACGGATTCGCCGGAGCGAAGTCCAGCAAAGGTTTTCGAGGAGCCTGCTGCACGCTTCTTGGTCACGCCTGGAGTTCCTCCTGCACTCTATTCCACCCAATCGGCAATGAAGATATCTGTTTCATGAGGGACTGTGCCGTTGCGATTGGAAGCCCACACTAAACGTCTCCCGTCGGAACTGAACATGGGAAATCCGTCGAAATCGGGATGATACGTGATGCGTTCCTGGCCGCTTCCGTCCTCGTTGATCACATAAAGATCGAAATCGCGTCCATTCTTCGGATCTGCTTGATTGGATGCGAAGATGATGCGGCGGTTATCCGGCAACCAGTACGGAGCAAAATTCGCGGCGCCGTTGCGGGTTACCTGATGTTTATCGGAGCCGTCGGCATTCATCACCCAAACTTCCAGGTTGCCGGGGCGAATCAATCCAGCGGCAAACAAATCTTTATAATCCTTGATCTGTTCGTGCGTTTTGGGATGCTCGGCGCGGTAAACAATTTTCTTGCCGTCGTAGGACCAGAACGGTCCGCCGTCGTAGCCGAGTTCGCTGGTCAATTGCTTCACGTTGCTGCCATCGGCGTCCATGGTGTAAATGTCCAGGTCGCCGTTGCGCGTGGAGGTGAAGACAATGTGCTTGCCATCGCGCGTAATGGTGGATTCGGCGTTATAGCCGGCGGCACGCGTCAACTGCTTTTGGTCGGTGCCATCTGGTTTCGCGGTGTAAATCTGGTACGAACTATAAATAGGCCACACATAGCCGTGGGAATAATCGGGCTTGGGCGGGCACTCCGCGCTGGAGGCGTGCGTGGAGGAAAACAGGATGCGATCGCCCGAAGGGAAAAAATAACTGCACGTGGCGCGGCCCTTCCCGGTGCTGACCAGCTTTGGCACGGGTGGTTTCCCATCGGGGGTGTCCACCGTGATGGTGTAAATCTGATCGCAGGGAACGTCGGTTCCCTGATGCTGGAAAATCAGCTGTTTGTCATCGCTGGAGAAATAGGCTTCAGCGTTTTGTCCGCCAAACGTCAACTGACGAGCATTGCGCAGGTGCTTTTGCTCCGCCGGCAACAGAGGGGAATCCGTAGCGCTCGTCTGGGCGAAAACAAATAGCTGGGGCGGACCGTAGAGACACGCCGCAGTAAGCAGCAGCCCGATTGTAATTCCAGCCCAGCGGCCTTGTTTCAAGAGTTCCCCCGGCATTCGCTCGCCAATTCGTACAAGCACGCGAAGATGTGCGGCAACCTGCGGCTCCGAAGATTCTGTTGATTCTCCGACCAAGTTTTCCCATCCTATGTTCTGCCCTTAAAGCTGTCAAATCAGAGGGTCGCCGAGTGCACAAAGGGGAAAAATGAACCAAGGCAAACCAGTTTTGCCGGAACCGTGGCTTCGCGGCACGCTCACGGAAGTATCTGCTGTGCCCCGCGCGGTACTGCACGCTTTGGAGCTGGCACAGGAAGATATTTGGAAATGGTGCTTCCCCCTTTCCGATCGGCAACTCAATGAAGGTCCGGAAAGAATTGCGCCGGTGGCTTTTCACTTGCGGCATATTGCGCGAAGCCTGGATCGGCTGCTCACGTACGCCGAGGGCGGGGCCCTTGATGAAACGCAGTTAGCGCTGCTGAAATCGGAGCTCGATGGCGAAGCTCAACATGACCCGCTCTTCGCAGAACTGCAGGCCGCGCTGGATCGCAGTACGAGTCGCGTACGTCAACTCGCTTCGGCCGATCTGGAGACGCCGAGAACGGTAGGCAAGAAGCAGTTGCCGACGACCATCGGCGGATTGCTGGTACACGTCGCCGATCACACGCTGCGCCATGTGGGCCAGGCAATCACCACGGCGAAGCTCGTGGCAAAGCACTAAGCATTATTATTCCAGCGAAGCTCGCAGTTATACTTATCCGCTCGAACTATGGCGCAACTGCTCAAATCGACGTTTCTAATTCTCACGGCGCTCTTCCCTATCGTGAACCCGCTGGGAGGCGCGCCCCTGTTTCTGTCGTTAACGCATTACTATTCGCCCGACGAGCGAAAAATGCTTTCGCGGCGGATCGCGATGAACAGCGTAGTGCTGATCGTGGTTTCTTACTTCATCGGGACGCACATTCTGGCGTTTTTCGGAATCTCACTGCCGGTGGTTCAAGTCGGCGGAGGATTGGTATTGGCTACGACGGGCTGGGCGCTGCTGAAACAAAAAGACGACGACAGCACGAAGGCAGATGTGCATCGCAGCGTGGGGGCGCAAGATCTGTCCACCAAGGCTTTTTACCCGCTCACGTTGCCGCTGACGGTTGGTCCCGGATCAATCTCCGTAGCCATCACGCTGGGCGCGAACGAGCCACACAACGACCATCGAATTATTTTTTCCATGCTGGGCGCGGTGATCGGGGCGGTGCTTATCGCCGCATCGGTTTATCTTTGCTACGCATTCTCCGACCGGCTCGCCCGAGCCCTCGGGGAAACGGGAATGAGCGTGATCATGCGCCTCTCGTCGTTTTTGCTGGTGTGTATCGGCGTGCAGATTATTTGGAATGGTGTGTCCACACTTCTGAAATCAGTGCCGCACTAGCGGGCTTTGGCTTTCGTCGCTTTGTTCCATTGCGGCAATTTGCGTTTGCCGAGGAGGACTTCAGCGGCCCACGTTCCAAAATAAACGGATTGCGCCACGCCATGGCCAGAGAAACCGCCGACGACGATGGCATCCTTGCTTTCTGGATGATGCTCGAACACCGGCACCCAACCTTCCGAGATGCAGATAGGACCGCCCCAGCGATGCGTGAATTGCACGTTCTTGAGAGCCGGATGAAATCCCGTGATCCGTTTTTGCAAAGCGTCATATAGTTCGAGCGCTTCACCCTCGTCGATGTCCAGCGTGTTCAACCCCGCGGCATCGTCAAAGAACACCAGGCCGCATCCGAAAATAATGGCGTCTCCCAACAACCTGCCCCAGAGATACGGCAGATCGACGGTGTAGAAGGGCTTGCGTTCGCCGAGTCCGATCTTGTCCAGTACGTCTTCGCCGAGCGATTCGGTCATCATCGCGCTGGTAAACGCGCACTGGGAGCGGTCTTTCATGCCATTCAAATCGGGAGCAAACGCGTTGGTGGCAAACAGCACGTTTTTGGCGCGCGTGGTTCCGGCGGTCGAAAGAATGGTGACGTGCTCTGAATATTTCACTTCGCGGACGGCAGCATGTTCAAACAGCAAGACGCCTGCACGTTCCGCCGCGCGCGCCAATCCGGTGACAACTTTTCCCGGATTGATGGAGCCGCCGGGAACTTTTGCGACCGCGCAAAGCTCGCCGGAATCCTTCCAACGAATCGGCGAGTTCTTCAAGGGTTTGGAACGGCCCAATTCGTACACGCCGGGCAGGATCAAATCGGCATCGACGGCCAATTCTTTAAGAATGGATTGGTAGTGCGCCAGCACGTCACCGAGGCCGGGCAGATCTCCCACCGCCGATTCGCTTAATGCCATGCCGCCGGTGTGACCGCTTGAACCAGCGCCGACAGATTCGGATTCAAAAAGCACGACACGCTTTTTTGGCGCGAGCGTTTTCAGCCAGGCAGCCGCCGCTAGCCCCGTAAATCCGCCGCCAATGATGGCGACATCCACAGTGGCTGGCAATTCCTTTCGTGCAGGAACAAAATCAATTTCCCACGGCCGATTACCCCAATTCTTGCGTGATCCCATCCTTTTTCCTTTAGGCACGCGGTACGTTGCATTGGATGGCTGAAGACACAACAAAAGCTACATGAACGCGGGACGAATTCGTCTGGGGGAACGCCGTGGAGCTTGCCGGCTGGAAGCCGGCGCTACCAAGAGGAAGCCGCCGCGCTGGCTTTAGTTTAAGCCGAAGACAGCTACGCTGGACGAGGTCCCTACGTAGACTTTGCCATTCGCCACCATGGGTGTGATGAACTTGTTGTTGCTGAAATTGTCTTTGCCGCCCGAAGCCTGATTGGAATTATAAAGTTCAGTAGCGAGATTTGTCGCATCGTACGCGTGAAGCACGGCGGGGCTGCTATTCTCCACCACCCAGGCGATGCCGTTGGAGGTGCCACTGGCGGAGATGACCGGAGTCGCGCCGGGGTAGCCGAAGGTGCGCGTAGAGCGCGTGGCTGGAGTCGCGGCCAATTGACCATTCGTGATAGGGAAAGACTTGATCGCGTCATTCACGGCACCGTAGTAGACGGTCCCGTTGAAGTAGCTGGGTTTGGAATAAACGCCGCCGGCCAGTTGGCCGGAGATGAGCTGATAAATATTGTCGGCGTTCCCGTTGAATTTTCCCATGCTGTCGCGATTGACGACGTAGATGTTGCCATCCTTGCCGGAGGCGACGGCGAGATGATGGGTTGTGCCACCGTTGTCGATGATGTCCGGAAGAAGCAGTTCCCCGCCGGAGCCGAAGTCGGTATCCGAATCGGATTCGGCGACAGTATTAAGCGGGGTGAAGTAGTCGAGAAGTGCCAGTGGCGCGGTCGAGCTGATCTTGGCGAAACAGTTGCCGCAATCGCCGTTGGTGGGGAAACCGCTGGCGTTCAGCGTGGTGTCAAAATCCCCGTTGCCCAGGATAAAGTAGATATTCCCGGAGGCGTCGGCACCTGGCGCTCCGCCAGCCATCCAGATGGCCCCTTCACTGCCGTTGGGAACTAGATTGAGGATGCTGGTCTGCGCGAGCGTGTCGGCGTTATACGCAATCACCCAGCCGGTGTAAGGGCGATCGTCGCAATGCGATGCCCACGTGGTGTAGATGACGCCGTTGAGTTCGAGGAGGCCGGCGCGTTCCTTGTATTGTTTCGGATCGAACACCACGTTGCCGCCGGAGCTGTTATCTCCGGTGCCGGGATAGCTGGCCTGGATCGTGGTAGGCCCGCCGAAGAGTTCCGCTCCCGTGGTTAAGTTCAGAGCGTGAATGCGCTGAAAGTAATTTCCATTCGAATCTTTGGACATGGCTACGAAGTAGATGGCATTTCTTCCGCGGTCGATGACCGGCGTGGAAGTGATGCCGATCTTAGGCGTGACCTGGCCGCAGCCGCGATTGTCGCTGGGAGTTTCTCCGCTAAGCAGCGCGCTGACTTGCCACAATGCGGTGCCACCGCTGGAAGTGATGCTGTCAGCGTCAAAGGCGTAAATGGAATCATTCTCGGTAACCACATAGAGAACGTTCTTCGTGCCTTTGCCGGGAATGGCTAGGTTTGAGAGCAACAGCGGCTGACCGTCCACAAGGCCATCGACGGCAAATTCACCCAATTTTCCGAACGAGTTGACGTTCACGTTCGCCGTAGTCAGCGTAATTTCATTGACGTCCTGGCCGGTGCGGAGATTGTCGTAGTGATAGGTCACCACGTCGATGGACGAACCGCCAGAGGAGGACGAGGGATTCACGGTTAACGTGGCGACTCGGCTGGTGACGCTTCCCGCGCTGTTGCTGATCGACACACGAAACTGTTCGCCGCTGTCGGCGGTGGTGGTTAGTGGCGTGGTGTACGAGCTCGAAGTTGCGCCGGAAATGTTGACGGTGTTTTTCTGCCATTGATACGAGAGCGGCGCCGTACCGGCGGCCACGACCGAAAAGGTGGCAGCGGTCCCGGCCGTCACGGTCTGATCGGCAGGTTGCGTGGTGATCGTTGGAGCCGTGGCGGCCGCGGCATTGACGGTGAGCATCGCGGACTGGCTGGTGATCGCGCCTGCTCTATTGGTGACGACAACGTCGAACATGGCGCCGTTGTCGCTGGAGGCGGTTGCGGGCGTGGTATAGGCAGCGGTCGTAGCGCCGCTGATGTTGCTGCTGTTTTTTTGCCATTGATACGAGAGTGGCGCAGTGCCCGAAGCTACGACGGAGAAGCTCGCGGTCTGGCCAACGCTGACAGACTGCGCCGCAGGCTGAGTGGTGATGGAGGGAGCTGTGGGAGAGGGGTTTCCGCTGCCCGTGCCGCCGGAGCTTCCGCTGGTACCGGCATTCGTGTGGGAAGAGCAGGCCATCAGGCAGGCGGCGACGAAAGTGGCAGCGAGGAAAGCGATAGTTCGAGGCGCCAAGGGGCAGCTACGCATGGGATTCTCCCAAGTGGGCTAGACGTAAACCAGTGGCACGGACCGGGCGCGGAACGTACTCAGCATACCTTGCCCGATGGCGGCTTACATCTGGCCAGAAGGTCAGTTCCCGGGTAATGCACAATGGTTGGTTCGGGGACTGGCGGGGACACTGGCTTACAGATATTTGATCAGCACAACTTCATTGCGCGTTTCGTTGTAGACAAGCTCATCCACGAGCTGCTGGGTCAGCATCAACCCCAGGCCGCCGGGGCGCAGACCTTTGGCTTCCCTTTCCTGCATGTGGGCCATGGGATTGTCCTGCGGATTATTGATGGCCGCATGTTTCAGTTCTTCCAGCTTGAAGCCCGGGCCGGGATCGTCGAGGCGGTACATAAGCATGCGCTTGGTCTTGATGTAGGAGACCCGTACTTTTTGATTGGGATCGAGATGGCCGCCCCACTCGATGGCGTTGTTGAGCAGTTCGCGAAAGGCATAACCGACCTTTTCAATCACTTCGGGTGGCAAATCCATGTCCATGTGCATGAGGAAACTTTGCACTCGGCTGACCACGGAGCGCTCGCAAGGCACCATCAACTCAACCCACTGCGCATTTGCGGAGAGCACTTCGATAGCGGGCACCTCGGGGCTGGTAGACAGCGCATTTTCGACGCTGGTGAGTATGGTGGTGGCGTCCAGCGGTTTTTTGAGGAATTGATACACACGGCCACGCAGAGCAGCAAGCAAGGTGTCCGAGGTCTGGTCCGACGTCATGACCACAATCTTGGGAATATATTTTTCGCCGTGAAGATGGCCCAGGAAACCGAGGCCGGTCATTTTCGGCATCCAGATGTCCAGAAGAACGAGCTCAAATTTTTTCTTTTGGATGGCGCGCAGGGCCGCAACGCCGTCGGAAGCGGTGGCGACAAAGTAGCCGGCCTTCTTCAGGATGCCGCGCAACATCTGCCGCGTTGTGGCATCGTCATCAACGACAAGGATGCTCGCCATGTCTACGCTCCGGGGGAATGAGTCTGCTCCGTCGTTTGAGGCGACAAACCTAGTGCGATTTCCGCTTAGGATCGAAACGCCAGCGCTTGGTTTTGGGACTCGCTCCCCGGCTGGGGGAACGCTTCTGTCCCGCGTATCCTCTCAAATTTGCTTCCAACTTCGCAATCTCTTCCTTTAGGCGGTCATAGTCGGCGGCGAGGCCCGTGAAGTCATCCGCGCGAGCGGATTCTTGCAGCTTCTCGGCATGCTCGCGAGCTAAGTTTGCACCGAAGATGCTTACTGAGCCCTTGACCGCGTGCGCTAGCGAAACGAGACTCACGCCATTCCTTTCTCTTAGCGCCTTTTCCATTGCAATCACGCGCTTAGGCGTGTCCCGCAGGAATGTGGCGATCATTCGCCGAGCCAGCTTTTCGTCGCCGCCGACGCGCTGCAGCAGATTTTCGGCGGGCGTGCGCGGCGCCCCGGGCAAAGGCCTTTCTTCGGTAGCTGACGACGATGCAGGAGAAGCCGTTCCGCGCAGCAATTCATCAAGAGAATCGAGCCGGAAGGGTTTGCCGATGACGGCATCGAAGCCCAAATGCAAGAGGCGTTCGCGATCCGGGTCGCTGTTGTATCCGGTAAGCGCAACAACCATCGTTGGCCCAAACGCCGTTGGCTTTTCGCGAATCGCTTTAAGCACCTCGGGACCGGTCATCACCGGCATGTCTTCGTCCAGCAAGGCTACGTCGAAGGCTTCGCGTTGCAGCGCAGCCAGCGCTTCCTTACCATTGGCGACAGCAACAACGTGGTGCCCGGTTCGCTGAAGCTGATCCGCTGTCAGCATGCGAATTTCGCTTTGGTCGTCCGCAAGAAGAACGCGCGCGGGAGATTTTCTTGGCGGAAGTGATTTGGCTTGATTCATCCTGGCCTTTACTTTGACCCTTTGCGGCAGAGATTGATGCGACGGACTGGCCGCGGCTTGCGGGAGCCGGAACCAGAAGCGCGAACCCTTGTGAGGCAAGTTTTCACAGCCGATCGTGCCGCCCCAACGTTCCACCGTGAGCCGGCAAAAGTACAATCCCAAACCTGCCTTACCTCCATTCTCCTTTCCTTTGGAGAACAGCGCAAAAATCTGGCTTGGGGATAAATCGGCCGGGAGCCCAGGCCCTTCATCGTCCACAAATGCGCGGACGAATCCGCCGTCGTGCGCCAGGGCGATCGTGACAGCGGAGCCAGCCGGCGTATAGCGAAGCGCATTTTCCAGTAAGTTGGAGAAGATTCGTTCGATTCGGGTTGCTTCTCCATTGACTGGCCATTGTGCTTGCTTGTCTGCGCCTTCGGCTAACTGCAAGCGCACGCCTTTTGCGGCGTAAACGGGCGTAAACGCCTTCAGAACCGATTCAGCGCAGGCAAGCAGATCGGGCGCGGAGGTGGTTTGATTTTCAGCGATCAGCGAAGCCTTCAGGTCGGCCGAGAAGACTTGCAGGATGTCCCGGATCATCGTGGACTGCTGATCACCCGCTTTTTTGCCCAGTTCCAGCAAGCTTTTTCCGCGGCTGCTGATCTGCTCGCCGGTCATGCAATCGAACGCGACGCTCATAACGCTGAGGGGCTGCGACAGGTCGTGAATGATACAGTGAAGCAGGATCTCTTTTTTCTGGATTTCGCGCTGAAGGCGCTCGTGGTCCAGGAGAGAATTGCGCGCCGTTTGAAGAAGCTGCACGCGTTCCTGAAATTGCGGTTCCGCGCTGTGAAGGGCGAGATAGCACTTCCCTTCCCACTGCAGCGCAATTGCTTCCAGGGGAATTTCTCTGCCTGCGGGCGATTTCTCAACCCAGGTTTCCGATTGGCAGATGCCTTTACGGTTGGAATCCCAAAACGCATCCGCTTCGAACAGGAAATTTTCCAAAAATGGCGATTTCTCGGCTATGGGGATTGGCAAGTTGCGCGGAGGAAGTTCCCAAAGCTCGGTGAGCCACGTGGGTGCTGGGGAAAGCAGTTCAAATTGTCCGTGCCCCTTGTGCTCAAGAAGCACGAATCCGAGTTCGCGAAGAAATTCAGGTAAGGGGCCGGCCATGGATTAACCTACGATCTTTCGGGCTAGCTGAGCGAATGCCTCATCAACGTGTTCGCCTGTCTTGGCGCTGGTGCGGAAAACAGTCCAGTTCTTTTCCGCGAGTTGCGCTTCGTTTTCAGAATCGATTTCCCACTCACCGGCGAGATCGTTTTTGTTGATCAGGAAGATGAATGGCACGGGACCGATTTCTTTGCGCGCGCGCTCCTCGAGGAACTCCGCTTTTTCCAGCGTGGCCCTGCGCGTTCCATCGGCCACGAGCAGGTAGCCGGCAGCGCCATTAAAGTGCGACCAGCGGATTTTCTGAAAATCGTCGTCGCCATAGAGGTCCCAAAGCACCAGGTTGATTTCCGTACCGTTCACTTGCACGACTTTTTTATCGATTTTGACGCCGACAGTCGTCAGATAGGTGTCCGAGAAAATGCCTTCGACAAAACGGCGCGCCAGGCTGGTTTTGCCCACAGCAAAAGAGCCCAGCATGCAGATTTTCTTCTGAATCATGGCTGGGAAGCAGAACTCGTGAGCACGCGAAACGTGACGCTACGGTTGAACTGGCGATTTTCCTCGCTGTCTTCGGGCCGAACCGGCTCGGCAGTGGCAACGCCCTTTGGCTGAATGCTTCCAGCGGGAATACCCAACTGAATGAACTGCGCCACAATGCGCTCCGCGCGGCGTTGGCTTAGGTTTTGATTTGCGGATTCGGCGCCCGTGGAATCGCTGTGGCCCACCACCACGATTATGACCGCGCCGCGCGACAGGGCCGGAGCATTCAGCAATTCCTTAAGGGAGGGAAGCACTTCGCGCAAGTTGGAGCGCTCCGCGGAAGATAAATCGGAACTGGCCAAGGGAAACCGAACCAGCGTCGATTGAACTCTGTTTTTCGCCTCGTCAAACGCAACCTGCTCTGGCGTGGAGTGGCCAAAATCCAGCGCGCGGATGCCGGGAATCAACGGCGCGCGCGAACGCAAATCATTTAACCATTTGGAGGAGGGCCGCCCGTCCACATGCAGAACGCCGCCGTTCACGGAAAGGGATACGCCAGGTGGTGGCGCAAACGCACGGATCGCGCGCTGCTGGATAAGCGGATCGTCGAGCGCATAATATGCACCCCAGTGAAATTCCGCCTGCGAGGGATCGAGATGCGCGTCATTTACGAATTTCATCGGATCGGGCGATAACGGATCGCGCAGGCCGTGAATGACGAAGCGGCCGCGTTCGCGCGCGAAGGAGGTGATCGTCAAACCCGGCTGAGTGCCAAGCGTGGCCATTAAATCATTCCAGCGGCGGTACTGATACGATCGCCAGCCCAACCAACCTCCGACAACAGCGAGCAACACGATCGCGGCAGCCAAGGCGTATCCGTAACTGCGTGCAGACCGCGATTTTTCCTCTCTAAATTTGGATTCCAAGCAACGCGAAAGCTCCTTGTTCACGTTGACGAACGGCGCGTTGTCGCCATCAAACTGGTCTAATTGCACGGCATACTCCGCGTGGATTTTTTCCAGCGTTTCTGCCATCCGATCGTGCAACCCTCGAGGAGCGACGCCCCGGATCACGGCCGCCAGGATGGCATAAGGTCCGCTTTCCACCCAGACGTCCAGATCGCCAATGTTCATGCGATTGACCGCTTGCCCTTGTCCGGTGTGAAACGAATCGCGCACAAAATCCTGGATTGCCGAAAGCATCCCGGAAACCAGGCTGGGATCCTGCATAGCCACCGCCGGGGCAACCGCATGCCCTATGGGAAGGCCGGTCCGCTTGTGGATCAGGAAAACTTGCTCGACGCGAAACACCAGGCTGTGCAGCAGCGCCACTTCCGTGAACGAACGGCCGGTGCGCAGCGCCTCCACGCGCCATTTCAATCCCTGCAACGAAAGGCTTTGGTCCAACACTTGATTGAATGAGTCTAGGAAGGACCGCAGAGTCTCCAGGATAGACCGTCGAATCGCGGGGCCCATCACGGGAAACAACGCATCCGCAAGGGTGGCGGGATCTTTGCGTACGGATTCGCGCAGGGCGGTTTCGATGGTAGGCGCGAGCGCTTCGCTGAGGGCGTCGCTACCACCCTGATCGCGGCGACGCTGAATGGCTTCCGCGACGACCCCACTGACATCTTCGGTGCGCGATTCGGGATTCTCGATGCGCTCGTGCAAGCGCTCCAGAGCTTCCTGCTCCGGAGCCAATATCAAATGGCGCAACTCCTCCAGGGAACCTGAGCCATTCGGAGAAGAGTCGTCTCCGGGCTCGTTTGCAGATCGATTTTTTGCAGCGTCTGCCATGAAGGAGCTTGTGTCGGAAGGTTCCGGAGTTCGTTGTGGGGCGAAACCCATACGGTGTCGATCCGGCTATTTCTCCGGCAGCTCTAATTCGTCCTTCAGGCGCATGGCCATCTCGGTGAAGAGGTCGGCAAGCGCGGCGCGGTCCGTCTTGTCATTACGCAAGGTCTCGGCTTCGGTTTCCAGTGCGCCTTCAAGATCTTCGCGCGATTTCTGGATTTGATTGCCGAGCGCTTTCGACTGTTCCAGGATGCGGGAGCGCAGGTCACCCTGAGCACTCTCTAGCGAATCCTCAAGCTGTGAGAGCTTCTTCTCGAGCGCTTTGGAGGAATCGCGCGATTCTCGCGTCAGTTCCTTGAGGGCTTCCGTTCGTTCGCCTTTTTCGTTTTTCAGGCGCTGACCGAGCGCTTCGATTTCCTCGCGCACATACGATTCCAGCGTGTCAAAGCGCTTTTTCAGGTCGTCGCGAAGCGCGTCCGAAGATTTCGTCAGGCGCTCCTCGAGCCGCGCAAAGCGCTTCTCGTATTCGCGCATATTCGAGCCAAAAAGAATGTCCCGGATTTTGTCTACGTTTGCGCCCTCGCGCAGCTCGCCATTCGTGGCGTTTTTTTCCTCGTGATCGGCTGACATGGCTTTGCGAACCCCCTTCTTCCGTCTTTGCGGCTTGGTGGCCATCCGGGGACAGTACTACGCCCAAATACCCTTGGCAACATACTCTTTTGCACGCGAGGGAGGCACACAACCCCTAGGAATACTGGGGCTGTGGCATCAACTAAGGGTGACTTTGCCGGTGGCGAGATCGTAGACTGCGGCCTGGACTTTCAGCTTGCCGGACTTGATGGCTTCTTTGATTACCGTGGAAGAGCTGCGCAGCAAATCGGCTTGATACTTGGCATTTTCCTCGATGGCTTTTTCCAGGCTGCCGCCGGATTTTTCCACGCCCGGCCGAAGATGTTGGTATAACGAACTGATCTGTCCTGGCACTGGGTCGGCTTTCATAGCTGCTTTCACGGCACCACAATTTGCGTGGCCAAGCACTACAAGCACTTTGATTCCCAGAACCGCAACTCCATATTCCAGGCTGGCGATAATCTCCGGTGTTACGAAATTTCCGGCGATCCGTGCGACAAAGAGCTCGCCGATGGATTGATCAAAGACGAGTTCGACCGGCACACGCGAATCGGCACACGCGAGAATGGCGGCAAAGGGCTCTTGTTTGTCCACCGTGCGATTTTTCAATATGTCCAGATCTTCGTCGAACGATGTCAATTTATTGCTTCTGAATCGTTGGTTGCCGTCAAGCAGCGCTTGCATGGCAGCGTCGGAAGTCAGTTTGGATTGGGCACGCAGAGCGGGAGGATCTGTTAACTCCAGACCCGTTTGCGCTACAGCTCCCACCAGTGCGGTAGACAAAACCTTTTGCAGGAATTCCCTTCTGCGGAACTCTGCGGAAGCGGCGCCCTTATCTGGCATGGTAACAGCCCTCCAGGAGACGAATTTCGGTCTCAAGAGTAACGACATTCGATGGAGAGTTGCAAATGAAAAAATAACTCACAGTGTAAATGTTTTCATAGAACCGCCCGCAAGAACATTGGCAAATTCGTGGCAAAAAAACGTAACATACGACAGACACGAAGGAAGGGTGCGAGCAGCCGTGAAATCGAAACATGGCAAACAACCAAGCGGATCGACGCGGCAACTTTGCGATTTGCTGGCCGCAAACCGCCGTGGAAAGGGCTTGGGCATTTATTCCGTATGCTCTGCGAGTCGCTTTGTGCTGGAAGCGGGAATGCTGCAGGCCAAGCAGGACAAAAGCCTTCTGCTGATCGAGTCGACCTCCAATCAAGTGAACCAGTTCGGGGGATACACGGGCCAGACGCCAGCGGACTTTGCGAAGTTTGTGCGGGAAGTAGCCACGGAAATGCGTTTCCCCGACGCACAATTGATGCTGGGCGGCGATCATTTGGGCCCGCACGTCTGGCGCAAGGAACCCGCCGAGGCCGCGATGGAGAAAGCGCGGGAGATGGTTGCGGCGTATGTTCGCGCAGGCTTCCGCAAGATTCATCTGGACGCGAGCATGCCGTGCGCCGATGACAAGATTGAGCAGGGGCAATCGCTCCCCGACGAAATCGTTAGCGTGCGCGCTGCCGAATTGTGCAAAGCGGCGGAACAAGCGCATCGCACGCGGTCGGCTTCGACGCTACCTCCTGTGTATGTGATCGGCACAGAAGTGCCAATTCCGGGCGGCGAGGAATTCGGCTCGCAGGCTCCGGAAGTAACGCGGCCCGCGGATTTGGCGCACACGCTGGATGTTTCGAAGAAAAGCTTCCTGGAGCGCGGACTGGCGGCCGCCTGGGAGCGAGTGATTGCGGTGGTCGTACAGCCGGGCGTTGAGTTTGGAGATACCAACGTGTTTCCGTACGATTCCAAAAAAGCGAAGCGACTTTCGCAATTTCTGATGCGCAAATGGACTGGCGTTTATGAAGCGCATTCTACCGATTACCAGTCGGCGTCGGCGTTGCGGCAAATGGTGTTGGATCACTTCGCAATCCTGAAAGTGGGTCCATGGCTCACATTTGCGTTCCGGGAGGCCGTGTTTGCGCTGGCCGCTATCGAAAAGGAATTGTTGTCTGGCAAGGCAGGAGTGGTACTCTCCGGTCT
>Ga0210383_10002422_pt1 | contig 16864 bp, 13 predicted proteins | sample IncBWC14OmetaG_FD_160072 | JGI IMG/M metagenome (GOLD analysis project Ga0210383, IMG submission 160072) | Forest soil microbial communities from Barre Woods Harvard Forest LTER site, Petersham, Massachusetts, United States - Inc-BW-C-14-O ...
AACTCACCTAACGCGAGCTACGAAAAGCGCGATTGGCCTGCCTATGGTGGCGCGGCGGAAAATATGCACTACTCCGGCCTCGCGCAAATCAATCGCACCAATGTGAAAGAGCTGGCGGTGGCTTGGAGTTTCGACACCGGGGAACAGGGCGGGTTAGAAACGAGCCCCATCATTGTCGACGGAACTCTTTATGGAATCACGCCGGCACAGAAGGTGTTCGCGTTGGATGCCGCCACGGGCAAACTCTTGTGGAAATTTGATTCTGGGACTAAGGGGACGCAACCGGATCGCGGGCTGGCCTACTGGTCGAGCGAGAAGGACAAGCGCATTCTGGTTGGCGTGATGAATTTTCTATATGCGCTGGATGCCGCTACTGGCGAGCCCATCGAAGCGTTTGGGAAAGCGGGTCGGATAGATCTTCGCCTCGATCTTGGGCGCACTCCAGAGCGGCAATCCGTCGCGCTAACGAGTCCGGGCATTGTTTACAAGGACGTGATTATTGTGGGCGGGCGGAATCCGGAAACTTTGCCTGCGGCGCCGGGTGATGTGCGAGCGTACGATGTGCGATCGGGGAAGTTGCGCTGGTCGTTTCACACCATCCCGCATCCCGGCGAATTTGGCTATGAGACTTGGCCTAAGGATGCATGGAAATACAGCGGAGCGGCGAACAACTGGGCAGGCATGGCTGTCGATGCCAAGCGCGGAATTGTTTATGTGCCTACAGGATCCGCGGCGTTTGATTTTTACGGTGCCAACCGTGTGGGCGACGATCTGTTTGCCAACTGTCTGATAGCTTTGAATGCGGAAACGGGCGAGAGGATTTGGCATTTTCAAGGGGTGAAGCACGATTTGTGGGACCGCGATTTTCCGTCGCCACCAACGCTTGCGACGGTAAATCGCGACGGCCAGGAGATTGACGCCGTAGCGCAGACGACCAAGCAGGGATTCGTTTATTTGTTCGATCGCATGAACGGAAAGCCGCTCTTCCCGATTGAATATCGGAAATATCCACCGAGTGATGTGCCGGGCGAAGTCGCTGTGCCCGAGCAGCCCCTGCCGTCCAAGCCCGCGCCGTTTGCGCGGCAATTTCTCAGCGAAGCGATGCTGACAAATCGCACCCCCGAGGCGCACGCCTGGGCGCTTGAGAGATTTCAAAAGTTGCGCAGCGAAGGACAATTCGTTCCGTTCAGCGTTGGAAAGGACACCGTGATCTTTCCCGGATTCGATGGTGGCGCGGAGTGGGGGGGCTCAGCCGCTGATCCGCAGACTGCAATTCTCTATGTGAACGCAAACGAAATGGCTTGGACGGGGGCGCTGGCCCCGGACTCTGGCGAAAACAGCCCAAAGGCTCTTTACTTGAGCCAGTGCAGCGTGTGCCACGGCGAGAAGATGACGGGATCGCCGCCTGCGATGCCTTCGCTGGTCGGCCTAGCAGACCGACTGTCGCCCGAGCAGATTGCGGCCACGATCAAAAATGGCAAGGGACGGATGACGGCGTTCGCCAATTTTGACGACGGCCAGCTTTACGCGCTCGTGGATTTTCTGGTGAGCGGAAAGTCCAAAGAGTTGCCGAGCTCGGAGCCTCCGTCGCCGGGCATGAAGTATCGATTCACGGGCTACCACAAGTTTCTGGACCCAGAGGGCTATCCTGCGATTGCTCCACCATGGGGCACTTTGAATGCCATCAATCTAAACACCGGGGAATACCTTTGGAAGATAAATCTGGGGGAGTATCCGGAACTTGCAGCCAAGGGCCTGAAGAACACCGGTACGGAAAACTATGGCGGCCCGGTGGTAACGGCGGGAGGGCTGGTATTTATCGGGGCCAGCGACTTTGACAAGAAATTCCGTGCGTTTGACAAAGCTACTGGCGAATTGCTGTGGGAAACTACGCTTCCTTTTTCCGGCAATGCCACTCCAGCAACTTACGCCGTGAACGGGCGCCAATATGTCGTGATCGCCGCGGGTGGAGGGAAGGATCTGAAGTCGCCCTCCGGCGGAGTATACGTTGCGTTCGCGCTTCCGAAATAAACATTAGGCCGCGCTGCTTGGAGTGCGACGTTCCCAGTGCTGGGAGATCAGTCGAACGCGGCGGTCACCGAATAGATCGGTGGTAGATGTGCTGAGAGAACATGCCAGGAATCACCGGCATCGCGTGTATGAAACAGCGTTCCGCCGCTGGTGCCGAAGTAGACGCCCGCGGGGTCGCGCTCGTCGGAGGTCATCGCTTCGCGCAGAATGAGGTCGTAGGCATCGGACTGCGGGAGGCCCTTGGTCAGAAACTTCCACGTCTTGCCGCCATTGCGGCTGCGCGCCACGCGGAGTTTGCCTTGGGGGACATAGCGCTCTTCAGGCGAAACGATGGGAATCGTGAAGAGCGTGTCTTTTTCAGCGGCGGGTACCGCCAAGCCGAAACCGAACCGCGAAGGAAGGCCTTTCGAAATGTCAATCCATTTCTCCCCCGCAAAATCGCCGCGGTAGACACCACAATGGTTTTGCTGGTAGAGCGCATCCGAATTGCGGGGATGCGCTTTCAGTTTGTGGACGCATTGGCCGACTTCGGGAAATTTTTCAGGGCCAAAATCGACAAGAACGTTTCCGTTGAACGCTGACCAGGTTTTTCCAGCGTCGCTCGAGCGAAACGCTCCTGCGGCGGAAATCCCAACGATGAGGCGGCCTTTGCCAAGGCATTGGATCGAGTGCACCATCATGCCTCCGGCTCCGGGATTCCACTGCTCGCGCGTGGGATGATTACACAGGCCCGCTACCATCTCCCAATTTGCACCATGGTCGCTACTGCGGAAAAGCACGCCGGGATCCGCGCCTAGATAAACGGCACCGGGTTCGTCCGCTGCGCCCGGAGCGATATGCCAGATACGCTTGAGTGTGGCATCCGGAAGGTCCTTGAGTTCCATTCCTTTTTCGCTCACTTGCCATGTTTTGCCGGTGATGCCTTTGACCTCGAGTCCCTTTTCGGAGATTTGCCACGTTTTGCCGTTGTCCGTGCTGGCATGCAGATGGGGACCAAACCAGGCGTTGCCGACCGCCGCGTAGTGCCGCTTCGGCTCGCGAGGGTCCTGCGTGACATGATGCACTTCCTGTCCGGCGAAAAACGGGCCAGCGCAGTCCCATTTCTTGCGATCTCTTGAGGTGAAGGCAAACGCGCCTTTGCGAGTGCCGACCCAGATCCTTATAGCGGGTTGACGCGCCATGGAGTTCCTCCGGCAAGAGAAGTGACTAGGCTCTTAAGAACTACGGTAATGCGCATTTTATCGCACAACGTCAAGCGCGCAGAAGGAATTTGGCAACTTTCCAGCCTTTCGCGTTCATGTTCCTCGGACGCATTACCGCCTTAACGAAATGGGGGGAGTTCCAAGTGGGGAGGTGTGGTTGTCTAACGGGGTATTCTCTGATTGTATGCTCGTAAGAAAAATTCTCCTGTTCATGTTCAAAAAGATGACCTATGAAGGAGGTAGTGTGACGGCTCGCGTGAGCCGAACATGCCTCTTTAGCGCGTTGCCGAGATCAGGTGGCCCGTTCATCACGGCAAAAGTGCAGACGGTGGATTGAGGAACTTACGGCTGTCCGAGCCGTAAATCGGACGAGGAGGAGTGGTTCATGAAAACGAGAATCCTGATTGTATTTGTTGTGGCGGCGCTGGTCATTGCATTTGCCTATACGGCGTCGACTCCGGCCGCTCCGAATAAGGTCAACGCGAGCGCCGGGCCCACGGCGGCCCCACAACCGAGCACGGCGACAACAACCGCGGCGGAACCGCATCCTGAAATCCGCGAAGCGATTGCGGCACTGCGTCGCGCCAAGGAACACATGGAGCACGCTGCGCACGATTTCGGCGGGCACAAGGTGGAAGCTATCCGGGCGACCGATGTGGCCATTCACCAGCTTGAGGATTGCCTCAAGTTCGACAGAGACTAAGGCTCAACCGCCATCGTTGGCAGCAATATCCAGCAGCGCCCGGGGGAGTTCTCCTCCGGACGCTGCTTTTTTTTGGGTCAGTCTCCGATCGCCAATAGCGAGATGGCCGCGAAGGGAACAATCGAAGGCCCTACCTGTATTACAATCGCGCGCTTGCGGTGCGCCAAGGAGGGAAGCCGATGCTGGATCGCAGACGATTCTTGAATGCTTGTTCGGGACTGGGGCTGGGAGGGACGCTGTTTCCGGGAGTACTTTGGTCGCAGGTGCAGTCGCAAGGGGCGGCAAAGATCACCAAAGAGATGATCGACAATGCGGCGGCCATCGCGGATGTGCCCATCCCTGAAGAAGCCAAAGAGATGATGCTGGACAACCTGAACCAGCAAGCCAAGGGTTACGAAGCGATTTATGCCTTGCACATTCCGAATTCCGTTGCGCCCTGTTTGATTTTTGATCCGGTGCTTCCGGGGATGAAATTTGAGACGGAGCGGCGGCCGTCGCGAATGTCGAAGCCGTCGGCGATCGTCGCTCCGAGTACGCCGAAGAATATACAAGATGTGGCGTTTCGCAGCGTGCGCGAACTGGCCGAACTGGTGCGAACTAGAAAAGTGTCCTCGGTCGCGCTAACGGACATGTACCTGGAGCGGTTGAAGCGCTACGACCCTACGCTGAAATTTGTGGTGACGCTGACCGAAGACCGGGCGCGGGCGCAGGCCAAAGAAGCAGACCGGGAAACCGCCGCTGGGAAATATCGAGGGCCGCTGCACGGCTTGCCCTGGGGCGCAAAAGATTTGCTGGCTATGAAGGGTTATCGGACCACATGGGGCGCTGGCGGCTTCGAGAACCAGATGATCGACGAAGACGCTACGGTGGTGAAGCGGTTGGATGAGGCCGGCGCGGTGCTGGTGGCCAAGCTGACGCTCGGTGCTTTGGCGCTGGGCGACAACTGGTTTGGCGGCGTAACTCGGAATCCCTGGCATCCGGGTCAAGGGTCGAGCGGATCTTCGGCAGGTCCTGCCTCTGCGACGGCTGCCGGATGCGTGGCCTTCAGCATCGGGTCGGAAACGCTCGGGTCGATTTCGTCGCCTTCGACGCGGTGCGGCTGTACGGGCCTGCGACCGTCGTTCGGCCTCGTGCCCCGGACTGGGGCCATGGCGCTCTCCTGGAGCATGGACAAACTCGGGCCTATTTGCCGTGCGGCGGAGGATTGCGCGCTCGTTCTCGAGGCCATTTATGGGCCAGACGACAAAGACCCGAGCGTGAAGAATGCGGCATTCCATTGGGATGCGGGGCTGGATTGGCGGAAGCTGCGAGTGGGTTATCTGAAGGCGGATTTCGAGCCTAGGCCGCAAGAACAGCCGCAAACAGCAACAGAAGAACCAGCAGGGAGTCCGGAAGAGCAAAAAAAGCGAGACGAACAGAAGCGGCGCAGGGAAGCTGCCCGGGCGCGCGCGGAGTACGACAGAAAATACAACGACGCGGCGCTCGCGAAGTTGAAAGAGATGGGCGTCAATCTCATTCCGGTAGAAATGCCGAAGTTTCCGTACCAATCCATGGTGCCTATGTTGTCGGCCGAAGCGGCCGCGGCGTTTGATGAGTTGACACGGACCGGCAAAGATAAATTGCTCACTTCACAGAAGCCGTTTGACTGGCCAAATTCGTTCCGTTCGGCGCGCTTCGTCCCGGCGGTCGAGTACCTCCAGGCAAGCCGGGCTCGGCGGATGGCTATGGAGGCGGTTCGAAAAGTATTCGAGGGGGTTGACGTAATGGTGGCTCCGACGAACGGAGGCGAACAGCTCGTGATCACGAATTTGACTGGCTATCCGGCGGTGATATTGCCCAACGGCTTTCGCGGCGATGATGCTCCGAAGCCGCCGACAGACGATCCGAGCGATTTTCAAAATGCGGGTGGGCCTGGAACGCCGGTAAGCCTCACATTCCTTGCGAATCTGTACGGGGAAGCGAAGCTGCTTGCATTTGCTCGCGCCTACCAAGATGCCACTGGATTTCACCTCAGGCATCCGAACTTATAAGGGCTCGACGGACCCAGCAATCTTATTGATATTGACTCGTCATTAGTGCCTGAGGTGACCTATGGTTTCCTGGCAACTTCAAGACGCCAAAGCCAGCTTCCGTGAGTTTCTCTATGTGGCCCTGGAGAGGACCGCAAATCGTGACGCGGCGCGGCGTGGAAACGGTGGTTCTCGCTCCCATCGTCGATTGGCGCTGGCTCCAACATGCGGCACATCCCGGATTGAAAGAGATCCTTCACGGTTGCTGGGCACGAATCTGGCAACGACTGGTGCCGCGGGTGATTGACCAGCGCTACGGTGGGAAGTAGGATTCCCGCAACCGGTGCCCTGTCTGGCCATTCGGATGAAAAGGAGACTCTGTGTACTGCTCAAAATGCGGAAGCGAGATTTCGAACACGACGGCGTTCTGTCCCACGTGCGGCCAGGCGGTCACCGTCCTGGTTGCTACCGCCGCTTCCCCTTCGGCAATGACCATCGCGCCGATTCCGCCGACACGGATGGCCCCGGCGAGCGCAGGGTATGGCGGCGTGGCGTACGCGGGTTTCTGGTTGCGGTTCGTCGCTTGCATTATCGATGGAGTCGTTTCTGGACTGGCATTTCTGATTCTTCTGATCCCTCTTTTCATATTGACGGGCGCAGGGGCCGCGCTGAGCAAGATTAGTTCCGGCGAGGATATCAGTGACGACGTGGCCACCTTTTTGGGTCTCGGGTTCCTCTTCGGATTTTTTGGAATTATATTTCTCGTGAGTTGGTTGTATTACGCGCTCTCGGAAAGTTCATCTTGGCAAGCCACGCTGGGGAAGAAGATGCTCAATCTGAAGGTGACCGACATGAGCGGGCAGCCGATTTCCTTTGGCCGAGCTTCGGGTCGCTTCTTCGCAAGAATAATCTCGCACATGATTCCTTGCGAGATCGGCTTCATCATCGCGGGCTTCACCGAGAAAAAGCAGGCCATTCACGACATGATCGCTAGCTGTCTGGTATTGCGCAAAGTCTAGCGCTATATTCTGGATGGCTTTGCGGCGACGGGCTTGTACGAATCGCACGGACTCAAGCGTGGCGGACGGACTCCATCGGGTCGGCCTCGATCCACGGCCGTGCCGCGGAATACGCTGTGAGGATGGTCATGACTCCCATAGTGACTCCGACAGCGAGAAACACACTCCATTCCACAGGATGAATTCCATAGAGCTGTGAACGGACGAGTGTGCTGGCGATGGTCCCGCCGATAATGCCCAGGCCCACGCCTGTGGCGGTCACGACGGTGGTCTGGCGCAAGATCATTTTCCAAAGATCGCGCGGCGCGGCGCCGAGAGCGACCCGAATGCCCAACTCCTTTTTTCTCTCACTGACGGAGTAGAAAACTGCCCCGTAGAGCCCCACAGCAGCCAGAATAAATGCAAGGGCACCGAACGCACAGGTGCAAACTAGCGTGATTCGGGCGGCATACAGCGTTAGATCCATCCAATCATCCATCGTGAGTGTCTGGAAGAAGAGTTGTGAGTTTAGTTTCTCGAGAGCATCGGATATCGGCGTGAGCCACTGATGTGGGTTGCCTTGGGTCCGCGCCATGAGATAGACAACGGCTTGGTAGCGTTGGTTTAAGTCGAAATACATAAATGGACGAGCAGGTTCATCGATATCGATGTATTTGCCGTCGCCGACCACACCCACGACGGTGACAACTTGATTGCCGCTTTCGATTCGTGCCGTTTTGCCGATGGGGTTCTGGCCGGGCCAGTATTTCTCCGCCATCAGATGATTGATGACAATCACGGTGGGACCCTTTGCCGTGTCCGCAGCGGCGAACACGCGCCCGGCCAACACGGGAATTCCGAGAGTGGAAAAGTAATTCTCGTCAACGGCAACAGATGCAATGCTGGCCGCCTGTTGGCTTGTGGCGGGCGATCCTTCCACGCGAACCTGTTCATCATGGCCGCCATTTCCGCTCACCGGCAGGTCGCTGGCCAGGCCGCTCGATTCCACGCCGTAGATTTGCGCAGCGGCCTGACGCATTCTGGAGTACATGCTTCGGCCCTGCTCTTCCGAGTATCCGTTGGATCGCAAATCAACGGTCAAAATCGCGACGTTGCGAGCAGAAAATCCGAGGTTGACGTGCTGCAGGTTATTCCTACTTTGAAAACATAAACCCACACCGATCAGAACCACAGTGCAGACGGCTACTTGGATGGCCACCAGCACGTTTCGAATTCTTCCCTTGCGCGTTCCGCCGACCGCGATTTCGCCGCTCAGTGCACCCGCTAGATTGGGCGAACAGGAGTACAGCCCCGGCACGAGGCCTGTTGCGAGCCCCGTTACAAAGACCAGCGCCACAGTCACGGTTGCAACTCGCCAGTCCGGCCGGAAATCGATCGTCAAGGGCAGAAGGCCGATCCCCGGAAAATAGGGTTTGAATTGCATGAGTTGCCGAAGGCCAACGCACGCGAGGAAGAAGCCGAGCATTCCACCGCCGGCCGCGAGTAGGGAGCTGTCGAGCAACAGTTCGCGAATCAGCCGCGCGCGTGTCGCTCCCATCGCGGCGCGCACAAGGATTTCGTGACGACGCGCGCTGGCCAGCGCGAGCAGCAGATTGGCGACGTTGGAACACGCCGCGAACAGGACCAGTGCCACGATGGCGAGAATAATCCCCGAGATGATTCTTGCGGAAGAGACCGAATCAACAGGCAACATGGTCGTTTCCGTCAACTGCGCGACGCGATCTTTGTTGGTTGCCGGATAAGCAGCGGCGAGTTGCTTCGACAACATTTGCATGTCTGCCAGCGCCTGCGGACGTGTTACGCTGGGTTTCAACCGGCCCATCAAGCCGAGATAATGTACGGTGCGGTCCGCGCGCCAATCTTGCGCCTGGTGATTGAGCGACGCGTCTATGGACAGCGGATACCAGACATCTGGCAGGTCACTGAAAATTGTCCCGACAAAGCTCTTCGGCGCGACGCCGATAATGGTTAGCGGAACGCGTTCGACCGTCACCGTCTTCCCCACAATGTTGGGATCCGCTCCCAGCCATTTCCAGTAGGAATAGCTCAGGACCGCCAGCGCGGACGGTTTGTCGTCCTCGCCTCGCCGAAACATTCTCCCCAAAATGGGCCGTACTCCGAGAACAGAGAAATAATTGTCCGACACCGCATTCATGAGCCCTGATTTAATGCGGCCTTCGTAGGAAATAGGGTGCACAGCGATGGAGTACGGGAACGCCAGGACATCCGAGAAGACGTAGTTGTTGTCGCGATAATACTTGTAGTCGTCGTAGTTGGTGCCGCTGAACTCTTCCGTTGGCGTGGTTGTATACACCGAGGCCAGCTGCTCGGGCGCAGGAACGGCGGGAGGGCGTAGCAACAACGTGTTGAAGATACTAAATCCCACCGCGCTGGCGGCCATCGCGATGGCCAGGGAAAAGATTGCGATGGAGGTGAGTCTCCAACGCTTCCGTAGAATCCGCAGGGAGAACCGCATGCCGGACCAAAGCGCCATCTTGCCCCTCCGTTGTCAGGCTTGGCTCGTCAGAAGCGTGCCTCGAGGCTGGCCTGAGTCAAGCCGTTGCTCTGCCAGATGCAATTCGCAGGCTTGGAGTTGCCGCGGCGTTTGATTTCCATGGCAACGGCGCCGCAATGCGCTTTTCGTTGCTCGACCTCCCACAAATGTTTAGAGACCCTTCTGCATGGGATAACCCTTCTCGACCCAATCCGCCGCGAAACTTGTCGGGAGGACCAGGACGCGTACGTGGGTGAAACCCAGGTCGTGTACCGCCGTGTACGCGGGCCGGATGTTCGGGCAGCGATCGAAGGGGCAGCATCCGCAATAGATGACTAGATTCGTGGAGCGCGGCAGAGCGCCAGCCCATTTTCTCAGTTCTCGGAGGCCTTCTTCTTTAGAAGCCGTGCCGTGAAAGGACGCTCGAGGAACGTGGCCACCCTCGAAGAGCGTGCGAAAGCCAACATAAACAATGGCCGGAGCGGTTCCGTCTTTAGAGTTCCCCAGCTCGCGCACGAGGTCAGCGGCTTCGAGGACTTGCGCCTTGGTCCAGGGATCAGCTGTCTTTTCTTGATGCCCTGCGCCGCTTTGGTTCGATCCGAGAACAGGCGCGAGAAGCATCGCGGCGCAAATTCCCAGCAGCAATATCGCCGTGCCTCTCGGAACTGTGGACGGGATGAACATGCTTGCACGCCTCGGCATACGATTGTAGAACCAAATCGCGGCAACGGCCATGCGTTTCCACCCGGATCACGACGCGGAAACAAGCGGGTTTAGCCAAGAATTATTTTTTGAGTTCGCTCCGCGTACGCTGCAGCTTGAAGGCCGTCGTGCGCAGAGTTTCCGGCACGTTCTTGTTGGTCGTCAACTTCTTGAGGTCCATGACATTGCACATCGGGAGCATGTGCAGGGAAACGTCCAGTGGCGTCTTTGGATTGTTAAGGAGGTTGCGCACCACGGCGTAGTTTTTTCGAAACTTGCGGTTGCTGGCGATCAACCGAAGAATCTCGTCCGTCAGGCTGGTCATGTTGGCGAAAGCCTCGACCTCCTGATCCGTTAAACGAGGCGATTGCAGTACGGCGCGCTGCACGACCTTGTTCGAGTCGCGAATCAGTGTGCGCCGCGCCTCGGATCCGCCTTTGATAGCGAACTGCACACGCTCGGAAACGTTCATCTTTGCGAGCCGCATAAGAAGCGTCTGACGCTTGGCCACGTCCGGCTCGGCTTCGGCAGCCGCTTCCGCAAGAGCGGCTTCGTCAATGGCCGAACCCATTAGTTCGTGGAGCTGATGCTTCTGGTCCGCGGTGATGGACGAGGAATGTTCGAGCGCGGCCGCGAGAGCCGCGGACTCGCTGACGCGCTCCAACTCTTCCATGAGCGCCGTGACGCCGAGTGCAGAAAGATGGCGTACGACGGGGACTAGGTACTCGGCCGCACAATTTTTGTTCTGCACCATCGCGTCCGAGACGCCGGGTTTGTCCGCAAGATGTTTTCCGGCGTAAGCAAAGAGCGCGGGGATAGCCTTTTCGCGCTTCAGGGCTTCCACGAAGGTTTCTGACGGTTGCGAGAGGATGGCTTGCTGAGCGCGCTCGGAGACCATCTCATCGGCATCCCCGGCGAGTACGGCCAGGATTTCCGCGCGATCCGCGGGTGCCAGATGCCCTCCGCCAGAGCAAACTGCGATTTTACGCTCGCGTGGGGCGCGGCCTGCGCGAAGGTCATCGAGAACTTCAGGGCTGAGGGGTTCCACCGGATGCCTGCCTCAAATCTTTCTGGCTCAACACTATTGTACCGGAGGCTCCGGGCGTTCCAACGGGCGGCATGGCCCGACCGTTCAATTCCAGCAACACCGCCGAGGAATCGGCCGCGGTAACTTCAAACTGCTGGCTGGCGGAAAAGTGGCGCGTTTCTCCCGCGGGAAGTTCCGCATCAAGCAGCAACGCGCCGTCGGCGAGGATGCGCACTCGCGTGGCCGCGGAAGTAGAAACGGCAAGGTCCAGAGGAACCGCGGCCGAAGAAGTTAAGTTGTCAGAAGAAGCACCAGCAACGGAAGACGAAGCTGCCCCGGCTGGCGTTTGGGTTCCTGGAGGCAACAAGGAGGACGAAGAAGATTCTTTCGCGGCGCGATGCGCGGCAAAGCGCCGCCAGCCGTAAATTCCGGCGGCAATGAGCCCGCCGAGTACGGCAAGCAACGCCAGCACAGCCACAATCGGAACCCAAATAGGCGGGCGGGGAAGCTGGTTCTCGTAAGGCTGCGGAACGGGCATGCTCGGCTCGCCATGAGCGAGGTCGTATTCGGCGAGCAGATTTTCTTCATCGAGGCCCAAAAATCGCGCGATGGCGCGTACAAATCCGCGGTTGAAAACGCCGCCGGGGAGTTTGTCCCACTCTTCGTTTTCGAGGGCTTCCAGGAAGCGCGCACCGATGCGCGTGGCCGAAGTCACTTCCTTCAGCGTAACTTCGCGCATCTCGCGCTCGCGCTTCAGGCGTTCGCCAAAAGTTCCACTGGCCATGAATCGAACCCTATCCTCGCCGATACACGTGGGGCAACGGCGCGATCGAAGATCCTGGCGATCGCAAGCAAGCCCGGCTTCTGCGGGCGCCCCATTTTCTCTGCCCTTTTTATTTGGATGACCGCTACGCAGGCAGCTCAGGTGTGGCCGCAATACGGTTCACCCGCGGGCGACCCCAGGCTGGTCCGCGCAAGGGCGAAAAATTCCCTCGACGAAACTATAGGCGGTGTCGCCGAGCAGTGTCAAACAATGGGAATAGAGCCGGCAGATCTATCTCCAAGATGGCCATGCGGGTTCCGTCTGGCTGATTTGGCGCCCAGGCCTTTGAGGAATGCAGGGAGAAGGTCCCCGGCCAGGCTCCGACGAGAGGGCGGATCGGAAGTAGATGGGACTTGCGGAAGTTAGCGACCAGGCTCATTCCGTCTCAAGTATCATTCCACCACATCGTCTCTAATCTATGTTTGGACGGTGGTCAAGGTGAGACAGCAGCGTTAATACCGAGGAACACCGTGGTCCGAACGCAGGCGGTTTGCCCGCAATACCGGGGCATTAGGAGCGCATTTTGGAACAGCAAAGAGTAACTCAGCTCTCCCGGGCCCTACCGCTGACCCCTGCAGGATTCTGGATCCGATTCATCGCGGCCATCATCGATTTGATTCTTCTGGTGGCGCCGTTCGCAGTCTTTGTTTCTTTTTTTGCCGCCGGCATGGGAATCTCGAATCCGTTCTTCAATCATCGTGCGGGAACACCTCTCAACGAGACCCTCGTGCGGTCCGGACCGACCTTTCTTCTCATCTGTCTTGGTTTCTTCGCGGCCGAAAGCTGGCTGTACTTTGCACTTTCAGAAAGCTCCGCATGGCACGCAACTCTGGGGAAACGCTTGTTAGGTCTTTATGTCGCCGACACTGCCGGCGAGCCGGTGGATTTTTGGCGAGCCAGCCTGCGTTTCTCGAGCGGCCGTCTACTAGCGCACGTCCCCGTCTTGGGCGGCTACTATTTCGTGATCGACTGCCTCTGGGTAGGCCTGACCCGCGGCAAGCGGGCCTTTCACGACATGCTCTCCGGCTGCCTGGTCTTGCGCGAGGGCGCTCATAGCTCATTCAAACGCTGACGCAAAAGGCCCGTCGGTGCGCCCCGTACCCACCGATGGCAAGATGGCCACGCCTGTACCACGAGATTCTTGCGCCCCTTTTTGCGAGGCGCCTATACTGGCAAAGACTCGAAGACCAGCCTCGAATCACCCTCGTGGTGTTGTCTTCCGCGGCGGCTAAAGTCTGGCCTGTAAAACTCTGGAACCAGGGATCAATCGAGCGTGGACGAAGTCAAACAGTTTCCAGCCGTGGAACGCCGCCGCAATCCCGCGGTTTCCGCCGAGCAACGCGAAGCGGGCGAAGTCGCCATCTTCCAGGAGTTGGGGAAGGCGCTGACCTCTTCGCTGCAGCTCGACCAGGTTCTCCGCACCATTATGGAGAAAATAGACGAGTTTCTGCGCCCGGACAACTGGTCGCTTCTGCTGCTCGATGAAGAAAAACAAGAACTCTACTTCGAATTGGCTGTGGGCAAGGCTTCCCAAGCGCTCAAAGACGTACGCATTAAGGTGGGCCAGGGAATTGCCGGCTGGGTGGCGCAACACGGCGAGACCGTGGTGGTGGCGGACACTTCGAAAGACACTCGTTTCTTCTCTCAGGTAGACGAGAAGACCAAGACCGAAACGCAATCGATCGTTGCCGTCCCTGTTAAATTCCGCGACACTTGCCTCGGAGTCATTGAGCTGATCAATTGCCTCGGCCCAGAAGGTTTTGACGAGCGCGACCTCAAGCTTCTCGAAGCTCTTTCCGACTTTGCAGCCATCGCACTCGAAAATGCCCGGCACGTGAAAAGAATCCACGAGCTGACCATCACCGACGATTGCACGAGTCTCTACAACGCCCGCCACATGGGCTTCATCCTCGAGACGGAAATCTACCGTTCGCAACGCTACAACTATCAATTCTCACTGGTGTTCATCGATCTCGACCATTTCAAGCAAGTGAACGACACACACGGCCATCTCGTCGGCTCACGGTTGCTCGCAGAGATTGGCAACGCCCTGAAAGCTCATTGCCGCCTGATCGATTTTGCATTCCGCTATGGCGGTGACGAATTTGTGATTCTCCTGCCACAGACTCCCAAAGACAACGCGCTTAATGTAGCGCGCCGCCTGCACAAGCTCGTTCGGGAAACGCGCTGGCTCGACGAGGACGGTTTGCGTATCCGTGTTACGCCGAGCCTGGGCGTGGCGTCCTATCCCACCGATTCGCGCACCAAAGAAGGGCTTTTGCACCTCGCCGATGAGGCCATGTACCTGGTGAAAAATACGAGCCGAGACAGCGTGGCCGCAGCAAACATCGGGATTTTGCCGGACACTACCGCAGCTGCCGCTGCGGAAACAGCCGGCTCTTCTTCCTAGCGATCCTCCTCTTTACTGCTCTCCGTCTTCTATACAGTCTCTCGGAATTTTGCTTAACTGAATCTATGCGAAGAAGCCAAGCCGCTCGGTATGCGCGCTGGTCCGCGGCGGTGGCGCTGCTGCTGGCGTGCTTGACGGCTGGCGTGTATCTGAAACGCGGTTGGCAAAGAATCAGGGAGCGGAGACTTGCTCCACCGGCGGCGCCAGTGAACGTCGAAAAGCAATCCAGTGGGCTGACTTTTTCAAAAATGGACGGACCGCGCAAGATTTTCACCGTCGAAGCGTCGAAGTCCACCGATTTCAAGAACCAGGGCGCTACTCTGCTCGAAAACGTGAAAGTCACGATGTTTGGAAAGACAGGTGAGCGGCGTGACACGATTCACACGCAAAGCTGCCAGTACGGAAAAGGAACTGGTGGCGTCACCTGCAGTGGAGATGTTCAGATCGATTTAGAAAGCGCGGCGGACGCGGACCGCAGAGCAAAAGATCCCACAAGCGAACCTCAGATTGTACACGTCGAGACCCGCGGAGTGATTTTCGATCAAGCCAGCGGCAGAGCAATAACAGACCAACCCGTCACATTTACTTTTCCCAGCGGGAGCGGCGATGCCGTGGGAGCGGAATACAATTCGGAGGAAGGGACCCTCCGCCTGTTGCGAAGCGTCCGGCTGAGGCTCAAACCGCCAACGAAAAAAGAGTCCGAGGCCAAGCCCGCGAAATCGGCAACAGCCGAGGAAGTTCTGGTAACCGGCGCGACTCTTGACTTCGGCCGGGATGCGAGATTGCTCCACATCCTGGGCCCGGCCGAAGCCGAATCTCGCACCGCCCGGCTGACCGCCGGAGATCTTACGCTCGAGTTGGACTCCGCATTTCGCGCCCGCAGGCTGCTGGCCAGCGCCGGCCCACTTGGTAAGCCCCCGGAACTTACCGCGCAGCGCGGCGCCGACTCCATGCTGATGGACGCGGATAAGATGACCGCACTTTTTGCCCCGGAAGGCTGGGTCGCCCGAGCCGACGGAACAGGAAGTGTGCGCGGCTCACGTCATGGCAAAGAAGAGGAGGGCGAATTCCACGCCGATGCCGCGGCGCTCGATCTATGGCCTCGCGTGAACCAAGCCAAAGAGATGAATCTCAACGGCGGAGTTTTTCTCGAGACGCGCACGGCCAAGAGCGGCGCTGCGCGAATCCTCGAGACAGGAGCGCTCCGCATGGAGTTCAGCGAGGCCAAAGAGCGCCAAGCCGGCAAGCCCACGAAAGCCGAGACACTTACGGCCGGCAGCATGGAATGGACCGACGCTGCGGCACAAGCACTCTCGGCGCCAACACGCACGAAACTCGAAGCGGACAAGCTGCAACTGGCGTTCGGCGAAGAAGGCCAGCCCCAGCAGCTTGATGCGGCGGGTAACGTCAAAACCGAGCGCTCCATGGCCGGTCGCCCGCTACAGACCGCTACGGCCAGAAACGGAGTAGCGCGGCTTCTCCCGACCGGTGGCTGGTCACAGATGGATCTCGAAGGCGACGTGAAGCTGAAAGAAGCCGACCGCAACGCGCAGGCGGATCACGCCACCTTCACGCGGGCTGCCGAGACAGCTCTTTTGACCGGGCAAGCTGTCGCGCGCGACGCGACCACCGAGACGCATGCTCCGCGAATCTTCTTCACCGGAACAAGCGGTGACATCCGCGCCGAGGACGGCGTCCGCTCCACGGATTTTTCGCCCAACGGAAATGCCATGCAACTCGCTCAAATCCCCGCCAACATTACTGCTGACACCATGCGGGGCAACTCGAGAACGGGACGCGCCGTCTATAACGGCCACGCGCGTCTTTGGCAGGCCGATTCCGTTTTGGAAGCGGACTCCATCGAACTGCTCCGCGAAACAAAAATCCTGAACGCCGTCGGCAAAGTGCGCGCGGTCTTCCCTCAGACCCCCGCCCCCGTGCGACCCGGCACTCTCGAATCTGGCACACAGCAATCAACCACGAAAAAAACCGTTCTCTGGCACGTAAGTTGCGGCACGCTTTCCTACAACGACGCCAGCAACCTCGCCCATCTCGAAAAAGGCGTCGTAGTGCAATCCCCGGATCAAAGAATCCGCGCTCCCCTAATGGATTTGTTCTTCACACGCGGCGCCAACAATCCCGCCGGCGGCGTAACCAGCGGCAAGAACGGAATCCCCGCGGTGCCCGGAGCCCAGCAGATCAGCCGCGCCGTCGGAACTGGCGGCGTCATCGTCGATCAAGCCGGCCGACGCGCCACCGCCGAACGCGGTGAATACACCGCCTCCGACGGCAAATTCGTCATGAGCGGCGGAAATCCCACGCTCTACGACGGTTCCGCGGGCACCACCACCGGCCGTCAATTGACCTTCTATTTAGCGGATGATACGATCATCGTCGACTCTGAAAATGGTTCGCGCACGTTGACGAAGCACCGAGTCGAAAAG
>Ga0210383_10002428_pt1 | contig 16847 bp, 13 predicted proteins | sample IncBWC14OmetaG_FD_160072 | JGI IMG/M metagenome (GOLD analysis project Ga0210383, IMG submission 160072) | Forest soil microbial communities from Barre Woods Harvard Forest LTER site, Petersham, Massachusetts, United States - Inc-BW-C-14-O ...
ACCAACCGAAGCCCGGGCGTAGCTAAGGAGGTGGTGTTTGGTCGCAGTGGTCGACAGGCGATGGATCAGCTCTTCCGCTCTTTTCCAATCCCCGATCTCTAGGGGAAGCATTACACAGAGCATAAGTACGGGGCAAAGAGCGTCAGGATGATTCAGATTCTCTGCCTCTTGCACAGCTTCTTCATTGGCTACCATCGCTTGCTCGGGATATCCCAATACCCAGAAGTTTCGCGCCAGGATGGATCTTGCCCCATACAAGGTCCCAAAGCTCGCGTGGTTAAGTTTCGACAGATGAATCGGGGCGGCGAGTGCAATCCGGGCATGCCTGCGAACATCGAGATTATGGCCGGTGAAATAACACGTAACTACCCAGGAGCTATGTGCGATAGCGTCGGCTACGGGGTCCGCCATTTGCTTGGTTACGGATTCAATCTGACTTGTGAGTTCCCTGAAGCCGCGAAGATCACCGCATCGAATCTGCCACTTATATAGTGCCTGTAGGACATATAGCCGCTGCATTGGCGCAGCTTTGAGGCGCTCCGCAATGTCTAATGCGCGAACGAGGGCTGTGTGTGTAGTGCGGACATTGCCCCTCGTGATCATCAGCGACGACGCAAAGCAGACGAGAATCTCCAACTCGAGCGGCGTGCCTTTGCTAATGGTGTCGAGGGTGTCCATTGCGCGTTCGCTCCACGTCGCGCATTCGAGCGAAAGACCCGCGTTATGAAACAAACACGCCGATGCAGCCGCGAGCTTCGCTCCGAGCCTGGTATCTCCCTGATCCGAAAAGCTCCACTCCAGCGCAGCACGCAGGTTGCCTAAGTTCAGAACGAAAAAATCGATACTCTCGGGGCTCGGAAGCGCCCAGATCGTGGCTCCGAATCGGCCCAGCGCGTGAACCATGTGCTCGCAGTGGCGTCGTAAGATCTTCAGACACTCTCCGCTTTCGGTGAGCTTCTGCCACGCGTAGGCTCGCGTGGTGTCGAGCAGCCGATAGCGCATCGCAGCCGTGCGATCTGAAGTCAGGAGCGATTTGTCAACGAGCGTATCGAGTGTTTCTGTGAGCTCGGCAGGACCGAGGCCTTCAGCGACCACATCTAGCGCCGCCTCAAGAGAAAGGCCACCGACGAAGACAGCCAGGCGCCGTAACACCTTCTGCTCGGTCGGAGAAAGCAGGTTGTAGCTCCAGTCGAGCGTGGCGCTGAGCGTTTTATGTCTCGGTAGTGCGGTGCGACGGCCGCGCCACAGCAACCCAAACTGCTTATCGAGCAATGCCGCCGCGCCCTGGACTCCGTGCACTTCAACACGGGCGGCAGCGAGCTCGAGGGCGAGGGCGATACCGTCCAGTTGGCGGCAGATCTTGGCCACGGTCGGCGCATCGGTATCTGTCAGCTCAAACGCATGGTCGCTGTTAGCAACCTGTTTGACGAACAGCTGCACCGCGGGAAAGCGCAGGGCTTGCGTCGCGGTCAACGACTCGGTATCCGGCGGCGGGCACTCAAGGGGCGGCAGATGATGCACCTGCTCGCCCTCAGCGCGCAGTGCCTCCCGGCTCGTGACCAAAATGTGAACCTGAGGGGCCTCGCGGAATATGTTCTCGGCCAGCGCCGCGATGGCCGCGATGACGTGCTCGCAGCTATCGAACACCAGCAGCATTCGCCGCTCGCGCAGAGCCGTCAGGATAACCGGCAATGGCTGCTCCGAAACCGCCACGAGATCCAGTTGGGACGCGAGTAGACTTGCGGGTAGCTGCGAATCTTCGACGGCCCCGAAATCGAGGAAGTGAACGGCCCCCTGAAACTCGGAAAGCATTCGGTGTGCTAGTGATAGCGCGATCGTAGTTTTGCCTATCCCGCCTGCCCCGACAATCGATACAAAGCGCTGTTTTGTGAGCTGGACGGTGAGCTCACGCACCACCTTGTCGCGCCCCACCACAAGCAAAGGCTCCCGAGGCAGATGCGGCGCAGCCGCACGGGTCTTTCGTGGCGTCGCCTCAGCCTCCGCCCAGGTCACCACACCGGCAAAGCAGTAGCCGCGCCCGGGAATATTTTTGATGTAGCTGACAGAGGATTCCCCATCGCCGAGTCGCTTGCGAAGGGCAGCAACGTGAAAGCGTAAACTGACCTCATCGACGACCAATTGTCCCCAGACACGCCGCATGAGGTCACGTTTGCTGACCACTTCCGGCGCGTACTCGAGCAGCGTGATCAAGATGTCAAGGGCACGGCTGCCAATCTTTAGCGGAGTCTCGTTCTTCTCGAGGAGCCTCTCGGCGGCATGCAGGCGAAACGGGCCAAAGAAGGATATTTTTCCCCGCAAGGCTGACGGGCCGACCGTCGGGGTATCCTCCCCTTCTCTGGGACGGGGCGAGCCGCCAACCGCGTAAGCGTTGGGGGTTCCGTGCTCCTCCCTCTCAGGATCGTGATCTGGGTCGCACGTATCGACACGTCGTGCCACTACTGCGACCTAGCTCAACCGTAGTCAACCACAAAGACGATAAGCGTAGCGTTCGGAAGCGATGAACTCCCGAACCGAGGACGCCATGAATTCAATGAGTCCATACGTCACCTCTCATTCGCATGTTGTGTGAAAAGTGTGAACCCACCTGAAGCGAGTCGACAACCGCAGATCGTTCACCCGCCGCCTCAATCTCCGGGCAGGCGTGGCGTCTCGACTTTCGGCGGCAATTACCGTTGTTAATCTCAGGCTTCGATATGTTTTCGGCCAAAAAGCCGCGCATCAATGGACCATGCTCCGGGCCCAATCGTTGCCACGGTTCCGCCGAGTGTCGCCAGAACGATGGAAATCCACGGGTCACGGATGAGGGTGATAGCTATCCACAACTCGGTCACAGCGATCAACGCTCCCACAATTGGTGTCCACAGACCAACGAGGAACAGTATCCCGGCACAAGCGCCGATAACCTGTGGAACCTTCGACGAAAAGGAGGATGCGCCTGTAAGATCAATGATGCCGAAGCGAATAAGCAAGATGGCGGTCAGAATGCGTTGAAGCAACAGACCCGCCCCCGGCCAGCCGTCGGCGAAGTTCGAAAATAGTCTTTGCAAAACCCCCTCCGATCAAATCGGATAGTAAGGAAATCACAGTGAGATCGAGACGCCTCAAGGTTGGAGGCGGCAATCCTACTTTTGGGGGAGATCCAGGTCGATAATGCCGCGCTTCAGGCCGATTGTCACGGCATGGGCACGGTCGTTGGCACCTAACTTGGACAGGATGTTCGTCACGTGGCTCTTCACCGTCGCCTCACCGATCGAGAGCCGATCGGCGATCTGCTTGTTCGAGTTGCCACCGGCAATCAACCGCACTACGTCGATTTCACGGTCGGTCAGCGCCTCATCAGTCGCATGGTCCGCTAGCTCCGCGGCAATTTCTGGGGGAATTCGCTTTTGTCCCGCATAGACGGCACGAATCGCGTCGAGCAGTTCCTTGTGCACGTATCCTTTAAGTATGTACCCTCTAGCGCCTGCTTTAAGAGCCCTCAGCACTTGGGTGTCGCCACTATACGTTGTAAGAATGATGATCCGCGCCTCGGGATACTCTCTCCGAATAGCTTCAATTGCTTGGAGGCCATCTACCTCCGGCAACTGAAGATCCATTAGAGTTACATCGGGCAGATGAGACCGGAACGCATCGATGGCCTCTTTCCCATTCGACGCCTCCGCCACCAATTTGAGGTCAGGTTCTGCGTTAACCAACGCCGCGATACCCTTTCGCAAAAGAGGGTGGTCATCGACGGTAAGGATTCGAATTAGATTATGATTGTCGGGCACGAGCTCTTACCTTACGAAGCACTCTTGACGCGACACGGTAACGCAATGTCTCGTAAGCAACGTCGGCGGGAACCGTTAGCTGGACCTCAGTGCCGGCTCCGACCTCACTCCAGAAATCCAGCCGGGCCGCGATTCGCTGGGCGCGCTCGCGTATGCCCCGCAATCCCCAATGCCCGCCTATTCCGCCCTCCTTCAGAACCTTGGGATCAATACCTCTGCCGTTATCACGAATCCGAAGCCGAATCACGAGGTCATCGTATCGGATCTCCGCCTCAATTCGAGTAGCATGCGCGTGCCGATACACATTTCGCAAGATCTCGAGTGCGATCCGACAAACCTCGCTCTTGGCGGTGAGAGATAGGGTTCTCCGCTCGCCTTCCTCGATAAGCTCGAATACCGGCGGCTCTTGCTCCGCGGATCCGGAGCTCGCTAATTCCCGACTCGCAGCCATGAGGACTTCTGCGAGATCACCCCTCGCAAACGCCTCAGAACGTAGGCCTTGAATCGTATCTCGGCCTTCAGCCAGCGCCCGTTCGGTGTCATGGATCGCATTATCGAGTGATTGCATTGCTTCATCAGGCCGGCGAGGCAACAGGTTGCGAACTGCTTGAAATTGAAACATGAGTCCGTGCAAGCTTTGCAGCAAGGTATCGTGAAGGTCGCGAGCGATGCGCGTACGCTCATGCACCTCGGCTTCCAGCCCTATATTGAACTGATGTTGTAATTGCCGAAGGCGGAATTGATAGACGAACCACAGCAATAACAGAAATGCGGCCCCGCATAGAGCGCGGAACCAACCCGTTTGGTAATACGCGGGAAGGATAGAAAAATCCAGGGATGCGCCGGCCTCGTTCCAAACGCCGTCGTTATTGCACGCGATCACTCGAAAGCGGTAATTACCGGGAGCGAGTCTGGTGTAAAAAGCCTGGCGACGTGTACCCGGCTCTTGCCAGTTAGGGTCGATTCCTTCCAATTTGTAGCGAAAACGAACCCGCTCTGGGACCGATAAGCTCAGTGCGCTGTAGTCGATTTGAACGTTCGCAGTATGCGCGGGGAGTCGCAGGTCGACCAATCGACGATAACGCAAACCATCTGCAGATACTGAGGTAATCGAAACGGGCGGCGGCATGGCGTTTCTCGGAATGTTTTTCGGGTCGACCCAGGCGACACCTCTTGTTGCGGCGAACCATATGCGACCGTCTGTTCCCTGGATCGCCTTCGGGAATCGATCTATAGCCTGGGTCTGTCCCGGAAGGCCATCGAAGGAATCAAATCGCTCCCCCAGAAAGCGATAGGAGGGATCCTGCAAAGCCCGGTCTGCCTCGCCTCTGGAGACGTGAATGACGCCACCTGCCGTATTGAGCCAAATCCCGTCGCGCCCTGCATCGACAATTCCCGTAACATCTTCTAAAGAATCCAAAGCCGCCGGTCTGATGACGCGAAAGTGGCCCCTGTCGATCAGAACTAGACCACCTGCCCCGCCCGCCCATATCTCATGCGGAGCATGCTCGGCGAAGGCTCGGACATAGCGTAGGGGGCTATCCGGCTTGACGGGATAATCCACAATGTTTCCCTGGTCCATCGTGATGATGTCGCCCTCGTAGGTTGATACCCAGATCAGCCCCGTGCTGTCGGAAAACATGTCTGCAACGCGTTGCTTCGCCACTTCCGGCGGAGTCGCCCAGGCTTTCCATCGATGATGGTCCAAAGAAAAGAATCCATAACCGTAGGAAAAGGCCCACAGTGTTCCGAGTTTGTCACCCGCGACCTGCCAGGCGCCGAAGCTGCCGGAGAGACCATCTGGAGACTGCGCTACTCTTCGAAACTTGCCGTCCTTCCATTGTCCAAGCGAATCACTCACTATCCAGGTCACGCCGGCCGGATCTCGATACGGTTTGAACGCTTCGAAGGGGACAAGCGAGACATCCCCGGAGTCGCCATGAATTCGTGCAACGTAATTGAAGCTGCAGGCCGCCCAGATATCTCCGCCGTCAGCAGGCGCGATTGCTATCTGAATGATCGATGTTGGCAGGGCAGCCGGGACCAGCGGGGTATCGCGGAATTGGTCTAGCCCATCCCGCGTTGCGACCCAAATATTTCTCTCCCGGTCTTCGAGTATGGGATTGCTGTTATCGGCACTCAAGCCGTCTTTGGAGGCGAACTCTTGCAGTGTGTCACTGTGCTTCGAAATCGGCTGGTTCTTCAGCAGTTCAGGATGCGGAACTCGGCCTAGTCCGAAAATATTCGTCGTAGTCCAAAGACTTCCGTCGTGGTCGAACATAAGGCCGTTCACGGTCCTAACCTTCACCACGAGCGGATCTTCGCTCGGACACTTTGGAGGTGTGCCTATAGGCGTCTTTATCACGCATTTGATCATGGCGGCGGATTTCGCGCTAACGGACATGCTGATGGCTCGGACATAGCTGTCGCTGTCCGCCAACCAAATCGTGCCGTCCGGCGCCTCAGCGATCGATGTCGAGTAACCGGCAAATGTGCCCGTCGGCTCAAATCGCTTCGATCCCTGTTTGAGATAGAGGACGGTATGGTTGACGCCGGCCCAAAGAGTTCCACGGCTGTCCGCGAACAATGCCTCTGAAGTTAGGCGTGGCACGTCTTCCGGAAAGTTCCAATCCTTGCCGATGTGTTCCCATCGCGTACCGTTGAAGCGTATGACTCCAGTGGAGGTGTTTGCCCAAATGGTGCCTTCGCGGTCATGTACGATGGCGGTGGGAATCGACGTTACACCATCAGCTTTACCGTAGCACTTGACGTTGCCGTTCCGAAGGACACAGATCTTGTTCTCATTCCCAAAGGTCCCATAAGCGATCCACAAACTGCCATCGGACAGCGCCAGCAAGCTGTGGACCCGGTCCTCTGGAAGCTGGTCACCCGAGCTCGGCACATATCGTTCAAAGTGAACGCCGTCGAATCGAAAGAGCCCGATATCGGAGCCTATCCACAGAAATCCATCTGTCGCTTGTGCCAGAGCCTGCGCCCTGCCGGGATACCCGTCCCTTTCGCCCCACGACCGGTGCGCAAGCTGATGGATGTCGCGATCCGGATTGAGAGCAAAGGCAGGCGGAACAAGAGACAAAAGTAAGGTGCAAACCAAGACGGTACGAACGACCTTCCTAGACTTGTCTTCTGTCAAAGCACAGTAGAGCCTCCGGACAACCATACATTTTGCTCCGGTACCCGGGACAGGGGCCAACCCTCCCCGTGATTTGAACCTAGCCGCTCACTTGCTCGCGGAATCCCTTCCCGTCTTCTCAGCCGCCCTCGCCATTCCCCGATCTCGAACAATCATCTCATACCGCTTAACACACTGAAAACTGTCCGCAGGACTCCTCATGTCACGCGGTTTCCGCTACGGCGCCTCTTCGAGGCAGCACTTGTTTTTGGCAGCTCAGTTGCGGACCGAAGCTGCTGCAAGAGGTTTCGGGCACAACCGGTTTCAGACCAGCTGACGACTTGGCAGATGGTGCTGGAAGTTACTCGAAGTGGGCATCGAAGATTTCGAGGTCCAGCAGCGCTGGTTTTGCGACGGGTACTCCTTCCGCTCCTATGCTCAACAGTCGACACAACGTCGGTACGAGAATTCCTGAGAAGCGCTGATGCCCGGAAAACATCTGGGAAATTTGGGTGTGGTCGTCGTGTGCTGCCAGGTAGTCTAGTCTTCTCAAAAAGCCTGCTCGATCAAAGTAGAAGGTCTGTTTGCTCGCGTGAGTCACTATTCGTGCCGGGAACACTACTTTGAGTTGCCGCAGGCTCTCACCCCGCGCAACGTAGCGGCGAATCTCCTTAGTTTCAAAATCAGGATCTGCGAGAATAAATGGGGTCGCGATGTAATTCCAGATCAGGTAGCCACAGTAGTGCGCGAGCTGCAACTCATCCCAAGTCGCCGATTGGAGGCCGCTGCGGAACGCCTCAGGCGAGCCGTGACGCTCCATAAGGGGCCGAGCGTATTGCCCTTCCAACGCTACCCAATCCGGCCGGTATAGCAGTCGCAGGTCTGCGTCAGCGAAACCAGTAATTGCTAAGTCCTGTGTTTGCGTGCTTCCCTCAACTACGAGCTCCTTCAACTGTGCAGTACTGCTTCTTGTCGTGCAGAGCTCACCCGTAATCGACATATGAAGAGTGAATCGCCTCGTCAGCCGCCATAGATCCAGGCCCCCACTGGCATGTAGCGCCTTTTCGAGTAGTCCCACCTAGATGTCTCCACAACTCCCCAGAGTTTCTGTCACAGACATGCTCACACGATACCTCCAAGCATGGTTGCGGCGCGGATCGCACCGTCCGCTCAGGGTAGAATGGTCTTACCCGGCAAATCAATTGGTGACAGGACGCAGCTAACGCGATCTAACAACGTCTAACACCTCCGCGTAGCACGAACCCGGGTGCCTGATTCAGCAACAAGGAGCTGTGTAGCCGCCATAGCCTTCGGAAGATTGGGCGTACTTCGGACTTCCTTGAAGGAGATCGCGATTGAAACATCGATGGCAATCGGCTCGTTCGTAGTCTTGGATGTCTGGAATTGTGTGAATCGCACGCTGACGCTAATAGCAGAGGCCGGCACGGTCTGTCAGATGTCAGTGGTCGGCCGATTCCACGCGCTGGTCTCGACGCGAGTTCCAAAACGATTGCACGCCAAAAGAGGAACAGGTGCTCCATGCAATAGCGGACACTAACAGAGCCTAACTACGAATCACTTCCTTAACACACATATATTGGCACAGGGTGCTCTCCGTCGACCACAGGCAATTAAATGGAGCAGTCCAATGCTGAGCTCAACATCTGACGCGATCAACGACGCACTGGCCCGCCTTCTAGCTACGGCAACAGTCGCGCTGGACACCGACTGTCGCGCGGCAAAGAGTTGCATCCAGCGCGTGGCGGCACTGTTGGGGATTGAGCTGACCTCGGGAACGGACTGGGCTGCGGGGCACTCGTGTCTGCAGGGCGGTCTCGCACCGTGGCAAGCCAAGTGCATCAGGTCCTACATCGAGGACAAACTGGGATCAAGTATCCAAACCACTGACCTCGCCGGCGTCGTGCAGCTCAGCAAGAGCCATTTCTGCCGCGCCTTTCGCAAGACCTTTGGAGAAACACCGTTCGCTTACATTATGGAGCGGCGCATCCGGCGAGCACAGGATCTGATGTTGACGTCACAGGTACCCCTGTCGCAGGTGGCCCTCGAGTGCGGCATGTGCGATCAGGCTCATTTTTGCCGCGTCTTTCGTCGGATCGTCGGAATCAATCCCAATGCCTGGCGGCGTCAAATTTCCGTGCATCCTGCACCCAACATCTCAACTGGCGGACCAAACCCGGTTCGGACGGAGCGATGAGTCCACCTACGCGGTTGCACAGCCGTTGGAGAAACTAGATGTTTACATCAGCAACCGCTTCAATTCAACAATGGAGGGCCGGTTCAAACTTAGCCAGCCCGCTGGGTTCGTTGGAGTCCATGTCCAGCATCGCTCGATTTTCCCCCGGAGATCTGATCTATCTGAGGGGCGATCCCGCGGACTTCTGGTACCGAATCCTCTCAGGTGCCTGTCGCAAGTGCGCATACGGGTTCGATGGCAGCCGGCAAATCGTGGACTTTCCGCGGCCGGGCGATCTATTTGGTTACGATGCTCAAGAGGTGCATGCTTTCTCTGTAGAGGCCATTGCCTCCAACACCACAGTTGCGCGCTATCCCCGACACGACGCGGAACGAGTCGCCGATTCCGATCCGCAGGTAGCAAGGCGGATACGCGAACTGGCATTTGGGGCCGTCCTTAGGGTCCAGCGGCGTTTGTTAATCCTCGGGCGCGCCACGGCGTTGGAGAAGGTCAGCAGTTTTTTGCTAGAAATGGCTGATTCCTTCCGCGCGAACTCCGGCGGCGCGGTGACGTTACCGATGTCGCGTTATGATATCGCCGACTACCTCGCGATGGCCGTAGAAACGGTTAGCCGGGTGCTCACAGGCCTGCGCGATAAGGGAGCAATCCAATTCGACGGATGTCGGTGCCTGCGAATTCGCGATCGATGCTTACTCGAGGGTGCCTCGAAAGCGCCAGGGATCGATCGACCGGTCTCCGGAGATCGACGTGCAGAGCATCAGGGCATGTGGTGCTTCACGCCGCCACGCAGATTGGTGCGTTAGCGTAGTTGGCGCCGAGACCCGGAAACCATCGTTCTAATAGCGGCCGCAGAGTCGTCTTGTGACATCCGCGGCGGGTCTCGAATTCACTCAACCCCGCAAGAACTCGCGCGTGCTCGCATTGGCGATATTCGCCGCCTGATCGAAGACACCCTCCGACATGCCCGGCAAGGCGCCGATTATCCCGGCGGGCTTACCGGTCGCGCTGTGCCCATACGGCGGTGATGCACAGTCGATCGCGTTCTTCAGAACTTCGGGCATCGAGCAATTGTATTCGGGCGTGACGAACAATAGCGCCTGCTCGGCGGCACCGACGTCGCGATTTACTCGGACATCGATTCAATTCTCGAAAACCTAGTCCAAGAACTACCCGCCTCGCGCGGATAAATTAACTCCGCGATCGGCGAGCGTCGCAAGCTCCGCCCAACAGATCAGCGCGATAACCGCAGGCTTGCGTTGAAACGTACCGACTCACGAGAGGAATGCATGACCGTGAACACATTCATCCGAATAATGCTGGCGGGAGCTGCAATCGTCTTCTGTCAGTGCGCGAATGCAGCGGGTGACCCCGCTGCTGGCCAGGTCGCGTTTGAAAACCAATGTTCGATTTGCCACACGACGGTGGCCGGAAAGAATGGCTTCGGCCCCTCTCTGGCTAAGGTTTTTGGTCGTCGATCTGGTGAACTGACCGACTACAAGTATTCCGCGGCAATGGCTAACGCGGGGCTCGTATGGGATGCGCCGACGCTGGATGCATTTCTCGCGTCCTCCACCGCCAAAGTCCCTGGCTCTGCGATGTCGGTGTCAATTACCGATTCGGTAGAGCGCGCAAACGTAATCGCTTACTTGACAACACTTGGAACCGCTGCTTCTGCAACTTCGACCGCCGCGCCACCAACGATGACCCCGCTCGGTCACGGTCCGACCGACAACGAATTGCTGCGTGCGGCCGACGATCGACGAAACTGGCTCTACGCCAGTAAGAGCTACGAGGGTCAGAGATACGTGGCCTCGGCTCAAATCACTACGGCAAACGCTGCTCGTTTGCGCCCGGTGTGCATCTTCCGCTCCGACAATGTCGTGTCGATGCAGTCGACTCCGCTGGTCTATCAAGGCGTGATGTACGTGACGATGAATGAGGTCACCGCTGCCATAGACGCGACGACATGCCATCCGCGTTGGACGTCTACTTGGACGCTAAAGAGTGGCGCGCTATCGAAAGTAAATCGCGGGGTCGCGTTGAAGGATGGTCGCCTGATCCGTGGGACACCGGACGGCTATCTTGTTGCGCTCAACATGAGCGACGGGTCGCTGCTCTGGAGCAGGAAGATTGCCGACTTCAAGTCCGGGCAGTACCTCAGCATGCCTCCGCTGATTTTTGAGGACCGCATCATCTACGGTCCAGCGGGTGCCGACTGGGGCGCGAAGAATTGGATCGGTGCATTTGATCTAAACACCGGAGAAGAGAAGTGGCGTTTTAATCTCATTCCGGACGCCAACGAACCGGGTGCAGAGACCTGGAGCAATCCTGCGGCGCGCGAGCATGGGGGAGGCAGTGTTTGGACGCCGCTGGCGCTCGATGTATCGAAGGGAGTGCTGTTCGTGCCGGTCGGCAATCCCTCGCCAGATTTCTACGAGGCTGCGCGTCCGGGCGACAATCTCTACACAAACTCAGCGCTTGCGCTCGACGTTCATACCGGCAAGCTGCTTTGGTTTCATCAATTCGGCCCCGCCGACGAACATGATCGCGACTTGTCGCAGATCAGCCCGCTGTTCAACGTAGCGATCAATGGTAAGTCGCGCGACCTGATAACAATCAGCGGCAAAGACGGCCTACTGCGGGTCCTGGATCGCGACAACCATGAGCAGCTCTACGAGATTCCCATCACCAGCCGAACGAACTGGGATGCATCGCCGACTGTCGAAGGCGCGCACTCCTGCCCGGGACTGTTGGGTGGCATTGAGTGGAACGGACCCGCTTATTCGCGCATGACCCATACGCTGTACGTCGCGACCGTTGATTGGTGCGCGACCTTTACGAAGGCCGCTCAGCCGCCACAGTTCACGATCAATGCCCACTATTACGGCGGTGCCGCAGCACCCGATCCTAAAAGCGAAGCGCGTGGTTGGCTGCGCGCGGTCGAGGCGTCGAGTGGCAAAGAGTTGTGGAAGCGGCAGTGGCCGACACCCCTGATCGCCGGAGTCACGGTGACCGCCGGAGGACTGCTGTTCAGCGGCGATATGAACAACGACTTTTTTGCTCTCGATGCAAAAACGGGCAAGACGCTCTACACGTTCAATACCGGCGCTTCGGTGGGCGGCGGTGTCATCAGCTATGAGGTGGACGGCAAACAGTACGTCGCGACCACTTCCGGGTCGGTCTCCGGCTTCTTTGGCGGCAGCGGCACGGCCGCCGTCGTCGTTTTCGCACTGCCTTAACTGAATGCTCGCAGCACTGCTCGCGACGAGGAATAAACCATGATGAACACCCTACTCTGTGGATTGGTACTCGCGCTTTCATGCTCGGTGATTGATGCGACCGCTGCCGAGCAGAGCGGCCCGGCAGCCACGCCGCCTGACGAACTAGCGGCGGCCGACGTGCGGCCGAGCGCGAGCTTTCAGGCCGGCCCGGTGACGATCACACCCGGCGGCTTTTTCGAATTGACGAGCATTTACCGAACGCGCAACGAGACCGCAGACATCGGCTCCAGTTTTAGCGGCGCGCCGTTTCCAGACAACAACAACTACAAGATTTCGGAATTCCGCGAAACCGTACACAACAGCCGCTTTTCCTTGCTGGCGCAGGCGCCATCCGACCGCAGCAATCAGTTGGAAGGCTATCTGGAGACAGATTTCGTCAGTGCCGGAGTCACCTCAAACTCCAACGAGAGCAATAGTTATACGCTGCGGGTGCGACAACTCTTCATCAATTGGACCCGTGTGGACCTTGGCTGGGCGGTGACGGCAGGCCAGGCTTGGAGCCTTGCGACAATGCTGCAAGAGGGACTGGCACCGCGCCACGAAGATATCCCGCTCATCAACGACGGCCAGTATCTCACCGGATGGGTCTGGACTCGTCAGCCGCAGTTGCGAGTCGTGAAGACGTTCGCCCCGTCGCTCGCGCTTGGCATATCGCTCGAAGGTCCCCAGAACGTGGTCAAAGGCGAGCCCCCGACGGGTGCTACAGCGGTAAATCCCGGTGGCCCAGCTCTTAACAGTAGCACCAACTACAGCACCGACATCGCCCCTGATGTAGTCGTGAAGATGGCGCTTGACCCTGGATTCGGGCATTACGAGGTGTACAGCCTCACGCGCTTTCTGCATGATCGCGCACCCAGTGTTCCAGGAGTACTTTCGAGTGAGGGTAATCACACGACTGTGGCACAGAGCGTGGGCGGAGGGCTGATCTTACCAATATGGCCTCATTGGCTGGACTTGCACGCGAATGCGTTGATTGGCCACGGTAACGGTCGCTATGGGTCTGCCCAACTAGGCGATTCGACCTACAACACCACCAACGGATCCATGGCGGCGCTGCCGCAGAATCAGGGAATGGTTGGACTGGTGGGACATGCGACCAGGACCTTCGATCTGTATGCCTATGCCGGGTACGAAGAGCAAAGGCCTGAATATGGACTCATACCCGCCAACAATACGGCCTGCGATACGCCGTACACGAATCTGGGCTCCCTGCCCACCGGCGCCACCTGTGGGGGCGTCGGAACCGTGCGCCACGTCGCGGCAGGATTTCTCTGGAAGTTCTATGAGGGTCGTCTCGGTTACGTTCACGGTGGTCCGGAGATCGAGTACATCAAGGACCAGACCTATACAGCTCTCAACGGTGGTATCGGCCGAACCAATGACATGATGATTTATTTGACCGTGCGATATTTCCCGTACCAGTAGTCGGTTTCGCGCGGATTGAGAGTTCTCGCCGCGCAAAGCTACGGCCACTGAGCATCAGCCCTCCGCGCGGAGCGCTAACGCTCATCACGTTGAACCTGCGTCACGAGAAGAACGCTAGCGCTTGCCCGTTCAACCGCTGGAATTGCACTGTGGTACCCAGGCACGCGCCCGTCGTAAAATCGAAGGCGACGACCTCGTCCCGAGCGACGCAGTAGAGATGCCCGTCAGGACCAAACCGTAGACCGCGCGGTTTCCGAAACTCGGCCAACTTGGTGGGAGAGAAGACCCGCACAAGGTGTCCATCCGTAGTGTCGTATTCGCGCACGCTCGTCACGGCATCTGCCGCACCGAACGGATGCTCACTTGCCACCACGATGTTACCGTTGGGCGCGATCGTGAGATCCAAAGGACTGAGGTCTGGATCGCTCACGAGGCGAACGGGACGTGTACGCTCGCTACGAGTGATCGCGACAATCGCGTTGTCGCCCTCGCCATTCGGCCCTATCCCGGATGCGAGAAATAGCCTTCCATCGTGACCAAAGGCAAAGCCGCGAGGAAATGGAACGATTCCCGGCGGCACGAAATACGCCCCAGGCGCATCGAGTGAGGCTGGAAACGCCATAACCGTGCGCGCGCTTCGAAGCCCAACATAGTAGCGTCCATCCGGACCGAAAATGCCACCACCTGGGTTCAATCCTGCGATGGGGCCTGTATCGCGAACGATAGTCCCGTTTGGATCGAGCGCCAATACCCGATCACCGCCGCTGTTGAGAAACAGCAGCCCTTCTTTTTGATCCACGACAAGTCCCCGGGGATCAACAATTCGGCTGTCATCGCTAAAGGGACCGATCAGCGCGCCGTCGAGATTGAACGCCAGGAGCTCGCCATATCCATTCCCATTGATGCCTGATGCACTCGTAACAAGGATAAGCATTGTAACCACGCTCCTACGGGGTCGTCTGGGAGGCCTTGCTACCATGCGCCGGCAGTGCAGTGCCGGGCTGATGCGGTTCTCTGGTCTGGGCACCAATAGACCGATTGGTAAGGTAGAACGCCAGCGCTAGCGATCACCGCGCACAAGATTTACCAACGCGCCATTGTCTCGTTGGAGTACGCAATCCCGCGACAAGTCTGCAGCTGCTGCGCCAGCCTGAGCGCCCGGTTTAGATTTCTTAGACACGGCACTCGAGTCGGGTGTCGCTGCGCCAAAGGCGATCACAAATTGCTTTGCGTCGAACAAAAGATCGAGTTTGTTCATCGACTCGGAACCTCAAAGCCTCGGCGGATGAATCCTCGCGTGACCACTCTCTTCATCCTTGTATGGATCTCACAGACACTGACAGGAACGCCGCGACAGCACCAGCTCTGGATTTTCACAATTACCGCTTGGATTCTAGGGTTTATTTTCGCGCAGATCTTGAACCAGAATGCGTCTGATTGACGTTTCGTGCGATTCGATGCAAAGCGCCAATTGTTGCGCGCAGTGATCGCCACCTCATGCTCGATCGAGCCAATTTTTCGACAGCAATCGAATCAATGCATGGTAAGGCACCAAGGCGATCGAAAAGCCTAAGGACAACGCGAGCATCGTCCAAAGAGGGAAGTCTGGCGGCCCAACGAGATAGAAGAATAGCGTCATCAACAGCCCCAACAACGCGAGTGCTGCAAACGCAAAAGTGACCAGGGGCTCCAGAATCACGAGCAACATAAGGACGGGCAAGCTAGCCACTCGCCAGAGCCATCGAATTGGATGAAAAGAATTTAGGCTATCGACACCCACCGGCCAAACCTTTTGCATACGTGCTACTTCGTGAGCTCGCGCGCCCACGCTTCCAAGCCGGCCCGCATCTCCTTTACATAGCCATAGCGGTTGTAGATCGCGGTCACGCTGTCATCGGAATGTCCCAGTACCTTCTTGATCAATTGCTCGCCTCCCACACCCAAGGATTCACCCAGACGTGTCGCAACCGTGCGCCGCAGATCGTGCGACGTGAAAGGCGATGAGAACGCCAACCCTACGTAAGCGATGATCTCGCGTGGCAATCGCGTTCTATAGAACTTGCCGATGCCCCGGATCGGCTTGGCTCCTTCTGTACTCGATAAGATGTATTGACCGTTACGACCCTTGGGTACGTTTCTGAGAATCGCCACCGCCTCCGGCACCAGCGGTATCACATGGATGTGATCGGTCTTGTAAGCCTCCGCCGGAATGATCAAAAGTTTTTGCTTCAAATCGACCCACGACCAAAGCGCGCGTGCCCACTCACCGGCCCGGCATCCGGTCAACAGCATCAGTTGCACGTGTGTGCCGAACGCGTACCCCGCCGACTTCGCCGCTCGCCAGACAATTCGAGCCTCATCGAGTGACAGTACGCGGTCCTTCTTGCGCTTCTTCGGAAGATTTTTGTCCATGTTGCTGGCCGGATTGTCGGTTCGCTTGATCAGGTTCTCGCGGATTGCCCACGACACCAAAAGTCGCAGCACTGCAATGACCGTGCGTGCCGCCTCGCTGCCGCCGCGGGCTCGCCCTTTCTCGGTCTCGGGGCGCGGCTGGCGTATTCGCACCTTGCGTATCAAATCGCGAACCTGCTCCCGGTCCAATACGTCGACCAGTACGCGCCCAATATTCGGATTGATGTGCGTGAGGATTGCTTGCTCGTATTTTCGAGCCGACCGCAACTCCTTCGAACGTGCGTAGTCCTCAAGAAAACGATGGCCGAGTGCCTGGACAGTCAGGCCACCAGCAGTGGCAGCATGCTCCAGCGAAATCGCTGGGCTCTCGCCCTTTTTGGCCCGGGCGCGATATTCGCTGGCTCTCGCGCGGGCCGCCGCGATTCCCATTTCAGGATACGTGCCCAGGGTTAGCCGGCGACGGCGTCCCTTAAGTTGAAGCCCGCGGCGGGAAGCCCCCCCCTCGCCCGCTACCCGCAACACAAGACTCCAGGTTGCCGCGGCTCCTCCGCCCACGCGGACCGTGAGACCCGGCACCGAGCCATCAGCGAGTT